>Ga0335085_10006650_pt1 | contig 18162 bp, 19 predicted proteins | sample Lox_Sample_45_FD_206712 | JGI IMG/M metagenome (GOLD analysis project Ga0335085, IMG submission 206712) | Soil microbial communities from Loxahatchee National Wildlife Refuge, Florida, United States - Lox_Sample_4.5 | ecosystem: Environmental > Terrestrial > Soil > Wetlands | place: USA...
TCACGGTCCGCCGGACCCTGCCGCGCAGGGGCTCGAGCGCGGGCGGGCGCGGGGCGAAAGTCCAGAACCCGGTCCTGTCCGCCCCGTTCCCGGCGCGGACCAGCCCGGTCCAGGCCCGCAGGTCCCTCCCGTCGCGGGGCACGGCCGCCACCCGCTCGGGCCAGGGGATACCGCAGACCCAGGGCCCGCAGGTCTACCCGCTGCGGTCCCCGGTCACTGTCCGCCGGGCGGCACCGCCCCGCGGACGCGTCTACGGCATCAGCCCCGGCGCACCGGTCGTCAACCCGGCACCCCCGGCCGCAGTTGCTGTCCCGCCGCTGCGCGGCCCGGTCCGGGCGCGGATCCCGCAGGGGCTCCACGGACGCGCCGCGGCCATCGCGCCCCTCTACGTCCTGCTGCCCCCCGTAACGTCCGGGCCGCCGCCCGCTCCGCTGACGAGCCCGGTCTCCATCCGGCGGACCCTGCCGCGCCGGGGTGTCACCGCGGGCAGCCAGGGCGCCAAGGTCGTCAACCCCGCCGTCGCGGCGCAGGCTCCCGCCCTGCACGCACCCGTCTCCATCCGCCGCACGCTCCCCGCCCGCGGGCGCGTCGCGGGCAACAGCGGAGCACCGGTCCGGAACCCGCAGATCGGCGCGGCGTTCCCGCCGCTGCGGCAGCCCGTCTCGATCCGCCGTGTCCTCCCGCCGCGGGGCAGCACCGCGGGGAACCCGGGTGCGCCGGTCTCCAACCCGGCTGCCGCCGTCGCGGTCTCGCTGCGGTCCTGGCCGGCCGGGCTGATCGTCTCGTTCCAGCGGATCGGCCACGTCCAGCGCAGCGCCGCCGCGTCCCCGGTGGTCAACCCGCCGCCGCCCACGTCCGGGCCGCCGGTCCCGCCGCTGCGCGGCCCGGTGCAGGCGAAGCGCCCGCTGCCCCCGCCCGGCAAGGCGATGGCAGACGCCGCCGTCTACGTCCTGCTCCCGCCTGTCACCTCGGGGCCGCCCGTACGCCCCCTGTCCCAGCCGGTCTCCATCCGGCGGACCCTGCCGCCCCGGGGGACCGCTAAGGGCGGCGCGGGCGCACCGGTCCAGAACCCGGCACCGCCCACCACAGGACCGCAAGTTCCCCCGCTGCGGTCTCCGGTACGGGCAGCCTGGCCGCTGCCCCGCCCCGGCCGGGCGATGGCCGACATCGGCCTGGCCGTCACCATCATCCCGGCCACATCCGGGCCGCCCGTCGCCCCGCTCACGGCCCCGGTCAGGGCGAGGATCACCCCGCCGCCCCGCGGCCACGCCGCAGGCAACGCGGGCGCCGAGGTCGTCAACCCCGTCCAGGGGATGCCGGTCCCGCCGCTGCGGCAGCCGGTCACCATCCGCCGGCCGCTCCCCGGACGAGGCCGCGCCACCGGGAACCCCGGCGCACCCGTCATCAACCCGCCGCAGCCCGGCGCCCCGTTCCCGCCGGCGCACTCGCCGGTCAGGGCACGCACCCCGCTCCCGCCCCGCGGGACCGCGCACGGCAGCCAGGGCGCCCCGGTCTCCAACCCGGCCGTCCCCGCGCGGGTCTACCCGCTCCGCGGCCCCGTCTGCCCGGTACGCCCCCCGGCGTTCCTGCACGGCCGGGCGATGGCCGCCGTCGCCATCCCCGCGCCTCTCAACCCGCAGATCGGCGCTCCGTTCCCCGGCCGCCACTGGCCGGTCAGCATCCGGTTCACCCTCCCCCCCCGCGGTCACAACAGCGGCAGCCAGGGCGCCCCGGTGAACAACCCGCCATCCCTGGCGCTCTACACCGCAGGCGCGGGACGAGTCCCCTGGACGGCAGGCGAACCCCGCCTCACGTGGACGGCAGGCGCGGGACGCCCCTCATGGACAGCGGAACCGGGCAGGTGAGCACGTGGCCGGCACCGTCACCATGTCCGTCCTGTCCACCCAGTATGTCCAGTGCCCCATCACCATCCAGGCCCCGGCCGGCTACGACCCGACCGGGGACACGGTGCAGTGGTCGTTCACGCCGCTGACCTACCCCGAAACCAGCCCGGTCTCGTGGACGAACGGCAGCTGGGTCACGTTCCCGGGTCCGGTGTACTGGGCTCAGGTGCTCGTCGGCCCGGCCAACGGCGGCATCGTCCTCGCGCAAGGCACTTATATGGCGTGGGTGAAAGTCACCGACGATCCCGTGGTGCCTGTTCTCCAGCCGTTCATGCTCCAGATCACCCCGTAGGGAGGCCCGGTGGCCCACGTCAAGCACTGCCCGGTGACCGGACGCCCGATCCTGGATTGCGACTGCGGGGCGTGCGACGAGGATGCCCTGGACATGCAGGACGACGGCAGCGACGACGACGGAGCCGCCTGACCTGCTAGAATGTAGTTGTGCTCCACAGCAGCCCGGCCCCTGCGTGCCTCGCGATGACCTGCGCGGCCATCATGAACGGCTGCGAGTCTCACCTGGTGCTCAAGATCCCGCGCGGCGTTGATGTCACCTGCCTTGACCTGGAGAACGGCGAGGACTTGCGCGTGGCCCGTCTTCTCGCCGCGAATGGCTGGCGGCGGGATCACGGCCGCTGGGTCTGCGGCAGGCATCCCTCGCTGCCCCCGGATCACGCCGCTGCACTCGCTGACGAGATCACGCCGTGAGCGAGGCTCCTGCTGATCCTCAGCAAGGCAGGCGAGATGGCCCGCTGCGGCGGTCCCTGCCTAGATCACGACCGCCCGTGCAGCCGCCCTGTCGGCTGGGGCACCGACCATTTCGGCGTCGGCCGCTGCAAGCATCACGAGCACATACCGATTGAGCCGGTAGACGTTCCCGAGATTCCCCGCGAGTGGGTGCAAGCCGAACTGTTCGCCGCCTAACTACAAGTTGTGACAGGGGGGGTTGTGATGACGGCGAAGCGCGTCCGCCAGCCGCCCCCGGAGTCGGCTGAGCGCATGGCCCAGATCGTCGCGATGCGCCGCCAGCGGATGACGCAGGACGCCATCGCCCGCAAGCTCGGCATCTCGCAGCAGCGCGTCTCACAGCTCTACTCGCAGGCGCTTGCCATGATCCCCGCCCAGCAGGTGGACGAGCACCGCATCGAGGAACTGACGCTCATTGACGACGCCATCGCGGACCTGCTGGACATGGCCCACGACCACGACCGGCCGCGGACCGCTGTCGAGGCGTGGAACAGCATCCGGGGATGGGCCGAGCGAAAGGCGAAGCTGCTGGGCCTCGACGCGCCCACCCAGTTCGAGCACCTCACGATCGACGCGATCGACGCGGAACTGCGGATGCTGAAGGCCGAGATGGGCGAGCTTCCTCCCGTGACCCCGGACGGGCATCCCGGCTGAGCCTGCAGTGCCACCGCTGACCCTGGCCGACGTCAAGGCCGCCAAGCTCGCCGAACTGCGCCGCTACCGGGCGGAGTACGAGCGCCGCCAAGGGCAGGTCAAGCATGATGTGGTCCGCTATTACAACGACCCGCTCGGCTTCGCCGCGGACTGCATCGACTGGCGCGGCGAAGGGCTGGCCGCGTACCAGCAGGAGATCATCGGGGAATTGTCCGCCCGCAAGCGCGAGGCGGTACGAGGGCCCCACGGTCTCGGCAAATCGACAATCGCCGCGGTCACGCTGCTGTGGTTCGCTCTCACCTCCGATGCCGCCGGCGCGGACTGGAAAGCCGTCACCACCGCCGGCTCATGGCGCCAGTTGACGGCGTACCTCTGGCCGGAGATCCACAAGTGGGCCGGCCGGGTCCGCTGGGACCGGGTGCGCGACAAGCCGTTCAGCCGCGCCGAGCTGCTGAACCTGAACCTGCACCTGACGCACGGCCAGGCGACCGCCGCCGCATGCTCGAACCCGGCGCTGATCGAGGGCGCGCACGCCGACCGGCTGCTGTTCATCTACGACGAGTCCAAGGCGATCCCTGCGGGGACGTTCGACGCCTGCGAGGGCGCGTTCTCCGGCACCGGGGAAGCGCTGGCACTGGCGCTGTCGACGCCCGGCGACCCGTCCGGCCGGTTCTACGACATCCACGCCCGCCGGCCCGGTTACGAGGACTGGTACGCCCGGCATGTGACGCTGGCCGAGGCGATGGCCGCCGGCCGGATCTCCGAGGCGTGGGCCGACCAGCGGCGCAAGCAGTGGGGCGCGGATTCCGCCGCCTACGCGAACCGCGTCCTGGGTGACTTCCACTCCGCCGACGAGGACACCGTGATCCCGCTGCGGTGGATCGAGGCGGCGAACGAACGCTGGCTCGAATGGGCCGACGCCGGAAAGCCTGACCTGCCCGGCCCGCATGTCGACGGCGTGGACGTGGCCCGTTCCGGTGAGGACTCCACGGTCCTCGCGATCCGCCGCGGCCCGGTCCTGGCCGAACTCCGCCGGTCCTCCAAAGAGGACACGATGCAGACCACGGGCCGGGTCAAGGGCCACCTCGACTCCGACCCCGCGGCCACGGCGATGGTCGACGTGATCGGCATCGGCGCCGGGGTCCTGGACCGGCTGCGGGAGCAGGGCTGCAGGGCCGAGCCGTTCAACGCCTCGGGCGGGACGAAGAACACCGACGCGACGGGCGAGCTGGGCTTCCCGAACTGCCGGTCCGCCGCGTGGTGGCTGATGCGGGAACTGCTCGACCCGTCACGCGACCCCGACGTGGCGCTCCCGGTCGACGATGAGCTCCTGGGCGACCTGACCGCGCCGAAGTGGAAGATCCTGTCCGGGGGAAAGATCCAGGTGGAGTCCAAGGATGACATCCGCAAGAGGATCGGCCGTTCCACGGACGCCGGGGACGCCACGGTGCAGGCGTTCTGGCAGGAGCATTCCTCCGCTGAGGACTGGATCGCGTGGGCGAAACGCAAGGCCGAGGAAGCCGCCGACAGCACCACCTCCCCGGAACCGCGCGTGAACGGCCACCAGCCCGCCCCCGAACCGCCAGAGGCACCCGTGGACCCGGCTGAGGCACGCAGGCAGGCACGACACGCCGCGTTCACCGCCGGCACATGGGCCTAGGATCGGCGTGTGACCGCGCAGCCCGGCAGCGACGGCGACCTCGACCAGTTCGCCGCATACCTCCAGGACATCACCTGCAAGGCGTTCGACGTGAAGCCGTGGGAGATCGGCATGGCCCCGGCACCGTGGTACATGCGGCCGGTGCTGGCGTGGCGGAAGCTGCGATGGCGCTGGCGGCTGCGGAAGGCTGAGCGGGCCTAGGCCCCGGAGGGGCGGCAGCAAGAGAAGCCCCTCCGCCCGGGACGGTTTCACGCCGTCTCTGATCCGGCTGCTCGGCATGGCGCAAGGCTACGGGTCCAACCCCTCCGGACCGCCTAGCTTAGCGGGGCGTCCACGTTCCCGTCTCCCGGTACTCGGCATGCTCCCGGCGGCATTCGGCGCACGCTGCCTCGCTGACCGTGCCATGCCACGTGCAGTCCCACGGGACCGGCTGCGGGCTGCGGGGGATCAGGTTCCACATCGGCTCGTGCGGCAGCGTGGCCACGTACCGCGCATAGTCGTCCCGGTAGCTCATCCGCCCATCGTAGGCAGCGAGGGGGCGGCTGGATGGGCTTTCGTTCGCGCGTAGGCGACACCCTGGTACGGGTCGGCAAGACGTTCGGCGCCTCGGTTCCCGAGCAGTTCCGGCAGGGCGAGGAAGCCGCCCAGATGACCCCGGCGTCCCCGTTCTCGCCGGGGACGCCCATCGGCCCGTACGACGGGTACGACCGGCACCCGCGCGCCCTCAACTTCATCACCGGGTACAACATCGCCACCCGGCCGCGCACCCACGAGGCCGTGTCATTCGGCACGCTCCAGGGGCTCATCCAGTCTTACGACATTGCATCCATTTGCATCTGGCATCGCATCGACTCGATCCGGAGCCTTGACTGGAAACTGCTGCCAGCCGAGCATTACCAGGGTGATGTCACCGGCGCTGTTCCCATCGGGCTTGCCGCGTTGCGGAAGCCGGACCGGATCAATTCCTTCAAGACGTGGCTCGCTAAGTATCTGTATGACGTGCTGGCTTACGACGCGGGGACGCTGTACCGGCTGCGTAACAGGGCTGGCCGGGCGGTCGGCCTGTCCGTCGTGGACGGAACGACGGTTGCCCCGCTGCTGGATTACTGGGGCAATCCGCCGCAGCCGCCCGCCGAGGCGTTCGTCCAGTACGTCAACGGCCTGCCGTGGAACTGGCTGACCAGGGACGACATAATTTACGAGCCGTTCCGGCCGCGCCCGAACTCGCCTTACGGCCATGCGCCGATCGAGAGCATCATTCTTAATGCCAACACAGATATCAGGTTCCAGCTCTACTTTCTTGAGCGTTTTACTCAAGGGAACCTGCCTGCCGCGTTCGCGGCGTCGCCGGATTCGTGGTCACCGGAGCAGATCGAGCAGTTCCAGAACTACTGGGACGCGATGATGTATGGTGACCAGTCGCGTAAGCACCAGATCCGGTGGATGCCGCCGGGCAGCAAGTTCGAGTGGTCCAACGAGAAGGACTTCTCGGATGTCTTCTCGCTGTTCTTGATGCGTAAAACATGCGCTAGTTATCATGTCGTGCCTAGCGACATCGGATTCACGGAGAATGTCAATAGGAGCAGCGGGGAATCTCAGGCGGACGTTCAGCACCGCGTAGGCGACCTGCCCCTGATGGAGCACGTCGAGGGCATTCTCTCCGCGTTCCTGCAAGACGACCTGGGCCTGCCGCTGCGGCACGAGTTCGACCGGGGCGAGGAGCAGGTCGACCAGGCGGCGCAGGCTGAGGCGGACCAGCGGTACATGGACCGGGGTGTCGTCGGCCCGTCGGAGATCCGGGAGATGCGGTACGGCCTGGTAGACGCGCGGCCGGTCCCGCGGGTGTTCTTCACCGAACGCGCAGGGCCGATACCCATCTCGTCGCTGGAGGCGGTGGCGGGGGAGATCGACCCGCAGACCTCCGCGCCGGCGATCGGTGCGCCGCTGCCGCATCAGGTGTTTGAAGAGGCGCCGGGCGTTCAGCCTAATCCGCCGTTGTACGGTCAGCCTTTGGCGGAGGAGATTTACGGGCCGTCAGCGATCCCGGCGGACACCGAGACGCAGAGCGCGCAGCCGGTCGCGAAGGAAGGCGACGGCGGCGCTCCGGGGATCACGGCGGAGTCCGGGGTCTACTCCTACGACCTCGAGCGCGACGAGGACGACGAGCCGGACCGGGCCGCGCAGGTCGCGAAGGAACTCGCCGCGTTCCGCAGGTTTGAGCGTGCCCGCCGCAAGTCCGGTGAGTGGCGGGACTTCGAGTTCCGCGGCGTTGAGCGCGTGTGCGGTCACAACCTCAACGACGCGGGACGCCTCGCCGTCCGCAAGGCCGCAGGCGAGGTAGCCGTGGCGGGGCTCGCTGTCCTTGCCGCGGACACGGGCCGGGTGCTGATGCTCCAGCGTGCGGCAGAGCCTGCAGAGTCAGAAATCGAAGTGGTCGGTCCATGACTTGCCGTGCGTCCAGCAGAACCAGGACGTGTAGTGCTCGCGCGGCCGGGCGAACTCCTGGACGCGGCATGCCCGGTGACGCCAGAACCACCGGTCCCGGCGATGGAACAGCAGCCAGAAGAATCCCGGACCGCACTCCCCGGCAGTGATGACGATGCCGCGCTCTGTTCGCATAAGAACGTCACCCTTATGGCATCGTTGTTGAACCGCTCGTCCTCGCAGAGCTTCTGCAGCTCCGCCATGAACTGCTCATAAGCCGCTTCTCCTCGCCGCTGCTTTTCGCCAGCATGAGCATCTACCGAGATGCCGATCCGCAGTTGATAGCCCGTCCATCCCATAGCGTGAGCTTAAGGGAGGGCTATGTCCGACCCTGCCGCCGGCAAGTTCGAGATACCGGGCGGTCATCTGGAGCAGGGAGAGTCGGCCCGTGCCGCAGCTCTGCGCGAGTGGCAGGAAGAGACCGGCCTGCCTGTCGTTGACGGCGAGTGGACCGGCACCTGGACGAGCGCGAACGGCATCTACCAGGGTTTCGTCTACACCATCGCCCGCGAGGCAGACCTTGACATCTTCGACCGGCAGCTAGGTTCCGACCCGGACGGCGACGTGGACGGCACGGAGACGATCGCCTGGTGGGACCCTGCCGACCTCCCCGGCAACCCTGCCGTGCGCCCCGAGCTGCTCGCGGACATCGACGCGGTGATGGCCGCTCTCGGCTGCGCCCCGGGGTGCTGTGGTGGTGTGTGCTGTCAGGGCGGGTGCTGCGGCGGCGCGTCCGGGTGCACATGCGGCCCGGCGGCTGTCGATGAGGGGGCGGTCGCCAAGGCCGGTGGTAGCACCGCACTCCCAAAAGCCGGTGACCCGGACGACTGGACCGGCATATGGGCCAGAACCCATGAACGCCGGACTAGGCTCCTCGCCAAGCACGAGCGGGTCGTCCTCGCCGCCTGGAACGACCTCACCGCCACCCTGAACCCGGCCGCCCTCGTCCGCCAGTTCAAAGCCGACATCGGCCAGGTCGCCAAGCTCTCCGACCCCAGCCGGCCGTGGTGGAAAGACCGCGGCCGGGACGCCGCCCTCGCCTGGCTGACCGCGCTCCAGCAGCGGAAGGGCTGGGCGGCTCTCGTCGCCGCGATCGAGGACGCCATCCGCGACGGCATGGCCGAAGGCGAAGCCGATTCCCTCGCGGTCGCCGCTGACCGGCAGGGCGTCAAGGGGTTCTCCGTCGCCGCCGCTTTCACCGCCGCCGCCGCGGCGCTCCAGGGTGACCCGGAGGTCAGCGAGAAGGCGCAGGAGACCGCTCAGGCCATCCTGGAGGCCACGGCGGCGAGCGTGTCGGTGGTGCTGGCGGACGGCGCTGAGCGCGACTCCAGCGACGATGAGATGGCCGGCGCGGTGTCGGGTGCGGTGACGGGGCCGGACGTGAGCCCGGTGAAGTCGTGGCTTGCTAACGCGCTGTGGACGGCTGCCGGGGCGGGGCTGACGCGGCTCATCGGCCGGCTGTTCACAGGTTCCCCTGCGCCAACGGTTCCCGGGCCGTCAGCGCCGCCGCCGGCGGAGGCCGGGCCGGTGCCCCCGCCCGCGCCACCGACCGAAGCCCCGGAACCGGGTCTCGCGCTGATCAACTGGGTGTGCGAAGGCGGCAGCCCGTGCCCCGCCTGCCAGGACAATCAGGCGGGCAGCCCGTACGCGCCGCAGGACGTGCCCCAGTATCTGGCGCATAACCATTGCATGTGCGCGCTGTACCTGGCTAGCGACGTCCCGTCGTCGTACTTCGCCGCCTACCTACTGAACTGACCGCGAGGGGGCGAGCATGGCCGACGAGCCGCAGCGATACGTCCTCGGGATCGCCTACCAGGCCGGACCGGACCCCCGCATCGCCAAAGGCCAGGACGGCGGACGCGACTACTTCACCGAAGCCGAGCTAGAGAAAGCCGCATGGCGGTTCCTCCAGAACGGCCCGCAGGTCGGCCTGTTCCACCTCGACGGCACCGAAGGCGCCGCGAACGTCGTGGAGTCCTATATCTACAGGGGTCCGGACTGGGACCTCGGGGACGGCATCGTGGTCCGCAAGGGCGACTGGCTGATGGGTGCCATCCTCGATGAGCGGGCGTGGCATCTGTACAAGACCGGGAAGATCGACGGCTGGTCACCGCAAGGTGTCGCGCGCCGTCGGCGAGTCGTGAAGGAGTAGGCCGTGGCCCCGCTCGCCGATGACGAGGACATGACCGAGCTGGTCGACTTTGACCCGAGCCGGGTGGACGCCGTAGGCAAGGCGGCTAACGGGCACCGCTTCCTGATCGCCAAGCAGGCCGCCGATTCGCGGGGCCTGGTGCCGCCCGAACTGGTCCGTGATCTGATCGCGAAGGCTGAGCCGGATTCCGGCAGGGAGCGGGTGGCCATGCCGAACGGGATCACCCTGAACGGTTCCCCGGCTGATATCGCCGCGTTCATCCACAAGGCCGCCGTCCGCGCCACCGAGGACGAGGTAGCCAAGGCGAAGAACGACACCGCCGACCGCAAGCACAAGGCAGCCACAGGCGCAGCCATGCCGGATGGCAGCTACCCCATCGCCGACGTGGGGGACCTGACCAAGGCCATCCACGCGGTCGGCCGCGGCGGCTCCAGCCATGACGCCATCAGGCGCCACATCATCACCCGCGCTCGCTCGCTCGGCGCTTCCTCGAAGATCCCGGACAACTGGAACTCGGACGGCTCGCTCAAGGGCGACGTCAGCAAGGAGGCGGGCGTGCCCGACACGGTGACCAAGGACATGGGACCTGACCTGGACGACGGCGTGGACGGCATGGACCCCACCGTGGCCCTGGCCGAACCCGACGAAATGGCCCCCGGCGACATGACCGACCCCGGCTCCCCGGCATGGGAATCCATCGACGCCGCCACCGCCCAGAAGTGGACCTCGATCGCCGTCCGGCTGAAGAACGCCCTATGCGTCCTAGCCGAACGGGAAATGCTCGAGGCCGCCTCAGCGGACCCCGATGACTGCGAGAACGCGTTCGACTTGCAGGACGCCATGTGCGCCGTCGACTACGTGATCGACACTCTCGCCGGGTTCGCCGTGGACGAGCAGGCCGAGGCGGACCTTGGCGGCGAGGCGATGGAAGCGGTCGGGAAGTCCGCCGCGCCCGTGGAGACGCTGGCGGCGATCCGCAAGGCGATGGACGGCGCGGACCTCACCGCCACCGCGCTGACCCAGGTGGAGACGTTCGGCGCGGTCATCGCCAAGTCCGGCCGCGTCCTGTCCTCCGTGAACGAGGCCCACATCCGCGAGGCAGCCGCCCGGCTGAACACCGTCCTGTCCTCGCTGCCGCAAGCACCCGCCCCTGACGACGGCCAGCCGGTCGCCAAGATGACCCCCGAAGTGGAGGCCGACATGCCCAAACCCGCGCTGTCCGAGGACGTGACCGCTGCGAGCGGCCAGGAGCCCGCGATGGGCGTCTCCGAGCCGCCGCCGGCCGCGCAGACCGCCGAGATCACCAAGACCGCCGACGCGCCCCCGGAGGCTGCGGAGGTGGCCAAGGACGACGGCGGGAAGACCCCGATGATGGTCGTCTACAACCAGGCGGGCAAGCTCGTCGGGATCTGCGATCCGTCCGACATCACCCCCGTGGCGAACGCGGAGGCCGACGCGGACGACGACATGGACTCCGGCGACGCTGACGGCGACGCCGCGGCGGCCCCGGCGGACGCGGCCACCGACATGACCCCGCAGCCCCCCGCCGCCACGGGCACCCCGGCCGATGCCGTCGCAGACGACAACGTGACCAAAGCCACCACAGACTTGACCACCACCGTCACAGCGGACGTGCTGGAAAGCATCGTCGCGAAGGCCATCGCCGCAGCGCTCGGCGAGCAGCCCCCCGCACAGGACGTCGCCAAGCAGGCCGACGTCGCCGGGCTGCTCGAGCAGGTCGAGACGCTGAAGGCGAGGCTCGCGACGGTGGAAGAGCAGCCGGCGATGCCGAAGGTGTTCACGAACGGGCAGGTACCCCCGGCGCACCAGCTGCGCGGACAGGACCAGGGCGCGGCCCCCCAGGTTGACGTCGCGAAGGCGCTCGACCTGAAGCACAAGATGTACACCGCCGACCCGGGCGAGGCCAAGCAGATCCACGACGACCTGAACCAGATGGCCATGGACCAACTCGCTGCGATCCACCGCCGGTAGCCGCCCCCGCCCTAGAACGCACACCCCAGCCCCCGCAGAGCGCACCGCGCGCCGGGGGCTTTCCGCATGCCCCGAGAAGGAGGCATCCATGGCACCGCCGCTCGCCCAGATGACCGAGGAAACCCTCGCGTCCATCACCAAGGCACAGACCGCCGGCATCTACGAGTCCACCGGCATCTACTCCTACGACCTATCCGGCCTCATCTCCCTCATCCCGGTCGTCACCCCATGGCGTGACATCGTGGCCCGCGTCAAAAGCCCTGACGGGAACCCGTACGCGATCTGGAGAGCCATCCTCAACCTCACCAACTCCCAGCCCGACATGAGCATGGGCTTCGACTACGCCGCGAACGAAGTGCAGTTCGAGGAGCAGGACTTCCAGGCGCGCTACAAGCCCACTGGTTACGCGGGGCTCGTGACGCAGGATGCCTATGACTTGGCCTTTGGTTACGCGGATCCGTATGCCGTGTCGACGTTCAACACGCTGAACCAGGTGCTGATCGGCGATGACCGGAAGCTGATGGGCGCGCAGTCGTTCGCGCTCGCGCAGCCGACCGCGCCGACCCTGACCGGCCACTCCACCGCCGGGACAATCGCCGTGTCCAGCCTGTACGTCGGCGTCGCCGCCCGCACCGGCAGCGGCTACTACTACGGGTCCGGGAACAGCCAGGGCAACTCGACGCAGATCACCGGCCTGTCCGGGACCACCAACAGCGTGACCGCGACCGTTCCTTCGGTGAAGGGCGCCGTGGCGTACGACTGGTTCTACTCCTCGGCCGGGTCGACCTGGTACTACTACACGACCACGACCGTCAACGCGGCCACGATCACGTCCACGATCTCGTCCAACAACGCGCTGCCGTCGGCGACGACCTGCCCCGACATGTCCACCCAGTGGAAGGGTTCCGCGGGCGTCCCCACGTACAACAGCGCGGCGGACAACGGGTCGGCGAACGCCAACGACTACGACGGGCTCCTCGCCAGCCTGTCCGGGGACTACAACGGGTCCGGGCAGTGGGTCCAGTCCGGCACCGGCACCGCCAACCCGGCCATCAACGCCTCCCTCGACGGCGCCGCCCTCACCCTGACCGGCGGGACCGTCACCGAGATCGAGGCTGACCTGTTCGTCCCCTTGTGGAACCAGGTCAAGTGCTCGCCCACGGCCCTGATGATGAACGCGAAGCAAGCGCAGGAGGTCGCCAACCTGATCCTCGGCGCGAACTCCGCCACGACCTACCTGCAGACCGACCCGTCGGGCCGTGTCAACGTCACCGCAGGCGGCCGGGTCGGGTCCATCGTCAACGCCCCCGCGGGCGGGGTGACGGTCCCGATCGAGGTCCACGTGTCGCTCCCGCCCGGGACGATCGTCGCGCGGGCTGACCGGGTGCCGTTCCCGCAGGCGAACATCTCCTCGGTGTTCGAGTACCGGGCGCTCCGCGACACCGCCCAGTTCGACTACGGCATCTCCCGTGTGGCGAACACCGCCGGCGGTGGGCCGCGTAAGGAGTATGAGATCCGATCTGTGGGAGCTTTCCTGTGCCGGGCTCCTGTGGCCCAGGCGGTCCTTCAAAATGTAGCCTAGATCTAGCTGCGGAAACGCCGCTAGGGCGTCACGTTCGAACGGATTACGTGATAGGCTCCCGGTAAGAGTGAAAGGTGCCCCAGTCGGCGCGTCATCGCCGGCTGGGGCCACCTGCCACCCGCCACTACCGGGAGACAGGCATGACCAAGGCTACGTGCAGCGTTGAAGGCTGCTCCGATCCAATCGACTCGCACGGCATGTGCGGTATGCACTGCATGCGCTGGCGGCGCCACGGCGACCCGAACATCAGCCTCAGGCCCTACAACCGGAAGTGCCTGGAGCCGGGATGCGAGGAACCGCACCGGGGGCACGGCTACTGCGGAAAGCACGCAAGGCGCCTGCTCGTCCACGGCAGCACCATGGAGCCGCGCGAGCGCAAGTTCTGGGCGAAGGTCGACAAGCGCGGACCTAGCGAATGCTGGCCGTGGCTCGGCTTCGTTCATCCGAACGGCTACGGCCAGTTCGGCGGAGGAGCCGAACGCCTGCCGCACCGCATCGCCTACAAGTACGTCATCGGCCCGATCCCTGACGGGCTCGTGCTCGACCACCTCTGCCACACGGCCGACCCGCAGTGCGCGGACACCGTGAACTGCCCGCATCGCCGCTGCTGCAACCCCGAGCATCTCGAGCCCGTAACGCGAGGCGAGAACGTCGCTCGCGGCCGGGGCGGCGACTCGTGGGGCTACGTCCCCGAGCCGATCCCGCCGAAGGCGCCCAAGCCGACCGTCTGCACCAAGTGCGGGCGTACGGACAAGCCGGTCTACAAGGCCGGACTCTGCCGCCCCTGTTACCGGAAGCGCATGAAAGACCCGAACCGCGAGCGGCCGAAGCCGCTCACGGTCGAGGAGCGGTTCTGGTCCAAGGTCGATAAGACCGACTCGTGCTGGCTATGGACTGGCAGCGTCAACCAGGGCACCGGCTACGGCCAGTTCTCCCCGAAGCACGGATTCCAGGTCCAGACGCACCGCTACTCCTATGAGCTCGCCAAGGGGCCGATCCCCGACAAGTACGACGTGCATCACACCTGTCACGTGCGGGCCTGCGTGAACCCGGCCCATCTAGAAGCGGTCACCCGCGCCGAGAACATGCGGATGCGGAAGAACCGCCGCGCCAGCTAAGACCACTGACCGGAGGACCGGGAGTCCTGCTCCGCTCCCGGCCTTCCGCATGCCCGCACAACGAACCCGAAGGAGCGCAATGCGTCTTCATTCCCGTACCGGCGCGACGTCCGTTCACCATGAGGGCGTCCGGTACGTGCCCGGCCCGGACGGCGCGTTCCCGTTCCCTGACCACGTGTCGGACTACCTGTACCCGTTCGCGGTGAAGGGTGAGCGGCTGTGGGAGACGGATATTGACCGGCAGCGGCGGCTGATCGCGGAGGAGGCGGCGCGCAGGCAGGATCCGGCGACGTTGCTGGCTGCGGTGGAGCAGCTTGTGGCGCAGGCTGAGGCTCAGGCGGCGCCGAAGGGGCGGTCGAAGGCCGCTAGTAGCTAGCACGGTTTCCGGGGCCTCCCCGGACCCATCACAACAACAACCCCTGGAGGTCCCCATGCCCGGCATCATCCAGACCGGCGGTTCCAACGGCGTTTTCGCCGCGGGCGGCCTGTTCACTCCCGAGCCGAACAAGACCAGCGCGTACACCGCGGTCGCCGGCGATTACGTGCCGGTGGACACCACGTCGGGCGCGGTCACGATCACGCTGCCGACCGCCCCGGCGGCGGGGACGAACGTCGCGGTGAAGCTGGTCGCGAACGGCGGCACGTCCAACGCGGTCACGATCGCGGCGGGCGGCGCGGACGTGTTCAACAACCAGGGCGGCGCCACCACCTGGACCCTGGCCGGCTTGTACCAGGGCGTCATGCTCCAGTACCTGTCGACTCCCTCGGTGTGGGCGGTGTTCGACCTGCCGGGCCAGTTGCAGGGCGCGCAGTTCCAGGACGCGTTCGCGCCGAAGGTGGTCACGCTGACGGACGGGACGACGATCGCGACGAACGCCGCGCTCGGGAACGACTTCCGGGTGACCCTGACCGGGAACCACACCCTCGGGGCACCGACCAACCCGACGGACGGGCAGCGGGTGGTCTACCAGGTGTCGCAGGATGCCACCGGGTCACGGACCCTGGCGTACAACGCGATCTTCGACTTCGGGACGCCGGGGACGCCGACGCTGGCTACCACGGCGTCGTCTACGGCGATGCTGCGGTTCGTGTACAACGCGAACGCGACGAAATTCTACTGTGAGGGCACGACACAGGGCCTGTGACCCTGCGTAGCCGGATTTAACCGGAGGGTGGCGGTCATCGGTAAGATCCTGCTCTTGTCCAACTCCCCGGCGGCGACGTCGGGGTACGGCACCCAGGCTGCGCTGCTCCTGCCGCGCCTGGCCGGCCTCGGGCATGAGGTGACGGTCTTCGCGCCGTTCTCCGGCGGCACCTCGGTGGGCGAGTGGCAGGGCTTCCGGGTCCTGCCGCCCGTCCGCGAGGTCGCCGGCTGCGACGTCCTCGCCCAGGTGTACCGGCGGGAACACGCCGACCTGCTCCTGACCCTGTGTGATCCGTTCCGGCTGCTGGGCTGCGCCCCGGACCTCGCGCGGATGAACGTGGCGCACTGGTTCCCCGTTGACTGCCAGCCGGTTTCGTCCTGTGACGTGGCGGTGCTGCGCGACGGCCAGGGCGTCCCTGTGGCCATGTCCCGGTTCGGCGAGCAGATGCTCGCCAACGAAGGCGCGGACCCGCTGTACGCCCCTCACAGTGTCGACGCGGGCGTGTTCTGCCCCGGCGACCCGGAACCATCACGCGCTGAGCTCCCCGGAGTCGGCCCGGACACGTTCGTCGTCGGGATCTGCGGGCTCAACCGGGAGAACCGCAAGGCGTTCCCCGAGCAGCTGCTGGCGTTCTCCCGGTTCCGCGCCCGGCACCCGGATTCGCATCTGGCGTTGCATACGTCGCCGTACCCGTATCCGGGGGAGCGGGGGACGAGCCTGCCGCTGCTGGCGGGCGCGCTCGGGATCAGCGACGTCGTGTCCTACCCGGACGCGTACCGGTATGACCTCGGGTTGTACAGCCGGGCGGACATGGCGGCATGGTTCCGGGGCCTCGACGTGCTGTCCCTCTGCTCGTACGGGGAGGGATTCGGGCTGCCGCTGCTCGAGGCGCAAGCCAGCGGCGTCCCCGTCGTCACCACGCTCGCTAGCGCGATGACGGAACTGTGCGGCTCCGGATGGCTGGTCGGCGGCAGTGACCATTGGCAGGAAGGTCACGGCTCGTGGTGGGTTCGCCCGGACCCGGCGAGCATCGAGGCCGCCTATGAGGCGGCGTGGCAGGCCCGCGAGGACGGCAAGATGCCGGAGATGCGCGCCAGGGCGAGGACGTTCGCCCTGCAATACGAAGTGGATCACGTGTTTGACCACTTCTGGAAACCAGCCCTCGACGTGATCGCGGAGCGGACCCGGTGAGCATCGTCGTATCCGCCCCGGTCCGGTCCCGGCTCGCTGCCATCGCCGCCGACCTCGCCGCGCAGGCAGGCCGGGCCGTCAGCTACGACGAGGTAATCGCGCACCTGCTGGGCGAACCTGTTGACCGGTGACCTGCTCGTCATCGTCCCCTCCCGCGGCAGGCCGCAACGGCTGCGGGATATGCTCCACGCGACCCGCGCCACCACCCGCGCTGCCACCCACGTGTACGTCGCGGTCGACGACGACGACCCCGAACTAGCCGCATACGAGGCGGCAGTGACCCCGGTCATCGGTGACGGGGTGTGGTTCAGCGTCGGCCCGCGGAAAACCCTCGCCGGATGGACCAACCACGTTGCCGCCCGTCACGCCGGCCGGTACCGGTGCCTGGCGTCGTTCGGTGACGACCACCTGCCCCGCACCCCGGGATGGGACGCGCTGCTCCTCGCCGCTATCGACGGGATGGGCGCGACGGGGATCGCGTACCCCGACGACAAGCGCCGCGCGGACATCCCCGAAGCTGTCGTGATCTCCTCGGACATCGTGGCCGCGCTCGGGTGGATGTGCGAACCGTCGCTGCAGCATTTCCGCGTCGATGACGTGTGGGCGGACCTCGGGAACGGCGCCGGGTGCCTGCGGTACGTCCCCGGCGCGGTAGTCGAGCACATGCACTACTCAGTCCGGCCCGGCGTGGCCCGCGACGGGACGTACGCCGACGCTGAGGACCGGGCGCCTGCCGACCATGCGGCGTATGAGCGGTGGCGGCGCGAGCGGATGGCCGGCGACATCGAGACGGTCAAGAGGCTGCGGGGCAGCGGCAGTCCGGCTTGACGTGGACCATGTTGCCGGACGGCAGCGGGTAGCACTTGGCGGCGCGCGGGATGCGGTCCCGGAACGGCGTCCAGTACTCTGCCGCCTCCGGCCACTTCGGTAGCACCATGTCATACACCAGGACGCCAGAGTGCTCGTTCCGCAGCGGGATGGCCACCGGGATGTCCGGGTGCCTGTGCACGAGATCGAGCGGGCCGGGCTTCAGTACGCCACCCTCTCCCATGCAAGCCCCCGGATCGCGTCCGTCGTGGCCGTCGAGCCGGTTGCAGCCCGGCAGGCAGTGCGGGCGCGGCGGGTGCCATTCGCTGACGGTGCTCATGACCTGAACGATAACGACGGGGGGCGACCCCCGTGTCAACACCGCTGCCTGTCAGCCCGAGTCCGTACATCACGCCCGAGTTGCTGACCCAGGCGCCGACCGGGATTTCATGGGCCAGTATCCCGGCAGGTAAAGACGTCACCCCGGCTCAGCGGATCGCGGAGCAGGCGAATATCTGCGCCCGCGCCACCGGCATGGTCGATGATGCGGCGCATCAGCCGCTCCGGGCCACCACCGACAGCGTGATCCTGTACGGTCCCGGGGTGCGCGTGTGGGCGCCGCAGGGGTGCAGCACCCAGCCCGCGATCCTCATCCTGAAACGCTGGCCGGTCCTCCAGGTCAACTCCATCCAGGTAGCCCAGAACACGTTCCCGGTGGTGTGGGAGAGC
>Ga0335085_10006651_pt1 | contig 18159 bp, 13 predicted proteins | sample Lox_Sample_45_FD_206712 | JGI IMG/M metagenome (GOLD analysis project Ga0335085, IMG submission 206712) | Soil microbial communities from Loxahatchee National Wildlife Refuge, Florida, United States - Lox_Sample_4.5 | ecosystem: Environmental > Terrestrial > Soil > Wetlands | place: USA...
CGCGGCGGCGGCGCTAACCCTAAGTCGAGATCGCCGGGATCGAGCGGCTCCTCGTCGTCGCGCAAGATCGTGTCGTCGGAGGGCATCGGCACGGCAAAGCCCGGCGGCAGATTGCCTTCGAGCAGGCCAGCGCCTTTGAGTTCCTCGAGGCCGGGCAGATCGCCGACCTCCTCCAGCCCGAAATGGGTGAGGAACTGCTCGGTGGTGCCGTAGGTGATCGGCCGGCCCGGCGCCTTGCGCCGCCCGCGCGGGCGGATCCAGCCGGTGCGCAACAATACGTCGAGCGTGCCGGCGGCCGCCACCACGCCGCGGATTTCCTCGATCTCGGCGCGCGTCACCGGCTGGTGATAGGCGATGATGGCGAGCGTCTCGACCGCCGCGCGCGACAATTTGCGCGTCTCCACCGTTTCCTTGGTCAAGAGCCAGGACAGATCGTCGGCGGTGCGGAACATCCATTTCTTGCCGACGCGCACCAGGTTGACGCCGCGGCTCGCGTATTCCGCCTTGAGCGCGGCGAGCGCCGCCTTGACGTCGACGCCGTCGGGCAGCCGGCGCGCCAGCGCCGCCTCGTCGAGCGGGGCGCCGGCGGCAAACAACAGCGCCTCCAACAGCCGCAGCTCCTCCGGCCGCGCCGCCTGCGGCGCAGGCGGTTCGCCCGCCGCGTCGTTGTTCTGCACAATAACGAGCTTCTTGGCCACGCTCGGCATCGACTCCGTCTCCTTATGCGTTTTCTTGCGCGTCATGCGTCGCAGCACTCGCGTTCATACCGACCCGCTTGCGCATGTAGATCGGCGCGAACGACTCTTTCTGGTGAATCTCGGCAACACCCTCGCGCACCAGTTCGAGCGCGGAGGCAAAGGACGACGCCATCACCGTCGCGGCGAGCGCCGGCTCGACCACGTAGGAAATGAGAAAGGCATCAATGCGCGACCAGTCGTCGGAGGTGCCGATCAGCCGCTCGAGCGCGGCGCGCGCCTCGGCGAGCGACCACACCGTGCGCTTCTTGAAACGCACGCGCGACAGCGCGGTCTTGGCGCGCTGCGTGGCGTAGGCGCTGAGCAGGTCGTAGAGGGTCGCCGTCCATTCCGACTGCTTGACCTCCTCGATCGGCTCAGGCGCGCCGCGCGCGAAGACGTCGCGGGCGAGCTGCGGGCGGTCCATCAGGCGCGTCGCCACCTCGCGGAACGCTTCGAGCCGGCGCAGCCGATGCGCGAGCGCGAGCGCCATTTCCTCGGCGCTCGGCCCCTCGCCCGGCGCCGCCTCCGGCAGCAGCAGACGCGATTTCAAATAGGCGAGCCAGGCCGCCATGACCAGATAGTCGGCGGCGAGCTCGAGCCGCAACTGCCGCGCCGCTTCGATGAATTGGAGATACTGGTCGGCGAGCGCCAGGATCGAGATTTTCGCCAGGTCGACCTTCTGCGTGCGCGCGAGCGCGAGCAACAGGTCGAGCGGGCCCTCGAAGCCCTCGACGTCCACGATCATCGCCGGCTCGCTGGTGCCGCGGTCGGCTTCCGGCGTTGCATCGAAATCGTCGGGCGTCATGCGGGGCTCTTGCTTTTCGCCGGCGGCGCGGCGGCCACCATCTGGGTGAAAACCTGGCGCGCGGCCGCAACGTCGAACTCCTGCGGCGCCCGGCGCTGCGCCAGCGCCGCCTCGGCGCGCGCGGCGGCCTCGCCGGCGAGCCGCGGCACGGCGGCAGCGACCTGCGTCATCTCGGCCAGATCGCCGTTGCAGTGGAGCACGACGTCGCAACCGGCGGCGATGGCGGCGCGGCTGCGCTCGGCGATGCTGCCGGAGAGCGCCTTCATGGAAACGTCATCGCTCATCAAAAGGCCCGTAAAACCGATAAAGCCGCGAATCACTTCGCGCACCATTGTGACCGAAGTCGTGGCCGGCGCGACGGGGTCGATGGAAGAAAACACAACATGCGCGGTCATGCCCAAAGGCAGGCCGGCGAGCGGGCGGAAGGCGGCAAAATCGGTCGCCTCAAGCGTCGCCCGGTCGGTATCGACCACCGGCAACGCCAGGTGGCTGTCGGCGGTGGCGCGGCCGTGGCCCGGCAGATGTTTGACCACCGGCAGCACGCCGGCCGCCAGCAGGCCTTGCGCCACCGCGCCGGCGATGGCTGCGACCTTGGCGGGTTCGCAACCATAGGCGCGGTCGCCGATGATCGGGTCGGCGCCGGGCGCCACGACATCGGCGAGAGGAAGACAGTCAACATCAAGGCCTAAAAGATGGAGATCATTGCCAATCAGGCGTCCTCCGAGGCGAGCGACGGACAGTCCTCTAGCGGCGTCCTGGTCGTAGAGCGCGCCGTAAACCGCCCCCGGCGGATAGGCCGGCCAGTGAGGCGGCGCGAGGCGCTGCACCCGGCCGCCCTCCTGGTCGACGAGCACGGGCGCATGCCAGCCGACGATATCCCTGAAGGATCCAATTAATTCAGTCACTTGCTGAGGCGTGCTGATGTTGCGCTTGAAGATGATGAGGCCCCAGGGCGCGGCCTCGCGCAGGAAGACCCGCTCACCGGCGCTGACCGTGAGCCCGCTCAGACCGGTGATGAATGCGTGCGCCGTCATCGCCGCGAATTAGCCCGCGTTCCTCGCAGGGGCAAGCAAGGCCGGGCTAATTCCGCTGGATCAGGCACTGCCCGCCGGCCGCGCGCAGGCCATTGCACAATTCGGTCGCCTCATTGCCGCTGGCAAAGGGCCCGATCATGGTCCGGTAATACGTGCCTTTGGCGCCGAGATCGACCTTATGAATGAACGGCTTCCGGCCACCGAGAATATTCGGGTACTTGGCCTGCAGGCCGCGGAAGGCCGCTTCCGCCTCCGCCTCGCTGCGCTGCGACGACACCTGCACGGCATAGCCGCCGGTGGCGTGGGTGACGGCTTTTGGCGCCGCCGCCGTCACCGCGGCCGTGCGCATCGGCTGCTGCGGGGCTGCAGCATTCGGGCTCAGCGAAAGCGGCCCATTGTGCGGCGGCGCTGCGGTCGTGTGATGGACCGGTGCGGCCGCGTGCGCCTCCGCGGCGCGTGGCGGCGGAGTAACGACCGCCGGCGCGGCATTGGCGACCCGGGTCGGCGGCGCGGCGGGCGCGATCGGCGTTACCGGGACGGCGTGGGCTTGCGCGGGCGGCATCGGAATCGGCGGCACCGGCGGCGCCGCCACCGGCACCGGCGCGCCGGCCGGCTGATCGGGGCGGATGGTGATGGTATGGACCCGCTTCGGCTCGCTTGAAATGACGCCGTTGCCGGGCGTGCGCTCCACAGGCGCAGGCGCGGCGGCCGCTGGCGGTGCGGCGATGTTCGTCACCGGCGGGATATTCTTGAAATCGGCCGGTTTCACCTCGACCGGCTTTTCGTCGCGGCGCACCAGTTTTTCATCCTGGGGATCGGGAACGCGGTCGTAGATGGCCTTGCTCTGCGACCTGTTCGCGGCCGTGGCGGGAGGAACGATTTTGCTCGGCGCCGTGTCGGCTTTGATCACCGGCGGCGGACCCGATGCGTGCGAACCGAACACGGCGCGGTAGCCAAAGGCGGTGGCGGTGCCGATGACGGCCATCGCGAAAACCACCGCGATCGCCATGATGTTCATTCGCCGCTTCGGCTCCGGCGCAGTCTCATAGGCGCCCGCATCCTCGTGGCCGAGCTCGTCATCGCTCGGATCATCCGCACCGTAAGCATCGGCGTGGGCGTCGCTCGGCTGCGTTTCCGGATAGGGCGGAGCGGCGTTGTAGGTGTCCAGCTGATCGGCGACATAGGCCGGACGCACGCGTTGCGGCGGCGCAAATTGCGGTTGCTCCAAGGTTTCCGGGTGGCGTAGCGGGAAAGGCGGTGCGCTGATCGACGTCTGCGGGGAATCGAAATAATCGGACGGTCCGAAATTCGGCGGCGCGCTCGTCGGCGGTGCGGCCGCACGGATCGCGCCGCCATGACCATATTCGCCAAACGGGTCGGTTTGTCCGATCAGGCGAGCGAGCTCAGCGAGCGGATCGTTGCCCGACTTCGCTGTCGCGGGTGTCCTGCGCACGAGAGGATCGGGCGAACGATAGGATCGTGGCTTTTGGTCGTCTGCCATTCGTTCTCCGGTCTATGGCCTTCGCTAAGTGGCTTCCGGACAGCGCGTGCCGAATCCAGCGCTGCAAGATTTAACGCATTTCGTCCGGCGCCTCGACTCCGAGTATGGCAAGACCGGAGGCGAGAATGAAGACGATTCCCTGCACCAAAGCGAGGCGGGCCGCGGTGGTTTGTGGATCATTCTGCATAATGAAGCGTAATTGAGGCAGGTCGTTGCCCCGGTTCCATTGCGCGTGAAATTCGCTTGCTAATTCATAAAGATAGAATGCAACCCGGTGCGGCTCGTGGGCCTGCGCGGCGGCTTCGACAAGGCGCGGATAAAGCGCGATGCGCTTCAAGATCGACAGTTCGCCCGGATCATCGAGCCGCTCGAGCGGCGCGTCTTTAAGCCAGGCCGCGCGCGCATTCGCCGCAGCCGGCAGTTCGGGGATGACCGCGCGGGCATTGCGGAACACCGACTGCCCGCGGGCGTGGCCGTACTGGACGTAGAAAACCGGGTTCTCGCGGCTCGCTTCGATCACCTTGGCGAGGTCGAAATCGAGCACGGCGTCGTTCTTGCGGAACAGCATGTCGAAGCGCACGGCGTCCCTGCCGACTTCGTCGACGACCTCGCGCAGCGTAATGAATTCGCCGGCGCGCTTGGACATCTTCACCGGCTCGCCGGCGCGCAGGAGGCGCACGAGCTGCACGAGCTTCACGTCGAGCGCGGCCTTGCCGCCGCTCACGGCTTTGACCGCCGCCTGCATGCGCTTGATGTAGCCGCCGTGGTCGGCGCCCCAGACATCGATGAGATTACGGAAACCGCGCTCGACCTTCGATTTGTGATAGGCGATGTCGGCGGCGAAATAGGTGTAGCTGCCGTCCGACTTCTTCAGCGGCCGGTCGACGTCGTCGCCGAAGTCCGTGGAGCGGAATAGCGTCTGCTCGCGGTCTTCCCAATCTTCGAGATTGCCGCCTTTGGGCGGCGGCAGGCGGCCTTCGTAAATAAGGCCATCTTTTTGAAGTTCTCCAAGTGTTGACCTCAAAAAATCAGGCTCACCTAGTTGGCCACCAACAACGCTTGTAGAAAATCCAAGCATAGCCCGTGCGCCGCCTGCTTTAGCGATCGCCCGCCGAGTAAAGTAACTACGTACACCGCCAGCGGGTCCCTCCATCAAATTATAAGAGTCGATCGCACAGTAGAATTTCGGTTTGCCATTCCGTGGGGCAAATTCTGCTACTCTTTCAGATAAGGCTTTTTCCGAAAAGAAGACGTCAAATTCAATATTAAGTGCAGCGAGATCCTCCATGATCACGACGAGCATCGATTCGACGGCGGCTTGTCGGACGATAGGCAACCGTTGCTCCTCGGGCATCCGCAGCAACGCGTCACGATGGTCAGAAGCAAGTTGCAGTCCCACTCGCTTCAAATAATCGCCGGGGTAAAGCCCTTCCGGGATCGGCCCGATCTCCTCGCCGAGCGCCGCGCGGTAGCGCAGGAAGGCCGAACGCGCGAGCACGTCGACCTGCGCGCCGGCGTCGTTGATGTAGTACTCGCGCGTGACGTCATAGCCGGCAAAGGCGAGCAGATTGGCGAGCGCATCGCCAAACACCGCGCCGCGGCCGTGCCCGACATGCATCGGCCCAGTCGGATTGGCGGAGACGTATTCGACATTGACCTTTTCAGCCTTGCCGATGTCGCTGCGGCCATAGTCGAGGCCGACCGCCAGCACGTTGCGCAGCTCCGCGGCCCAGACATGCGGCTTGAGCGTGAGATTGATGAAGCCGGGCCCGGCGACGTCGACCTTGGCGACGAGGTCGTCGCCGCGCAGCGCGGCGGCGATCTTTTCCGCGAGCTCCCGCGGCTTCTGCCCCGCCTGCTTGGCGAGCGCCATGGCGGCATTGGTCGCCATGTCGCCATGCGTGGGATCGCGCGGCGGCTCGACGACGATGGACGAGAGGTCGGCGCCGGCAGCGAGAAGCGGCGCCGTCGTCGCGCGCACGCGCGCGAGCATGGCGGCAAAAAGGTGTTGGGGCGCGTTCCGGTCGGCCATGATGGCGCTTGCGGGTAATGGAAATTCTCCGGCAAGTCAAAGCGGCGGCGCGCTACACCACCGTCGCGCCGCTGTCGACCGAGAGCACCTGCCCCGTGGTGATCGCGGATTCGTCCGACGCCAGATACACCGCCATCTCGGCGATATGATGCGGCAGGCCGAGGCCGAGCAGATTGCTGGCGGCGAGCTTGGAAATATCCTTGGAGCCTTCCATCAGCTTCTTCACCCGCTCGGAGAGCACGACGCCGGGCGCGATCGCGTTCACCCTGATCTTCTGCGGCGCGTATTCGACTGCCATCGAGCGCGTCAGCGCGGCGATGGCGCCCTTCGCCGCGGTGTAGCAGTCGCGGCCGGGCAGCGCTTTGAGCGCGACGATCGACGACATGTTGATGATCGAGCCGCCGCCCGCCTTGATCATGTGCGGGATGCCGAGCTTCGAGCACAAAAAGGTGCCGAAAACGTCGAGGCCCATCGCGCGCCAGAACTCCTCCTCCGGCGCCTCGGTGACCGGCCCGTCCGCCGGCGTCGCGCCGCCGGCATTGTTGTGCAGGACATCGAGCCGGCCGAAACGGCGGATGGTCTCGGCCAACGCCGCTTCGACCTGCGCTCGTTCGCGCACGTCGCAGCGGATGAAATGCGCGTCACCGCCCGAATTGCCGCCGCGCGCGTGCGCCGAGCCGGCCGCGGCGGCGCCGAGCGGGCCGTCGATCTCGGCGATGACGACCTTGGCGCCCTCCTCGGCGAAACGCTCCGCGGTGGCGCGGCCGATGCCGCCGCCGCCCCCGGTGATGAACGCCACTTTCCCGGCCAATCGCGCCATCGCGCTTCCCCGCACCCTTCTCATTCTCGGCGCTCGCACGGCGCAAGACGTAGGCACCCGCGCACGCTTTCCCCATTCTACCGTTAAGCGCGCGTTACCGACACCGCCGGCAATTGAGGATTTGGCGCAAATAGGCCCCGACATTACAGGATTTCCAGACGTTCCGCGGCGGATAGTTGACCGATCGTGAATGCGGGCGGAAACGGCGATAACCGTACATTTGTTTGTTGTCACCTAGGATGCACCTCATTCAGTGCTGAGGAAACGCCCATGCGCGTGGGACAACTTTCGTGGCGAGAGGGCGTGGGCTGGCGGGCCGATCGCGCCGACGCGGACAAGGCCGATCTCGTTCTTTATTTCGGCACGCGCGCGGCGCTCGGCTGCGGCGCGCGCTATCGCGAGCTCAAGGCGATGTTTCCCGGCGCGCATATTTTCGGCTGCAGCACCGGCGGGCAAATCCGCAACAACGACGTGACCGACGACGAGGTCGTCGCCGTGGCGCTGAGTTTCGCGCGCACCCGGCTCAAGCTCGCCTGCGCGCCCGCCGCCGACGCCACCGTCTCGCGCGCGGCCGGCGAAGCGATCGGACGCGCGCTCGACGCCGACGATCTTGCCGGCGTCTTCGTTCTTTCCGACGGCCTCAACGTCAACGGCAGCGCGCTGGTCGCCGGCATCGCCGCGACCGTCCGCGACGGCGTCTCGATCACCGGCGGGCTTGCCGGCGACGGCGCGCAATTCGCGGAAACGCTGGTCGGCGGCGACGGCGCGCCGTGCAAACACAACGTCGCCGCGGTTGGATTTTACGGCACCGCGGTGCGCATCGGCCACGGCAGCGCCGGCGGCTGGGACGAGTTCGGGCCGCGCCGGAAAATCACCCGCTCGCAGGGCAACGTGCTCTACGAGCTCGACGGCGAGCCGGCGCTCGACCTCTACAAGCGCTACCTCGGCGAGGAAGCCGACGGCCTGCCCGGCACCGCGCTGCTGTTTCCGCTGCGCATTCGCGATCCGCAGCGTCCGGAGGAATCCGACCTCGTTCGCACCGTGCTCGCGGTCGATCACGAGGCCCGCTCGATGACCTTCGCCGGCGATATGCCGCAGGGCTGGGTGTCGCAATTGATGCGCGGCAATTTCGATCGCCTCGCCGCCGGCGCCGCCGACGCCGCGCGCCAGGCGGCCGGCGCCATGCGCGACGGCGAGCCGGGCGTCGCCATCCTGGTGAGTTGCATCGGCCGCCGCCTGCTCATGGGCCAGCACGCCTTGGACGAGGTGACCGCCGCGGGCGGCGAGTTCGCGCCGCAGCTGCCGCGGCTCGGCTTCTACTCCTACGGCGAGATCTCGCCGCACAACCGCTCGGGCATCTGCCAGCTGCACAACCAGACGATGACGGTGACCGCCATCGCCGAGGCCGCCGAGTAACCACACGTGGACCGCCTGTTCGCCAGACAGATTGCGAAAGCGACCAAGTCTTCCGGCGACGTCGACCTCGGCGCGCTCGGCAAGCAGGTCATCGCCGCCTACGAGGAAGCCAAACGCGACCGCCAGCGCACCGACCGCTCGATCGCGCTGATGATCGAGGAGCTCGACCAGCTCAACCGCAAGCTCGAACGTCAGGTCGAAGAGCGCACCGCGGAATTGCGCGAGCGCGAAGCCGAATTGCGCGCGCAGAACCTGCGCTTCGACGCGGCGATCAACAACATGTCGCAAGGCCTGCTGATGTTCGACGCCGAGGGACGGCTGGCGATCTACAACAACCGTTACTTCGAAGTCTACGGCATGCCGCGCGACAAAGTCAGGATCGGTATGACCGTCGAAGAGCTCATCCGCTGCCGCATCGAGAGCGGCACCTTCGTCGGCGATCCGGTCGAATATTCGGCGAGGATCAACGCGCTCATGGCAAAGGGCGAAGCCTATAACCGTCTGCATGAGCTGCCCGATGGGCGCACCGTGGCGGTCTCGAGTCGGCCGATGCCGGGCGGCGGTTGGGTGGTCACCCACGAGGACACCACCGAACGTCGCGCCGCCGAAAAGAAGATCGCGCATATGGCGCACCACGATGCGCTCACCGACCTGCCCAACCGCGCGCTGCTGCGCGAACGATTGGCGGAGGCGCTCAATCACGTCAGCGGCGGCGTCCAACTCGCGGTGTTCTATCTCGACCTCGACAATTTCAAGGGCATCAACGACACGCTCGGCCATCAGCTCGGCGACGAGTTGCTCAAATGCGTGGGCGACCGCCTGCGCGCCCGCGTGCCCGCCAACGCCACCGTGGCGCGGGTCGGCGGCGACGAATTCGCGATCATCTTGCCGGAGCTCGGCGCGATCAACGACGCGGCGATCCTCGCCAACCAGGTGTGCGAAGCGATCCGGCCGCCCTGCGACCTGTGCGGTCATGCCGTCATCACCGACACCAGCATCGGCATCGCCATCGCGCCCGACGACGGCAGCGACCCGGACGAACTGATGAAGAAGGCCGACATGGCGCTCTACCGCGCCAAGGCCGCCGGCCGCGGCACGTTCCGTTTCTTCGAGCCGGAAATGGACGCCAGCATCAAGGCGCGGCGGGCGATCGAAGGCGCGTTGCGCGCCGCCTTGGCCCGCGGCGAATTTCTCTTGCATTACCAGCCGATCCTCAACCCGCGCGAAAACCGCATTACCTGCTGCGAGGCCTTGATCCGCTGGCAGCATCCCCAGCGCGGCCTGGTCGGGCCGGCCGAATTCGTTTCGGTGGCCGAGGAAATCGGGCTCATTATCCCGCTCGGCGAATGGGTGCTGCGGCAGGCCTGCGCCGACGCCGCGCGCTGGCCGAACGACACCAAGGTCGCCGTCAACTTGTCGGCGATCCAGGTGATGAACGCCAATCTCGTCCCCGTGGTGATCAGCGCGCTGTCGGCCGGGCGGCTCGAATTGGAGATCACCGAATCCGTCATGATGCAGAATACCGAGGCGACACTGGCCACCCTGCACCGGCTGCGCGAGCTCGGCGTGAGGATTTCGATGGACGATTTCGGCACCGGCTTCTCGTCGCTCGGCTATCTGCGCCGCTTCCCGTTCGAAAAGCTCAAAATCGACCGCAGCTTCATCCGCGACCTGGTGAGCGACAAGAACTCGCTGGCGATCGTGCGCGCGGTCACCACCATGGCGAAAAGCCTCGGCATGATCACCACCGTCGAAGGCGTGGAAACCGCGGAACAGCTCGCCCAGGTGAGCCAGCTCGGCTGCACCGAGGTGCAGGGCTTCTTCATCGGCCGACCGCAGCGCCTCGAGGACATCTCGCGCCTGCTGCAGGACTACGCGCCGCGCAAGGCCAAAACGGCCTGAGCGCGCCTTACGTCAATTGCGGCGTCGCCTTGAAATATTTGGCGTGCTCGACGAGGGCATAGCGGTCGGTCATGCCGGCGATGTAGTCGCCGATGCGGCGCATGCGCGTGCTTTCGCCGGCACGATCGAAGCCTTCCGCCCATTCCGCCGGCAGGTCGGCCGGCGTTGCGGCGTAATGGCCGCACAGATCGCGCACCACGGCCTCCGCCGCGTTCATGACCTGCATCACGCGGTCGGCGCGGTACATGCGCGGGTAGAGAAATCCCTTGATCTCGGCGTCGGCCTTTTTCATCGCCGCCGAGAATTCGATCAGCGGCCCCTTGGCCTTGCGGATCTCGCCGGCGGTCGGCTTGTGCACGGCCGCGCGCCGGCCGCTCTCGGCGATGACGTCCTCGATCATGCGGGTGATCAGCCGGCGCACCGTCTCGTGTCCGCGCCGCGGCGGCTCGAGGCGGGGATGCTGCCCGTCGATCTCGGCGATGATGTCGCCGACGATGCCGACCGCGGCGATGTCGTCAAGCGTGAACAGCCCGGCGCGCAGGCCGTCGTCGATGTCGTGCGCGTCGTAGGCGATGTCGTCTGATAGCGCGGCAATCTGCGCTTCGACGCCCGGCTGCGACCACAGTTCGAGGTCCTGGATTTTCGAATAGGCCAGGATCGGCGCCGGCACGCCGCGCTCGGCGTAGCGGCCGACCGCATTGCCGGCCCGGTCGGTGAGCGGGCCATTGTGCTTGACCAGGCCCTCGAGCGTCTCCCAGGTGAGGTTGAGCCCGTCAAAAGCGGCGTAGCGGCGCTCGAGCTCGGTGACGATGCGCAGGGCCTGGGCATTGTGGTCGAAGCCGCCGAAACGGGCGAGCGTCGCATCGAGCGCGCGCTCGCCGGCGTGCCCGAACGGCGGATGGCCGAGGTCGTGCGCCAGCGCCAGCGCCTCGGCGAGGTCCTCGTCGCAGCCGAGCGCGCGGGCGAGCGAACGGGCGATCTGCGCCACCTCGAGCGTGTGGGTGAGCCGGGTGCGGTAGTGGTCGCCCTCGTGATAGACGAACACCTGCGTCTTATACGCCAGGCGGCGGAAGGCAGTCGAATGGATGATGCGGTCGCAATCCCGACGGAACACGTTGCGGGTGGCGCTGGCCGGCTCGCTGAACCGGCGGCCCCGGCTCAGCGCCGGATCGGCGGCATAAGCGGCGCGCGCTATGGCGGTCGAAATGGCCACATTGACCTCGCGGTTGCGCGCACTTAACTATTCGGCAGGCCGAATGCCAAGGGCATGATGGCGCAAGGAAGCACGATGGACGCGAACGTCACGGTCAGCGAACGGGCGGCACGGCGGATCGGCGAGATCCTCAAAAGCGAGCCGGCGGGCGCCATGCTGCGCGTGTCGGTTGAAGGCGGCGGCTGCTCGGGCTTCCAATACAAATTCGGCATCGAGCAGGCCAAAGCCGACGACGACTTCGTCATCAGCCGCGACGGCGCCGTCGTCCTCATCGATCCGGTCTCGGTCGACTACATGGCCGGCTCGGAAATCGACTTTGTCGACGACCTCATCGGCGCCTCATTCAAGGTGAAGAACCCCAAGGCCAAGGCGTCCTGCGGCTGCGGCACGAGCTTTGCGCTCTAGCCAAATCCAGTCATTCCGCCGCGACGGCCGTAGGGGCTTCCGCCACTTCCTCGAGCTGCGGCTCGAGCCGGCGCTTGATGCGGCGATCGAGCCGGTCGAGATAGAGGTAGATCACCGGCGTGATGTAGAGGGTGAGCAGCTGCGACAGGCAGAGGCCGCCGACCACCGCGACGCCGAGCGGCTGGCGCAATTCGGCGCCGGCGCCGGTGCCGAGCGCGATCGGCAGCGAGCCGAAGATCGCGGCGAAGGTCGTCATCATGATCGGACGGAAGCGCAAGGTGGCCGCTTCGCGGATCGCCGCCTCCGCCGACAGGCCGACGCGGCGGCGCTCGATGGCGAAGTCGATCATCATGATCGCGTTCTTCTTGACGATGCCGACCAGCATGACGATGCCGATCATGGCGATCACCGACAGGTCCATCTTGAACAACAACAGCGTCAGGATGGCGCCGATGCCGGCCGAGGGCAGGCCAGAAATGATGGTGATCGGGTGGATGAAGCTTTCGTACAAGATGCCGAGCACGACATAGGCCGCGAAGATCGCCGCCAGGATGAGGATGCCTTGCCCGCGCAAGGAATCCTGAAACACTTGCGCGGTGCCCTGGAAGCCTGTCGTGATCGAGGCCGGCAGGCGCTCCTCGCGCTCGAGATCTTGGATCGCGGTGACCGCCTGGCCGAGCGAATAGCCGGGCGCGAGGTTGAACGAAATGGTCACCGACGGCTGCTGGCCCTGGTGGTTGACCTGCAGCGGTCCGACCGAGGGCACAAACCGCGTCACCGCCGCCAGCGGCACCACGGTGCCGCTCGAGGTCTTCACGTAAATCAGGTTCAGATCGTTCGGGCTCTTCTGGAAATCCGGTTTGGTTTCCAGGATGACCTCGTAGTCGTTGGCCGGCGTGTAGATGGTCGCGACCTGGCGCGAGCCGAAGGCGTCGTACAGCGTCTGGCGCACCTGGTCGACGCTGACGCCGTAGACCGCGGATTTCTCGCGATCGACCTCGATCGTCACCTGCGGATTCTTGATGTAGAGATCGGTGGTGACGTCGCGCAACGCCTCGAGCTTCGACATCTTGTCGCGCATTTGCGGCGCCAGCCGATAGAGCGCTTCGGTATCGTTGGACTGCAGCGTGTATTGATACTGGCTCTTCTGCAGCTTGCCGCCGAGATTGATGTTCTGAATCGGCTGGAAGAAGATTTCGATGCCGGCGACGATATTGACGTTCTTGCGCAACCGCGCCAGCACGACGGCGAGCTTGCCGCGTTCCTTCTGCGGCTTGAGCGCAACCAGCATGCGCCCGCTGTTCGGCAGCGTATTGGGACCGCCGGCCCCGACCGTGGAATTGACATAGGCGACCGCCGGGTCCTTGCGGACGAGGTCGGCGACCTGCCGCTGCAGCTTGACCATGGCCGGGAAGGCAATGTCGGTATTGGCCTCGGTGATGCCGATCACGTAGCCGGTGTCTTCGGTCGGGAAGAATCCCTTCGGCACCACGATGTAGAGCCAGATCGTGCCGGCGATGGTCGCCAGCGTCACTATCAGCATCACCGACTTGAAGCGGAGCACCCAGTCGAGTGACCACTGGTAGAAGCGCGCCATGCGCTCGAACAGCGCCTCGAACAGGCCCAGCACGAAGTTCTGTTTTTCCTCGCCGTGATGGCCCTTGAGCACGCGCGCGCACAGCATCGGCGTCAGCGTCAGCGACACGAAGCCCGAGGTGATGATGGCGACCGCGATGGTCACGGCGAATTCGCGGAACACGCGGCCGACCATGCCGCCCATCAGCAGCACCGGGATGAACACCGCGATCAGCGAGAAGGTGATCGATACGATGGTGAAGCCGATCTCGCGCGAACCTTTGAGCGCCGCCTCGAACGGGCGCATGCCGCCCTCGATGTGACGCACGATGTTTTCCAGCATGACGATGGCGTCGTCGACCACAAAGCCGACCGATAGCGTGAGCGCCAAGAGCGTCATGTTGTTGATGGAGAAGCCGAAGGCGTACATCGCCGCGCAGGTGCCGATCAGCGACACCGGCACGGCAAGCGCCGGGATGATGGTCGCCGAGACTTTGCGCAGGAACAAAAAGATCACCATGATGACGAGCGAGATGGCAATCGCCAGCGTCTCCTGCACGTCGACCACGGCCGCGCGGATCGAGATCGAGCGGTCGAACAGCGGCTGCATCTGCACCGAGGGCGGCACCTGGGCGCGCAGCACCGGCAGCGCGTTGCGCACCTCGTCCACCACCTCGACGGTGTTGGCGTCGGGCTGGCGCTGAATCGCCAGCACGATGGCGCGCGAGTCGTTGAACCACGTGGCGATCTTGTCGTTTTCCACGCTGTCGACGACATTGGCGATCTGGTCGAGCGTGACCGGCGCGCCGTTGCGATAGGCCACCACGACGTCGCGGTAATCGGAGGCGTGGCGCATGGCGCCGGTGGCGAGCAGCGTCACCGCCTGCTGCTGGCCCTGCAGCGTGCCGACCGGCGCGTTGGAATTGGTCGCGGCGACGACGGTGCGGACGTCCTCAAGCGTAATGTTGCGCGCGGCGGCCGCGGTCGGATCGACCTGCACGCGCACGGCAAATTTCTGCGCGCCGTAGACCAGCACCTGGGCGATGCCCGACATCTGCGAGATATTCGGCGCCAGCACCGTCTCCGCATAGTCGTCGACGGTCGACAGCGGCAGCGTGTCCGAGCGCAAGCTGACGTACAGCACCGGGAAGTCGCCCGGATTGACCTTGCGGAAGCTCGGCGGCGTGGTCATCTCGACCGGCAAATTCTTGGCGGAAACCGCCAGCGCCGTCTGCACGTCGAGCGCAGCGCCGTCGATATTGCGGCCGAGATCGAACTGGATGGTGATCTGCGTCAGTCCGAGCGAGGACGACGAGTTCATCGAGGAGATGCCGGCGATGGTCGAGAGCTGGCGTTCGATCGGAGAGGCGACCGACGACGCCATGGTCTCGGGCGAGGCGCCGGGCAGCTGCGCGGTGATCTGGATGGTCGGAAAGTCGACCGCCGGCAGCGCCGCCACCGGCAACAGCCGGTAGGCGAAAGCGCCGAAAACGATGAGCGACGCCGTCAGCAGCGTCGTCAGGACCGGGCGGCGGATGCAGGTTTCCGAGATATTCATCGATCAGCCGCCGGCGGTTTTCGCTTTGCGTGCGCTAACCTGCGTGCCGTTCGACAACAGCAGCTGGCCGTCGGTCACCACCGTTTCCCCGCCTTTGAGACCGTTGCCGATCACCGACAGCGCGCCGACCGTGCGTTCGACCTTCACCGGTTGAATCTTGGCGACGTCGTTGTCGATCACAAACACGAAATTGCCGGTCTGGCTGACCTGAATCGCGGTCGAAGGGACCACCACCGCCTCTTCCACGCGCAAGGTGAGCTCGGTGGTGACCAGCGTTCCCGGCCAGAGCAGTTCGTCCTTGTTCGGCATGGTGGCGCGGATGGTGACCATGCCGGTCGCCGGATCGACGGTGTTCTCGATCATCGTCACCTGGCCGCTGGCGTGCTTCGTCTCGCCGGGGATGATCGCCTCGATGCTGGCGCTCTCCGCCGCCAGCGCCTGACGGATTTCCGGCAGCAGCTTCTGCGGCACGGTGAAGCTGACATAGACCGGCGCCATCTGATTGATGGTCGCCATCGGCGTCGTATCGGCCTGGCGCACGAAATTGCCGACCTTGACGTTGGCGGCGCTGATGCGGCCGTCGATCGGCGCGTTGATGCTGCAATAGCCGAGCTGGACCTTGAGGTTGTCGAGGAGCCCGGTATCCGACTTGATGGCGGCGCGGAAGACGTCGGACTGGGTCTTGGCGTTGTCGAGATTGATCTGCGGCGTCGCGCTGCGGGCCACGAGGTCGGTATAGCGCCGCACGTCGCGCTCGGCGCCTTCGAGCTGCGCCCGGTCGCGGGCGATGGCGCCCTCGGTCTGCGCGATCTGCGCTTCGATGGCGCGGCCGTCGAGGGTGAACAGCGGCTCGCCCTTCTTGACTTCGGCGCCGTCGCGGAAATGAACCGCGATGATGGTGGTGTCGAGCCGCGGCTTGATGGCGACGCTGGCGACCGGGGTGACGTTGCCAAGCGATTCAATGCGCACCGGCACCTGTTTGCGCTCGGCGGTCGCCACCTCGACTGGAACCACCCGGGCGCGCGTCTGCGAGCGCGCCGCGACGCCCTCGCTGGTCCACTGGCCACGGACAAGCAAGGCAATGCCAATTAGGGCGAGCGCCGCCACCCCAAATAGCCACTTTCGCTTCGTCATCTGCGATTGCCTGGGCTGTTGAGGGCCCTGTCCAGGCGCTCCCTAATTCCGCGGATCGACTTTGTTCCCGGTATACTGAAGGGCCGCGTTGGCCGTCTTCTACCATATAAACGCGACCGAGTGCATATCCCTGCGCTCACTGGTAAACACAAACCGGCGCGCGATATGCCCTCTGCCGGAGCCCGAATGCGCATTGCAACATGGAACGTTAACTCGATCCGCCAGCGGCTCGACAACGTCCTGGCCTGGCTCAAGGACGCCGGGCCCGCGATCGTCTGCCTGCAGGAAATCAAATGCGTCGACGAAGCCTTCCCGCGCGAGGCATTTGAGAGCCTCGGCTACAACGTCGCCGTGCACGGCCAGAAGGCCTTCAACGGTGTGGCTTTGCTGTCCAAATTGCCGTTCGACGAGGTGGCGCCGGGACTGATCGGCGATGATGGCGACGTGCAGGCCCGCTTCTTGGAGGCGCTGGTCTCGACCAAACGCGGGGCGCTGCGCGTGGTGAGCCTTTATCTGCCCAATGGAAACCCGCCGGAGACAGATAAATACACTTATAAACTCAAATGGATAGATCGCCTTATTGCATTTTCACATGAGCGACTGAAGCTGGAAGAGCCGCTGCTGCTGGCGGGCGACTTCAATGTCATTCCGACCGCCGCCGACGCCCGCAATCCGGCCGCCTGGACCAAGGACGCGCTGTTCCTGCCGCAAACGCGGGAGAAGTTTCGCGCCTTGACCAATCTCGGCTTCACCGACGCGATCCGCGCGGTCAGCGACGCCGGCGACCTCTATACGTTCTGGGACTACCAGGCCGGCGCCTGGGCGAAAAACGACGGCATCCGCATCGACCACATCCTGCTCTCCCCGCAGGCCGCCGACCGGCTGGTCGACGCCGGCATCGACCGCCATACCCGCGGCTGGGACAAGCCGTCCGACCATGTCCCGGTCTATGTCGACCTCGACATCGAGGCGCGTTGAGGGCAAATGGCGGACTTGCGCACGATCGCGACCGCGCCGTCCCTTGCATTCGATGTGCTGACCGCGGGCCCAGCGGAGGGGCCGTTGGTCCTGCTGCTGCACGGCTTTGCCGAGTCCTTCCATATGTGGCGGATGCAACTGCCGGCGCTCGCCGCCGCCGGTTATCGGGCCATGGCGCCAAGCCAGCGCGGCTATTCCGCCGGCGCCCGGCCCGACGCCGCCGACCTTACGCAATACACGTTCGACCGCCTGGTTGCCGACGCCATGGACATCGCCGCTGCCGATGGCCACGGTAGCGGCCGCTTTCACCTCGTCGGCCACGACTGGGGCGGCAGCATCGCCTGGGGCATCGCCGAACGTTACGCCGATCGCATCGCCTCGCTGACGGTGATCTCGCGCCCGCACCCCAATGCCTTCAACCGCGCGCTGTTCCTGCCGGACGGCGAGCAGGCGCGCCGCTCGCAGCACCACCGCGCCTTTCTCGAGCCCGAGGCGGCGGCAAAGGTGCTGGCAGACGACGCGCGCTGGCTGCGCGAGCGCTGGGCGAAGTCGGGCGTTCCGGCGGCGGCGGCCGCGGACTATCTTTCGGTGCTCGGCCATGCGTCGGCGATGGAGGCTGCGCTCGCCTGGTATCGCGCGCGCGGCGCAATCCGCGCGCCGCTCGGGATCATCGCGGTGCCGGTGCTCTACATCTGGGGCGACGCCGACGACACCGTCGGCCGGCTCGCGGCCGAGGGCACGCGCGACTTCGTTTGCGGACCTTATCGCTTTGAGAGTTTGCCCGGCGTCGGCCACTTCGCCGTCGATCAGGCGCCGCAGCGGATCAACGAATTGCTGCTGGCGCATCTGGCGCGCCATCCGGCCTGACCGGCTATTCGCGCCGCGTTTCCAGCCAGTGCTTGAGATAGACCAGCGCCAGCGCCCGCTCGTCTTCGGTCGCCTGCTGGAAGGCGCTGTCGTAGAGCCGGCTGATCCAGGCCTGATCGGTGCCGGCGCTGTCCTTGGCATTGTCCTTGGCGAGCGTGAGCCACATCAGGCCACGGGCCGCC
>Ga0335085_10006652_pt1 | contig 18154 bp, 16 predicted proteins | sample Lox_Sample_45_FD_206712 | JGI IMG/M metagenome (GOLD analysis project Ga0335085, IMG submission 206712) | Soil microbial communities from Loxahatchee National Wildlife Refuge, Florida, United States - Lox_Sample_4.5 | ecosystem: Environmental > Terrestrial > Soil > Wetlands | place: USA...
GTGGGCTCCCTGGAGTTCAACGCCGGGCAGGTGCGCAGCGGTTTTGCCCTGCTGGCGCTGCTCAGCGATGAAGACCTGGCGCGCATCGTCCGCGATATCTCCAAAGAGCTGCAGAAGATTGAACCGTCGGATCTGCGCAAAACGCTGCCGGCGATCATGGCGGAATCGTTGGAATCCTCAGTCGAATCGCTGTCCGGCGCGCCAGCTTCGAACCTATTTGAAGGCCTTCTTAACACGGCCGCGGAAACAGACCGAGTAGTACTTCGTCGCTATCCGGAGATCCGGCGTTGGGCTGAGAAACTTTCACAGTGGGAACGATGGAAGGCCGATTGGTGGGACGGGAACGCCAACATGACGAAGAATGCGGTCGAGGCGGTCCGAGAGAAGGATGCGGAAATTGGCGCTCTGCGCGAGTTTAGCCGATTAAGGCTGGAGAAGGCGGCGCAACGGCTTTCCGCCGCGATTGCCAGATTCAATTCGACGACGGCATCAGATCGTCACATTCTGCGGAAGTATCCACAGATTAGGGTGGCGCTTGACGAGATCGACCAGGTGCGGAGAACCTTGACTTTGGCAATGTCCGACCATGCAACTGACGCGCCTAGTGCGCATGGGCTGGCCAGCGTTGCAGGAATGGCCGAACTCAAGAAGAGATTAACCGAGGACATTATTCGCCCGCTTGCCGAACCGGAACTCTATGTGAAATACCGAGTGTCGATACCGAACGGAATTCTGTTTTATGGTCCTCCCGGCTGCGGAAAGACGTACGTCGCGCGAGCATTGGCTGAAGAGTTAGGTTACTTCTTTCAATATTGCCGCCCTTCAACTGTGGCGAGTCCTTTTATCCACGACACAGTCAAGAAGGTCAACGAGCTTTTTGTAAGAGCCATTGAGAATGCTCCTTCCGTTCTCTTTATCGACGAATTTGATGCCTTCGTCCCAGAGCGCACCGAGTTGGGAGGCCACCAGGACTACAAAAAAGAAGAGGTGAACGAGTTTCTTGCAAATCTTGAAGGCTGCGCCGACAGCAGGGTACTCGTAATTGCCGCAACCAACACGCCAGACAGAATCGATGCCGCAGTTCGCCGAAGTGGTCGCTTCGATAAGCAGATTTACATTCCACCGCCGGACGCTGAGGCCCGAGTAGCGATGCTCGAATTCCATCTCCGTGACCGCCCGCTAGAGGAATCGATCGATATAGCTGGTATTGCCGCGGTAATCGAGGGCTATGCTGCGAGTGACGTCAAGCTATTGGCAGATGAGGCTGCCCGGGCGGCACTTCTCGACGGGGCGTCGATATCGACCGCGAGCCTTTTAACCGCTCTTGAGCGGGTGCCCGGTTCGATCAGCCCAGAGGACCTAGCGAGGTATTCCTCATTCAGGAGTACGGGGCTATAACCATGTCGCATGATGAGCTGAAAATACGGGCGGTCTTCCTCCTGTACATTGTGTTCCAGCTTTACTGCTGGACGATACTTCCGGCGATCATTGTTTACAATTGGCGTGCGGTCAGTGAGACGAGCTTAACGAGATGGTTGCTATTTGGCGAGATTATTCCAACGGCAAAGGGTTTTATCTGGCCCTACTTCGCGTTCCAAAGTGATACGATTCTACGGGATAATGCTCCGGCGCTAACTGCGTCACGGCCGCCGAACCCTGATTCAGCTACCCTGTCAACTGACGTTGCCGTCTTGCCACAGAAATCTCCGGTGTCGCACCCAGTAACTCTATGCGTGGATGTTACCGCGTTTCTGTCAGACGGGACATCCACCACAAAGGTACAAACGCCCGACCGGTGGGATCATGGGGATGACGAACTCTTCAGAGCTATGGGGTACCGTATCGTGCCGTGCGGGCCAGAAGCCAAGGTTCAGCTGCACCTGAAGTTTATTTCTGTGATGCGGCCGGGAAAGGACGTCCAGGTGAGTCTACGCATACTCGGTCGCGAAGATGCGCGACACGGCAGCTTTATCACAACCTTCGCCGCTGGCGAAAACGAAGAGAAAGTCGAAGCCCGAATGGGTTTCGGAATCGCTAAAGTTATGGAATCTCTGGAACCGGGTTTTATGAAGAAAGCCCTCCGAATGTCCGGCAATAAATAGTCTCCCCTCAGTGTGATCCTTCGTCCAACCTCAACTCTAAAGGCTCTATACTCTCTAACTTTTCCTGCCCTCCGTGACGTACCCCGGCAACCCTGCGTACCGCTGCTTCACCGAAAAAAACCCAAACTGTGCGACGCGAGTTTCTGGCCCAGTATCGGTGCGATCTTACGCTTGATTCTTCAGGGAATCGAGGATCGTGCAGGTCAATCGGGATCGGCACAAGACCTCGGCGAGCGGAACCGCGAAACCGTATACGCAAACTGCGACGCGCCGCCCGTCACTGTCTTCGCCAACTCGCGCCCAACCATGTCGGCTGGAGGCGCGAATGGTTAATGCCTGAGCTCCGGGAGCGCTGAAGCACCAGAGAGGGTGGGCGCCGTTCCGTCACAAGAGCGTCACATTTTATTTCGTGGTGGGCGGTCGCGGGCTCGAACCGCGGACCTCCTGCTTGTAAGGCAGGCGCTCTAACCGGCTGAGCTAACCGCCCGCATCGATTGACTCTCCTATTCTAACCCGTTGTGGCACAATCGAACCCATGCGGTTTCGATTCGTTCCTCTCCTCGCTCTGGCCGCCTCGCTGTATGCGCAGGCGCCGGCGAGCGGCAGGCGGGTGCAGCGCCTGCTCATCCACAACGCTACCGTCATCGATGCCAACGGCACTCCTGCCAGCGGGCCCAAAGACATCCTTATCGAGAACAACACCATCGCGCGGGTGATCGCGCTCGATCCGGTCTCGCTGGAGCGCGGGGGACAGGCGCCCGTGCAGGCCGACGCGGTGATCGATGCTACCGGCAAATACGTCCTGCCGGGGCTCATCAACGCCCACGCGCACCTGCAATGGGAGCGCGGCGGCAAGCCGCAGCCCATCGAATACGAGCTCGACATCTGGCTCGCCTGCGGCATCACCACCGTGCGCGATGTGGGCAGCGACACGCCGAAAGCGCTCGCGCTGCGCCGCCAGAGCGCCGAGGGCGAAATTGCCGCTCCGCGCATCTTCGTCTATCCCATGTTCGGCCGCCCCGACACGCCCGAGCAGGCGCGCGCCCACGTCCGTGAGTTGAAGGAAATGGGCGCCGACGGCATCAAGATTCTGGGCATCGACCGCGACACCATGGAGGCCATGGAAGAGGAAGCCCACCGGCTCGGGCTGCGTGTGGCGCACCATGCCGGCGTAGAGGAGACCAACGCCTGGGATGATATCCGCTTCGGCACCACCAGCATCGAGCACTGGTACGGCATTCCCGATGCCGCCCTCGCCGATGGCGTCCAGCACTTTCCGCCGTCCTACAACTACAACAATGAAACCGACCGCTTCCGCTGGGCCGGCCACCTGTGGCGCGAGGCCGATCCGGAGCGGCTGACGAAGGTGCTCGAAGCCATGGTCAAAGCCAATGTGGCCTGGGACCCTACGCTCGATATCTATGAGGCCAGCCGCGACCTGCAGCGCGCGCAGACGCAGCCGTGGTTTGCCGACTATCTGCATCCTACGCTGGAAGAATACTTCCGGCCCAATGCAGCCAATCACGGTTCCTATTTTCTGAACTGGACGTCCACCGACGAAACTTACTGGAAAGAGAATTACCGCATCTGGATGGCCGCGCTTCGCCAGTTCGACCGTCTGGGCGGACTGATCGGCATGGGCGATGATGCCGGCTTCATTTACCAGATGTACGGCTTCGGGCTGATTCGCGGCATGGAACTGCACCAGGAGGCCGGCTCTCCGGCGCTGCGCATCATCCAGCAGGCCACCGGCAACAACGCGAAGATTCTGGGGCAGGAAAACCGGCTGGGGCGCGTGCGCGCGGGATGGGCCGCGGACCTGATCGTGGTCAACGGCAATCCGCTGGAGAATCTCAAGGTGCTGTACCCCACCGGCCCGGGCGGCGTTGAATGGACCATCAAAGACGGCATACCGTATCACGCGCCGGAGCTGATGGCGAAAGTCAAAGAGATGGTCGCACAGGCGCGCAGGAGCGGCCGGTAACGGCGGCGATCTTGTCGCCGGCACTTTTTGGCGGGGTAACCGCAGCGGCGGCAAGACCGACGGCGCTCCGGGGCCTCGCCGCAAGTGCGAACGTTGCAATTGTACGCGTCCGCATTGGAAAATAACGCTCAATGACCTCAGAGATGCTGGGTATTTTCGGCCGGAACGAAAAGATGCTGGCGGCGCTCCTGGAATCGGCTGCGCAGGCCATTATCAGTATCGATCGCGCGGGACGGATCGTACTGGCGAATCGCCGTGCCGAGGAAATGTTCGGGTACACGCGGGAGGAGTTGCTTAAGGCCCGCATCGAAATGCTGCTGCCGGAGGGCAAGCGCGCCACGCACACGCGCGACCGCGACCAGTATTTCGACCGGCCGCACACCAGGCCTATGGGGATCGGCATGGACCTGGCGGGCAGGCGCAAAGACGGGCAGGAATTTCCCGTCGAAGTCAGCCTCAGCTACGTGGAGCTGGAAGAAGGCATGTTCGCGATCGCTTTCGTGAGCGATACCAGCCAGCGCAAACAGCTCGAAGACCAGTTGCTGCATGCCCAGAAAATGGAAGCGGTGGGGCGCCTGGCGGGCGGCGTGGCGCACGATTTCAACAACATGTTGACGGTGATTTCCGGCTACAACCGCATGATCCTCGACGAGCTTTCGGCGCTCGACCCGCTGCGCGGATACGCCGAAGAGATTCTCAAGGCGGCCGACCGCGCCGGCGCGCTGACCAACCAGTTGCTGGCCTTCAGCCGCCGCCAGATCATGAAGCCGCGGGTGATCGCCGTCAACGCGGTCATTACCCAGACCGAGAAGATGCTGCGCCGGCTCATCGGCGAAGATGTGGAACTGCATTTCGGGCTGTCGGCGGACACCGGCAACATCAAGGCCGACCCCGGCCACGTCGAACAGGCCATTGTCAATCTGGCGGTGAACGCGCGCGACGCTATGCCGCTGGGCGGCCGGCTGACCATCGAAACCGCCAACGCGCATCTGGACGAGAACTACGCCAAAACGCACATGGGCGTGACGCCGGGGGAATTCGTCATGATCGCCGTCAGCGACACCGGCGTGGGAATGGACGCCGAAACCAAACGGCGCATCTTCGAGCCGTTTTTCACTACCAAGGAGAAGGGCAAAGGAACCGGCCTCGGGCTGGCCACCGTTTACGGGATCGTCAAGCAGACCGGCGGCGATATCTGGGTCTACAGCGAACCGGGCTGTGGCACCACATTCAAGCTGTACTTTCCGCGGGTGATGGACCCGGTCAGCGAACGGGAATGGCTCGAAGAGGAACAGCCGCAGGCCAGCAACGGCACCATCCTCGTGGTCGAAGACGAAAAGGCGGTGCGCGAGTTGACCGTCAAGATGCTCCAGCGGCTCGGATACCGCGTGCTGGTGGCCGCGAGCGGCGTGGAAGCGATCGAGATCAGCGGTGCGCACGCGGGCCATATTGCGCTGCTCGTGACCGACGTGGTGATGCCCAACATGAGCGGCCGCCAGCTTGCCGACACGCTCTCCAAAAGCCGCCCCGAGATGAAGATCCTCTACCTTTCGGGCTACACGGAGAACACTGTAGTGCACCACGGGGTGCTCGATGCCGGCGTGGAGTTTTTGCCGAAGCCTTTCAGCCGTGAGGTGCTGAGCAAAAAGATCCGCCAGGTGTTGGGAGAATAGCGCCGGGGCGGATTATTCGATGGCCTTTTCCACCGAGTCCGGCAAAGGCCCGGCCATTTCCCGCAGCTTCTCGTAGAGCTCGTCATACAGCTCGGCGTAGCCCTCGATCGCCTCATCTGTTTTGCGCGGCTGTGCGAACGTTCGCCGCATCTGGCGGACCGCCACCAGCAGCAGTTTCAATTCGTCGTCATTGAATCCGAACGTTTTCGCCATACCGAATCACCGTGCCGGAGCGCTCATCGCGCGATCCAGCACATACACCTTTCTGGCATTTTCGCCCAACAGCAATTCGCGCGCCTCGATGGACTGCGGCCCGATGGATTGCGTGAAGGCCGCCAGCGTTTCCTTCCACGTGGAGGCCGGCAGGCACTCCGGCCAGCCGCTGCCGAACAGCACGCGCCGCGGGCCGAAGACTTTCAGCGCGAACTGAACGTAGGGGCGCGTCTGCGCGGCATCCCATGGCGCGCGGCTGTTGGTTACCAGGCCGCTGGCTTTACAGAAGACCTGCGGGCGGCGCGATGCCGCCTCCATCCCCTGAGCCCATTCGTCGCTCAATTCGCCGAACGGCGGCGAAGCCAGGTCGTCGAGCACGATCCTCACGTCGGGCGCAAGGTCCGCGATGCGCGGCACCAGGGGAAGTTGTTCGGGCCGCAGCCGCAGGTCAAGCGCCTGGTTGGCGCGGCGCCGGGACCAGACGAAGAGCCCCTCCGGCATTCCGGTCGCGAGATCCCACCAGACGCCGCGCAGTTTGGGGTGATCGAGCGAACGCCGCGCCCAGTCGATGACGATCGCCTGAATGAGCGGATGGTCGGCGGCAGTGAGATCCACGGTCCCGGCATCCACCACCCACACGCTGCCCTCGAAGCGGTTGCGAGCCAGGATGGGCGCCAGGTGCTCGATGGGATGGCCGCCGGTGAGGTAGTGATGGGAGTCGATGCGCATGGATTTCCGCCGGAATCTGTTGCGGCGCTGCCGCCCGGGTCTAGAAAATGAAGCTCAGCCCGCCGCGAAAACTGCGCGGAGTTTCCACCAGCATGATAGTTTGGTTATCCGCCGTGCCGAGCGGCAGATACCCCTGCGCCAGCAGGTTGCGGAGATCGGCCGTGGCTTCGACCCGCCTGCCCAGCCGCTGCCGGATGCAAACGTTCAGCCCGGGCATCGGACGGTACGACTGTGTGCTGTAGAGATTGCCGGGAACCGCCCAGCGCTGGCTGCCGGTCCACTGGTAGCTCGCGATCAGGTGCGTTCCGGTCCAGGGCGAAATCGCCGTGACCTTGCCCGTGACGGCGTTGCGGCGGCCTTCGCGGATCATCGAGCGCAGTTCATCGGGATTGTTGCTCACCACTTCGCGCGAGGCGGTGGTCAGCGCGCCGCCCGAACCGGCCATGAGAGTTGCACTGAAATACTCGCCCAGTTTCTGCGTCACCCCGGCTGTGTAACCAGTGCTGTCGAAACCGCCGATATTGAAGATCGAGTTGCCGCTGAACAGGTCGGGCAGCATGTCCGCCGCGCCGAAGTACCCTTCGGGAGCAACCATCGAGAGCGCCAGGTTGCTGATGCGCTGGCGATAGGCGGAAACCTCAAAGCTGCGCGAGCCGACCTTCCGCGTATAGCTCATCTCGTATTCGGTGCCGCGCTGGACTTCGGGCCGCCCACCCACCAGCGACATGCGCGGGAATAGTCCCAGGGTGCTGAGATCCTGCTGCAGATCGGTGTTGTCGGCGACCTCTGCGTCCCCATTGGAACCCATACCGCCCAAATCGGGACGGGCGTCCCCGGAACTGTAGGCGAACTCCAAAACGGAGCCGGGAGAGATCTCGTAGCGGAGGCTGGCGTAGGGGCTGTAGTAGTCGATGTGGTCCACAAACGAGACCAGGTCTTCGGTAAAGCCGTACCGCAGCGTGACATTATCCGCTACCTGCGCGTGATTATCGAAACTGGCCGACATGCTGCGCAGCATCGGCACGCCGGAATCGCCGCCGGGGAGGATGGCCCCGCCGTGGAGCGGCAGAGCAAGCTGCCGCATGGTGACGGAGAATTCGGGATCGCCACCCATCAGGTCGCGGCTATAGCTGGTGCGGAACGCCGTGGCGGGAGCGCCCGAACCGGACCCGTAACCGAAATTCCCGCTGATGTGGAGCAGGCTCTTGCCGGACACCGAAGTCGCGAGCGCGAACGCAGTGCCTAGATCGGCTTCCGTAGCCACGCCGGCCACGGACGGCCCTTCACCCGCCGAAACCCTCACCATGCCCCGTGTATCGGAAAACAAAGCCGCGGGCTCGGCCATGGGTGCGGGGCCGGCTGTGGAATCATCGCCGGCGAACCGCAGTACGGGACGAGTAGCCGTCGAACTGCGGAGAACCCACTTCCAGTCGTCGCTCATGATGCCGCCGGTGTCGACTGTGGGATAGGAAAGCTGAATGGAGCTGAAGAGCGTGCTCAGGTTGACGTTCAGGATGCTGCGCATTCCGGGTTGCACCAGGATGTCGCGCTTGATCACCGGAATGTATGTCGCCAGACTTACCCGGATGGAGTACACGCTCGGAAGAAGGCCGAGCATCTTGAACTCGCCCGCTCCGTTGGTCAAAACCCGGCCCAACAGGTGGTCCTGGCGGTTGTACAGTTGCACCGCCGCTCCCATCTGTGGGACACCGCTCGAATTTTTGACGATACCGGCGATCGCGCCATTGAGTTTAACCGGCTGAGCGGCCTGACAGAGGGATGACGCACCCAGACACGCTACCCCTAGCGTCAGGGAGAGCATCGTCTTTTGCGTCCTTTTCCTCAACATCCGACGCTCGTCATCCGGGGCAGGCCGGAACCCGCCGATACTAGGTTACCGTAAAATCGGCGCTCAAGGGGAGCACCTGATTACGATTTTTATCTGTTACCTTAACCTTTAAGGTATATTGGCCGGGCGCCAGGGATTTTAACGGAAGTAACTTCTTTACAGTCACTTGGCTCGATGAGGCATCGGGAATCTGGGAAAGTTCCTCAGTGAAATCGGGGAAAAGCTTCTCGCCCGAACCCTTCTTCAGCACTTCCCAGGTGATTTCGCCATCCGGCTTATGCGTCGCCTCGTCCGAACCCAGGTTGTAGACCTTGAAATAGATCCCCATGGTTTCATCGCGCTTGAAAACGTCGTCCATGCGGGGGCGCACTTTCCAATCGCCGATCACGAACTGCCCGGTGCCGATACTCTTGTCCGGAACCCGTTCCATCAGGTCCGCCAGCACCAGCGAACTCGGGGTGATTTTGTCGGGATCCATGCGCGGAACCGTCAGCGCTTCTTCGTAGTGGTTGAGGTTGCCGCCGATCACGTCCTTCACGATCACGCGAAGCCGGTACGTGCCCGGCGCGAGCGGAACGGTTTTCTGATAGATCGATTTCCGTGCCGCATACGCCTGCAGCATCTCTTTCGGGCTGTCTACGGTCACTTCTTCCTCGAAGGTGCTGATGATCCTTCGGGTCATCGAAGTGACGCTGCCCTGGATGTGCACAATGGCCTTCTCCACGCCATCCTTATTGGTGAACTGCAGGTCCTTGTTGTCGAACTGCACCGTGACGTTGGTCAGCACGCTGGCATCGGTGATGGGGAAGAAGTCCGTCCGCACCTTCATGGGCAGAATGTTGTAGCTGATGCGCGAATAGACGTCGGCTTCCAGGTCTTTGTATTTGATCTGGGGCGGCTGCTGCAGCTTGGCGAACTGCTCGAGGCGGTTGAATTCGTTCATGCTCTCCGGCTGCCCGCCGAAGGGAACGCCCAGGTGGGTGCCATCGGTATTGTTGAAACGCTGCGTCTTATCCGACATGCCGAGCTGCTCCATGAGGGTGAGGCCCGCGCCCGGCACGTACAGCAGCGCGTCTTTCTCCGACGGGTCCATGGTCATGTGAAACTCGCCCGACATGGTGGGATCGACGAATTCGATAATGACGTTGTTGCCGATTCCTTCGATGTACCGGTAGCGCCAATCCTGGAAGGGGTAGGTGGAAGTTTCGCCGCCGCCCTCTTCCGGAGGCCGTTCGTAAAACCCGCCCGAGGAATGGTCGTCGATCTCATCCGGCGGCCCGTACATGATGTAGATGCGGCCGCGGTCCGTTTTCCAGCCCGGAATGCCCGACGCGAAGTGCTCGTTCGCGTACGCGATGCGCCGGTAGTGTTCCTCTTTGAACTCGTTTTCCACCGTATCGGGGGTGGGGTCGCGGCGCAGCCAGAACTGCTCGATGAACTGCTCGCGCTCTTCGTCCGTCTGCAAACGTTTGAACGCCGCCCGCTCTTCGTCGGTAATGATATACGCTACGTCTTCGTTCAACCACTTCTTGTAAGGCGACTCCAGCTCTTTCTTGAGCTGCGCCGCTTTCTTCTTTTTCTGCTTTTCCGTCAACGGCTTGGCGTTCGTTTCACGCTGGGGCCTTTGGGCCTGTTCCGTTTGTTGCTCCTGAGCGGCGAAGAGACCAACCAAAATAGACAGGGAAATGCAGGAAATCGAAAGACGTGTAGCGTTCATACGGCTCACCGCTTTCAAACGGACAGGATTGAATCGGCTGACATCTATTTTAGATCGCTAGGTTTGGCGCGGTCAATGCGTGACGTTCAGGCACACTGTGACAGCAGCGCTGAATGACGGTTCCCGCCCAATTTCGAAAATCGTTCGCTTCATTATCAATCACTTGGAGGGAACTTTGCGCGGCCTGCGCGGAACGGCGCGCTATGGTGGGAATTGAGAGAGGAACCCGCTTCCCACTTCTCCTTCTTTATATCCCCGATCCTCCTGAAATCCCATCCGCTCCTGGAGAGCGCTCCCGGCCTTTCGCGGCCCTCTCTCAATCGGACCATTTTGACTTTTTCTCTGAAATCCGTTACCTCTAGGTATGCCTTCGGGCCTGCTGCGGTTCGACGTAGGAACCATCCGCTGCACCGTTCTCAGCGATGGCTACTTCTCCAACCCGGCGCAATCGTTTTTCCCCGAGGCCGCGGCAAACGAGATTCCCCAGGAGCAGATTGTCAGCCCCTACACCTGCCTGCTGGTGCAGACCGGCACGCGAGTGGTCCTGGTGGATACCGGCGCGGGGGCGGCTTCGCGCACCAGCGGCGCTATGATTCCTCGCCTCGCCCTGGAGGGCGTGCATCCGCGCGACGTGAACATCGTCATCCTCACGCACGCGCATCCCGATCATGTCGGGGGAGCCCTGGACACCGTAGGCCGCCCCACGTTTCCCAATGCGTGTTATTGCATTGCCGAACTGGAATACGAATTCTGGACGGGGGTGCGCGCCGGCGCGAGTGCCCCGCGCGACACGCTTGCCGCCCTGCGCCCGAAACTGGACCTGATCGAGGGTGAAGCCGAAATCGCCCCCGGAGTTCGCGTCATTCCCGCGGCCGGCCATACCCCGGGCCACCTGGCGGTCGCAGTTTCCTCGGGCGCCGATAGTCTGCTGAACCTGGGCGATGCCGCTACCCATCCCCTGCACCTGCGCCATCCCGAGTGGCGCAATGGATTCGATATCGACCCCGACCGAGCCCTGGTGACGCGGCGCCGCCTGCTGGACATGGCCGCCGCCCAGAACATGCGCGTCATGGCCTTCCACTTCCCGTTCCCGAGCGTGGGCAGAATTGAGGCGAGAGAGCCGGATGGGTGGGAGTGGATGCCGGGGTGGCCATCAGCTACTGGCGATTAGCGATTAGCTGTCAGTTCGCGCCCGGCTACCGTAGTGCGAGCCAACAGCAAATTGCTAATTGCAAACTGCTGATCGCCAACAACTCCCTACCACCTCGGCAATACCCGCTTCCAGTTGGGGTCGACGTGCTTGCGCATTTCAGCTTCGTCGTCGCGCTTGCGGAAGGGGATCTTGCGGTAGCGTTCTTCGCCGCGGGCGACCTGGTCGTAATCCAGGTCCACACCCAGGCCCGGCTTCTCGGGAATCTCCACGCAGCCATCCACGAACGGGATGCGGCCGCCGGCCGCGACCTCGTCTTTTTCGGTCTGCCACGGATAGTGCGTATCGCACGCGTAGCTGAGGTTGGGACACGCCGCGGCCACGTGCGTCATGGCCATCAGGCTCACGCCCAGGTGGCTGTTGGAGTGCATCGACAGTCCCATGCCGAGCACACTCGTCAGGTGCGAAAGCTGCTGCACGTTGCGCATTCCGCCCCAGTAGTGTGGGTCGGATAGCACAATCTGCACGGCGTCGAGATCCCTGGCGCGCGGCACGTCGGCGAAACAGGTCACCGCAACATTGCTACCTTGCGGCGTCTGGTTGCCTTCGGCGAGCAGCCGGCGGCGCACCTCGCCCATTCCTTCCAGGGTTGCGCAGGGGTCTTCCAGGTAGCCGCCATCCGAGAGTTCCTCTTTCAATTCGCGGCCCACCCGCACCGAGGTCTCGACGCTCCAGGCGCAGTTGGGATCGATGCGCAGCGGATATTTGCTGCCGAAATCCCGTCGCAGTGCCTGAATGCTGGCGATTTCGATGTCGGGATCGAGCACGCCGCCCTTCAGCTTGATTTCGCGGAACCCGTATTTCGCCACCATCTGCCGGCACTCGCGCACGCAGGCCTCGGCGTCGAGCACTTCGCCGTATTCATCCTCGCGGGCGTCATCGCCCACGCCGCCGCCGCCGCCGTGCTTATAAAAAAGGTACGCGGAGAAACTCACGCGATCGCGCACACGGCCGCCGATCACGTCGCACACCGGTTTGCCCACCGCTTTTCCGATAGCGTCCAGGCACGCGATTTCGATGGCCGCGTAGGTACGGGTGTGCCGGTCCAACGGGTTCTCGCCAGGAACCAGGTACGTTTGCGTACGGCCTCCGGGTGCGGTGTCCATATGCCGTTCGGCTTCGGCTGTCAAATCCCTGTACAACGCGGCAAGCTGGAACGGGTCCATTCCTACCACGCGATGCCGTACGCTTTCCAGCCCGGCCAGAGGGCCCTCGCCGCCATACGTTTCGCTGATTCCGGTGATGCCCGAATCGGTCTTCAATTCCACGATGGTGCGCAGAGCGAACGGCGCATGCAGCCCATAGGAGCTGCGGAGGGGAGGATCAGCGATGGCGATTGGGTGAAGAATCAGGTCCGTGATTCGCATGGCACGTGAATTGCTCTATTTCAGTACGGAGAGAGGAAACAGCAATGGCAGCCTTCGTGATTGGCGCAACGTTAGTGGGCAGTTTCGCGGGAGCGTTTGTCCTGCAGAAAGCCGCTCTCGAAGGCCTGTTCCGCTGGATGGACACCGGCCGCCGCGCTCGCCAGTGAAGCGCCGCTACTTTCGCGAGCCGCGTTCCGGATTCTTCAGTTTCGATTGCCGCACCTTGATCTTACTGCGCTTGGGTTTGCTGATCACAAAGGTGCCGCTCCCCAGATACTCCGCTTTGTACAGTTTGTCGTCGGCCAAAAGAATTCTCCTGTTGGAATGGTTGGGTTGATTCCTTATTGTAGCGCGCATGTATCCTGAAAGCATGAGCGGCGCACTCCAGCGATTCCGGCTGCTGCTTCTGGCGCTTCTGGCCGCCGCGGTGGCCCTGGCGCAGTCCGGAGCCAATGCCAACCTGTGTGGGCAGGTGCCCACAATCGCGGCAGAGCTGACACAGATTTCCGGCATGCCCCTGCGCCACCCGGTGCCCTGCGCCTTCATAACCAAAGATAAGGTCAAAGACTTCCTCGAGCGCCGTGTCAAAGAGGACGAATCTCCCGCCGAACTGCGCGCCGAAGAGTTAACCCTCAAGAAGTTCGGGTTCGTTCCGCAGGATTTCGATCTCGCCAAGAACACCGTCGATCTGCTCACCGAACAGGCCGCCGCCTTCTACGACTACAACCGCAAGAAGCTCTTCATCACCGAGACGGATTCCGACGAGCCGCTGGAACCCGTTCTGGCCCATGAACTCGCCCACGCGCTCGCCGACCAGAGTTTCAACCTCGCCCGGTTCATCCGCAAAGGCCGGGATAGCGACGATGGTTCGACCGCCCGTCTCGCCGTGATGGAAGGGCAGGCCACCTGGCTGATGAGCGAATACCTGGCGCACGAAAACGGCTCCAGCCTCCGCGAATCGCCGCAACTGGTGAAGCAGTTCGCCAATATCGACGAGAGTTCCGGCGAACAGCATCCGGTCTACGATAAGTCGCCGCTCTACCTCCGGCTCACCCTGATCTTCCCTTACACGAAGGGCATGCTGTTTCAGAACGCGGTGGTGGACCGCGACGGCAAGCGGGGCTTCGCTGAGGTTTTCCGGCACGCGCCCGTTTCCAGCCAGCAGATTCTGCATCCCGATAAATATTTCGCCGGCGTCAAGCCGACCGATCCCAAGCTTCCCGAAGTCCACCTGCCGCGCGGCTACAAAGGCCTGGTTGGCGGCTCGCTCGGCGAGCTGGAGCACGATATTCTGCTCGAACAGGCCGTGGGCAAAGAGCAGGCCGGGCAGATTGCTCCGCACTGGCGCGGCTGCAACTTCGAGCTGCGCGAAAACAAGAAGGCGGGCCGCGTGATCCTTTTGTATGCCTCCGATTGGGACAGCGCGGACGCCGCGCACCGCTTTTTCGGCGCCTACCGCACCGCCATGGGCAAGAAGTGGAAGAGCATGCACATCGCCTCCGAGACGCCCGACTCCATTACGGGCACGGGAGACGATGGCCGGTTCATCCTTCGTGTCTCCGGTGCCACGGTCACCAGCGTGGAAGGTCTCGACCCTGCGATAGACTGAGACTTATGGTCAAAGGCAGGCCCGTATCCACAGCGCTTGCGCTGGTCCTGATGGCCCCATCGGCACTGAGCGCGCAACAGCTCCCGCGGAAAGCCGGAGAGTTCGTGATCACGATGCCCGGAAACAAGCAGATTCTGCTTTCCAGCTACCGCGGCAAAGTGGTCGTGCTGGCTTCGATTCTGACCACCTGCCCGCATTGCCAGCACACCGTCCAGTTGCTCAGCGCGCTGCAGAATGAACTTGGCCCGCGCGGCCTGCAGGTGCTTGCCTGCGCCGTGCAGGAGGCGCCCGAACTGGCCGTTCCGCTGTTTGTGAAGACGTACAATCCGCCCTTCCCGGTAGGCTGGAATACCAATGCAGGCGCGGTGCTGGACTTTTACCAGTACAGCCGCAACAACCTGCCGCACATGCCGATGCTGGTGTTCGTAGACCGCCAGGGAATGATTCGTGCGCAGCATGAAGGGGCCGAGGAGACGTTCTTCGGCGACCCGCAGCAGGCGCAGAACCTGCGCATGCAGATTGAAGCGCTGCTCAAGGAGCACGCTCCGGGCAAGACCGCCCCGCACAAGACGCACCCCCGCTAGCCGGCGATTTCCTGCAATACGCTGTCGACCGCCGCCGTGTCGGCGACGCTGCCTTGGGCGATGCGCGCGCTCCCGCCGCCGCGTCCGCCGAACCGCGTCACCGCCGCCTTCACCACTTTTCCGGCGTCCACGCCCGAGTCTTCGCTGGCCGCGAGCAGAACCGAAGGCGGATCGTTGAGCGCCGCGATGAACACGGCTTTGGACTGCGCGGTGAAGTTCTGCGCGATGGCGCGCATCTCCTCCAGGCTGCCCCGCTCGGCGCGCCGCACGACGCGTCGCACGCCATCGGCGCCCGGAGCCGTCTGCGCATAGAGTTCCTTGCCCTGGTAGCCGGCCAGATCCAGCTCCAGCTTGCGCCGGGTCTTCTCCGCCGCGCGCGCGCTTTCCATTTGCGCTGCGAGCATCGCCGGCACGTCATCGAGCGGAGATGAGAACAGCATCGCCGCTTTGTTCAGCGCCTCGTAATCCGCGCGCGCCCGCTGGACCGCTCTTCCGCCGCACAGAAATTCCACGCGAGCCGTGTTCCGGACCTTTTCCACTTTGCGCAGCAGGATCGCCCCGATTTCCCCGGTCGAGCGCACGTGCGTTCCGCCGCAGGCGCTGCGATCCATTCCTTCGATGGTCACGATTCGCAGCGTGCCTTCGCGGTCGGACGGCTTGCGCAGCCCTTCGGCCTCCGCCGCCTGCTGGAACTGCACGCCGACCGGACGATTCTCGAAGACCACTTCGTTGGCGCGCCGCTCCACTTCCGTGACGGTGCGCGCTTCCACGGCCGGGCCTTCGAGATCGATGGTGGCGGATTCCGCGCCCAGATGAAAACTGACGGTGCGCAGCCCGAACAACTCCTCGAACACGGCGGAGAGCAGGTGCTGCCCGGTATGCTGTTGCATGTGGTCGAAGCGCCGCCGCCAGTCGATGGCGCAATCCACCGCCGCTCCGCCGGCGAGTTCTCCGGCCAGCCGGTGCGCGATGCGTTCGCCTTCGTCGATGACGTCGATCACGGTGACGCCGCCGATCGAGCCGGTATCGAATGGCTGCCCTCCGGAGGTTGGATAGAAGGCCGTGCGGTCCAGGTAAACCAGGTTCCCGTCACCGGTCCCGCTCACGCGGGCCGTGAAATCCCGCAAATAGGAGTCCGTGTAATAGAGCCTCTCTGTCATGATCAACTGCTATTGTGCCAGAGGTTGTTGCGCGGGATGGGCGCGGTTCGGTACAGTAAAAGTGCAGTTCCCCGCCATTAGCGCCCGTAGCTCAGTTGGATAGAGCGTCTGGCTACGAACCAGAAGGCCGGGAGTTCGAATCTCTCCGGGCGCACCACAAAATCAGTAGTTTAGAAGGCCAGTTTTTCCTGCCATAAAGCCGATTTTGGCTCGAATCTACTCGCAGCAACTCCGAGAGATTTCGGCAATCCGCTGATTCTGTGGCGAAATTCCGAGATTGACCTCTTGGCTGTCGCACACAAGAGGTTTCAAAGACCTCTTGGCCGATTTCCCCGTTCCCACCTTGGATGCGTCTCTAGTTGGCCTTCTACGAATTTCTCAACATCGGCTCGGCGAAAGCGAACGCTGTGAGCCATTCGAATATGGGGGATGATTGGCTCGACCCTCGTCGTGTGGTCTCGGACCCACTGAAGCGAGACCTTCAGCCAGTCTGCGACCTCTCGGGCGGTCAACAGTTCGTCTTCGGGCTTGTGGCTCACACGATCACTGAAAAGAGGCAGACAGGGAACCTGCTACGAGGTCGCCAAGGACCGCTGATGAGCGCCACTCCAAAATGCTTCGCTTTGCCAGCGGGGTCTGTCCGCTCCACCTGGGAAGTGTACTCAATCGGCGCATTAAAGTCAATCTAATAGATTTCCTGTATAGAATCTATTAGCATCTTCCTATCTCACCTTTAGGATTGAGAAGATGACATCACCTCATGTCTCTACGGGAGCAATTCGGCAAGCGGTTGCGACAACTGCGATTCGAGCGCCGAATGACCCAGGATGAGTTTTACGGTGAACTCCTCGCACCGCTGACGCCGCAGCACGGCGGTGCTATTGAGCGAGGCGTCAAGACCCCGAGTTTCGATCTTCTGGAGAGGATAGCCGAGCGGCTGAGTATTCCGGTCATGGAACTGTTCAGGTTCGATGACACCGTTCCGAAAAAGGAGATTAGACTTCCGAGAAAGCGGCGGTGACGCCGAACTTCCGGGTCCATTCCAGCGAAACCACCGGGAGCCTATGGCATTTTGATCGACTTCCTGGTCCTCAGCGGCATTGTCATCAGTTTTCCGGGTGTTCCGACTTTGGGAACTTCGGATTCCTTCAAGAGCGCAATTAAACGTGCAGTCTCAGCTTTGATTTCCTTTATTCGGACCTGATGTTCCTGATAGTCCGCTTTTAGGGCCTTTAGCTTCTTTGCAATGACGTTCCGGTCAATCTGCCTCGTGTCCACTGTTCGCACCATTTCCGCCGGATGTAAGTGTCTTGCCTGAGTCGCCAATTATAGCGAGCTTACAACCTTCGCCATATCCTGTGCTGCTTGCATCGGCTTCTCGCTGTCCACATTGGGCTGTCTTCCGGTGTGTTCGGTGGCTTCCATATTCGCTTTTTATTCGCCACAGTGATAGACTTGGCCCAAGAAAAGAACCGGAATGACACTTGAATATTTGCGTACCTAGAGATTTAGGTTGCCAAATGTCTAACTTTGGGATATGCTATTGTGTGGTTCATGGAAACGCATGAGCCGCTTGCGAAACGTGGGCGGAAGCCAGCGAAGCACTCGAATCCTGATTACGTGCAAATGACGGTCTACGTTCCACGAGAACTGAGAAACAGAGTGAAGGCGAGACTAGCTGAACAGGAGATGGAGTTCAGCGGCCTTGTCGAAGCGATGTTGAGCGAGTGGCTTACGAAACAGGGGTAGAATGGTATTCCTCCCCCAAAGGACTTCGATATGGTCGGCATTTCTCACCGCCTCGCGGTAGCTGTGTACGGACTCGGGTGCTGCTTCTTTCCGTCGATTAGCCGAGAACAGCGGACTGCGAGTTTGTTCGATTTTTGCCGATAGATGTATCGTCGGCTGGATCTTCAAATGGACAGAGTATCGCCAGAGAAGCGAAGCCAGATGATGA
>Ga0335085_10006653_pt1 | contig 18153 bp, 19 predicted proteins | sample Lox_Sample_45_FD_206712 | JGI IMG/M metagenome (GOLD analysis project Ga0335085, IMG submission 206712) | Soil microbial communities from Loxahatchee National Wildlife Refuge, Florida, United States - Lox_Sample_4.5 | ecosystem: Environmental > Terrestrial > Soil > Wetlands | place: USA...
CGCAGCGAGCGCCAGTCGAAATTGGGATCCCAATTGAAATTGACGCTGGTGGCCGCGGAGAGATCTTTGCCGTCGGGTCCGCGAATGACGTCGAGCACGAGGGCGCAATCTTCGACGGAGCGGCAGATGGGACCGAGCTTGTCCATGGTCCAACTGAGGGCCATGGCACCGGTGCGCGGAACGAGGCCGAAGCTGGGACGCAGGCCGGTGCATCCGCAACGCGTGGAAGGCGAGGAGATGGAGCCCAGCGTCTCGGAGCCAAGCGCGAAGGGAACGCAACCGGCAGCGACGGCAGAAGCCGATCCGGCGGAGGAGCCACTTGAGCCCTGCGCGGGATTCCATGGATTGCGCGTGCGTCCGCCGAACCATTTGTCGCCCATGGCGAGCGCGCCGAGCGTGAACTTGGCGATGAGGATGGCGCCGGCGGCGTCGAGGCGCTGCACGACTGTGGCGTCTTCGCGGAAGGTTTGATGTTCGAATCCGCCGGCGCCCCAGGTGGTGGGGTAACCCTTGACGGCGAGCAGATCTTTGGCTCCCCAGGGGATGCCATGGAGCGGTCCGCGATAGAGGCCGGCAGCGAGGTCTTCGTCGGCGGCCTGCGCCTGCTGCATGGCGCGATCTTCAGTGATGGTGATGACGAAGTGCAGCTTGGGATCGTAGCGGCGAAGGCGCGCGATGAACATCTGCGTAAGGTCAACGCATTTGACCTTGCGATGGTAGATGAGGTTGGCGAGATCGAAGATGGAGGCGAAGGCGAGGTCGTCGAGATTGGAGGGCGCTGAGAGCTCGGGGCCTTCGTTTTCGTTGAAGCGCACAGCGGGTCCAGCGGCGGTGAAGGCGACACGGCTTTCAGCGGGCTGGGCGGGTGGCCGGGGATGAAACGTGTAGGCCGGCGGTATGGAGTTATCGAGCTTGAGGGCGCGGATTTTACTGTAGGCGTCGCGCTGATCGTTGAGGCCGTCGAGCATCATCTGCTTTTGCTCGGCGGTGAAAGGGCCGACCCCGGCGAGACGGGCAGCTTCGTCAATCATTTCGGGAGTGATTTTGGGAAGGGCTGCGGGCGGGGCTGCGGAAGATGTGGCGGGGGCGCCGGCAGAAGAAGCGTCGGGCGAAGTTGATGGGGCGGCCTGTTGCGCCTGGGCGGCGAGCGTGTAGAGGATGCCGGGCAGCAGCGGAGAGGCGATGCCCGCGGCGGAGCAGGCATTGAGGAAGGCTCGGCGATTGAGAGTCATGAGCGTGTGTCCTTTGAGGGAAAGAGGCTCTATCGGACACTATACGGCGGCTGGGCGGCGGAGACATCCAATTTTGAGGGGTGGAGATGACGACGGTTACATTGCCGTGAAAGGGGATCTGCGGGATTAGGGTGGGAACGGGATTAAGTGGGACTACTGCTATGCGATGGGATAGGCTTTGTGAACGTTTTCTTCGGGAGCAAAGTAGCGCGCGAGGAAGCGTCGCAACTGCTGGGGTGGAGCATCTTCGCCGACGACGTCGATCAGAGTCATGAGGAACTGCCAGCGGTTGTAAGCCCGCTGCGCGACAAAGAAGAGCTGCGAGGCATCGAGTTCGGTGATGGTGCGTGCACCGATGAGGTAGTCCCGACTGTAGCCGGCTTGCTGTATCTCGGATCGGAATTCGACGGCACGTTCCAATTGGTCTTCGGAGACGTGTGCAACTTGCCCGCGCGCTACAAGTTCAGCCCAGCAACGTTGAAAGAACCGATTGGAAGCATCGCGGGCGGGGCGCAGATCCCACGAAGCCAAGACGAAGAGCTTTTCAGGATCTTTGATCGTGAAGAGCGAGCGGTCATCGTTGAGGGAGTAATTGGGATCGGCAGTGAGCGGGCGCAGTTCGCCCAGACCGAGAATCCAACGGAGAACGGCCAGGCACTCCAGAGCCGGAGCAGCGCGGCGCTTTTGTTCGGGCGTCCAATGACCATCAGGCGTCAGGAGCAGATCGAGCAAAGCAGGTTCCAAATCTTCGCGCAAGCCGAGCTCGCTGAGGCGGTCGAGCAGGACGCGGCGTGTCGTGATGACGATATTGGGTGGAATCTCCTTTTCGAAGTAGGTCTCGCTCGCGAATCGTTCGAGTAGGATTCCCAGGAGACAGGCCTCCCGGAAAAGAAGACGCTTGAGATCTGGCGCAACGGAAGGAGAGGCGCGTTCCTGGGCGCGGCGCTCGCGGCGCTGGCCGACCTTGCTGACGATAAAGATGAGCACGAAGGTAAACCCAACAAGGGAAAGAATCAGGGCCCCGGTTCGGCTGAAATTCGTGAAGATTCCGCGGAAATAGTAAAAGTTGAAAACCGCCCAGACCGCGACAATGGCGAACGAAAGGAGGAGGCGAAGGACGTTGATACGGGCGCGTTTGTCGCGAGGAAAGCGGCGTACCGCGATCCAGAGGGCTCGCCAGGTTTGCGGGCGAAGCCACCAGAGATAGGGCATAAGTACCAAGTCTATATCGCAATATGCGGACGAAGTGGGCGCGTGAGGTGAAGAGGAATTGCGCGTCGGCTTAGACACCCGCTTGCGGAATTTTGGGGCTTGACATATTCCCATATAAGCATGTATTGTTTTGGACATGGCGAGGGCGGCGACGACTTCGGATGCGTTCAATGCGGTGGCTGAGCCGCGGCGGCGGCAGATTCTGGAATACCTGGCCCGCGAGGAACGTCGAGTGGGCGAGATTGTGCTGGCGATCGGGCTGGACCAGTCGTCGGTGTCGAAGCACCTGGGCGTGTTGCGACGCGTGAACCTGGTGCGGGTACGACGGAATGGGCGGCACCGGTTGTACCAGACGAATGCGGCGGCGATCCGTCCACTGCATGAATGGACGGAGACCTTTGAACGCTACTGGCAGCACCAGTTGAACCGCGTGAAGGAGCGCGCCGAGGCGCAAGCGAAGAACGAGGAGAAGGCGGATTAAAGAGCCTGGAAAGGGCAATAAGGAGAGTGCATGAATCAGCAGGATTTCACTGCGACAATCACGACTGACGAATCTCCGGAGGAGGTCTTCAAGGCCATCAACAACGTTCGTGGGTGGTGGTCAGGGACGATCGACGGCGATACAGACAGAGTGGGCGTCGAGTTCACTTACCGATACGGTGACTTTCATTATTCGAAGCAGAAAGTGACAGAATTGATACCTGCAAAGCGGGTCGTGTGGCATGTAACGGACGCCGACCTCAGTTCTTTTAACAACAGCAGGGAATGGATTGGAACCGACATCATTTTTGAGATCGCCAGGAATGGCGGAAAAACCGAGCTTCGATTTACCCACAAGGGGCTGGTCCCAGCTTTCCAATGTTACGGCGATTGCACGGGAGCGTGGGGAGCATTAATCAAGACGAATTTGCGCAGACTGATTGACACAGGCAAGAATCAGCCGGACCTATTCGCATAACGCACCATTCATAAGAAACGGAAATCAAATGCCGCGGCTCTTGCGAGGAGCAAGCCGCACAGAACGAATCGGAATTCCCCAAGGAGGAAATATGACGACGTTAGCAATTCCTGAGATAGAGAGTCTTTCGCTGAAAGTGGACCAGGAGATTCGAGTGAAGGCATCGCTGGAGACAACGTTTGCGGCGTTGCTGGAGCAACTCGGTCCATCGAACGAAAGGATGGACGGAACCCCGAATCCAATGAAGCTGGAAGCGTGGCCGGGCGGACGGTGGTTCCGCGATCTAGGCGACGGCAACGGCCATTACTGGGCGACGGTGCAGGCCATCAAAAAGCCGACATTGCTGGAATTCAGCGGGCCGCTGTTCATGTCGTACCCGGTGGCAAACAACGTGCAGTATCGGTTGAGCGAGGAGAACGGCGAGACGCTGATCAAATTCTGCCATGCAGGATTTGGACTGATCCAGGAAGACCACAAGAAGAACGTGGTGACTGGATGGGGCTACATTCACGAGCGGGCGAAGATGCGCGCCGAGGGAGCGAAGGCGGACGCGCGCAAGTAATTTGCGCTTTTCGCAACACAATTCCCCCAAAAGTAGGAGGTTGGTCATGCCGATAGCACAGGCATTTCTTGCGGAGTTTGAAACACAGGCGCCGATCACGCGAAGGTTTCTGGAGCGGCTGCCCGCGGAGAAGTTGACGTGGAAGCCACACGAGAAATCGATGACGGCGGGGCAGCTGGCGTTTCATCTGGCGACCGTGCCGGGCGGAATCGCGCGATTTGTGCAGAACAATCCCGCGGAAGCGCCAAAGTCATTTGAATTTCCGCAGCCGGCGAGCCGCGAGGAGATCCTCAAGGCGTTTGACGAGAGCGTGGCGACGGTGCGCAATATTCTGCCGAGGTTCAACGATGCCGCGATGATCGAGACATGGCGCATGACAGCAGGCGGGCACGAGATTCTGGCGCAGCCGCGCGAGGATTTTCTCCGCGATATCATGCTGAGCCACTGGTACCAGCACCGCGGGCAGTTCAGCGTATATCTGCGGTTGCTGAATGTGGCGGTGCCGGCAAGCTGGGGGCCAAGCGCGGACGAAGCGCCGAATTTTGCGAAGCGGGCCCGGGTGGCGGCGTGAGCGAATTCACGGTGTCTGCAACAATTCCGGCGACGCCAAAAGAGGTGTACGACGCGTGGCTCAGTTCAAAGGGCCACGCGGCGATGACTGGCTCAGCAGCACGCGCCTCTGCAAAAGTGGGCGGAAGATTCTCGGCGTGGGGCGGATATATCTCAGGACGGAATCTGAAGCTCACGCCTAGGCGTTGCATCGTACAGGCCTGGCGGACGACCGAGTTCGCAAAGGACGATGAGGATTCGCAGATCGAAGTGACGCTGGAAAAGGTGCTGAATGGGACGAAGATCACGCTGCACCACACGAATGTGGCGGGCAGGCAGTCTGATTCCCGCTCAGGATGGAAGCAATGCTACTTTGAGCCAATGAAGAAGCACTTCAAGCGAGCGGCGAAACAGCAAGCATAGCACGGCGTTATTGCGCAACCGCCGCCACGAGAGATTCGGCGCGGTGGAGGTTGTCGAGGCGGCGCTGTTTTTCAGCCTCCACATCAACGTGAGCATAGTTTGCGCCGCCGACGTGCCGCGCAGCGTCGTTGAGGCGTTCGGCGAAGGTTGCGTCGAGAGCATTGACGGCGGCTTGCGCCTGCGGCAACACGGCGTGGAAGTGCGCGATCTCTTCCTCTGCGTGCTCAGGATGGTAGCTGAGGCGGTCGCCAGTTTGCATGGCGTCAGTGAGTGGATCAGGCGGCGTAGCGATCGGCCAGGTTTGCTGCAGTGCGTCGTAGGCGCCGCGCAGGCGCGTCATGGTTCCGGCGAAGCCATCAAGCTCGTCGCGGCGAGCGACGAGGCCTGGGGAGCGGCGGACTTCAATAAAGACTTTGGCAGCGGTGCCCTGCGCAGGAACAGGAATGACGGTAGTGAGCGTGTTGCCTTCGAAGGTCCAGCCGGGTTTGCCCACGCCGCCTTGCGGAACGGGCTTGCCGTTCACGATCACAACGGACGGAGGCCAGTCGGCGGGAAGACGCAACTGGTAGCTGCGCGTCTTGAGCATGCCGGGATAACTTCCCTGTACAGGGCCAATTTCAACGTGGAGGGTGTCGTCATGCTGCGCGGCGCGAATCGGAGTGCGCGCAAAGACGCCCATCTGATACTCGATCCATTTGCCGGAGTCTTCATAGAGCGAGTAGCTGGAACTCGAGCCGGGCGCTAGCGGCCACACGTTCACAATGAGAGGATCGACGGGCTTTTGGCCGGTGAAAAGCATGGCCGGTTGCATGGGGACGATAGCGCCGGATTTCAGATAAATCGGAATTTGATCCATCGAGAAGGAGCGATCAACCTGGGCGGGACCGTCGAGATGCTTCCCGGTCGGCCACTCGATCCACTGGCCAGCAGGCAACCAGATTTTTTCTGTGACGAGACGGGTGACTTTGTCGGCGGCACTGACGACGGGCGCGGCGAGCATTTCGTCACCGAACATATATTCATTACGGGCGTCGTATGCGGGAACTTCATTGGGCCAGTCGTAGTAGAGCGGATGAAGGAAGGCGACGCCGGTGTCGTAGGTGCGGCGCGCCTCAGTATAGATGTACGGCTCGAGGGACATACGGAGCTGGAAGGCGGAGCGCAGGATTGCGGAATATGGCTCAGGATAAGCCCAGATGCGCCGCTCCGACTCAGGGTTCTTAGTGGTGTGGGTGCGCAGGATGGGACTGAAAACGCCGAACTGCACCCAGCGCGTGTAAAGCTCGGGATCGACGGCACCGGGCATATGGCCGCCGATATCGTGGCTCCAGTAGGCGTAGCCGACGTTGGCAGCGGTTGCGGTGAACCAGGGCTGGAAGGCGAGCGAGTCCCAGACGGAGATGGTGTCGCCGGAGAAGCCGATCTGGTAGCGATGATTGCCGAGGCCGCCCCAGCGATGGAAGAGCAGCGGGCGCTTTCCCTCGCGTTCCTGATCGGTGAAGTGAAGGTAATTGAGCCACCAAGTGTTGCTGAGGCCGGGCAATTTGGTCATCATGGGCTGCTGCTGCCAGTCGAGCCACCAGAAGTCGATGCCCTGCTTTTCGAGCGGATGAAGGACGAGGTTGAAGTAGTTGGTCGCCCAATTTTTGTTGGTGGGGTCGAAGGGCACGTATTTCTTCGTGGCAGGATCGATGCCCATGGCGCGCGCCATGGCGGGATAAGCCTGCTCCCATGGCTGGATGCCCGAGGCGGGATGCAGGTTGAGAGTCGTCTTGAGGCCTTCGTCGTGCAGGTTCTTGAGGAAGGCGCCGGGGTCGGGAAAGAGAAGCTTGTTCCAGGTATAGCCGGTCCAACCGAGCGTGTTGCCTGATTGGTCAGTTTCGCCGGCGGCTTTGAGCTGCTCGATTTTGATGTGCCAATCCATGTCGATGACGAAGACGTCGAGGGGCGTGGAGTTCTCGCGGAAGCCGCGGACGAGATCGTCGAGTTCCTGGTCGCTGTAGGACCAGTAACGCGACCACCACGCTCCGAACGCGAAGCGCGGGGGCAGAGGGATGCGGCCGGCGACGCGCACGTAGTCGCCAAGGGCCTTGCGGTAGTCGTGGCCGTAGCCGAAGAAGTACCAGTCGACGTAGTAGCCGGGCTTTTCGTTGGCGGGGCGCTCCGTGGCCCAGGGCCAAGGGCTTTTTTCGCCGTTGAGGAAGCGGAAGTCGGAGGAGTCGAAGAGCGGGCGGGTGGAGTCGTCGACCAGCGCCCAGCCGGAGCGGGAGACGAGGCCCGGCTCGATGGGCTCGCGGGTCTTGGAGCCGAGTGCGCCGTCGAGGGTGCGGGTGGTGCCCTGGAGGTTTTCGGGGTCTGTGTCGCCGGGATGCCAGGTGACTAGGCGGCCGTCGACGGTGAGGGTGATGCGGAGACTCTGACCAAAGTCGCAATTGCCGCCCGGGAGTTCCTTTCCATCGGGCATTGCCGTGTAATTTAAGGTCAGCGCATCGGTCTTGATGGTCAATGAGTCGCGGCCATCCGTAGACAGATTCTTCGTAAAATGCGGAACGGGCAGCCTGCGATTGATGAAGACGAGAGAAGCATGATCTTCGAATTTGCGATCGGGTGCGCACTCGATGCGGATCAGTTGTGGCGTGAGCACCGTAAATCGGGCGTTATCGTCGATCACGATGGCTTTGGGGTCGGCGACGGGATTGTCGAAGGGCAATCTGGATGCTGTTGTGACCGCTGGCGGGTTGGCGTCGTTTTGCGCGCGACCTATTTGCGTGAGTGAAAAAAATAAGAGACCGACGGCGAAAAACAAAAGGAAAACCGATCTAGAAGAAAAGCGCACGATAGCCCTCGTTCCTGTTCCATTGGGAAGGGTAACACCACGCGGCGGAGGCAGAGTACCGAGTGCGAACGGCGTGGCGATTGGCTTCCCCCGCGCACGCAACCGATATGATTAGGTCGAGCCTCAGTGTCCTTGAATTTGAAGTTCGTCGAAAAGCAACCACAGATCCTTCGACTTCGCCCAGCGCGGCGGGCTACGCTCAGGATGACAAATCGCTTTTAAAACGAAATTCGGACTCCGGTACCAGGCGGCAACACTGCATTAATGACTCCGGTGATCTTCATTTCGGCGGGAGAGGCGAGCGGCGAGCATTATGGGGCGCTGCTGGCAGCCGAATTGCGCCGCCAGATGCAGGCGCGCGGGCGAGAGCTGGAGATCTATGGCATGGGCGGGCCGCAAATGGAAGCGGCGGGCGTGGAGCGCGTGGTGCGCTCAGAAGACGTAGCGGTGATGGGATTCACGGAGATTGTGATTCACCTGCCGCGCATCTATCGCGAGTACCGCAAGCTGAAGCGGGCGATTCACGCGCGAAGGCCGGATGTGGCGGTGCTGATCGATTTTCCGGAGATTCATTTCAGACTGGCAAAGGAACTCAAGCGGCTGGGCGTTCCGGTGATCTATTTTGTGAGCCCGCAGATCTGGGCGTGGAAGCAGCACCGCATCAAACTCGTGCGCGAGTATGTGCAGCGCATGCTGGTCATCTTTCCGTTTGAAGAGAAGTATTATCGCGAGCGCGGTGTGGAAGCGGAGAATGTGGGACATCCACTGGCGGAGACGGCGATGCCGGCGATCTCGCGTGCTGACTATGCCGCTGCAAATAATCTCGATCCGACGGAGATGTGGGTCGGGCTGCTGCCGGGGAGCCGCGTGCCGGAGATCCTGAAGAACCTGAAAGGCATGGTGGGGGCGGCGGCGCTGCTGGGGAACGAGTATGAATACATTCTTCCGATTGCGCCAACGTTGACCGGAGAACAGATTGCACGGATTCAGTCCGAACTGGGCGATCAGGCGAGGGAGGAGAAATCGCCGAAGATCACGTTCGTGCGGGACGCGCGGGCGGCGCTATTTCATGCGCGGGCGTCGGTGGTGGCGAGCGGGACGGCGACGGTGGAGGCGGCGCTGATGGGGAATCCGTTTGTGGTGGTCTACCGCGTCTCGCCGCTGACGTATGCTATCGCAAGGCGGGTGGTGACGGTGCCGCATGTGGCTATGGCCAACCTGATTGCGGGCAAGAGAGTTGTACCTGAGCTGATCCAGGAGGACTTCACGGCGGCAAATATCGTCCAACAGCTTAAGCCGCTGCTACCGGACGGGCCGGCCAGGGAGTCCATGAGAAGGGAGCTGGGGGTCATCCGGAACGCACTGAGCATCCAACCTGAAGGTAAAGCAGGCCAACAGGCGGGAGCGATTGAACGCGTGGCGCGGGTTGTGTTGCAGGCCGTTGAATCGGGCAGAACGGCAGCGACGGAAGCGGCGCAACATTGAGACAATTTTCTGACTTTCGAGGGACCCAAACCAGTCCTTAAACGGCGACAAGAGAATAGGCGTTGCGATGGTGAGAACGATGCAGGACTTGAAGATTGGCGGCAGGCGAATTGCCGGCCGGTTGGCGATGGGTTTCGCCTTGGCAGTTGCGGGCGGGATGGCGGCGGTACCCGCCCTGGCACAGAGAGAGCGCCCGACGCTCAACGTTACCGGGTACGTAATTGACGCGGAACTGGACACGACAGCGCATCATCTGACGGCCACGGCCGTGGTGAGCTTTACAGCGCCCGCCAACCTGGGGGTGGTGAGTTTTGGGTTTCATCCCGCGCTGAAGGTCACCAAGATTACAGATGAGAACGGCAAGTTGCTGGACGGCGAACGGACAGCCGATGGGTCGGTGAGGGTGACGCCAGCGACGCCGTTTGTGGATGGGCAGGCGCAGCACTGGACGTTCGTATATGACGGGACCATTACCGGGAACGAGGATGGGCCAGTGGAGGGCCTGAAGCTGGCGGCGATTGAAGAGCCAATCAGCTACCTCCTGTATGCGTCGCGTTGGTTCCCCATGACTGGGTACATGACCGACCGGTTTACGGCGGAGATGCATATCAAGGTGCCGTCGGGGATGCGTGTGTTCGCCAGCGGGAGCACGGGAGCGGCGAAACCGGTGAAGCTTTCGGACGGCAAGCAGGGCGACGAGTACGACTTCAGCTGGACGAAGCCGGGATTCCCGGGAACTGTGATTGCGGGGCGGTATGTGGGGCCGGTGTCAGTGGGCGCGGGCAATGTGAAGGTGTACACGACCATCAGCCACCAGGCACAGGCGAACGAGCTGGCGCAGACGGCGACCAAAGAATACGACTACTTTACCGACACGTTTGGAGTGCCGGAGACTCCGCGGATCAATGTGGTGGAGTTGCCGAACGACACCCTGGAGGCGGCCTACGCGCCAGAGATCGCGGCCATCATGGGCGCGCATATCGGGGACAAGGCGGGCATCCGGCTGCTGGCCAATACGATCGCGCACCAGTGGTGGGGATGCGAGGTGAGCCCGAAGACGCTGAATGATGCGTGGATCACGAATGGGATGTCGCGGTATGGCGAGCTGATGTATGTGGAGGACCAAAGCGGGGCGAGCGCGCTGCGCACGGCCATGGAGGATGTGGCGGCGGGGGCGCTGGCGTACGACACGATTCCGCTGTCGAGCTCAGGGCGGCTGGATCCGTTTTCGCCGCAGTTTCAGTCGATGACGCTGGACAAAGGCGGCATGGTGTTTCACATGCTGCGCTGGGAGATCGGAGACAAGGCATTTGAGGCGACGCTGAAGGGCGCTCTGAGCCAGTACACCGACCAGGGAATCAGGACCGAAGACTTTGAGAAGGTGGCCGAGGCGCAGAGCCAGCAGCAGTTGCTGCCGTTCTTTTCGCAGTGGATTGACGGGACCGGGGCGCCACGCTTCACCAACAAATATGCCGTGTATCGGTTAGGGAACAACAAGGGGTTCAGGACGATTGGCGAGGTAAACCAGGACCTGGACCTGTTCAGGATGCCGGTGGACCTGCGGATTGAGACCGACGGCAAGACGGTAAATCAGAAGATCGATGTAGTGGGAACCGATACGCAGTACGTGGTGGATACATTCGGGCGGCCGCGGCGTATCAGCATTGATCCGGGCGACTGGGTGCTGAAGTCGACGCCTGATCTGCAGGTGCGGATCGCGATTTTGAAGGGACAGCAACTGGTGGCGCAGAACGACCTGCTGGGCGCGCTGGGCGAGTACAAGAAAGCGCTGGAGGCGAACCCGCAAAGCTCGCTGGCCAGCTACCGCATTGGCGAGGTGCTGTTTACGCAGCACAACTACCAGGCTTCAGTGGATGCGTTCAGGGATGCGCTGCGCGGGGACGATGAGCCGCCGTGGACGGAGGTCTGGAGCCATATTGCGATCGGGAAGATATTCGACCTGACGGGACAGCGCGACCGGGCAGTGAACGAGTATCGGCTGGCCGTTCAGACGAATGACAATACGCAGGGGGCGGTGAACGAGGCAAGACAGTATCTGCAGAAACCGTATTCCCAGCCGGAAGGTAACTGAAAACAGGAGGGTTAGACAGGAACGGCCAGCCCGAGGGCTGGCCGAGTTATTGGGCGGGAGCGGGTCAGCGCTCCGAGCCTTGAGAGCCAAGCGATAGAACCTGCAAGTCGACCCGCGCCAACCCGGACCAAGTCATGCCGAGCTTTTCGGCTGCGCCATAAGAGAGGTCGATGACACGATTCTCGTGACCCAAATCACCGCGATCCGTAATGCGGACAACGACGGAGCGATGATTTCTGCGGTTGACCACCCGAACGAGCGAACCGAAGGGGAGTGTCGGGTGGCAGGCCGTCATGGCATACATATCGTAGATTTCGCCGCTTGCGGTTTTGCGGCCGTTGAAAACGCCGCCGTACCAGGAAGCGATTCCATGGAGATGGTCTCGCCATTGGCGGGCAGCAGTTGTTGGGGAGTTTTGCGCCGGCTGTGCTGCTGTCAGGGATGCCGGCGTCGCACTCGCTGCAAGTGGGGATGCGGGTGTTGTTATGGCTGGTCTGGGAAGACCCGCATCAGCTTGCACTGCCCGCGCTGTGAAAAGCAACACAAACGCGACCAGCGCAACGGCGGAGAGGCCTGCTGTGATGGCAATCCACAGCGGAGCCTTTCGTCTTAAGTTGCGTGTTTTCCATGGTCTAACCATTCGCATATTTTACTAAGACGCCCCCGGGCGCTGGATTCGTTGTCAAGGCCAAGAGGGCTATTTCTGTTGAAAAGGACGGAGGCCGGGACGGGCTTTGATAAGGTGTTGAGCCGGGGGAAGTTAGAGAGGAACGGGTGAACGATTTGCATTCCCATTTTGGGCCTGAAGATTGATGGAAAATGGAGTGCGAAAAGGTAACTTTGGCTGGTTTGGTCAGGAGAATGCGCGATGGTTGAAAACAAAACACTTAACGGTAAATTTTTGACCCCTTTCGTACCTTGAAGTGCGCGGGGAATTTTCTTCGCGGAAGTTTGCAGATTAATTCGCGGAACCTGCTAGCGTGGATGTAGTTGGGCTTGCGGTGAACCTTCTTTTCGATGGAGGAAGGGACACGGCAGGCCCTTTCTCATTTTTGGGCTAAAGGGGAGATCCAATGGAGTCGAGCAGAGAGGGACTGGGATTGATCAAGAGGTCTGAGGGTTTTCGAAGCCATGCCTATGTGGATGTGGCGGGATACAGGACGATTGGTTATGGTCACAGGATTGCGCGGAAGGAAGCGTTTGAAGATGGGATCAGCGAAGCGGAGGCGGAGGCACTGCTCGCGGCCGATGTGCGGCAGGCAGAGCTGACGGTGGGCCGGCTGGTGCGGGTAGCGCTGACACAGGGGCAATTCGATGCGCTGGTGGACTTCTGCTTCAACCTGGGCGCCGGGCGGCTGGGGGCATCGACCCTGCTTAGGGAATTGAACGCAGGCAGGCATGAGGCGGCGGGCGAGCAACTGCTGTACTGGGTTTATGCAGGTGGCGAGATGAACAAAGCTCTGAAGGCGCGGCGAGAGGCAGAGTACCAGCTCTGGACGAGGGCCGAGGCGAAGGAGGCTGCGGCGTGAGCGCTATTTGGGGGGTAGGGTAGATTCCGCGATTTCGAGCCGGTCGCCGGGCTTGAGATAGCCTTTGCGGCGAAACCAGTCGTCCATGGCGGATTGCAGGCGATCGAGAGGGACGCGATTGCCGACCTCGAGGACACCAGCGCCAGCGGGAAAGGTGTCGTCGAAAACAGCGTCGTTGGTGAAATTGCGCATGGCGAAGTTGTCGATCCAGTGGATGGGGCAGGGGTGGCGCTCTCCGGCAGCGTTGGTGTATCGGACGGAGAGGCGACGGGCGAACATGGCTTTACTGTAAATGGCTCGAATTAAGGCTGGCCCCCGGCCGAAGCTGGAGGTCTTTGGACTGAAGCGATTCGACATTGAAGCGCTTGAAGTCATAGTCCCGTTCAGAGCCTTCTGCAAGCAGTCGACCGGCCACCAAATACTTACCCTGCATCGTCATGTGATAGCTAGTCGGAAGCCATAAGCCGTCGGCTACAGGCGCCTGTTCCACGACCAATTTGGTTCCCTTTTTGATCGTTGCCAACAAGCCCCAGCCGATGCGGAAGTCCTCATCGAACGTCACCTCAAGATGAGCCACTTCGCGGTCTGTCTCATCGATCCATAAGACGCCCCGCAGAGACTTAACGATCTTCTCGTCCATGTTGCGTGTCCTGGCGTCTTTGCGGCCGACAAAATCCAAGACCAGGGTCGGACGTCCATGAAAGAAATCTTCGCGGCGGAGATTACTGGCATCGACGAGATCGAGCATACGGCTGAAGCGTATTCCGAGCGCTTCGAAGACCGGCTCGCGGTGTGGGCGTTTCAGGCATCGCTTCACCGCCTTTGCGACGCGCTTGTCGTTTATTTCGCGCTCCTGATTGGTGAGCAGTTTTCCGTCCTCCGCGATCGTACGCCGGATGAGGTAGCCATTCACATAGAAGTTGTTCAGCTCGTATGTTTGCGTCTTCTTCGTCCCGCTCTTCGGGTCGGTTTCCTGCATTGTTTGCAGCGCGGTGTAAGTGTAATTTTCGCGAACCTGCTCGACTTGTTTTTCGTGGACGACGATTTGGGCCATGAGCTGAGGAATATCAGGCAGTGATGGCGCAGTATTCTCCTGCCCGAATGCGGCTGCAAACGGCAAGCACACGATCAGGCCGAGGGTGCAGAGTTTGCTCGGCAGGAACATGAGTCTAATGTAAGCCTCAAGTTCTACCAACACATGTGGCCTTCAACACAAGCAGCGGATCCCGCGGCAGAGATGTAGCATTTTGGAAGACAAGCCGTGGCGAGCGCCATGGCCGCTTGAGACAGTCTCGAGGACTTCTTATGATCGCACTCCTGGTGCAGTGGCTTTTGTACGCGGTGGCGCTGCTGATCGTGTCGAAGATTGTGCCGGGTTTCCATGTGGCGGGGCTGGGCTCGGCGATGATTGCCTCGTTGGTGATCGGGCTGCTGAACGCGACGCTGGGGTTGTTCCTGAAGATCATCACAATTCCTTTTAGCATTGTGACGCTGGGGATCTTTCTGCTGGTAATCAACGGCGCGAAGATCCTGCTGGCGTCGCACATTGTGCGAGGATTTGTGGTGCGCGGATTTGCGCCGGCGTTCTGGGGCGCAGTTGTGCTGGCGCTGCTGGGGATAGCCATTAAGGCGGTGATGAAGGACCGGTAGCTGCGGCCTACTTCGAGGCTGCCGAGGCGGCTTTGGCGGTGGGAGAGTTCATGGGGTTCAGGCCAGCCACCGGTTTTGCTTTCTTTGGTTGCGGGAGAAGCGTTTTCGGCTGCTGGGGCGCGACCGGACCGGGTAGTGTGTCGGGAGTGCGGCGGGCGCCGGCGCTGGAGAAGCCTCCGGCGGGCATTTGGGAAGGCATGACGATGACCTTGGCCGGCTGGCCATGCTGGACGCGGGTGTAGACGCCCCACCCTCCGCCAACTACGACGAAGACGATCGCTGCTGCAGCGGCGGTGCGCAGCCAGCCGCTTTGCGGGTTCAGGCCTCCGGGCCAGGAGAGGACGCGAGCCTGGCGTGGGGCGGCGCGAAGTGCGCCGCGGACGCGATCTTCGAGCCCAGCGGGCGCGGGCAGGCCGGCGATGATGCGGAGGGTCTCATCAGCCGATCCGGAGAAAGCGCGGTGAGCAGAATCGAAAGACGCCGGGTTGTGAGGGTTGGAATTCATCGCAAACTCCTCTGGTGGTCGAGCAGGCCGGCCAATAAATTGCGGGCGCGAAAGAGGCGCGAGCGGACGCTGGACTCGGTAATGCCGAGGACAGCGGCGATCTCGACGCTGGTGAGCTCTTCAAAGGCCGAAAGGATAAGGACCTGGCGCTCTTTGGCGGGCAGGCGGTCGACACAGGCGAGAACGTGGGCGTGATGCTGGGCGGCGGCGGCGATCTGCTCGGCAGAAAGGCCGGTGGAAGGCAAAACACGCGCCAACTCTTCGACGTCGTCGGTTTCAGGGCGGGTTTTGGCGCGACGCTTGCGGTCGAGCACGATGTTCCAGACGATGCGGATGAGCCAGACGCGGTGGTCGCGCACTTCGCCGAGCGACTCGCGATGGCGCAGGACGCGCAGGAAAGCTTCCTGTACGGCATCTTCAGCGTCAGCGGGATTGCGCAAGACGGAGTAGGCGACGCGATAGAGAGCGCCGGCATACTGGTCGACCAGCGCCCCAAGCGCAGCATCTTCAGCGCGCAGGCGGGCTTCGTCGTTTTCCGCGCTAGAGGGAATCTCCATCCAACCTGCGTAAATGACCTGGCTGGTGCTCATCAGTACACCAGACGCAGGCGGGAGCCAAACTGCTCAAGCAAACTCTAACCCAAACGAGGGAGGCGCGGTGGCTACCAGCCGCAGGAATCCCGCTCCATGAAGCCGTTTGCCTACTTGGCGGCGAGCTTTTGCGCCGCGATAGAGCCAGCCGCACCGTCCTTGTCGAGATCGCGTACCTTGGCCCACAAGACCTTCGCCTGGTCAGTTTTGCCTTCAGCGGCGTAGAGGTCGGCAAGGTCGAGCTGAGCGACGCCGGCCGAGACGGTAACTGAGGGCTTGTCGGCCAGTTCCTTGTAAAGGTCGATGGCCTCGCTATCGCGGTTTTCCTGGTGATAGAGACCGGCGAGGGCCAGCTTGGCGAGGTTGGCGAGATTGTGGTTCCAGGAACCTGCAGCCGACTTCAGATTGGATTCGGCATTACCGTTCTGGCCCAGCTCTTCGAAGGTAATTCCGGCAAAGTAACGGGCCTTGTTGGCAGTCTGCAGCCAGCTGTAGTCGTGCGCGATGGCAACGAACTCGCGATTGGCTTCCTTGGCGCGGGCCTCTGCCGTGGTGTAGACGTTGGGCTGAGGCGGAGCGCCGGGCACGGCCAGTGGTGAGACATAGACGTCAATGGCGTCGCCCAGCGCCGTATTGGCCGCGGAGGAGCGGATGTTCCAAAAAATCAGCCCTCCTATCACAAGGACGAGGATGATTCCGGCTGTGATGGCCCACCGCGCGATGCTGGACTGGTGTTCGCCGAGCCAACTGGCACTGCTTTTGGCGGCCAGGGCAAATCTGTCTTGTTTGAGGGCGTGACGTGTTCTTGTGTCCACGGAGGCTTTCGAGTCCTTCTTCGATTGACGTAGGCGTTTCAGGAAACAGGCTGCACGGCAGACTTCTGCCTAAGCCTTCTGAAATGCGCTTGCAGGCGGGTCCGAACAGAAAAGGATGGCGCAACTGCAACCCGATTAGTTTATCAGTGGGGTTGAAGCAGCGGCAAACCGGGGTGCTTGCCGCTGCATGGCGGGGGCGATAGGCTAAAGATATGTACGAGGACTTCAACGTAACAGACCGGTGGAGCGGCGAGGACCTGCATTGCCGCTGGAAGGCGAACATGGTGGCCATTGCGACCCGCCATGCCGACGCAGTGGATATTCGATATGACGTGAACGGGCGGCCCATGTGGATTGCGTTACCTTGCACCGCCTGGGTAGAACAAAAGAAGCGCACCGGGAAGGTGATTACCGACCAATTGGCGTCGCAGGTTGCCGGACGGTATTTGAAGCAGTTGATCGAAGAGGGCTACGATGCGCGGCGCGAGGTGTACACGATGACAGTGCCGGAGGTGCTGGAGCATCTGGACGCCGTGGTGGCCGAAGCCAAAAATCAGGGCGCCATGCCGGCGCTGCCGGTGGGGCCAGACGTCTAACATTCAATTGGTGGGCTCGAGCTGAGCGAGTTTACCTCGCCATCGGCTGCTCACATTCCCATGTACAGCGACACCATTTCTTACATCCGTCGCACGGCGATTGTTCCGCTTTTCGCGGCCCTTGTGTGCTTCACTCGACCGGCTACAAGCATGGGGCAGACGGGCGGCAAGGGTCCCGAGGCGCCTTTGCCGAACGGGACGGAACTGTTGCAGCGATCCATCGCAAATGAGCAGAAGCTTGCCGCTGAACGGGAACGCTACGAGTGCCGCGTGACCGATATGACCACTGAGACTGACAGCAACGGTAAGGTCAAGAAGGTAACGACGGTGGTCAAAGACCAGTTTTTCGTGAATGGTATTCCCGTTGAGCGCACGCTGGAGAAAGACGGCAAAGATCTTTCGGCGGACGAGCAGCACAAGCAGGACGAGCGCGTGATGAAGGAGACCGTGAAGTATAGCAACGCGGACACGGCGAAGAAGGAAACCGATAAGGAGAACGAGCAGCTTGAGGATTTTCTGCAAGCAATGATGCTGGCTGGCGGGCGTCGGGAATGGCAAAACGGCCGTAGCATGCTGTTTTATGACATTGTGCCGAACCCAAAATTCCACGCGAAGAATCTGAATCAGAGGATCGCGCAGGCTTTGCAGGGCAAGGTGTCGATTGACGAGCAAACCGGCGAACTGATCGACATGAATGTGAAGTCGGTGGCGGATTTGAAAGTTGGCGGCGGCCTGGTAGCGAATCTGCACAAGGGATTCTGGGTGCATATTCACAACCAGGCGCAACCCGACGGTGTCTGGCTGACCGATCTGGCTGAGGGGTCGGGCGATGCGCGAGCGGCTCTGTTCTTCCATCCTTATTTCCGGTTCAAAGAGACGACGGACGGCTGTCATTTATATACGGCCACCGCGGAGCAGGTGGGTCCAGTGCAGCCGGTGAAGCGGCCGTAGGGCCGGCTCCGCCCCGCCGCAGCGCATTGCTTTTCGCGGCACACTCCAATAGCCTTTCGTTCGAGGGGAACTGAGTTGCAGACCATCAAACTGCTGCAGGTGCCGCGGCTGACAATTGGCAGCGGCTGCCTGGCGGAGTGCGGCAATTTTCTGCGCGAGCACGGCGTG
>Ga0335085_10006654_pt1 | contig 18153 bp, 10 predicted proteins | sample Lox_Sample_45_FD_206712 | JGI IMG/M metagenome (GOLD analysis project Ga0335085, IMG submission 206712) | Soil microbial communities from Loxahatchee National Wildlife Refuge, Florida, United States - Lox_Sample_4.5 | ecosystem: Environmental > Terrestrial > Soil > Wetlands | place: USA...
CTCCACAAGCCCCAGACCTCCGGGGGTGGCCGGGATCATCCCCACGACGCCGGCGACCGCATAAGCGACAAGGATCAGCGAGGGCCGCGGGCGGCTCCCGGTTGCCCGCAGCGCGAACAGCAGGCACAGGTAGTCGAGCGCCAGGCGGCCAGCGGACAGCAGCAGCGCCTGCCACCACTGCTTGCCCAGCACCGCCCGGATCTCGTTGCGCTGAGACAGCAGCGATTCGTCCAGCCCGGCAAGCGGGGGCCGGTTCCGCAAGACCCAGTTCCTGAGCCGCTGCACCCCCCGGCCACACCAGCGCAGCGGTGCGTCATAGGCCAGGACGACGGCCCCGAACGCGGCGAAGGCCACGAACCCCACCGCCCCGAGAATGGCCGCGTTGACCAGCCCCCGGTTGGTGGGCGCTCCCACCAGGATGACCGGCAGAGCGAAGACCGGGAGGGCCAGCAGGCCCCCGACACCGAGGAGGGAGAACGCCGCCAGCCCGCCCACCGTTGAACTCGTGTCCCTCCCGCTGGCCGCGAGCATCCGGTACTGCACGGCGGCGCCGACCGCCGCACCTCCCGGCACAATCAGGTTGATCGCATTGCTTGCCAGCTGGGACGTGATGACGGGGAACCATGCCCTGGTCCGCAGCGCCAGCCGTTGGAGCGCGAACGTGCAGGCAAAATGGCCGACCTCCGCCGCCACCGCCAAGGTGAACCACCGGGGGTCCAGGGTCGACAGCCGTGGCCAGGACGCAAACACCTCGGTGATGGCCGGGAACACGAGGTAGATCGAGACGCCGGCGACGGCGACCACCGCGGCGCGCTTGACTACCTCCTTCCACGCCAGCGGATGCGCTTTCTGGCTATCGATCTTAACGGCGAGGGGCGACTCGCCCGAGGCGGTGGCGGAGTCACCCACCGTGTTGCCCTGACGCCCCGGCCATGATCACTATGATCCCGGGCCCGCGCGCCGCGAGCGTCATCGCCACCACGAGAGCATGCTAGCCCCGGAAACCCGGCCCCCTGACTGGCCCCGGCGTGCCCCTGGCGTGGCCTGGGGCGGAGCCATGGAGGGCAGGCAGATCATCGATGCATCGGACGCCGAGGGTGATGTCCGGAGGCCGCGTAGAGTCAGATCGAGCAGAACCACCCGGACGTTACCCCGCCGCCTGCTACCGAAGACGAAGTTTCATGACGGAATCCAGCTCACCGAGATCGTCGCCCTCGCCCGCCGCGCTGCACGATCTGCGGGCCACGAGCGAGGAGAGACGGGCATCGGGGAAGGCCGCCCGGAAACGGGCTCAGCGGGGCACGCTGGGCTACTGGGACGAGGCGGAGCGCGGGCACGACGCGCTGAAGACGATCCTGGCCCAGAACCAGATCCGGGTCCGCGAGCTCGTTCCGATCCGGCATCAGCGCATGGCGGCCTCCCCCTGGAACTACTACCGGGGTGCCGCGGCGGTGATGGCTGGCGACCTCGCATCCCAGCCCAGCAGCGGGCTGGCCGTGCAGCTCTGCGGAGACGCCCACGTCCTGAACTTCGGCCTGTGGGCCACACCGGAGCGGAACTTGTCGTTCGACCTGCGCGACTTCGACGAAACCCTCCCCGGCCCGTTCGAGTGGGACGTCAAGCGCTTTGCCGCCAGTCTCGTGGTAGCGGCGCGGGAGAACCGGATCGATCCGGCGAGGGCCGATGCCGCGGTGACCGCCGCTGTTGAGGCCTACCGCAGGCGCATGCGCCGGTACAGGACGATGCCTGAGCTCGACATCTGGTACGACGGCATCCACCTCGACAGCTTGATCGGCTACTTCGAGCCGGCCGACCGCGGGCGGGTATCGGTCCATATTGAGAAGAAGCGGAGGCACCGCACGAGCCGGGGAGCGTTCGCCAAACTCACGGCCATGGCGCACGGACGCCCCCGGATAACCGAGGACCCTCCGGTCCGCGTCACGATCAGTGACGATGAACAGGCCGACCTCGTCGACCACCTGCTGGCCGGGTACCGGCTGACCCTCCAGGAGGACCGGCGGAGCCTATTCGACCGGTTCACCGAGGTCGATGTGGTCCGCCAGGTCGTGGGAGTAGGCAGCGTGGGGATGCAGGTCTACCTGGTGCTGCTGGCGGGCCGCACCGGTGCCGATCCGCTGTTCCTGCAGGTCAAGCAGGCCGGGCCGTCGGTATATGAGGCTCACACCCAGCCCAGCCGCCACGACAACCACGGCGCGCGGGTGATCAACGGCAAACGGCTCGTCCAGAGCGCCACCGACATCTTCGTCGGCTGGGGCTCGCTCCACGGCAGGGACTATTACGTGCGGCAGTTCCGCGACATGAAGATCATCCCGACCACGGAACTGATCGCCCCCCGCCTCGTCGAGTTCGCGACCGCGTGCGGGGAGACACTGGCCCGGGCCCACGCCCGCACCGGCGACCCGCTGGCCATCACCAGCTACATCGGGAAGGGCCCCAGCTTCGCCGCCGCGATCGGCCGGTTCGCCCGCGCGTACGCCGACCAGAACGAGCGAGACCACGCCCAGCTCGTCAGCGCCATCGCCGCCGGCACCGTCGAAAGCCTGCCGGGGTAAACGGCTGACCCGCCGTTCGGCCCACCGGGCGCTGTTCCCCGGCAGGCGAATGCATCTCACCCCGCTCGGGTGATGCCGGGCCGGTCTGAGTGAGGTTGCGTCAAAGATGCCGCTGAGCCACCGGCTCCGCGTGGCCCGGCGCGGGCGGCCGGGCTGAGCACAACATCAACTCGATCGGATGAGGGAAAAGACGTGGCAATCGGACCAGTGCAGCTCATCGTCCTGGGGTTCAGCCACCCTAACTTCCATGGTGAGATCATCGAAGAACTGGAAAGGCTCCGCGAGAGTGACACGGTGCGCGTGATCGACTCGCTGGCCGTCTACAAGGACAAGAACGGCGGGCTGGAGGTAGAGCACCTCAGCAACCTGAGCGAGCAGGAGGCAATCGAACTCGGCACCAAGATCGGCGCGCTCATCGGCCTCGGCATCGAGGGCGAAGAGGGGATCGAGGCCGGGGCGGCCGCCGGCGCGGCAGAGGCCGAGGCCGAGGGCATCAACGTGTTCGGCGAGGCGGACGAGTGGGACGTCGTGGAAGACATCCCGAACGACTCCGCCGCGGCCCTGATCCTGCTCGAGCACCACTGGGCGGTGCCCCTGCGGGACGCAATCGCCAGGGCGGGCGGCTTCCGCCTCGCGGACGGGTTCATCAGCCCGCTCGACCTGGTCCAGATCGGCCTGATGTCGGCCGAGGAGGCGCGGGGACTGCACGCCATGGAAAGGTCCCCCGCAGCACGCGAGCGGTGACGGACGGCCCAATACGGCAACCTGGAGGAATGACATGTTCGGATCCCGCAGAGTCGCGCGCCGCACATCGCGGCGTACCGCCCGCCGCGTTTCCCGCCGCCGGTAACGGCCCCGCGTGCGCGCCTGATCCCGCTCAGTACCGCCGCTGACCGGATCGCGGCGGCGGGCTGTTCGATGTGGCCAACCTCGTTTGCCGCTCCCCGGAGGGAGCACCTGGCCGGCGGCCCCCCGGGCCTTCCGGCACGCGGCTGCCGGGAAACGCTCCCTCCGAGGGCACGTTAGGCACAGCAGCCTGCGCGGCCACCGGACGGCTGTTCACAGCGGCGGGCACTGCACGTCAGCGAAGCGCGGCGCGCCGTCTTCGCATGCGACCCGGGCGCCGTTGGCGGTAAAACTGATGGCGTGATACCAGCCAGCGAGCATCAGCAGGTCAAGCAGCTGCTCATTGCTGAAGTGCCGGGCTAGCTGAAGTGCCGGGCTAGTAGTCCCGGGAGGACTCATGCAACTGATATTTGATTCGGTGAGCGAGCTGGCCCAGGCCCTTCGGCGCGCAGCGGATGCGCACGGCCAGTACGAAGCGCAGACCGGGCACCCGGACCCGGACTGGCCCAGCTGGTACGCGCGGTACCTCGAACGGGAGCAGGCCGGACGCGAGCCGGCCGGACGCGACGGCGCGACCGTGCCCGTGGCCGTCGTTGCCAGCCGCGCAGAGGCGGAACTGATCGTCGGCATGTTGCGCAATAACGACGTGGCAGCCGCCGTGTCGGCAGATGATGCCGGCGGGCAGGAGCCGCAACTGCAGGCACAGGGAGTTCGCGTGCTGGTCGCTCCCTCCGATGAAGCCCCGGCCCGCCGGCTCCTGGCCGCCGCTGATGACACCCCCGCGCAGGCCGGCCGGCCCAGTGCCGTTCAGCGGTGGATGAGCAGTCTCCTCGGCAGCCGAAGGACTGATCGGCAGCCATAGCCGACGAAGCGGGCGCCAACGCCCTCGGTGCCGCGTTCAGCGGAGGCTGTCCAGCTTCTGCCGCACCAGGATCCCGTTACGGGAGAAGGTCTTGTGGCGGCTGCACTTCGCGGTGCAGGATCTTGCCGGAGGGGCCCTTGGGCAGCTCGCGGACGAGCCAGATGTGCCGCGGGTATTTGTAGGCGGCCACCCGTTCCCTGGCGAATGCGCGCAGCTCCGCCGGTGTGGCGGCCGCGCCGGGCTTGAGCTGCACGGCGGCGCCGACTTCCTCGCCCAGCTCGACGTGCGGGATACCGATGACCGCGACCTCGGCGACGGCCTGATGCTCGTGCAGGGCCTCCTCGATCTCGCGTGGGTACACGTTGTACCCGCCGCGGATGATCAGGTCCTTCTGCCGGCCCACGATGAAGAAATAACCGTCGCCGTCCACCGTGGCCAGGTCGCCGGTGCGGAACCAGCCGTCCGGGATCGCCCCGGCCGTGGCCTCGGGCTTGCCCCAGTAGCCCTTCATGACGTTGTGCCCCCGGATCGCGATCTCACCGACCTCACCGGCGGGCAGCTCGCTGCCGTCGCCGTCCACGACGCGCATCTCGACCCCTTCCATCGGTGTGCCGATCGACCCGGGCTTGCGCTCCCGGTCCGGGTGATTGAAGGACGCGACGGGGGAGGTCTCCGACAGCCCGTAGGCTTCCAGGATCATGCACCCGAAGGTCTGCTCGAATCCGCGCATGATCTCTATCGGCATCGCGGCGCCGCCGGAGATGCAGGTCCGCAGCGAGGAGGTGTCGGCGCTGGCGCGGGCCCGGTGATGCAGCATCGCCGCGTACATCGTCGGCACGCCCTCGAAGATCGTCACCTTGTCGCGCCCGATGATCTCCAGGGCCTTCGCGGCGTCGAACCGGGGCAGCAGCGTCAGCGTGCCGCCGGCGGTGACCGCCGCGTTCAGGCCGCAGGTCAGCCCGAAGACATGGAACAGCGGCAGGCAGCCCATCACCACGTCACCGGGGCCGGCGCTGAGCATCGTGCGGGCCGTCAGCCCGGCGTTGCGGGCCAGGTTCGCGTGCGTCAGCTCGGCGCCCTTGGGCCTGCCCGTGGTTCCCGAGGTATACAAGATCACGGCGTCATCACCGCCGGCCTGATCCGCCGCCGCCGGCGCCGGGGCCAGACCGGCGAACAGCGCGCCCATGCCGGGCTCATCGACCTCCAGGACCTGCGTACCGGTCCCGGCGGCGCCCTTGGCTGCTGCCACCGCCGCCTCGTGCCAGGCGAACAGGACCTTCGCGCCGGAATCCCCGAGGTAGTAGGCGACCTCGCGATTCTTCAGCAGCGGGTTCATCGGCACCACGGTGGCCCCCGCGCCGAGCGCACCGTAGAACGCGACCGGGAAGGCAGGCACGTTCGGCAGCATGACGGCGACCCGGTCCCCCGGCACCACCCCCAAAGACGCCAGCAGGGATGTCACCCGGCCAGCAGCCTCCCGCAGCTGCGAGTAGGTCAGCGCCAGGTCGTCCATGCGCACAGCCACGCGCCCGCCATGATCGGCCGCTGCCTCGGCCAGCAGGGAATTCAGGTTCGCCATCAGGTCCTCCAGTGGGCAGGACGGTGTCACATCCGTCCCCCGTTCACCAGGCTGCTCCGAATCGGCTGGGAAGGGAGCTGCCGCATGTCGTATCAGCGTGGGACGTTCGTCCCTATCTGCATTGATACTCGCTTCCCCCGTTGCCTCAAGACCCGGGCCGAAACTCCGCTTGGGCCTCACTATCATCGCGAAGATGGGATTCGAGGGCTGGACCGCCGAGGCAATCGACTTCTACGACGGGCTGGAAGAGGACAACTCAAAGGCTTACTGGCAGGCCCACAGGTCCGTCTATGAAAACGCCGTCCTCCGCCCGATGGAGGAGCTGCTGGCCGAACTGTCCGGGCTGCTCGGCCCGGGCCGGGTTTTCCGGCCCTACCGTGACGTGCGCTTCAGCGCAGACAAGTCGCCCTATAAGACCGCCATAGGCGCGACGGTCGGCGACGGCGGCTACATCCAGCTGTCGGCAGCGGGCCTGGCCGCGGGGCGCGGAATGTACGTGATGAGCACCGACCAGCTCCAGCGCTATCGGGAGGCGGTGGATGCCGAGCCGTCCGGATCGGACGTGGCCCGGATCGTGGCCGCCATCCGGGACGCCGGGATCGAGGTCACCTGCCACGGCCGGGTGAAGACCGCTCCCCGCGGCTATGCGAAGGATCATCCCCGGATCGATCTGCTGTGCATGAAGGGGCTCGTCGTCTGGCGGCAATGGCCGGCCGGGAACTGGCTGGCCACCCCGCAGGCCGGGTCGCGGCTTGTTGAGTTCTTCACCCGCGCCGAGCCCATTCAGCAGTGGCTGAGCAGGCACGTCGGCCCGAGCCAGGTGGCCGGCACCCGTTAGCCCGGCCGCGGACCCCGGCCGCCATCTCCGCAAGTGAACGAGGTTCCCCGCGCCGGGCCCAGGTCACCGATGTTCGGGGTACCGCATCAGCCGCCCGGAGGATCTCAGCTACCAGCCCGCCCTGCTGCCGGTTGCGGCCCAGGCGCCGGGCCGACGGCGCCTTCTGAGAGGCTTGGGCTATGCCGACGCGACTGGTGCACCTCGTGGTAGACGCTAACGACCCGGCCCGGCTGGCCCGGTTCTGGGCCAGCGCGCTGGGCTGGGAGATAGCCGACGAGACGGCCGAGGAGGTAGACGTCTGGCCGCCCGGTTACCGGTACCCCGACCCGTCCGCGGTACCGCTCGTATTCGTCCCGGTGCCCGAGCCCAAGACCGGGAAGAACCGTGTGCACCTGGACCTGGCCACCACGTCCGCCGCGCACCAGGCGGAACTGGTCAGCCGGCTGCGGGAGCTGGGGGCCGGCCCGGCCGATGTCGGCCAGGGCGATGTGCCCTGGGTCGTCCTGGCCGACCCCGAGGGCAACGAGTTCTGCGTGCTGGAACCGCGGGACATCTACCGCGACACCGGCCCGGTCGCCGCGATCCTCACCGATTGCGCCGATCCCGCGGCCCTGGCCAGGTTCTGGGTGGACGCGGCCGGCTGGCCGGTCGCCAACACCGAAGACCATCTGGTGGGGCTCCGCGCCCCGCAGGGAACCGGGCCCTATCTGGAGTTCCTCCGGATACCGGACGGGAAGCAGGTCAAGAACCGGCTCCACCCCGACGTGGCGCCCTACCGGGGTGACGATTCCGGCGCCGAGATCGGCCGGCTCCGGAAGGGGGGCGCCACCTTGGCCGACGTCGGCCAGGGTGGCGATGTGTCCTGGACCGTCCTGGCCGACCCCGAAGGCAACGAGTTCTGCGTCCTGTCCCCCCGGTGATCACGCCCCACGGTATAACCGACTCACCCGGGGCAGCTCCGGAACCAGGCTGCGGCTGACCCGGACCAGCGCCTCCGCCTGGTCCGGGGCCACCGGCATCGCCAGCAGGTAGCCCTGGCCGAACTGGCAGCCCATCGAGACCAGCAGATCGCGCTGTACCTCGGTCTCGATGCCCTCGGCGATGACGGCCAGCTGAAGCGTCGTGGCGATCCGGATGATGCCTTCGACGAGGGCTAGCCGCTGCTCCGAGACGGCGATCCCGTCGACGAACGACTTGTCTATCTTGAGCACGTCGACCGGCAGCTCCCGCAGGTAGCTGAGGGAGGAGTAGCCGGTGCCGAAATCGTCGATCGCCAGCTTCACGCCGATGGCCTTCAGTTCCATGAGATCGGAGTGGATCCGCCCGTCCCGGCGGAGCAGGACACTCTCGGTGAGCTCAAGCATCAGCGCCGAGGGGGCGAGGCCCGTCTCGGCCAGGACCCGCCGCACGCCGTCGACGAAGCCGGGATCACGGAACTGGCGAGCCGAGACGTTCACGCTGACGTACAGCGGCGCCTCGTGCGGCAGCCGGTGCCGCCACCGGACGATTTCCGCCGCGGCCTGCCCGAGCACCCAGGACCCGAGGGGGACGATATGGCCGGTCTCCTCGGCCAGCTCGATGAACTGGTCCGGCTGCATCATGCCCCACTGCGGGTGCGGCCAGCGCACCAGGGCCTCGAACCCGGCGATCTCACCGCTGGTCAGGGCCACGATGGGCTGGTAGACGAGGGTGAACCCGGAAGTGTTCACCGCCTCCTGCAGTGCGGCTTGCACCTCCCGCCGCCGGATCATCCCGGCGCTCAGGACCGGCAGGTAGCGCCGCCACTGCCGTTTGCCGGCCGTCTTCGCCGCGTACAGGGCCAGGTCCGCGTGACGGAGCAGTTCGTCCACGTCGGCACTGTCTTCCGTGGTGGCCAGGCCGACCGTGGCGGTAGTGATCACCGACCCGTCGGCCAGCGTGAACGGCTCGCTGAACGCGTGGACGATGCGCTCGGCGAACGCCTCCACCGCGGCCAGATCCGGGACGTCCTCGATGAGCAGCGCAAACTCGTCACCGCCTAGCCGCGCCGCCGTGTCGGAGTCGCGGACCACGGCGCAGAGCCGCAACCCGGCCGCCGCCAGCAGTTCGTCGCCCACGCTGTGACCCATCGTGTCGTTCGTGACCTTGAAGTCGTCCAGATCCACGAACAGCACGCCGATGATCAACCCGTCGCGCTTGGCCCGGGCGAGCGCGTGCGCGGCCCGGTCCTGGAACAGCAGCCGGTTAGGGAGGCCGGTCAGCGCATCGTGAAAGGCCCGGTACTTCAGCTCATCCTCCAGCTGGCGCTGCTCGGTCACGTCCCGCAGGGTCAGCACCAGTCCGCCCACCGTGCTGTCCTCGCGGAGATCACTGCATCTGACCTGGACCTGAACGCTCCGACCATCGCGGCGCGTGATCTGCCAGTCCTCGTAGTAGGAGTTCCCCACGTGCCTACGCATGCGCGCCAGCGCGTGGGTGACGTCCGCACGCTCGGCGTCGGTCACCAGGTCCCAGAGGGACGTGCCCTCCACGCTGACATCGCCGAAGATGCTCATGGCCGAGGGGGTCGCGTAACGGACCGTGCCATCGTCGCCGACGATCAGGATGACGTCGGAGGTGTCGTGGACCAGGGTGCGGAAGTAGGCCTCGCTGCGCTGGCGGATTACTTCCTGGCTGAGCGTGACACGCTCGACCGCGAGAGCGACCTGATGAGCGAGGACTTCGAAGGTCGCCGACAGGTCGGCCAGGATTCGCGGCTCACCGAACACCGCCAGCACGCCAATCAGCGGATCGCCCGACGGCCGGTCCGTGAGCGTCAGCGGGCAGAGCAGGACGCCGCCCTCGCCGGCCAGCAGCGCTCTGCCCTGCGCGCCGAGTTTCACCGCCGGCACGAAGAGCGGCACCGATCCGGTGAGCATCGGCAGCCACGTCTCGGCCAGTTGCCCGAGCCGGCCGGTACCGCCCGGCTCGCCGTGCGCGGTGGCCACCGGGCGGAAGGTGCCTTCGTCCCGGACCAGGAGCAGTACCCCGCGCCGGGAACGCGGCCCGACGAGGGCGGCAGCCGCGCTCCGCACCGCGAGCGCAGCCTCCTCCACGGTGGCCGCCGCCGCCAGGGACGCGCCGGCCAGCCGGACGGCACGTTCACGGCCCAGGGCGAGGCGATGCGAAGCCGCCACGTCCCACAGGCGCGAGAGCACGAGCAGGAACAAGATCGCGGAAAACACCGCGATCACGCTGCCGTCCTGGTAGTAGCCCCGGGCCGACTGGATGAACAGCACGGTGGGAGCGATGAGCGACGCGAGCAGCAGCACCGTGAGCCGGACGGGCGATGCTTGGGCCTGCTGCCGCGAAACCGGCTGGGTCAGTTCCGACATCGTCGGGTGCAGCGCCGCGGCACCCCACGCGCCGTAGAAGAGCGCCCAGCCGAGATCGACGATCGTCCCGCTGTGAAACGACCCGTAGAGCTGTATCACGCCGAATGACACATCGGAGACGAGCAGGCCGACGGTGCCGAGGGTCAGCAGCTGGACGGACCTGGAGCGCGCGGTCCCCGGCGCCAGCAGCCGCGCGAGCATGGCCAGGGTGAGCACATCACCGAGCGGATAGGCGATCGCGACCATCTTCTGCAGCCACGACAACGCGGGGTTGTGCACATACGGCAGGATCAGGTAGATCCACGACACCAGGGCCAGCCCGACGGTCAGGGTCAGGGCATCGATCAGGCTGCGCCGGTCCCGGTCCGGGGTGCGCCACCAGATGAAGATCAGCAGGCCGGCGGCATACAGCGGATACGTCAGCAGATACAGGATGTCCGCAAACGAGGGAAAAGGGACCCTGGCCCCCGCAAACTGGGTTAGGATGAGAAAGCTGACCTGACCGGCGATGAAACTCAGGTTCGCGCCGGCCAGCAGCAGCCACGGCGCCTTACGGGCCGGACGGTTGATGACGACACCCGCCACGATGGCGCTTACGCCGCTCAGGCCGACCAGGCCCCAGGCCTCGGCGCGCAGGCTGGGCAGTCCGAAATAGGCCACGGTGAGCAACGTCAGCCAGATGACATAGGCCACCAGCACGTGCCGCCGAGATGTCAAAACGGTCCCCCCAAGCTCACTTTCCGCCGCCCGCACGCTTTCCCCGTTTGTGCGCCCTCAGCATCATCTTTCCCCCTGGCGCCTAGCCGCATGCGCGCAGGGTCACACGGCCCTGAGCAGGACTGGCAAGTCTTCTATGTATTAAATCGCATGCCTGACCTTAACGCTCATTGACCCTTAAGTGTGTCAGCTTGCATACTGCGGGTAGTAAGTAGCCGATGAAGGACAATGCCCGCACAGCGGAACGGCCTAGGCACGTTGATAGCAGGGGCAACTGGGACGTGCATACAAGCAGAGCAGAACTGTCGAACATGGCCAATAGGGACAAGTCGCATATCACGGTAGATCAACCGACAGCAGGACCACGCGAAGATAATGGTTTTACGATCGTCGCCAACGACGAGGGCCAGCATGCCATCTGGCCGGCGGAGCTGGCCCGGCCGGCCGGCTGGCGACGACGGTCGGACCCGATGCCCGAAGCCGCATGCCGGGCGGCCATCGCCGCCGCGTGGGCGGACATCACCCCGGACAGCGTTCGCGCCGCCGACCCGGGAACGGGCCACCGCGACACGCCGGCCCACGATGCCCCGTCCACCGGTGACAGCGCAGGCGGGCACCGGCCGGGATATGTCCATGACGTGTTCGGCGAGCGCGCATCCCGCCAGCCCCACTCGGCCGCGGTAATCTCCGCAACCGGGCGGCTGACATACCGCCAGCTGGACACACTGGCAAATCAGCTGGCTCGCCATCTGCAGGACATGGGTGTCGGCCCCGAGACTCTGGTCGGCGTGTGCCTCGAGCGGGGCCCCCAGGTAGTTCGCTGCCTGCTCGCGATCCTGAAGGCGGGCGGTGCGTACCTGCCTCTGGATCCGTCGCTCCCGGCGGCGCGCCTCACCCAGATGTGCGGCGAAGCCCGCCCCGCGGTCATCCTGACGGAAGGCGCGCACGCCGGAACGTTCTCGGGAATTGGCGCGACGCTGCTCCTGCCCGACGCGATGGCCCTCCCGCCGGCGGACCGGCCGGTGACGGCCCCCGCCATCGATGTGCGCGGGGAAAATATCGCCTACGCCATCTACACGTCAGGATCCACCGGCCACCCCAAGGCGGTCGGCGTCAGCCACGGGTCCCTGGCGTGCGGCAGCCGGGAGCTCTCCCGCCAGTACCAGATCTCTCCCCGGGACCGGGTCCTGCAGCTGGCGTCCCTCGGCTTTGACACCTCCGTCGAGCAGATACTCGTGACCCTGCTCAGCGGGGCGGCCCTGATGCTGCCGGCCGCGGGGCCGGTCGCGCCCACCGATCTGCTCCGCTACATCGCGGCGGAGCGGGTCACCGTCATCGACCTGACCCCCGCGTACTGGCACCAGGTGCTCGCGCTCACCGAACCGGACGACGAGCGGCTGAGGACCGTCCGGCTCATGATCACCGGAGGGGACATAGCCAGCCGCGCGGACTGCGAGGCGGCGGTGCGGGCCGTGCGCGGAGCCCGGCTCCTCAACGCCTACGGGCTGACCGAGACAACGATCACCTCCACCCTGGCCGACGTGGGCGAGGACCTGGTCACCGGGGCACCGTCCGGCCCGGTGCCGGTGGGCCGGCCACTCCCGCACACGCAGGTGCTCGTGCTCGACCACCAGCTGGCCCGGGTGCCCGCGGGCGGGTCCGGCGAGGTGTACATCGGCGGCAGCGGGGTCGCCCGGGGCTACCTGGGCCGACCGGAGCTTACGGCCGAGCGGTTCCTGCCGAACCCGTACGGCACCGTGCCGGGGAGCAGGATGTACCGGACGGGAGATGTGGGCCGCTGGCGCGCGGACCAGCAGCTGGAGATCACCGGGCGCACGGACCGCCAGATCAAGATCCGCGGTTTCCGTGTCGAGCCGGCCGAGATCGAGAACGCGCTCGCCGGCCACCCCGGCGTCGGTGCAGCGGCGGTCGTCGCGTACGAAGCCGATACCGGCTACCAGCAGCTCGCCGCGTACTACACCCGCCGCCGCACCGCCCCGGGCCACGGATCAGCCGGCGACCGGGTCGCGGGCCGGCCGTGCACGGCGGGCCTCCGCGCGTTCCTGTCCGCCCGGGTGCCGGATTTCATGGTTCCCGGCCTGTTCATAGAGGTGAACCAGATACCGCTGACACCGGGCGGTAAGGTCGACCGGGGGGCCCTCCCCTGTCCCGTGATCGGAGTGGGCGGAAGCTCCGGCGGGGAATACACGCCCCTGCAGGCAGGCATGTCGCACCTGTGGTCCACGGTGCTCAGGACCGGGCCGGTGGGACTGGAGGATGATTTTTTCCTGCTGGGCGGCGACTCCCTGCAGGCCGCCGAGATGCTGGCGCGCGCCCGCGTCATGTTCGGCATCAGCCCGTACTACCTTCGCCCGCTCACCCGGCGCCTGCTCCGCGACCCGACGCTGCGCGGCTTCTCGCAGGCCACGCACGACGCCCGCGCGGGGATCCTCACCGCCGACGGCGCGGATCACCACGCCGACTTCGGCCGCGACGCCGCGCTGGATCACCTGGTCGAGCGGTACGCGGGGGCACCGCCGGACTGGCGGCAGCCGCGCGCGGTCCTGCTCACCGGGGCGACCGGGTTCCTCGGGATTCACCTGCTGCGTGAGCTTCTGACCTCGACCACCGCGCAGGTGCACTGCCTGGTCCGGGCGAACAGTACCGCGCGCGCGCTCCGGCGTATCGCCCAGGCGGCGCAGCGCTACGGGCTCGGCGGCCTGGATCTCGGCCGCGTCGTGCCCCTGGCCGGTGATCTCGCCCGGCCAGGACTGGGCCTGCCATCGGGCACGTTCAGCGAGCTGGCCAAGACCATCGACGTCATTTACCACGCCGGCGCGGTCGTCAACTTTATCTACCCGTACGAGGAGCTGCGGGCCGCCAATGTGACCGGCACCGGGGAGCTGATCCGGCTGGCCAGCCTTTACCGCGGCATACCGGTCCATTACGTTTCCACGACCGCCGTACTCGCAGGTTTCGGCGCCATGGGTGTGCGCGAAGTCACCGAGGACACTCCGCTCGCATACGCTGACCATCTTTGCATGGGTTACCTGGAGACCAAGTTTGTCGCCGAGGAACTGCTGAGAAACGCCGGGCGCGCCGGCCTGCCGGTGGCTATCTACCGTCCGCTGGACATTGTGGGGGATCACCGCACGGGCGTGTGGAATACCGCCACCGAAATGTGCGCCATGATCAGGTTCATCACGGATACGGGCCTCGCGCCGGATATCGACCTGCCGCTCGACTTCGTGCCCGCCGATATCTGCGCCGCCGCCATCAGGCATATCTCCACGCACACCGCGGCATCCGGATACGCCTATCATCTGGCCAGCCCGCGCAGCACGCTGCTGGAGTCGCTGGTTGAACGGCTGCGTCGTCGCGGCTTTGCCGTCCGCGACGTGCCTTACCGCGAGTGGGTTGATGAGCTGCTGAGATACGCCGCGGATCATCCCGGCCATCCGATGACCGCCTTCGTGCCGCTCTTCGTGGACCGGTGCAGGGATTCCGGGCTTGCGGTGGCGGAGATGTACCTCGGGCACATCTTCCCGGTCTACACGCGGTCGCGGACGGAGCACGCGCTACGCGGCAGCAGCATCGTTTTCCCGGCCGTCGACGACGAGCTTCTCGACCTGAACGTTGACCGTCTTATCGTCACGGGATACCTGCGGGATCCCGGCGGGGCGGCGGATTCTTCCCGGCCCGGACAGGCCGTGCCGCCGGGACTGGCCCATGCCGGTTAGCTGCTGCCCCGACTGGGACTCGTTTGAGATCGCGCCGCAGGCAACCGGCGGCCCGGTCGCCTTCTCCGCGGATCTCAGCCCGGCCAGCATCCTGAGCGCCTGCAGGAACGGGATTTTCCCGTTCCCGGCGGCCGATGAATTCGCCCGCAATATCAACGAGTTCCGGTATGAGGACCAGGTCGTCGCGGGCGTGATCGGCGTGGTCGGCAGTCCGCATGATGACCCGTTCTGGGTGGCGTGGTGGTCGCCTGACCCGCGAACGGTGATCAGGGTCAGCGATGTTCACCTCGGCCGCAATGTCAGGAAACAGCTGCGGCGTGGTAACGAGTGGACGACAGCCAACCATTCGTTCCGGCGCGTCGCTGAGGAATGCCGGGTGGGGCGTAAGCCGCGCTGGTTCACCGACGCGCTCCTGGAGAGCATGGTGGAGCTGCACCAGCAGGGCTGGGCGCACAGCATCGAGGTATGGCAGGACGGTGACCTGATCGGCGGGGCCTTCGGCGTGGGCGTCGGCTGCGCGCTCAGCGGGGATTCGATGTTCAACCGGCGCCCGAATGCGGCGAGAATCGCGGTCGCGGACATGGCCGCACGGTTCGCCGAGGCGGGCGGCGTGCTGATCGACGCGCAGTGGGACAGCCCGTTCCTGCGGTCACTTGGTGCCGAACTGATCGCCCGAGACGATTACCTGGCCCTGGCCGGCCCGGCAGAACACCGCGTGCTCCGCGGTGGGCCGCTTCCCGCGCGGCGGCTGATCGAACCGCGCTGACCCCGGTAGGTGGCTACGGCGGCCCGTCCCGGCCGGATTCCGGCTCGTCTGCCGCTGCGGCCAGGGCGCCGCTGAGCGCGGATCCAGCCGGATCCAGATCAGCGCGAGCCGGGCGGCAGTAGGGGCATCCGGGGCCGAACGCACTGTGCAGATGGGTACAGTTGGCGGGCCGAACTGTCATGACAAGCTACCTCGCTGTCCACCGGCGCCGGTGAGCTCGGATGGCCTCACCGTGCCGACAATGTGGGATTTTCCCTGCCAGGGCCGGTTAAACCGGATCCAGGCCTGGTGCTTACGCGCGATCTGAGCTTGCATAGAATCGCTCCACGGAAGGGGTCCAGCATGAGCTCACCGAGCGAATCCGTCCTCAGCCCGGAAGACCTGGACCTGGACCTAGGTCGCCTGGTCGCCGGACAGCACCACGATCCGCACCACACGCTGGGCGCTCACCCGGTGCGGGATGCCAGTGGCCGCGGCCACGTGGTGATCCGCGGGTGGCGCCCCGACGCCACCCGCATGGCCGTGCTGATCGGCGACCAGCGGTTCCAGATGGGCTGCGTGCACCCGGCCGGGATATTCTCGGCTGTGCTGGATGGGACGGCCGTTCCGGAATACCTGCTGGAGGTGACCTATCCCGACGGCGCCGTGGTCACCGTCGATGATCCGTACCGGTTCTGGCCCACGCTCGGGCCGCTCGATCTGCACCTGCTGGCCGAGGGGCGGCACGAGGGGCTGTGGCGCCATCTCGGCGCCCAGGTCCGCCTGCACCAGGGGACGACCGGCACGTCGTTCGCGGTGTGGGCGCCCGGTGCGCGGTCGGTCCGGGTCGTGGGCGATTTCAACGGCTGGGACGGCCGCCTGCACCCCATGAGGGCCCTGGGCAGCTCCGGCGTCTGGGAGATCTTCCTGCCCGGGGTGGGTCCCGGTGCTCGCTACAAGTTCGAGGTGGTCAGCCAGCACGGGCAGCTCAGCCTGCGGGCGGACCCCTTCGCCTTCGCCACCGAGGTACCGCCGTCGACGGCGAGTGTCGTCACGCAGAGCCGGTACCAGTGGCAGGACGCGTCCTGGTTCGCCAAGCGGGCGGCCATCGACCTGCTGCACGCCCCGGTATCGATCTATGAATGTCATCTGGGCTCGTGGCGGTTGGTCCAGGAGGACGGCGGGTGGCGTTCGCTGACCTACCGTGAGACGGCTGACGTCCTGCCCGGCTACCTCACCGACCTGGGATTCACGCACGTCGAGTTCCTCCCGGTCGCGGAGCACCCGTTCGGCGGCTCCTGGGGCTACCAGGTCACCGGTTACTACGCGCCGACGGCGCGGTTCGGGACGCCCGACGACTTCCGCTACCTGGTAGACCGGCTGCACCAGGCCGGCATCGGCGTTCTCGTCGACTGGGTCGTCGGGCACTTCCCCAAGGACGACTGGGCGCTGGCGCGCTTCGACGGCACGGCGCTGTACGAGCATGCCGATCCGCGCCTCGGCGAGCATCCGGACTGGGGCACCCTGGTGTTCAACTACGGCCGCCACGAGGTGCGGAACTTCTTGCTCGCCAACGCGCTGTTCTGGATCGAGGAGTTTCACGTCGACGGCCTGCGCGTCGATGCGGTCGCCTCCATGCTCTACCTGGACTATTCGCGCCGCGAGGGCGAGTGGATCACCAACCGCTTCGGGGGCCGGGAGAATCTGGAAGCCATCGACTTCATCAAGGAATTCAACGAGGTGGTCTACCGCCACCACCCCTCCGTTATGCTGGTGGCCGAGGAGTCCACCGCCTGGCCAGCCGTCTCCCGCCCCACCTACCTGGGCGGCCTCGGCTTCGGGTTCAAATGGAACATGGGGTGGATGAACGACACCCTGGTGTACTTCGCCAAGGATCCCATCCACCGGCGTTATCACCACCACGAGCTGACGTTCGCTCTGCTGTACGCGTTCAGTGAGAACTTCATCCTGCCGCTGAGCCATGACGAGGTGGTGCACGGAAAGGGGTCGCTGCTCAGCAAGATGCCGGGCGACCGCTGGCAGCAGTTCGCCAACCTGCGCTCGCTGTTCGCCTGGATGTGGGCGCATCCCGGCCGGCCGCTGCTCTTCATGGGCGGCGAGATCGGCCAGAACGATGAGTGGCGGTACGACAGCAGCGTGGACTGGAACCTGCTCAACTATCCCGAGCATGCCGGGGTGCATGCCCTGGTCCGGGAGCTCAATACGGTTTACCGCCAGGAACCCGCCTTGTGGGAGCAGGATTTCGACTGGACCGGCTTCCGCTGGATCGACCCGAACGATTCCGACAACAGTGTGCTGTCGTTCCTCCGGTTCCCGAAGTCAACCGGGCGCATCATCGCCTGCGTGGCGAACCTCACCCCGGTGCTCCGCCACGGCTACCGCGTCGGGCTCCCGCAGCCCGGGCGCTGGGTGGAGATCTTCAACTCTGACAGCGCCGCGTTTGGCGGCAGCAACGCCCGCATCGGTGCCGTCACCACCGAGCCCGTCAGCTGGAATGACCTCGAATACTCTGCCGAGCTCACGTTGCCGCCGCTCGGCGTCGTGTGGCTGGCCTACGAGCCCGAGGCCACCCCTGACCAGGAGCTAACAGCCGCGAGCCCGGCTGCCCGTGGCCAGGAGCTAACAGCGGCCAGCCTGACCCCCGGGGAACCGGACCGGGCAGGAAGCCTGACCCCCGGGGAACCGGACCAGGCAGGAGAGCCCCCGGCCCCCGGGGACGAGGAGCCAGCGTAGGCCAGCCCCGCCCCGGGGGGCCCGGACCGGGCAGCGGACGGCTAACGCGGGATCCGGTACTCCTCCAGCAGCCGGCGTCCGATGATCATCTTCTGGATCTCGGCCGTGCCCTCACCGATCAGCAGCATCGGCACCTCCCGGTACAG
>Ga0335085_10006655_pt1 | contig 18153 bp, 18 predicted proteins | sample Lox_Sample_45_FD_206712 | JGI IMG/M metagenome (GOLD analysis project Ga0335085, IMG submission 206712) | Soil microbial communities from Loxahatchee National Wildlife Refuge, Florida, United States - Lox_Sample_4.5 | ecosystem: Environmental > Terrestrial > Soil > Wetlands | place: USA...
CTCGTGCCGGCCCTGCACGTATGGCTGCTGCTGGCCGCGCCCGAGCTCCGGCCCCGGCGGGCGCTGGGGTGGCTCGCCCTGCTCGGCCTGGCGGCGCTGCCGCTGGTGGTGGTGGCGCTGTTCTACATCCACCAGCTCGGACTCGGCGCGGGCGAGGCCGTGTGGGCGGCGGTGCTGCTGTTCGCGGGCGGCTTCGTCGGTCCCGTGGCGGTGATCCTGTGGAGCGCGGGCTTCGGTTGCGGTGTGTCCTCGCTGCTGCTGGCCCTGGTCCACGACATCCCAGTCGACACCGGCCACACCCCCGAGCCGCTCGACGTCACGATCAGGGGCCCCCTCACCTACGCCGGCCCCGGCTCCCTCGGCGGCACCGAGTCGGCGCTCAGGCACTGACGCGCGCGGCGGGCACGGCCCGGGGTGTGGCCCCGTCGCCCAGCGATGCGGCGCTACCTCGGACCCGGCGCCGGTGCCGCTACCAGCGGTGCTCGTAGCCCTCGAGCTCTACGGACTCGCCGTCGGCGTCCAGCAGGACCACCCCGGGTGGGCCCTCCCGGGCGCTGCCGATCCAGCTCACGCCCGCGAGGCCGTCGGCCGACAGCGCCTCCTCCAGGCGCTCGCGGTCCGCGGGGTCCGCGCAGAAGCACAGCTCGTAGTCTTCCCCGCCGCCGGCGGCCAGCCGCCAGGGCTCCGTGCCGAGAGCCTTCGCCACCTCGGCGACCCCGTCGAGCTGGGGGAGGTCCGCGAGCCGGAGCTCGAGCTGTACCGCGCTCCGTTCCCCGAGCCGGGCGGCGTCGGCGGCGAGCCCGTCTGAGAGGTCGATCATCGCGTGGATGCCATGCTGGGCGAGCGTGCGGCCCTCCCGCAGCCGGGGCAGGGGAGCGGCGGCCCGTCGCAGCGCCACGGCGCCCGCGGGAGTCCGCGGGGCCCGGGCCTCCATCTGAGCCAGCGCGGCGGCGGCCGCGCCGAGACTGCCCGTGACCCCCACGAGATCACCGGCCCGTGCTCCTCCGCGGGTGACCAGCTCGTCGGCGTCGTCGGCCCATCCCACCGCCGTGACCGACACCACCAGGACCGGCGCGGCGACCACGTCCCCGCCGGCGATGACGGTGCCCGTGTCGCGGGCGAGCTGCGCCGCCGACCGCATCAGCTCGAGCGCCCGCTGCTCGGAGAAGCCCTGGGGCAGGCCCAGCACGAAGTACGCCTGTCCGGGCCGGGCGCCCATCGCGGCGAGGTCCGACAGGGCCCCGGCCAGCGCCCGGTGGCCGATCTCCGCGGGCTCGCTGAAGCCGGGGCCGAGGCGGAAGTGGGTGCCCTCCACCATCGCGTCCACGGAGGTCACGGACACGCCCGACGCGCTCACCACCGAGGCGTCGTCGCCGATGCCGAGCAGCAGGCCTCCTGATCCCCGGCCCGGGCTCCCGACTCCCGACCCCGAGCCTTCGGCTCCCCGGCCCGGGCTCCCGGCTCCCCGGCCCGGGCCCCGGGCTCCGGGCACGGCGGCCCCCGCCACCGGCGCGCCCAACTCGGCGGCGATGGCTTCGATCAGGGAGCGCTCGGGGACGGCGGGGCTTCTTCTAGCGGTGCCGGTAGACGATCCGGGCGCGGTCCAGGTCGTACGGTGATAGCTCGCACCGGACCCGGTCGCCGGGCAGGATGCGGATACGGAAGCGGCGCATCTTGCCGGCCACGTGACCGAGGACGATGTGATCGTTGTCGAGCTTCACCCGGAACATCGCGTTGGGCAGGGCCTCGATGACCTCGCCCTCGAATTCGACCTTGTCCTCCTTCGCCACGCTTCATTCCATTCTGCCCGCCGTTCGTAGTCATGGACGGGCGTCGTCATTGCTGTTCTGGTGAAACCAAACTACCAGCGCACGAGGGCCGCGGCTTGAAATGGGCGGGCGCGCCCCCGGAGACGGGGGGCGTCCCCGGCGCGACCGGCGCCTGGCTGACTCAGCCTTCCTGAGGGTGTGAACCGTCGATGGCGGGGGCCCCGCCCGTGCTCTGTGGGGCCGACGGCGAGCCGTGCCCGGAGGGTGGGTGGGTGGAGGGTGTCCGCGGGGACGGCGAGGAGGCCGGGCCTTCGTTGGGCTTCGGCGTGGTGGTCGTTTTGTAGGGCCCCGGTTTGTAGGTTTCCTGGGCCGGTTCTTCGCCCGGCTGCAGGTAGCTGCCCTTGGACCCGCCGACCGAGTACTTGCCGAAGAAGGGCTGGTAGTTGGGGGACTCTTTGGAGCTCGCGAAGGGCACGCACGGCTTGCCTTCGGTGACGGCCGCCATGTAGGCGTGCCAGATTTCGGCGGGCAGGTAGCCACCCTGCTGGGGCTCGCCGTGGACGTCGGTCATTTCCACGCGCTTGTTCGGATAGCCCATCCACACGACGGTGGAGTAGCGGGGCGTGTAGCCGTCGAGCCAGGCGTCGATCAGGTTGCTCGTGGTGCCGGTCTTGGCGGCGGTGGGGCAGTTGATCGCCGAGCGCGTGGCGGTGCCGCTCTGGACGTTGTCCTCGAGGACGCTCGTCTCGGCGCCGGTGACGGCTTCGGTGAGCGCTTTCACGCGATGGGGGGTGCCCCAGTTGTTGTCCACGTGCCCGTCGGGGAACACGACCTTCGTGATCGCGATCGGGGAGTTGCGCCAGCCGCCGTCCGCGAGCGTCGCGTACACGACCGCCATTTCCAGCGGTGTGACCCCGAGTGTGAGGCCGCCGAGGGCCTCCGCGGGGAAGCTCGAGAGGTGGGTCCTGACGCCCATCGCGTAAGCGGTGCGGGTGACCGATTCCTCGCCGAGGTCGGCGGCCAGCTGCGCGTACACGGTGTTGTCGGAGGTGACGGTTGCCTGGACGAGGTTCTCGGCCTTGTTCAGGGATGTGCCCTCGAAGGTCTTGACTTCGTATTCGGGATACGTGGGCAGCCACCCCGGCTCCAGCGTGTGGGAGAGGTAGTAGGTCGAGTTGGGATCGATCCCGTGGGAGAGGGCGTCGGCGAGGTCGATCGCCTTGAACGTGGACCCCGGCTGGCGGTGGCCGTCGGCGGCGAGGTTGTACTGGGACTTCTCGTAGCTCTCGGACTCCGCCATCGCTTCGATGTCGCCGTTGGAGGGGTTGATGGTGACGATTGCCGAGGCCGGGTCTTCGGGCTCGTCGAGGACGTTGGCGATGGCTTTGCGGGCCAGGTCCTGCATGTGGAGGTCGATGGTCGTGTAGACCTTCAGGCCGCCCTGCTGGACCGTGTCCTTGCCGTAGCGTTCGAGCAGCTTCTGGCGCACGTATTCGAAGAAGAAGCTCTCGCGGCGTTCGGAGTAGTAGTAGCCGCGGTGCACCTCGAGGCCCCGGTGCTCGGCTTCCCGCGCTTCGGCGCCGCTGATGTCGTGCAGCTGGGCCATCTTGGCGAGCACCTGGTTACGCCGTTCGTGGGCCGCTCTGGGGTTGAGGAATGGGTTGTACTGCGACGGCGCCTGGGGGAGCCCGGCGAGCAGGGCGGCCTGCGCGAGGTTCAGCTCCCACACGGGCTTGTCGAAGAAGATCCGCGCGGCCGCCTGGACCCCGATCGCCGTCTGCCCGCCGACGGTGCCGTAGGGCACGCTGTTCAGGTAGCTGGTGAGGATCGAGCGCTTGCTGTGTTTCTTGGTGTATTCGATCGCGTACTTGGCCTCCAGGATCTTCTGGTGCAGCGAGTGCTGGTCGCCGTTCATGTAGAGGTTGCGAATCAGCTGCATCGTGATCGTGGAGCCGCCCTGCAGCGCCGAGCCCTTGGTGAGGTCCTTTACGGCCGAGCGGAAGATGCCGGTGAGGTCCACCCCGTTGTTGGAGTAGAAGCGCTGGTCCTCGATCGCGACCGTGGCGTGCTTGAGCTCCGCTGGGATTTCCGACCAGCCCACGGGGCTGCGCAGTTCGTCGGACTGGATGAAGCCGAGCCGGGTGCCATCGGCGGCGAACACCTGCGAGGAACCGCCGCTGACGCGTGGATGCAGGGTGTTGAGCGCCGGGGCGGTTTCGGCGGCGTGCAGGACGTAGATCACGACGCCGAGGACCGCCACCACCACGAGGCCGACGCCGACCCCGCCGAACAGCAGCAATGTCCGGGAGCCGCCGCCGCGGGAGCGTCTGCGGCGCCGCTTTCGGGCTTGTCGAGACATAACCGGCTGTGGCGAGGTTACCGTCCCGGGTGGTGTACTTTCGCCGCCTCCGCCGAAGCCCTCTACGCTCGGTAGGCCCCAGATGAACCCGAACGCCGCTGAGCCGACAGTCGTCGAGAGCGTGGGAGAGCTGGCCCTGCCCTCGCGCGCGGCCACGCTTCCTCCAGCGAGCGCTGCCCGCCACCTGCCTCGCGTGCGCGTGGACAGCGAGCGTGCGACGGCGCTGCGGGACACCTGGCGGGCGCTGTGGAGCTCGCGGCTACTGGCGTTCGCGACGGGCATCGCGACGGTGCTCTGGTTCGGGTTCGGGCCCCACCGCACGGCCTTCGACCCGCCGGGCCTCAGCCGGGGCCTGGGAGCGGTCGGGAACGTCTTGGCGGCACCGGTGGCGCGGTGGGACTCCAACTGGTACCTGCTGATCGCCCACTACGGCTACCACCCGGCGCTCGGCGCCTACACGGTCTCCCGGAGCGCCTTCTTCCCGCTGTACCCGCTCGGAATCGGGCTGATGTCGGGGCTCGGTGTGCCGCCCATCGCCGCAGGGGTGCTGCTTTCCGTGTGTGCGCTGGCGGGGGCGCTGTACGGCCTGCACCGCCTGACGACGCTTGAGCTCGGCCCTGTTGCCGGCCCCGGGGCGGCCCGGATGGCCGTCTACGCGCTGGCCTTCGCGCCGATGGCCTTCTTCCTCTCGGCCGTGTACTCGGAGTCGCTGTACCTCGTGCTCTCGATCGGCCTGTTCTGGAGCGCCAGGGAAGGGCGGTGGGCTTACGTGGGCCTGCTGGGGGCGCTGGCCAGCGCGACCCGCAGCGCGGGCTTGGTGCTGCTGGTGCCGGCGCTGATCCTGTACCTGTACGGGCCCCGCCGAGACCGGCTGCCCGACCGCGACGCCGCCCTGGGCTCGGCCCGCCGCGCGCTCGCGCGGCTCACACCCCGCTACCGGCTGCGGGCGGACGCGCTGTGGCTCGCGCTGGTGCCGGCCGGCATCGTCCTCTACGGGGCCTACCTCGGTGCCTCGGGCGGAGACGCGCTGGCGCCGTTGAGCGCCCAGGGCGAGTGGAGCCGTCACTTCGCCGGGCCATACGTGGCCGTGTGGGACGGGCTCAAGGCGGCCTTCGAGGGGGCCCGCCAGCTGATCTCGATGCAACGCGCGCACCCCTACTTCCCGGTGGGCGGCGAAGACCCGTTTGTTGCCGCTAGCCACAACCTGATCCTGTTCGCCTTCCTGGCGGCCGCCGTGCCGGCGGTGGTCGGCGTCCTGCGCAGGCTCCCGCTGGCGTACGGGGCCTACCTGCTGGCGGCGCTCGCGCTGCCGCTCTCCTACCCGGTGGGCACGCAGCCGCTGATGTCGCTGCCGCGCTTCCTGTTGGTGCTGTTCCCGCTGTTCATCTGGCTGGGGGACTGGCTCGCGCGCCATCCGCGGGCGCGGTGGCCGATGCTGTGCGGGTCGGCGGCGCTGATGGTTCTGTTCGGGGCCCAGTTCGCTACCTGGCACTGGGTGTCATAGGTGGGAGACACCCCGACACCGGCGACCCCGGAGCTGTTCGGGCTCGAGCGCCCGGAGGCGCCCCCGGCTTCGCCCCAGCCGGACGCCGGCGCTTCCTCCCAGGCAGACGTCGCCGCCTCGCCGCACGCGGGCGCCCCCGCGTCATTCACGACCGGCTCCCCCGTGGCCCCCGAGATCCCCGCTGAGCGGCCGGAGCCACCGCAGGACCCGGGCCGTTCGCCCAACACCACCTGGTCGCCATGGACGGCCCCGCTGGCGCTGGTGGCGGGGCTGGTACTGACGACGGTGGTGAGCCTGTTGGTGGACGCTCCGGCGGCCGCCCTGGGGGCCAAGATCACCGGCTCCCACACGCCCCCGGGGATCACGCTCGCCGACACCTTCGTGCAGGACGTGTGCTTCGTGCTGGTGTCGCTGTGGTGCGCCCAGCTCGGAAACCGCAAGGCGGCGTCCTGGCAGTTCGGGCTGCGACGCCCCCCGGGCGGTTGGCGAAGGGCGAGCGGGCTCGTGTTCCTGCTGCTGGTCGCGTTCGTGGTGCTGAGCGCGATCTGGTCATCGGCCGTGAACCCCAGCCGGGAGAAGCTGCTGGAACAGCTCGGGACCAACGAAGGCACCGCCCTGCTGCTCTTGAGCGCGGGGCTGACGTGCATCGTGGCGCCGATGTGCGAGGAGTTCCTGTTCCGGGGTTACATGTTCACGGCCCTGCGCAACTGGAGGGGCACGTGGCCGGCGGCCGTGATCACCGGCCTGATCTTCGGGCTCGTACACGTGGGCTCGGCCCCGGCGCTCGACCTGATCCCGCTTGCGGGGCTCGGCTTCGGGCTGTGTCTGCTCTACCGCTACACGGGCTCGCTGTACCCGTGCTTCGCCGCGCACGCCCTCAACAACTGCCTCGCCTTTTCGAGTCTGGAGGGCTGGGGATGGCAGTGGCTGCCGCTAATCGCCGGTTCACTTGCTGGAATCACGGGTGTGGTGATGCTCTTCAAGCACCTCGGGCTGATCGCCGACCGGGTGGAGGACCGCTCCCTGAGCGCGGCGATGCCGTGACCCGCGGCGCGCTCCTGCGGCGCCCCGCATCCGCGTCGCTCGTATCGCTCGCCTCGGCCGTGTCTGCGGCGCTGCTCCTGCTCGCCACGACGGCGGGGCTGTTCGCGTCAGCGCTGCTCCCGGCGGGGGCCGCCGCGGCGTCGACGCCCAAGACCCCCACACCCGCAGCGGGCTCGCTCACGGCGTCTCTGCCGGCCGTCCCCAGCGAGCGCGTGAAGATGCTGCTCAGCGGGGTGGGCGGGAACCCGCTGTTCGCCCCGACGGGAAACACGGTCGTGATCTACGGGCGGATCACGCCGTATGTGCCGGGCCAGCGGACGACGGTCGCGATCTACCTCGGCTCCCGCAAGGTGGGGGCGAAAGTGCTCAAGGTGGTTCCACGGACGGGCGGGTCGGGCAGCTTCCAGATCCACTTCTCGACCCGGGACGCGGGCAGCATGACCGCAAAGGTCGCGGTGCACGTGGCGGCGGGGGTGGTGGCCACCGGCCAGACGCCGGCGGTGCAGTTCGTGCACACCGAAGTCTCCCCCGGGGCCAGCGGCGCGTCGGTGAGGGTGCTGCAGTCCGAGCTCCACCGGCTCCACTACGCGGTGCCCCTCAACGGGGTCTTCGAAGAAGGGACAGAACGGGCTCTGATCGCGTTCCGGAAGGTGACGAACATGGAACGCGTGGGCCGCGCGGGGCGGGCGGTGTTCCACAAGCTGGCCCACGGCGAGGGGAACTTCCCGGTGCGCTACCTCCGTCACGGGCGCCACGTGGAGGCCAACCTCACCAAACAGGTGCTGGCCGAGATCGAACCCGGGGGGAACGTGAGGGACATCTACACGATGAGCTCGGGCAAGCCCTCGACGCCGACGGTGGTGGGGAACTTCAGCGTGTACATGAAGACCTTCGGCGTCAACGAGAAGGGGATGGTGGACTCCAACTACTTCATCCGCGGGTATGCGATCCACGGATACGCCGAAGTGCCGACGTACGCCGCCAGCCACGGCTGCCTGCGAGTGCCGATCCCCGACGCCCCGTCGATCTACTCCTGGGTCCAGCTCGGGACGCCCGTGGACGTCTACAACCAGGGAGGCGGCGGCAGCACGAAAACCCGCGGCAACGCGGGGCCGTGAGCGGGGTAGGGGCGCCTGCGGGGGTGGCCGGCTCAGAGGCGACCCAGGACGAGCTGGCGCGGGCACGGGAGGTGCTGGTCGCGGAGCTGCGCGAGCACGCGCTGGTGATCGGGGAAGTGACGCTCACGAGTGGGCGGACGGCGCAGTACTACGTGGACGCCAAGCGGGCGATCCTGCGCCCCGAGGGGTTCGCGGCGCTCGGCACTCTGCTCGCGGCGGAGGCGAAGCGGCGCGGCGCCACGGCCGTAGGCGGCCTGACGATGGGAGCCGACGCGGTGGCCTGTGCGGCGCTGGCCGGGGGAGCGAAGGTGAGTGGCTTCTTCGTGCGCAAGGAGGCCAAGGCTCACGGGCTACAGCGGCGCATCGAGGGACCCACACTGAGCTCCGCCGACCGTTGCCTGGTGGTGGAGGATGTCGTGACGACCGGCGGCTCCACGCTGGCGGCGATCGATGCGCTGAATGAGGCGGGCCGCGAGATCTGCGGCGTGGTGAGCGTGCTCGACCGTCTTGCCGGCGCGGGGCCCGACATCGAAGCCGCGTCTGGAGCCCCCTACGTGGCGCTCACGACGATCGACGACGTCTACCCCGAGCGCCCTGACCGGACATCGTGAGCGCCGCCGGCCGTCCCGTGGTGAGCGACACGCCCATCTCATCGTGAGCACGCCGGACCCCGGCGCGGCGGTCTCGATCCGGGCGGCCGTCCCCGGGGACGTGCCGATGCTGCTCGGCCTGATCCTCGAGCTGGCTGAGTACGAGCGGCTGGCCGACCAGGTGGTGGCGACCGAGGAGCTGCTGTCCACGGCGCTCTTCTCAGAGCCTCCCGCGGCCTATGCGCTGATTGCCGAGCTCGACGGGGCCCCGGCCGGCTATGCCCTCTTCTACCTGACCTTCTCGACGTTTCTCGCGATCCAGGGGGTGTGGCTCGAGGATCTCTTCGTGCGCCCCTCCTGCCGGCGAAATGGGGTCGGCCGGGCGTTGCTGGCGGCGGTGGCGGCCCGCACCCGAGAGCGTGGAGGCCAGCGCCTTGAATGGTCAGCGCTGGACTGGAACGAGCTGGCGCTGGACTTCTATCGGGGGCTCGGGGCGTCCCAGATGAGCGAGTGGATCACGCACCGCCTCGTGGACGATGAGCTCGAGCAGCTCGCGGCGCAGCGCCGATAGCCTTGTCCGGACAGCCGCGCGCCGCAGCGAGCCGGGCGCGCCGGCGAAAGCGCCCTCGTAGTCCAATGGATAAGACGACCGCCTCCTAAGCGGTAAATCCAGGTTCGACTCCTGGCGGGGGCATGGAAGTCTTCCTGCGAATGGGCGGGTTTGAGGTTCGCCGCATGGCGTGCGTCGATCGGCCGAAGAGGCGGTGAATCGCGCTCGAGCCATCCGCACCAACCATTTGATCACCGCGAAATGGGCGCTTTTGGGGCCTCACTCCCAAGCCACGGAGCGCCCTGGGTACGACCGCCATGCGTGCCGCTCGTTGCTGCCCGATCGCCGCGGTGGGGGCGATTAGATCTTCCGGCGCTGATTCGGAACCACACCCTGCCGCCCCGAACGCTGTCCAGTAAGTGCGCGCTGGTTCTGACAGTCTGTCGTGATGCGCTTTCACAGAGACGGCTCCCGTCGGGATGTCTCACGACGACATCTCGTCCCCACGCTCGGGGTGCGAGACATGGCGATCGACCTCGGCACGGCCAACACCCTCGTTTACGTCGGCGGACGCGGGATCGTGGTCTCGGAGCCTTCGGTTGTCGCGTCGGATGCGCGGACCGGTCGTGTCCACGCCGTCGGAGCAGATGCTCAGCGCATGATCGGTCGCACGCCCGCGACCATCTCGGCGACGCGCCCGCTCCGTCATGGCGTGATCGCCGACTTCGACATCACCGAGCAGATGCTGCGCTACTTCATCCGCAAGGTGCTCGATCGACACCACGCCCACCCCCGGCTGATCGTCTGCGCGCCGTCGGGCGTGACAGAGGTCGAGAAGAGGGCCGTGGAGGAGGCCTCGCTCGCTGCTGGGGCGCGCCGTGTGCAGCTCATCGAGGAGCCGATCGCCGCCGCGATCGGCGCGGGCGTCGATATCGCAGAACCGATCGGTCGCATGGTGGTGGACATCGGCGGCGGCACGAGCGAGATGGCCGTCATCTCGCTCGGGGGGATCGCACTGTTCCGGTCGGTGAGGGTGGGAGGCTACGAGATGGACGAGGCGATCACCCGCTATCTGCGATCCGCCTACTCACTCGCGATCGGCTCGCAGACGGCCGAGGCGATCAAGATCGCAATCGGCTCGGCGGTCGGGCTTCGGCCCGAAGCGACGACCGAGGTGCGCGGCCGTCACTTGATCACCGGGCTCCCGACGCAGATCCAGCTGCGAAGCGAGGAGGTGCGCACGGCGATCGCGGGCCCGCTGCGAGAGATCGTCGAGGCGATCAAGGACACCCTCGAGCAGACGCCGCCGGAGCTAACGGGCGACATCGCCGGCGGCGGAATCCTCCTCGCCGGCGGAGGCACTTTGTTGCGCGGCTTCCCAGAATTCGTGGCCGCCGAAACGGGCGTACCGGTGTACCGCGCAACGTCGCCCCTGACGTGTGTCGTCACGGGCTCGGGACAAGCCCTCGATCATTTCGACCAGCTGAGCCGGTCCGGCGGTACAGCGGTTCGCTGGCCACGCGGTACGGGCGGCCGACCCCTCGGCGCGCCCGGCTGACCGATCGGCCTCATCCGGGTGGTAAGGAGTCGCCGCCAGGCGACTGCGCTCGTTTCGAGCTCGGCCACCATCGACCCGGTGGGCAAAGATGCCCCGGTGAGCGAGGTCCCCACACCGCGCCGCTCGACGGTGCTACGTGAACCCGGGTACCTGAGCACTCTCCAAGGAGGCCCCTTCCAATGGCACGAGTCATCGTGTTGCCAAACGCAGAGCATCTCGCAAAGGGTCTCGTTGGCCCCGTGCTCCTAGACGAGCGCATCGACCCGGTCAGCCTGGAGGACGAGTACACCTCGCTCCAGTTCATCGAACGCGTAGCTTGCGCGATCCAGGACGCGGATGCAGCCGAGATAAGGAGTACCTGCTAGCGGCTGTCCTTGGCCTCGGGAGAGCGAGCCTCCTCGGCCTCGGCAAAGCGGAGGCGTGCCTCCGCCCGTTCGCAGGTCTGTTGCAGCTCCCGCAGATGCGCTGGGCTGGTGGGCCGTTGTCCGTAACTCTTCGCCTTGTAGAGCTGGTATCGAGCGCGGGCGTACTGAGCCTGCGCTCGCAGATCCTCCAGAGGATCGGTGGGCATGGGACCACTTCTCCAGGGAGCCGTGCTCGGTCAGACCTCGCCGTGGATGCCTCAGCGGCGGGCCAGTCGGCGGCCGCTTTCGGTGTCGGGCGGGGTGTAGTTCAGCTCGTAGTGGTGGTAGAGGGCCGACTCGTCCGCCTGGGAGAGCTCCTCGCCGTGCTGCTCGATGTTCGGCGCGGATTTGACCTGCTCCTTGGTCACCGCGACCTGCAGCTCGTCGGGACCCACCTGGATCACGCCCAGCGGCACGAAGGTCAAGTGGCGGCCGATGAAGCCCTCCTTGACGGTCGCGAACTGCGGCTCGTCGTTTTCGATATCGACGTAGACGTCCTGCAGCTTGCCGATCCTCTCGCCGTCGCGGTCGACCAGCATCTTGCCGTGCCACTCGCGGACGTTCCATTCGGCGTCCTGCATGTGCTCGGTCATCTTCAGAAACCTCCTCGCGGCGTAGCTGACCCAGCCTTCTCATTCTAGGTGGGGCTCCCCGCCGGACCCGCGGCGCCGAGGAGCGGTTGGGCGAGCTGCCCGCCTCGGCGTCCGCGATCCCTCCCGCGTCGCCGCGCGTTTCGTCCGCCTCGGTCTACGGTCCCGTCACATGGCGTCGCGTTTCCTCGATCAGTCGCGTAACGCTGGCAAGGGTCCGTAGGCTTCGAGAGAGGGTGTCAGCCGCCTCCGCCGCGGCCGTGAGGATCTGAATGTGCTCGGGCTCCTCGGGGTCAACGACGGCGAGCAGTTCGCCTGCAAGAGTGGCCTGCTTGGCAGAGAATGCCAGTTGCGCCCGTGCGGTCGATAGCAGGCCATCCAACGTCTCCTTAAGACGTGCCCGTTGCTCGGGGGTCGTCCCTCCGAGACGCAGAAGTTCGTCCCGGTGCTCCTCAGCGAGTCTCACATGCTGCTCGAGGCCTGTGGCCTGTTCGGCAGCGAGGTCTCGCATCCGCGCGGCGGCGTCGAAAATCTGCCGGCCATTGGTGTCCGCCATCACAGTCAGATCAATTGCTCCGTGGAACCCACGGGCTCACGGCCCGACCCGGCGGTCAAAACGGCGGCTGGCCGAGAGGCACGCTCCTGGGCGAACGTCACGAGTCTGCAACGGTCCTTATCCCAGAGCTTCAGCGATAGGGCGCGGATCCCGTCTCCGAGAGAGAGGGTGGGGACGTCGTGGAAGATCGCGTTCTCCTCATGTGCGCGGCGAAGGTTGTAGCTGGGTATCCGCGCGTTGAGGTGATGAACGTGGTGGAAGCCGATGTTTCCGGTGCAGAAGCGGAGCAGCGGCGGCAGATCCAGGAATGAGCTGCCGCGCAGTGCCGCGTCGGCGTAGTTCCATGTCTCGCCGCTCTCCCAGTAGGCCTCCTCGAACTGGTGTTGCACATAAAACAGCCAGATTCCGATTGCTCCGGCGAGCAGCGCGGGAAGCACGCCCACGAGCAGGTAGGGGCCCCATCCGATCAGCCAGCAAAGCGCCACCACGAGCACCGCCAGGGCGCAGTCCGTCCCGATCACGCTGCGGCGCATCCGCGGACGGGCCCCCTGCGCCACGAAGCGCGGTCCGATCACGAGCGCGACCACCGGGCCCAGCCCCAGCATCACGATTGGGTTGCGCGTGAGCCGGTATCCGAGCCGCCCGCGCCGGGAGAGAGCTCGGAATTCGCCGACCGTGAGCGTGCGGATATCACCCACCCCCCGTCGTCCCAGGTCACCCGAGGACGCGTGATGGACCGCGTGGTCGTGTCGCCAGCGCACGAACGGGGAATAGAGCAACAGCCCAAGGGTTCTCCCGAGCCAGGCGTTTGCACGCCTGCTCGCCAGGAAGGAGCCATGCGAGCAATCGTGGAAGATGATGAACGTCCGCACGAGGAAGATCGCCGCCGGAATCGCGAACGCGAGCGCCAGCAGGACGGAGACCTGGAGCGCGAGGTACATCACGACCGACAGGGCGAGGTAGGGCACCACCGAGGTCAGCACGGCCACGGTCGCGCGACCATCGTGGGCCCGTGCGTAAGGGGCCAGTCTTGAGCGCCAGAAGCCGTGGTCGGCGCCCGCCGCGTCCTCACGTGGACCAGGCCCGAGTGTGCCGCCGGGTCGCGACGGCGGCCCGGCGAGAGGCGCGCTCGAGCGGTGAGTGGCCTGCTGGCGCTGGCCGTGCCCCACGAGGCCCGCCGGACCGGGATTTCTAGGCAGATCGGACATCGTGACTCCCTTGGTTGCCGGGCAAACGAGGAAGTCAGATCGTGATGCCGGGCCTCTACCGGGGACCGACCGCAGTGATGCCCTCCGCCGTCGACTGTAGCCGCTCGGCGTCTTCGTTCCAAGTCGCCGCCGAACGGTCCCTCGGCCGACGTGCCCCGATGCAGTCCTCGGCGTGGTCACGAGCTCTGCGCGGTGACACCGCGAGGCCCGACCCGCCCGCGGCGCGATCGACGCGTGCCCTTGCGGGCGTCTCGCTAGTCCGGCACGGATGTGTAGCGCGTCACAGACCGCGCGCCCCGCGGGGCCGGCCGTGGGACGTTGATGTGGCTCTCGATGTCAGCGGCAAGCCTGGAGATGCGCGCAGCTTCCTCCAGGACGATCTGCGTGAGGTCTGTCAGGGGCCTACGTTCGTCGCCATGCGCGACGCTCAGGTCCCCAGCAGCGTTCTTTAGCGCGGTCGCTGCCAAGCCGGTCAGACTCGCTGCGTGGGCGATCCGCTTGTCGTTTCGCCGTGAGGCCACGGCTGTTTCGCGGCGCTCCATCGTGGTGCGTCTCATCGCAAGTCCCGTTCTCGCCCCCCTCTCGGGTCGAACACCGCGCGGGAGGAGAGAGACGAATGAGGCCCGTGCCGGCTGTCCGCGCTCTCCAGCCCCTGCGGGTCTCGCCGATCGAACCAAAGCTCGCGTACTCGCACCATACCCCACCCTGAGCGACTGCATTACGCGCCCTTCGACGTGACCGCCGCTGGCGGGCACCTCCCGCGTGCTGGATCGTTTGGGCAGCGAGCGCCCAATTTGCTGCCCGAATTCAGCTGGATCGCCCGTAAGGCGCATAGATCTGCGCTGAAGGTCCAAGCCGCCGAGCCACGCGGCTGTTTGGTGCTCACCGGACGCGGCCTCCTAAGCGGCAAATCCAGGTTCGACTCCCGGCGGGGGCATGCCACGCGTGTGAGTGGTGGCCCGTGCCCCAACGCACAGGCCACCACCCAGCCGCCGTCCTTAGCGTCCCCTACGGTGCGTATCCGTACAGTTCTTCGGTCGTCAAGGCGTGACCGCCGAAGATCGCTGACTGGTTCCCTTTCGCGTGGTTGAAGTTGCCGCCGCCGACCCATGCCGCTTCACCACTGGCTTCGTTGTAGTTGCCGCCGGAGACCGAGGCCCAGCCGCGGGCGGCTGCGTTGTTTTCGCCGCCCTGCACCGAGGAGAACAACCCGCTCGCTTTGTTTTGGCTCCCTCCGCTCACCGCGCTCTCTCCGCCTTCCGCCTTGTTCGAGTAGCCTCCCGTCGCCGAGGCGTTGCCGCCGCTGGCGGTGTTGAAGTACCCGCCCAAGAGCGTGAACGGGCCAGCCGCCGAGTTGAAGGACCCACCGATGATCGACCCGTAGCTCGTGAACGACTGGCCCTGGCCGACGATCAGGTTGTTGGAACCCGTCTGCGTTCCCGGGCTTTCGTCGGTCCCGACGACTAGGTTGCCCTCACCGTTGATAGCGCCCTCGGTGCCGGCTCCGCTGAGGATCTGGACGTTCGCCCCTGAGAACTGGATCGTCGTCTTACCGCCGATGCCTTTTTCGACGTATTTGACGTAGGGCAGGATGGCCTTCAGGGCTTCCTGTTCGGTTTTCGTGAGTTCGGAAAGGCCGGGTTCTCCTTGTTCCCCGGCGCCGCCCGCCGCGCCGGCTGGGCCGGTTGCGCCCGTCGCGCCTGTTTCGCCGGTCGCCCCCGCGTTCCCGGTCGCGCCGGTTTCGCCCGCTTCTCCCTGTTCCCCTTTTTCGCCCCGTTCACCTTTTTTGCCTTCGGGCCCTTCCTGGCCCAGTTCGGTCAGTTTGTAGCCTTTTTTGCAAACCCCGCCCTTGGGGAGCTTGATCGATCCCCCTTCTTTTTCCTGGACGCACACCTTGAGGGTCGAGGCGGCCGCCGCTCCGCCCGCCGTCACGGCCAGCAATCCGAGCACCACGCATGCTGCGATTCCGACTCCCCGCAGGGCGTTGAACGTCCGCATCTCAGGTCCCCCATTCCTCTAGGCGCGGGCGCACAGGACCGTCGCCCACTCGGCCCGCCCCGTGCCGGCCGTGGATTGGTCGATCCTACCGGTCTGTCTTCTATATTGCAAGGGCAGATTTGAAATGACGAATGGTGGCCGGGGGCTGCATGGCTGTGCGAGCGGCTGCCCAAGGCCCCTGTTCCCAGGAAGGTTGGCCTCGCATTGGCTCGTCCCGCACTGTCTGCCGCCCGCGCGATCCAGGTTCTGGAGTTGCTCGCGGCCCACCCAGGCCGGGACTTCACGCTCGCCGAGATGGTCCGCGAAAGCGCCATCAACGTGTCCTCCCTGCACGCGGTGCTGGCGGTGCTCTCCCGCGACGGCTACGTCGTCCGCGACAGACGCCGTCGCGCCTACCGCCTGGGGGCGGGGCCGATCGCACTTGGCCAGGCTGCCCTCGACGAGCACCCCGCCATCAGGCTCGCTCGCCAGGCCGTCGAGGAGCTCGCCGAGCAGCTCCAGCTCGAGGTCATCTGCGGCGCCATCGCCGGCGAACACCTCCTGATCGCAGGCGAGGCCGGCCGCCCGGACCGCCTCTACATGCGCCCTCGCGTCGGCCAGCGCCTACCCTTCGTGCCTCCCCTGGGGCTGCTCGGCGTCACGTTTCTCGAGCCCGCCGAACAGGAGGCGTGGCTCGACCGCCTCGGCCCCGACGCCACCGCGGCGGATCGCGATGCCTTCATGCAGGCCGCCACGCTAGCCGGTCAACGCGGCTACACGATCGAACTCGAGACCCCAACCCGCCAGCAGATCGGCCAGCTGCTGGGGCAGCTCGCCGCCGATCCCCGCTCAGACGCCCTGACCGAACAACTCCGGGCGCTCGTGCTCCAGCTGGGCCACGAGCACCACACCCTTGTCGATCCCCAGCCCGGCGAGGACTACGAAGTGGACAACATCCAGGTCCCGATCTTCGATCACCGCGCACAGCTCGTCAGCAGCCTCACCCTCCTCGGCTTCGAGAACCCCATCACCGGCATCCAGATCCAACGGAACCTCCACACCCTCCGCCAGACCGCCGACAGGATCACCCGTACGACCGGCGGACACCCGCCCGACCGGTAGGGCGGGGCGGTTGCTGGATCTCCGCGCAACGAGCCGAAACATTCGTGAGCCGGCACTGCGCGCGTAGCAGATTCGGCGCCACTTCATGTTTCGGGGGCCATGACGCTGGGTACACAGTGCTCCAGGCCAGGGGCGGCCACGAGCCACACATCTGCGGGAAGCGAGACAAGGGGCCAATGGAGCGACACGACGAACCCATTCACAAGTGGCCTCTCGATGCGAGTTACGCCCACGCGCTCGTCTCGAGAATCGCCCGCGACGTCGACGACACAAGTAGCGAATGTCGTGACCTGCTGCTCGAGGATCTCATGTGCGCAGCGTGGCCCACCTCCACGGCACAGAATCAGTGAAGACGCCGCGCGCCGCGGCTCTCACTCAATCCTGAGACCCACGCGAAAAGCGCCGGCGGTGCTCCTCCCCCGCCGGATTCGGCAACGGCGCCTCCAGCCAACCTCCCGGAGGTGTGCGTTCCAAGCGCCTGCCACAGTTCGGGCAGGTGCGCGATTCGACTGGGAGGTGCTCGGTGTGACTGTCACCGTTCTCTCCGTTGGTGGTCTTCTCGGGCCCGATCCAACCGAGCGGAGGCACGGCCCTGCCGCAGACGGGACACGAAAGATCGGCCACTACGGGTGAGTACCCGCCGGAGACGGCGGCATAACGGAGACAGGACCCCGCACTCGTGTTCGCGGCGTGTGGCCGGCCAGGGCCGGCCGTGGCATCGGTTTGCGCTGTAGGTTTCCGACATGAACAAACTACGGAGGCATCTCAGCTACGCCAACGTCGTCGCCACGCTCGCGCTGCTGTTCGCGATGAGCGGCGGGGCGCTGGCGGCGAACCACTATCTGATCAACTCCACGAAACAGATCAGCCCGAAGGTCATCAAGAAGCTCAAGGGCAAGCACGGGGCCAAGGGCGCTCGGGGTGCCACCGGCGCGACCGGTCCGCAGGGGGTGACGGGGACGGTCAACACATCCAACTTCTTCAACAAGACCGAAAGCGACGGGCGCTATCTCGGTAAGACCGAACAGGCGGCCGACTCGGCCAAGCTCGGGGGCGTGGCGGCATCGGGCTACACCACCGGCGAAGGCTCACAGGGCGGACGCTGGCAGGAGCTGGTCAACAAACAGAAAGAAACCGAATTCCTGGCCGTGCCGGGCATCGGCGAGCTCGCCGTGGAATGCCTCATCGGACCGACGTCGACGAGCGTAAAGCTCACACAGGGCTCGGAAAGCGACGTGTTCCTGACCTGGGGGAGCTATCCGGAAAAATTCGCCACGAAAATGGAAACGGATGTCCTGAAGGAAAGCAACCCATCCCTTCAGCAGTCGTTCGGCCCCGGCGAAAACGGGACCGGCCAGATGGTCATTCAGGCGTCTGCGGGCCTCACCACGCACGTGCATTCCTTCGCCACGATCACGGTGTCGGCGTCGGTCACAGAAGGCTTCTGCCGCTTCCAGGCCAACTACACGGTCGCCCAGCAGCAGTTCTGAGAACTGGCAGACGCGTCGTCCTCCCCTGCGCTGCAGCCGGCGCAGGGGATGGGCGGCGGGCGCAGGGGACGGCGGCCGGCACAGGGGACGGCGGCCGTCACGGGCGACGGGCGGCCATATCGGATCATCGGCGCCCGCGGTAACGGCGGCGCGACGGCCCTCGGCGACGGAGGTCGGGTAGCATCGCCCCCATGGAGGCGCAGGGGGGCTCCTTGACGGACGCCGCACGCAGAGAGCGGGTTGAACAGCCGATCCGCGCGGCCGAGCTGGTGGCGGCGCTGTCGGTCGCCACCGACCTCGGGACGGGGCAGCCA
>Ga0335085_10006656_pt1 | contig 18153 bp, 10 predicted proteins | sample Lox_Sample_45_FD_206712 | JGI IMG/M metagenome (GOLD analysis project Ga0335085, IMG submission 206712) | Soil microbial communities from Loxahatchee National Wildlife Refuge, Florida, United States - Lox_Sample_4.5 | ecosystem: Environmental > Terrestrial > Soil > Wetlands | place: USA...
GATGAACACGCCCAAAGCCGCCGTCTCGGACTCGTCGTGCACCCGGAGGCGCACCAGCGGCGCCGAGAGTGAGAAGAAGTCCCAGCCGAGTGCGATTCGCATGAGCAGCGGGAAGTCCGCGTAGGGCTCGTCGATCGCGCGCTGACCACCGGCCTCGACCATCGCATGTGTCCGGAAGAGCGCAGAGCTCCAGCAGACCGCGCCGATCGGCGAGCTCATGCTCCGCTCGAGATACCGCTCGCGAGATTCGAACCCGGCGGAGCCGGCCAGCACGAGACCGCTCTGGAGAACCGCGGAGCGGTGATCGACGACGTCGAAGCCGGTGTGGACGACCCCCACCGATGGATACGAGTCGAGTACGGCCACCGTCGAGCGGAGATAGTCCGGGTAGAGGGCGTCGTCGTCCGGGAGAATCATCACGTACTCGGTGTCCGCGAGGTTCATGACCCGGTTGAAGTTCGGGACCATGCCGATGTTGCCGGGCGACCGGCTGTAGACGATTCGCTCGTCGCGGAACGATTCGACGACGTCCCGGGTGCTGTCTTCGGAGGCGTTGTCGCAGATCAGGAGGCGGAACTCCTCGTACGACTGCGCCAGAACGCTCTCCATGGCCTCGCGAAGCCAGCGCGACCTGTTGTAGGTCGGTATCCCGACCGTCACCCTGACGTTGCTCGTATCCAAGTCCCTCCGCCCGGTGTTGATTGCTGGTAGCTGACGAGCCGTGGCCCCTCGACCCTCAAGCGAAGGCGCTTGACCCGCCTGATCATGCCGCGGAATCCACGCGCCCGCCCTACCCGAGTGGCTAGTGCAAGACCGGCCGTTCAGGCATCCGGTTCTCGACACCGCCACGACTATGGTCGTGAGTGTGGCTCCCGTGGCCAGAGCTCGCGGAACGGAGGCTGCGGCCGAGCCGGCCGAGCCCGCGCTGAGCACCCGTGACATCGGCCGGCGCGCGGCATCCGGTGCAGTCCTGCTGACCGCGAAGGGCACCCTGGGGCTGGCCCTCGGCCTGCTGTCGACGATCGTCGTCACCCGGCTGCTGGCACCGGACCAGCTCGGGCTGTACGCGATTGCACTGACGATCTCGACCTTCCTCTTGATGCTCGGTGGGGGCCTGGGGATGGCCGGTGCGCTCATCCGGCGCCCGACTGCGCCCGACCACAGGGACCTTCAGGCATTTGTCGCTCTCCAGCTCATGGTCAGCAGCCTCCTGGTCGGTGTCGTCGTTCTGGCGACGAGGCCCTACGGGCTCGTCGGACAGCTGACGGCGGTGATGGTTGCGAGCGCCCCCATCAACGCGTTTCGGGGTGCCGGCTTCGTCGTCCTCGAGCGACGCCTGCTCTACAAGCGCATCGCGACCGCCGAGACCGCGGAGATCGTGGTCTATTACGCCTGGACGATCGTGACCGTGGCCATCGGGTGGGGCCTGTGGGGGCTCGCAACGGCAACCGTCGCCCGCGCCGTCGTCGGAACCGCCTTCACCGTCGCGCTCGCACCGACGGGAGTCGTCTGGCCGCGTTTCGATCGCCCGCGTATTCGCGCGATGCTCGGGATCGGCATGCGCGTACAGGCGGTCGACCTCGTCGGAGCGCTCCGCGATCAGGTGCTGATTCTGGGCACGGCCGGGATCGGAAGCGTCACCATCGTCGCCTACTGGAGCCTCGTCGTTCGCCTGCTCCAGGCGCCGCTGGTTCTCTTGTGGACGCTGATGCGCGTGTCCTTCCCGGCGATGTCTCGGACCAGGTCGGCCGGGGGGGACCCCGGCGCGATGCTGCCGCGGCTCCTGGCTGCCGCGACGGTCCTCGCAGGCACGCTCCTCGCACCGCTTGCGGGTTCCGCCCCGGCCCTCGTGCCGTTCCTGTTCGGACAGCGCTGGTCGCCCGCCGCCGATGCTCTCTCGCTCGCGTGCCTGGCGCTCCTGATCCACACGCCGTTGCTCATCGCGGGCCAGAGCTATCTCTGGACGTCAGGTGACGCGAAGACGCCGCTCCACGCCATCATCGCCGACGCGGTCCTCTGCGTCGCGATCGGATTGCCTCTCGTGCCGATCCTCGGCGTGCTCGGCCTTGCAATCGGGTGCGTCGCGGGGGTGGTCGTTCATACGGCGATACTGGCGCGTGCCATCGACCGGCAAGCTCACGTCGGCGTCTTCCGCCACATCCGCACGCCGGTGCTCGCGTGGATGGTCGCCGCGGGGGCTGCCTGGGGATGTGCCGAGGGCCCCGGCCCGCTGCTCGCGCGGGCGGCGATCAGCGGCTGCCTCGCCGTCGGGCTCTACCTCGGACTGCTCTTCCTGTTTCGCCGCGAGCTCATGGTGGGGCTCGCGAGACAGTCGTATCCGTGGATCAGCCGCCGCCTGCTCCGCCGCGCAGCGGCGCCAAGCGCTGCAGCCTCGAGCGCACAGGGGTAGGGGCCGGCCTCATCGCCCCCGCCACGGGAGCTCGTCGGCGCCGCCGTCGGGGGCGGCGCCGACCGGGCGGGGGTAGCCGTCGATGTCGAGCGCGGGGTGGTGCCTCGGGTCGCCGGCGTTCCTCGCGCACTTGTCCGCCGCGGCCAGGTGGTAGTCGGCGACAGTGGTGGATGCGGGGTCGAAGATCGGGGTGCAGCGTCTCGACCCGATCCCGATCGGCGTCGTCGTCTCGGTCACGTTGTAGCTGCAGCTGAAGTTCACGCCACAGGTCCACAGACCGTGGAAGATGTTGCCGTAGACGAGGTTGCCGGAGGACCCGGCACCTCCGCACCGGAAAACGGGGTCGGTGCCGACGGTCGTGTTGTAGCGGACGACGAAGTCGTTGCAGACGGTCGTGACGTCGCCGATGTTGAACACCGCGCCCGGCGTCACCACCGGCCCGTTCATCGTGTTCTCGATCGTCACGTCGTCGAAAGGTCCGGGGTTTGCCTCGACCGAGTCCTCGGCGCAGTTGTAGAAGGTGTCGTTCTCGATCGTCACGTCGCTGGCGGCGTAGAGCTGGATGCAGTCCATGTGCACGCCGCGCTGTTGCGGGCCGTTGGCGCATTGGTTGCCTTCATCGGACTGGTCGTGGATCGTGACGCCGTCGATGACGGTGTAGCGGGAGTGAGGCCAGATCTGGATGCCGTCCTCCCAGCCCGTGGCGCACCCGTCGTTCGGCCCGATCTCGCCGCCCGTCACCGTCACGTTCGTCCCGTCGATGAACGCATGCGGCGCCGTGTCGTCCTCCATCGTCACGAAGCTGGCGCCCTGGTAGATGTTGTAGGTCTGGGTGAGGGCGAGCCCGCTGACGGTGACATAGCTCGCATGGATCGAGAGCAGGCCGGTCAACGTCACGCTCTCACCGGGCGCGGCGGCGATCGTGACGACGCGGCTTCCCAGCGACCGCGCCGCCAGGTCCCCGCCCGGATACTGGCCCGCCTTCACGTCGATCGTGTCTCCGGCGGACGCGACGTTGTACGCGGCCGCCAACGTCTGGCACGCCGTCGCCGCCGCATACGCCGCCGGCGTGTTGGAGCGCCGACAGCTCGAGTCGTTCCCCGACGTCGACACGAACACGTTGGCGAGCGCCTGCTGTCCTCCCCGAACGACCGCGGTTCGAGTCGAGACCGCACGCCCGCCGGTGGCGCCGACTTGCCCGTAGATCACGACTCCGACGACGGCCGCGACGACCAGGGCGGCGGCGCGCACGAACCGCGACCTCATGGCTCGAGCCGACGAGCGGCCGGCCGCCGAGTGCCCTCAGGTGCCGCCACCCGTCGAGTATCGATGAGCGCCCCGACGGAGGGAACTAGCCGTCCGGCGAGGTCCGGCTCCGGGACGCCTCAGCCCACCTCGTCGGCGCCCGCGTCCGGCCCGGCTCCCATCGGTCTGGCCTGTCCGTCGATGTCCGTCGGCGGGTAGTTGGCGGGGTCGCCGGCGTCCTTCGCGCACGTGTCGCTGAGCGCGAGGTGGTAGTTGGCGGTGGTGGTGGTCGCGGGGTTGAACGTGGGCGTGCAGACCTTGTCGTGCGGTCCGATCGCAGGGCCGGACTCCAGCACGTTGTAGCTGCAGGTGAAGTTCGTGCCGCACGTGGACATGCCGGGCCAGATGTTGCCGTAGACGAGGTTGCCGGACGACCCGGCGCCGCCGCACCGGAAGACCGGATCCGTCTGGGCTGCGGTGTTGTATCGGAACACAAGGTTGTTGCAGACATCACCCGGCCCACCGACGTTGAAGACGGCACCCGGGGTGACGATGGGGCCGTTCATGTTGTTCTGCACTGTGACGTCGTGGAGCGGCCCGAGGTCAGGCCGCATCTCCATCGAGTCTTCGGCGCAGTTGTAGAAGGTGTTGTTCTCGATCGTGTCGAACGCGCCGGCGGTCATCTGGATGCAGTCGACGTGACAGCCGACGCAATTCGGGCCCCCCGCACACTGGTTGCCGTTGTCGGAGATGTCGTGGATGGTGACGCCGTTGATCTCGATGTGGTTGTTGCCGGGCCACAGCTGGGCGCCGTCCTCGTCGCCGCTGTTGCAGCTGTTGTTGGGGCCGATGTTGCCGCCCAGGATCGATTCGTAGGAGCCGACCAAGAACACATGGCCCGTGGAGCCGATGTTCTTCATCGTCAGGTAGGTGGTCGTCGCTTCGTCGCGGTAGGAGTCGAAATGGAACCCTGCACCGTCGAAGGTGACGTAGCTGGACGTGACGTCGATCTGGCCGGTGAAGGTCACCGTTCCGTTCGGCTGGTAGGTGACCGGCGTCGTCGGCGTGCACGCCTTCGCGGTGGTGATCGTCTGGCCCGGATAGCTGCCTGCGGCGATCTCGACCGTGTCGCCGCAGCCGGCGGCGGCGAATGCAGCGTTCAGCGTGCCGCAGGCGGTGGCGTCGACATAGGCGGCCGGCGAGGCGGAGCGCGTGCAGGAGCCGCCGTTTGCATCGATCCAGAGGTTCGCGTTCGTCCCGGGCGGACCCGAGCAGGCGCTCGTGGTGCCCGTGACGCTGGCCGTCCCCGAGACGTTGCCTGCCGCATCGTACGCGGCCACCCCGAGCGTGTAGCCGGTCCCACACGCGAGACCGCTGTACGCATAGCTCGTTGCGGCGGTCGTCCCGGTCTGGGAGCCGTTGAGGAACGCCCGGTAGCCGGCGACCCCGACATTGTCCGAGGAGGCGCTCCACGAGAGCGTCAACGAGGTCTGTCCGACCGAACCGACCGACAGCCCGGCCGGGACCGAGGGCGGTGTCGTGTCCGGACACGCTCCGGCCGACAGCACGATCGTGGCCTGGGCCGAGCGGTTCCCGGCCGCGTCATAGGCATCGACACCGAGCGTGTAGCTCGTCCCACAGGCAAGACCCGTGAACGTGTATCCGGTCGAGGTCGCGACCCCGACCGACGAGCCGCCCACATACAATCCGTAACCGGCGACGCCGACGTTGTCCGACGACGCCGACCAACTGATCGAGATGCTCGTCGCCGTGCGCGTCACGAGCGCCAATCCCGTCGGCTTGGTCGGAGCCTGCGTGTCGGGGCAGGCCGTGGTACCGGCGGTGACCGTGACCTTGCCGGAACGGTTCCCCGCAGCGTCGTATGCGTCGACGCCGACGGTGTGGGAGGTCCCGCACGCAAGGCCCGACAGCGTGAAGCTCGTCGCGGCCGGCGAGGCGACGAGGCTGCCGTTGTCGTAGACGCCGTAGCCGGTGACGCCGACGTTGTCGGTCGAGGCGTTCCAGGTGACCGACACGGAGGTCTGCGTCGTCGAGGAGACGGCGAGACCGGTCGGCGTGGTCGGGGGCTGTGTGTCGCCCGGCGGCGGCGCCGGGCAGGCCGAGGTCGCCATCGTGGCCGAGGCCTGGGGCGAATGGTTGCCCGCTGCGTCGTAGGCGTCGACGACGATCTGGTGCGACGTGCCGCACGCAAGGCCGCCGACGCTGTAGGAGGTCGTCGCCGTTGTGCCCGCGACCGTGCCGTCGACCTGGACGCGGTAGCCCGTGACCCCGACGTTGTCGGTCGACGCGGTCCAGCCCACGGTGAGACTCGTTGTCGTCGCGGACGTCTCGCCGAGCCCGGTCGGGGCCGTCGGCGGACTCGTGTCCGCGCAGGCGCCGGTGGTGGCGATGAGCGAGGAGATCGCCGACCGATTCCCGGCGGCGTCGTACGCGTCGACGCCGAGGGTGACGGGAGTGCCGCAGCTCAGGCCCGAGAAGGCGTAGCTCGTCTGCGCGCTCGATGCGATCCGTACCCCGTCGACGTAGAGGCCGTAGCCGCTGACGGCCACGTTGTCGCTCGACGCGCTCCACGCGAGCGTCACCGTCGTCTGCGTGACGAACGTGGTCGTCAGTCCCGCAGGCGCGGACGGAGGCGTCGTGTCGGTGCCGCCGCCGCTACCGCCACCGCCGCCGCCACTACCGCCGCCGCCACCGCCGCCGCCACCGCCGCCGCCGCCGCCAGCGCCGCCCCCGCCGCCGGCGCCGCCATCACCGGAGCTCTGACATGCGGAGGTCTGCCCCTGGACCGACGTGCGCGGCGAATGGTTCCCGGCGGCGTCGAACGCCTCGACGCCGATCGTGTACGTCTTTCCGCAGACAAGCTGCGAGACGACGACGGTGACGCCCTGCGTCGTGCCAGCGGACGTCCCGTTGACGTAGTACTGGTAGCCCTTGACGCCGACGTTGTCGGCCGACCCCGCCCATGCGACCGTGACGGAATCGAGGCCGTTGGCGGTGACCCTGAGATGGGTCGGAGCGGTCGGCGGAATGGCGTCCGACTCGCCGGACGCCGACGCGGGTTGCGACAGCGCCTTCTTCGCCGCCCTGAGGGTCCCGAGATACGCGCCCAGCGCGGCGCTCGACGTCGCGCCTCCCGCCGTCACGGCGAGATCGGGAGCATCGCCTCCAGCGCCCGCCATCGCGGTCTGCCACGCGGCGCCGAGCGTCGCGCTCGTCGGAAGCTGCACGATAGCGATCACCCGCGTCTTCGTCGTGCCCGTGAGGCGGAGCTTCATGAACGCCTGGGGGGACGCGACACGGAGCACGACGTAGCGCACGCGGCCGGAGCGGATCCACGTGCCCGCGGCGACCGGGCCGGACACGGTGACCGCGCAGGAGTCCGCACCGACGGCCGCGGCGCGGCACGCCTTGCGCAGCGCCAGCGTGGCGGACCGCGTTCGCGGGGGAGTCTGCGGCTCGATCAGCCGCAGCCGCGCCTGCGTGGTCAGGCGGACGAGCTGCCGATGCCTCGCGGAGGCCCAGCTGCTGCGAACCGTCACGATCGCGTTCACGCCGTCGCTCGCGAAGCCTCTGAAGAGCTGCAGCTGGAGCGGCGCCGGCTTTCTTCCGTCCAGCGCGATCGCCCACAGCCGCGTCTTCGCGGGAGCGGGAGCCTGGGCGGGCAGCGTGCGCCCGAGGGCGCTGGCGGCGGGAAGGACGGCGGCGACGGTCGCAATGACGGTCGCGGAGGCGCGGAGGCGCGTTCTGGGTGCGGCTCCCAGCACGGGACTCACTCCTATGTCGATGGTGACGGCGGGTGTTCCTGTCGACCGCTGCGGCGGCCTCTCTCACGATCGGCGTTCAGGCTCCGGCGACGAATCCCTCGTCCGAGCTACCCGAAAGTGCAGGGTCGCGTGTAAAGCGGCCACGCGTCTCCGTGTAAGAGGAGCGTAAAGTGCCCTGCGCCCGCGGATGCGTCAGTGCCGAGCGGCTGCCGTGGCCTGCTCGACCGCCGCGGCGACATCGATCACACCGAAGCCGAGATCCGGCGTCCAGACGCCGCCGCCCGACGCCGTCTCCTCCAGGATCCGTGCGACCTGCCGGGCGGAGAGCTGAGGGTTCGCGGCCCAGACGAGCGCCGCCGCACCGGCGACCTCGGGCGCGGCGAACGAGGTACCGCTCGCGAAGCCGTGGGCCGCGCCGAAGACGGATGCGCCGGGAGCCGCGAGCGACACGAACGAACCCGATTCCGAGAACGGCGCGCGCGCGCCCTGGACGTCCGACGCACCGACGGCGAGGCCGAGCCCGCCGGCGCCGTTCGACCCGACCGGCTGGAGCAGCGCTGCCGGGTACTCGGGCGGATTCCCGTTCAGGGCGTCATTGCCTGCGGCCGCGACGAGCAGGATGCCGCGCCGGGCGGCGTACTCGATCGCGCTCTGCTCGACGGGCGAGCGCGTGCGGCCGGCGACGCTGAGGTTGATGATCCGCGCGCCGTGACGGGCCGCGTAGAGGATCCCCGCAGCGACGTCGAGATCGGAGAACGCCGGAGAGTCGGCCAGCTTGACGACGAGCAGCCGCGCCCCGCCGCCGAATCCGGCGACTCCCGCACCGTCTGCGCCCGAGCCGGCGGCGAGCGACGCCACAAGCGTCCCGTGTCCGCTCCTGTCGGTGACGACATCGCCGCCGCTCCCGAGGTCGTAGGTGCCGGCCACCTTTCCCGCGAGGTCGGGCGCACGTACGTCCGCACCCGTGTCGAGCACTGCGATCGTGAACCGGGCGGCGGCGGCGAGCACGCCGGTCGGCACGCGGTCGACGCCGGCTGCGTCGTACTGCCACTCGCTCGGCGTCGAGACGGTCGCGGTCGTGAGTGCCGGGTCCGTCGCCGACGCACGCGGGACCACCGGCCGCGCGGCCACGACACCCTGCGTCTGCCGAGCCTGCCTGAGAAACGCGCGGGCATCGCCGACCGGCTCGACCTCGGCGGCGTGGAGCGGCGCGAGGACGCGCACGACGCGCGCGGGCTGCTGCCGCAGCACGCGTCGCAGCGCTGCCGGCGAGGAGCAGACGACCTCCACCCGTTGCGGGGCGGCCGGAGCCGCCACGGCCGGGGCGACGGCCGCGGAGAGCGAGGCGACGCCCAGGACGACGGCGGCGCCGATCGGCATGCTGATGCGCGCCCGGAGGAGGGCGGCGCAGACCGCAGTGACGCCCGAACCGTTTCGCCGCATTTCACGATCCGCCGCGGCCGCCCGCCACATGGGCGAACCGGGGGGACCGTGGGATCATCACACGTCGGGGACGGTTGATTCTTCGCCCATCCGGTGGTTCACCGCGCGTCTTGACCGCTGCGGGCCCGGATGCTGGACGATCGGGTGGTAGTGGCCCGGAAACCGCGTGGCTACTGTCGGGTCATGGCGGTGCCGCAGGTAGCCCATACCGGCTCGGGCGCTCCGTCTTCCGATCTCGCCATCGCCACCCATGCGGTCGTCACCCCGGCCCGAAACGAGAGTGTCGCCCTTCGCCGTCTCGGCGCAGCGCTGATCGCGCAGACCTGGCGGCCGCGCGCCTGGATCGTCGTCGAGAACGGCTCGACCGACGACACCGCGGATGTCGTCCTCGAGTTGGCGGCAGAGCACGACTGGATTCGGCTGCTGTCCATCGAAGCGCCGGAGCGTCCGATCCGGGGATTCGCCAGCGCACGGGCATTCAACGTCGGCGTGGCGAGCCTGGGCTTCGACGCGGGGCTGATCACGAATGCGGACGCGGACATCTCCTACGAGCCCGACTACTTCGAGAGGCTCCGCGACGAGTTCCGGCGGAGACCGAGCGTCGGAATCGCGTCCGGACTGTGCCACGAGCGTCACGGCGGTGAATGGGAACCCGTCTACGTGACGTTCCCGAAGATCCGCGGCGCTTCGCTGACGTATCGCGCGGCGTGCCTCGCACAACTTGCCCCGGTCGAGGAGCGGCAGGGCTGGGATGGGATCGACGTCGTCCGCGCGAGCCTTCGAGGCTGGGAGACGGCGACCGTTCCCGACCTCCGCTACTTTCACCACCGCCCCACCGGCGTCCGCGACGCGAATCGATTCGACGGCTGGACGAACGAAGGAGCGGTCTCCTATTACATGTGGTACCGACCCCTGTATCTGCTGGTCCGGACGATGTACCGGGTCGTCGGCAAGCGTGATCTCGCGGCCACGGGACTCGTCTGGGGGTATGCACGGTCGTTCGCACGCCGCGAGGCCAGGCACCCGGAGCGCGGCTTCCGCGAGCTCGTGCACCGCTGGCAGGCGGTCCGCCACATGACCAGCCGCTTCAGGGAGGTTCAGGGCCGCCCGTAGCCGGCCGCGCCCTGACCGGCGCCGCGGGGGCGGCTCGTCCCCGCTTTGCGGAGCGCGCGGGCGTACGCCTCGAGGAGAGACCGCTCGGAGTACGTCCAGGACAGCGACGTCCTGACGCGACGGACTCCCTCCGCCCCCATCTCCCGCCGGAGCTCGTCGTCGCCGAGAACCGCGTCGATCGCGTCCGCGAACGCTGCCGGATCGTCCCGCGTCGCGTACCGCGCCGCATCGCCGGCCGTCCGCCGGGTCTCGGTCAGGTCGAAGGCCACCACCGGCTTCCCCGCCGCCATGTATTCGGCCACCTTGATGAACGTCGACCGCTCGTTCATCGGATTCCGCGGCTCGGGCGAGAGGCACACGTCGCAGCTCGCGATCAGCTGACCGAGCCGGTCGCGGTCGCGGACGAATCCGAGGAAGGAGACGAGGCCGTCGAGCCCGAGCGACGACGCGAGCCGGCGGGCGGAGGGAAGCGCCGGCCCGTCCCCGACGAACACGGCGTGCCAGTCGGTCCGGCGTCGCCGGAGCTCGGCGAGAGCCTCGACGGCTACCTCGATGCCGTCCTGAGACCCCATCAGGCCCACGTAGCCGATCAGATGGTCCGCCTTCGCGCGCAGGTCGAGGTCGGGGCCGATCGTGTGGCCACGATCAGGGCCGGGGCCGTTCCGGACGACGAAGACGTCGTCGGGAGACTTGCGGCCGCGTGTCGTCGCGATCTCGCGAAACGACTCGTTCGTCGCAAGGACGACGTCCGCCATCCCGAATCCGCCGCGCTCGGCGAGTCTGAGCGCCCGATCGACGGCAGCTCGCGGTCGGTACTTGGCCCGGTAGAGCTCGGGGCTGAGATCGTGATGGTCGAAGATCGTCGCCGTGCCCCGACGCCGCAGGGGAAGCGCGGCGAGCAGGAGGAAATCGGGCGGATTGCAGGCGTGCACGACGTCGAAGCGCTCCCGCCGTGACAGTTGGCGAACGAGCGTCGCGATCCGAAAGAGCGCAAGGCCGTATTCTCGGGCATAGCCGAGTCCGCCGCTCACGCTTTCCGACAGCGCGAACCGGTGGATGCGCACGCCGTCGATGACGACGAAGGGCTCGCTATCGCGATCGCGGCCGGCAGGACTGATCGCGGTCACGTCCCAGCCGGCTCTGCGAAGCGAGAGGCAGATCGCCCATACCCTGCTGTCCGTCGGCACCGAGTTGTTCTCGACGAGGACGAGAGCGCTCGGCATGCGAGGATCGTATCGTCGGCGTCTTCAGCCGACCTCGTCGGCCCCGGCGTCGGGTGCGCCACCGATCGGTCGTGTCTGTCCGTCGAAGTCGGTGGGCGGGTAGTCGGCCGGGTCGCCGGCGTTCTTCGCGCAGGTGTCGCTCAGGTCGAGGTGGTAGTCGGCGGTGGTCGTGGTCGCGGGGTCGAAGACGGGCGTGCACATCGTGGAGCCGGTGCCGATCGGGTCGGTGGTCTCGGTGACGTTCCAGCTGCAGGTGAAGTTCGTGCCGCAGTCGTCGAGCTCCTCGAAGAGGTTGCCGTAGACGAGGTTGTCCGTCGAGCCGGCACCGCCGCAGCGGAAGATCGGACCTGCTCCGAGGGCCGTGTTGTAGCGGAAGACCATGTCGGAGCAGGTTTCGCTCTCGTCGCCGATGTTGAAGACCGCGCCCGGGGTCACGACCGGTGCGCTCATCGTGTTCTGGATGGTGATGTGGTCGAACGGGCCCGGATCCGCCTCGACCGAGTCCTCGGCGCAGTCGTAGAAGGTGCTGTTCTCGATCGTGATGTAACTGTCGTTATAGAGCTGGATGCAGTCGACGTGGAAGCCCTCGTACGGAGTGCCCGCGCACTGGTTGCCGTTGTCGGAAATGTTGTGGATCGTGACGCCGTCGACCAGGATGTGGTTGGAGCCGGGCCAGAACTCGGCGCCGTCCTCGTTGCCCGTCTCGCAGCTGTTGTTGGGGCCGATGTTGCCGCCGATGATCGATTCGTAGGAGCCGACGAAGAAGACGTGGCCGGTTGAGCCGATGTTCTTCATCGTCAGATAGGTCGTGGTGGCCTCGTCGCGGTAGGCGCCGAAGTGGAAGCCCGCGCCGTCGAAGGTGACGTAGCTCGAGGCGACGTCGATCTGGTCGTCGATCGGGTCGCCGAGAGTCACCGATCCGTCCGGGATGAAGGTGACCGGAGTGTCCGGCGTGCACGATTTCGGCGTCGTGATCGACTGGCCGGGGTACGTGCCGGCGGCGATCTCGACCGTGTCGCCGCAGCGCGCGGCGGCGAAGGCGTCGTCCAGGGTGGCGCAGGCGGCGGCGTCGACGTATGCGGTGGGTGCGGCCGAGGGGGTACAGGTTCCGCCGTCGGCGTCGACCCAGAGATTCGCAGTCGAGCAGTCGGCGGTGCTGTCGCTGACGCTGGCGGTTCCGGAGACGTTGTCGGCCGCGTCGTACGACGCCACCCCGAGCGTGTAGCCGGTCCCGCAGGACAGGCCGCTGAAGCCGTAGCTGGTCGCCGCGGTGGTTGCGATCTGGCTCCCGTTCAGGAACACCCGGTAGCCGGTGACCGCGACGTTGTCGGTCGACGCCGTCCAGGCCGCGGAGATGCTCGTGTCGCCCGAACCCGTCTCGGCGAGGTTCGTCGGCGTGGACGGCGGCGTCGTGTCCGGCGCCGGCGCGCCGCCGCCGCCACCGCCGCCCCCGCCACCGCCACCGTTGTTGCAGCCGTACTGCGTCTGTGCCTGGATCGACGTGATCGGTGAGCTGTTCCCCGCGGCGTCGTAGGCCTCGACGCCGACGGTGAACGACGTCCCGCACGGAAGCTGCGAGATGACGGCGATCCTTCCCGTCGTCGTGCCGGCCGGCGTCCCGTTCAGGAAATACCGATAGCCGGCGACGCCGACGGCGTCCGACGAGGCGCCCCAGCCGATCGTCAGGGAGTCGACGCCGTTTGCGAGAAGCACGAGATTGGTCGGCGTGGTAGGCGGCGTCACGTCGACCGGCGGCGGAGGCGACTCGGGCTGAGACGCACCCGCCTTGGCCGCCTTCAACAGCCGGAGATACGACGAGAGTGCCGGCCCGGTGGTTCCACCGCCGGCGCTCACGGCGAGGTCCGCACCGCCGCCGAGCGCGGCCGCGACGGGACCCGCCAGGGCGGCGTCGACCGATCCGGCAGCCGGAAGGGTCACGACCGCCATGAGGCGCGTCCTCTTCGTCGACCCGAGGCGGAGGTGCGTGAACGCCTGCGGAGACGCAACCGAGAGGACGACGTAGCGGACCGTCCCGGCGTCGATCCAGGAGCGCGCGGCGGCCGACGTTCGCACCGCGACCGCACACGAGTCCGCCCCACTCGGCGCTGCCCTGCAGGCGGCCGCCAGCGCCGCTCTGAACGCAAGCAGGCCGGCGTGCGTCTGCGGCCGGCTCGACGGCTCGACGAGGCGGAACCCCAGCTGTTCGGCCAGGGCGACCAGCCGCCGGTGCTGCGATGCACTCCAGCTCCGGTGGCTGGTCAGGATCGTGTTGAGGCCGCCTGCCGCGAACCCGCGAAGGAGCGCGAGCCCGACCGGCGACGAGCGCCCTGCGTCGATCTGGATTCCCCACAGCTTCGTCTGTGCAGCGGCGGCCGTGCCGGGGGCCGACCGAGCGCGATCGAAGGCGGCGCTCGCCGTGGCCGGAGCGGCGGCGATGACCGCAAGAAGGACCGCGACCGCGAAGATCCGTGTTCTCCGTACGGCTCCCGAGCGCGGCTTCGGGTCGTCGAGCTCGTGCATCAGGCGGCGCCGTCCGCCATCGAGGCCGCCCGGCAACCGACCCGGGCGGGTCTCGGAACCGCCTCGCAGTGCGGGTTCCACCTCACAGGGTCTATCAGGCTCTGTTGCGGGGGTCGACGGGCCGAACGTTCAGTTCCTCGCGGTCCGACGCGTCGTGGACGACGGCCCGGATGCGGGCGGACCGCCGGCCGTGCGCGACGCGTCGAAGCTGGACGATCGGGCGGTAGTGACGCCGAATCGCCGTGACTACCGTCTCGGGCATGGCTGTGCAGGAGGCCGCCGCGGCCGGCGTCCCGTTTCTCGACCTTTCTCCCGTCCACGCGTCGCTCAGGCGGGTGCTGGTGCAGGAGATCGAGGAACTCTTCGACGTGGGCGCCTTCACGAACGGGCCGGCGGTCGCGCGGTTCGAGCGGGCGTTCGCCGACTACTGCGGCGTCGACCACTGCATCGGCGTGTCGAGCGGCCTGGACGCGCTCCGGCTCGCCCTGCTCGCGACCGGGCTCGAGCCGGGCGACGGGGTCGTCGTGCCGGCCGTGACCTTCGTCGCGACGCTCGAGGCGGTGACGCAGGCCGGGGGCGTTCCCGTCCTCGCCGACGTCTCCGCACGGGACTACTGCCTCGACCCGGATGCGGCTGCAGCCGCGATCGGCTCCCGGACCCGATTCCTGTTGCCCGTCCACCTCTACGGACAGATGGCCGACATGGAGGCGCTGCTGCGAACGGCCGCAGCACGGGACCTCGCCGTCGTCGAGGACGCCTGTCAGGCGCACGGTGCCGAGCGCGACGGGCTGCGCGCCGGCGCGGGCGGGACCGCCGCTGCGTTCAGCTTCTATCCGGGAAAGAACCTGGGGGCAGCGGGGGATGCAGGTGCGCTCGTCACCGCGGACGCGGCGGCGGCGGCACACGTTCGCGCGCTGCGCGAGCACGGCCAGACCGCGAAGTACATCCACGCCTCCGAGGGCTGGACGGCACGCCTCGACACGATCCAGGCGCTCGTCCTCTCTCACAAGCTCCCGCATCTCGACGCTTGGAACGACCAGCGACGCGAGGCCGCCCGCTACTACGACGAGATGCTGCGCGGCGTCGGCGATCTCGTGCTTCCTCCGGTTCCGGACGGGAGCGCACCGGTCTGGCACCTCTATGTCGTTCGCACGCCGGATCCCGAAGGACTCGCCACGTTCCTGCGCGACCGCGGCATCGGCACCGGGCGGCATTACCCCCACCCCGTGCACCTGACCGGAGCGTACGAGAAGCTCGGGCACCGTCGAGGCGCGTTCCCGGTCGCCGAGGCACTCGCCCGCGAATGCCTGTCGTTGCCGATGTATCCCGGCATTACGGAGGCGCAGCTCGCCGCGGTCGTCGACGGGATGTGCGCGTTCTACGATGGCTGACGCCCCCGCGAACGACGCGCCGTTCCGTCTCATCGACGATGCCGTTTTCGGGGACGACGTTCGCGTCGGCTCGTTCACGAACCTCTACGGCTGCTCGATCGGCACAGGCAGCCGGATCGGCCCCTTCGTCGAGATCCAGAGAGGCGCGGCAATCGGCGAACGCTGCAAGATCCAGAGCCACACGTTCGTCTGCACCGGCGTCCACATCGACGACGAGGTCTTCGTCGGGCACGGCGTCGTGTTCGTCAACGATCGACGGCCCCGCGCGACGAACGACCACGGGGTGCTCCAGTCGGACTCCGACTGGGAGCTCGAGCCGACGTTCGTCGAGCGCGGAGCCTCGATCGGCTCCGGGGCGATCATCATGGCCGGCGTTCGGGTCGGATCCGGCGCGCTCGTCGGGGCCGGCGCGGTCGTGACAAAGGATGTCCCGCCGGGAGAGACCGTCGCCGGCGTCCCTGCCCGCGCGCTCGCGGCGCCGGTGAGGCTCGCATCGCCGGTCTGACGCTCCCCCAAAGGGTTAGCGAAGGCCGGTGGGTCAGTCTTTGATCTCTGGCCTACAACGGCGGTCGAGGACGATCCATTCTTAGACACGGTGGCCGTGGAAGAGGTGGTTGAGGTCGAAGGGCGCGACCGTGGCGCACCGTCGGGTGCGACCGTCTCGGCGCTCAGCGAGCGTGCTCGCTCCGAGCCCCGTCCGCGCGCGACGGACCACGGCGGGCGCCGCCGCGGCTGGCTGATCCGGCGCATGCTGGTCGTCGCCGACGCCGCCGGGCTCACGCTCGCGTTTCTCGCCGTCGCGGCGACGGGGGCCGGGCTCGATCGGACGGTCGTGATCGCCTCGATCGTCTCGCTGCCGGCGTGGATCGTGATCGCTCGCCTCTACCACCTCTACGACCAGGACGAGGAGCGCACGCACCACGCCACGACCGACGACGTCGTCGGCGTCTTCCACCTCGTCACGATCGGGACCTGGCTGCTGTTCATCGTGCTCGATCTCACCGGGCACACCCACCCGAGCCTGTCGAACGCAGTCGTGTTCTGGGGCTCGGCCATCGTGTTCATCACGCTCGCCCGTGCGGTCGCCCGTGCGCTCTGCCGCCGCAGCTCGCTTTACGAGCAGAACACGCTGATCCTCGGCGCCGGCGACATCGGCCAGCGCGTGGCGCGCAAGTTGCTCCGCCACCGCGAGTACGGGTTGAATCTCGTCGGATTCGTCGACAACAGACCGAAGCCGAGGCACGACGACCTCGCCGGCCTGCCTCTGCTCGGATCGCCGGACGACCTCGTCGCGATCGTCAAGATGCACTCGGTCGAGCGCGTCATCGTCGCCTTCTCGGGCGACCCGGCGGAGGAGACGCTCGCCGCGCTCCGCGCCCTCAACAATCTCGAGATCCAGGTCGACGTGGTGCCGCGTCTCTTCGAGCTGGTCAGCCCGAGCGTGAAGATCGACACGCTCGAGGGCCTGGCGCTCGTCGAGCTGCCGCCGGCGAGGCTCCCGCGATCGGCGCAGATGATCAAGCGGTCCGTCGACGCGATCGGGGCGGCGGCTCTCCTGCTGCTCACGGCGCCGCTGTTCGCGTTGTTCGCCGTCGCGATCAAGCTCGACTCGGACGGTCCGGTCTTCTTCCGTCAGACGCGGCTCGGCAAGGGCCAGCGCCCGTTCGCCGTGCTCAAGTTTCGCACGATGCGGGTCGGGTCCGACACCGAGGTCCATCGCGCCTACATCCGCAGGACGATGAGTGCCGATCTCGCCGCAAACGCAAACGGGATCTACAAGCTCGAGCGGCCCGACGCCGTCACGCGCGTCGGTCGCCTGCTGCGCCAGACGAGCATGGACGAGCTCCCGCAATTGCTCAACGTCCTCCGCGGCGACATGTCGCTCGTCGGCCCGCGACCCTGCATCCCCTACGAGACGGAGTACTTCAAGCCGCATCAGTTCGATCGCTTCCTGGTACCGGCCGGCATCACCGGCCTCTGGCAGGTCACGGCCCGCGCGTACGCCACATTCGGCGAGGCGCTCGACATGGACGTCGCCTACGCGCGCGGCTGGTCGCTCGGGCTCGACCTCCGGCTGCTCTGCCGCACTCCGCTCGCCGTCCTCCGCAGTAAGGGAACCGCATGAGCTCGACGCTCGATCGCTCCGCACGCCGTCGCCGAACGGCACCGGCACACGCACCGGTCCGGATAGCGGTCGTCGGTCTCGGCTACTGGGGCCCCAACCTCGTTCGCAATCTGTGGGAGGTGGAGTCGACCGACATCGTCGCGGTCTGCGACCAGCGGCGCTCCGCCGTCGACGCGATCCGCCGCCGCTACCCGGCGGTTCGCGGCACGGTGCGGCTCGAGGAAGTCCTCGCCGACCCGGCGATCGAGGCAGTTGCGATCGCGACCCCCGTCTCGACGCATTTCGAGCTTGCCGCGGCGGCGCTGAAGGCCGGCAAGCACGTGTTCGTCGAGAAGCCGCTCGCCGGCTCGTCGGCCGAAAGCGAGCATCTCGTCCGGCTCGCGTCGAAACTCGGTCTCGTCCTGATGCCCGGACACACGTTTCTCTACAGCCCGCCCGTGGCGACGATCGAGCGGATGATCCGATCCGGCGAGCTCGGCGACGTCTACTTCATCTCGACGAGCCGCGTGAACCTCGGGCTGCACCAGACGGACGTGAGCGTGGTCTGGGACCTCGGCCCGCACGACTTCTCGATCCTCCACTACTGGCTCGGCGAGGCGCCGCACGCGGTTTCCGCGATGAGCCGTGGCTGCATCATTCCCGGCACTCCCGACGTGATGTTCGTCAACCTCGAGTTCCGGTCTCGGGCCATCGCCCACGTCGAGCTCTCGTGGCTCGCTCCCAGCAAGCTCCGGAGGACGACGATCGTCGGGTCCCGGAAGATGGTCGTCTACGACGACATGAGCAACGAGCCGGTGCGGGTGTTCGACTCGGGAGTCGAGCTCCCCGATCCGGAGAGCTTCGGCGAGTACCGCCTGACGTATCGAACCGGTGACATCGTCTCGCCGAACATCGCGGC
>Ga0335085_10006657_pt1 | contig 18152 bp, 17 predicted proteins | sample Lox_Sample_45_FD_206712 | JGI IMG/M metagenome (GOLD analysis project Ga0335085, IMG submission 206712) | Soil microbial communities from Loxahatchee National Wildlife Refuge, Florida, United States - Lox_Sample_4.5 | ecosystem: Environmental > Terrestrial > Soil > Wetlands | place: USA...
ACGAATAGCGGCGCACCGCCGCCGCCGGCGTTGATCAGCATGCCGACGTCGGTGCTGCGCGCGGTGACCAGTCCGTCGAACGGTGCGGTGAGACGCTTGAATTGTTCGAGCACGCGCAATCGGTCGAGATTGGCCTGCGCCGATCTGACCAGGCCATCCTTGTTGGAAGCATCCGCCGCCCGTTGATCGAGGTCCTGCTTCGACACGGCGCCGGACGGAAGAAGCTGCTGGCCGCGTTGCAGCGTGGCTTGAGCGAGGGTGGCGTTGGCCTGAGCGCTGGCGAGGGAGGCCTCGGCCTGCATGATTTGCTGATCGAGCTCCGGCGCGTCGATTTCGGCCAGGACGTCGCCCGCTTTCACGTGAGTGCCGATATCGGCTCTCCAGTTCTTCAGATAGCCGCCGACGCGCGCATAAATTTGCGCCTGCGAATAGGCTTCGAGCCGGCCGGGAAGCTCGAATGTCGTCTTGTGACCGTGGGTGTCGGGCGTTGCGACGGCGACCGTGGGCAACGCCTGGTTTTCCGTCCATTCGCTCAGCTTGGCGTCGGCCATCTTGCGCGTCGTTATGCCCATGACCACGACGATCACGCCGACAGCCAATGCCGAGACGGCTCCAATCCATAGGCCGCGGCGGGTGACGACGGAGGGATTGGGGTCAGGCGACATGCGATTCTCCGCTCGCGGCGAGGCCGCGCTTGGCGCTGCGGCGTTCGTGGAGCATGCTGAAGACGACCGGAACGAACATCAGCGTTGCGGCTGTAGCACAGATAAGGCCGCCGACCACAGCACGGCCAAGTGGTGCGTTTTGCTCGCCGCCCTCGCCGAGGCCGAGCGCCATCGGCGCCATGCCGATGATCATGGCCAAAGCCGTCATCAGCACCGGACGAAAGCGGACAAAGCCCGCCTCGATCGCCGCCGCCACCGGATCGCCGACCTTCTCCAGCTGCTCCCGCGCGAAACTGATGACGAGAACGCTGTTGGCGGTGGCGACGCCCATGCACATGATGGCGCCGGTGAGCGCGGGAACCGACAGCGTGGTGTGCGTCGAAAACAACGTCCACACGATGCCGGCGAGCGCCGCGGGCAGCGCCGTGATGATCACGAACGGGTCGCCCCAGGATTGGAAATTGACCACGATCAAAAGATAGATCAGCACGATCGCGCCGAGCAGGCCGAACAACAGCCCGAAGAAGGCGCTGTTCATGGTCCTGACCTGGCCGAGCAGCACGGCCTGGACGCCCTTCGACGCGTCGGGAGCGGCTTGGGCGATGACGTTCTGGACGTCCGCCGCCACCGCGCCGAGATCGCGATCCTGCGTGGTGCCGTAGATCTGGACCATGGGCATGATGTTGTACTGCGAATAGACCGCCGGCGCCGTCGCGCGCTTGATGTCGGCGATGGCGCCGAGTGTCTGCGATGGCGCCCCGGGGGCGGTAATCGCCAGGCTCTCGAGCGCGCTCAAAGAATTGATCTGATATTGCGGCGTCTGCATCACGATTGCGTAGTTCACGCCGTTTTCGGGGTTCAGCCAGTATGTCGGCGCAACCTGGCTGCTGCCGGCGAGGTTGACGACCATGCTGTTGGTGACGTCGCGCTCGCTGATGCCGACATATTCGGCGCGAGTCCGGTCGACGTCGACGTTGAAGGCCGGGCCGCTGAGCGACTGCTGAATGCGCGCGTCGGCGAGCCCGGGAATGTGCCGCAAGCGCCGCAGCAGGTTTTGCGCATAGCCGTAGTCGGCGTGGAGATCGGGGCCGCGGACCTGCAGGTCGATCGGCGCCGGCGCGCCGAAATTCAGGATCTGGCTGATGATGTCGGCGGGCAGGAACGAGAACGTGACGCCCGGGAAGCGCGGCGGCAGTTCCTCGCGCAACTGGCGCACATAATCCGCCGTCGGCCGATGGTCTTCATTCAGCTTGATCTGAATGTCGCCGTCCTGGGTGCCGATGGTGCCGCTGTTGTTGTAGGTCATATTGATGCCGCTGGTCGGGAAGCCGATATTGTCGACCACCGTCGCGAGCTCTTGCGGCGGAATGATTTGCCGGATGGCCTTCTGGATGTCGGCGAATTGCTGCGCGGTTTCCTCGACGCGGGTGCCGACGCGGGTGCGCGCGTGCATCAGGATCGTGCCGGCATCGACGGTTGGGAAGAAATCGCGGCCCAGATAGGGCGTCAGCGCGAACGAACCGGCTACGAAAACGAGAAAGCCGGTCACGAAGGCGAGCCGGCGCTGCATCGCCATGGTCAAGAGCTCGCGGTAGCCGAGACGGAAGCGTTCGAAGCCGCGCTCGAAGGCGCGCTGCAATCGCACCAGCGGATTGCGCGACGGCGGCAGCGGACCGTCGAGCCCGTGCATGTCGGTATGCGGCGCGTGCTGGCGCAACAGATAGTTCGCCATCGTCGGCACCAGCGTGCGCGACAGAATGAACGAGCAGATCATTGCCGACATCACGGCTTCAGCCATCGGCACGAACAGAAAGCGCGCCACGCCGGGCAGGAAAAACATCGGCACGAAGACGATGCAGATGCAGAGCAGCGAGACGAACGCCGGCGTCACGATCTGCGCCGCGCCGTCGAGAATGGCGGTCTCGACCGCTTTGCCCTGTTCGAGGTGGTAGTTGATGTTCTCGATGGTCACCGTCGCGTCGTCGACGAGAATGCCGACGGCGAGGGCGAGCCCACCGAGCGTCATGATGTTGAGGGTTTCGCCCAAAGCCGAAAGCGCCGCGATCGATCCCAGCACCGAGAGCGGGATCGACGTCGCGATGATCAGCGTCGAGCGCCAGCTGCCGAGAAAAATGAGGATCATCAAGCTGGTCAGGGCGGCCGCGATGACGCCTTCGCGGACCACGCCGCTCACCGCGGCCTTGATGAACACCGATTGATCGCCGATCTGCGCGATCTTGAGGTTGCTCGGGAGGATGTCCTTGATCTCGCCGAGCTTCCGCTTGATGCCGTCGATAATGGCGAGAGTCGAGACCGCGCCGTTCTTGAGCACGACCATCAGCACCGATCGGTTGCCTTCGACGTGAACGATATTGGTCTGCGGCGGGTTGCCGTCGCGGACATGGGCCACGTCATGGATGTAGACGATGGCGCCGTTGACGCTCTTGATCGGCAGGTCGCCGAGATCGGCGATGACCGACGGCGCATTGTTGAGCTGGATCGCGTATTCGAACGAGCCGATCTTCTCGGTGCCGACCGGCGTGATCAGGTTCTGCGCCGCGAGAGCGTTGGCGACGTCCTGGCCGGACAGGCCGCGCGCCTGCATCGCCTGCGCATCGAGATCGATCTGCACTTGCCGCAGCTTGCCGCCGAAGGGCAGCGGGATGGCGGCGCCCGGAACGGTGACGAGCGGCGTGCGCACCGTGGTGAGGCCGAGGTCGGCCAAGGTCTGCTCCGACAGTCCGGACCCCGAAAGCGCGAGCTGGATGATCGGCACCGTCGAGGCGTTGTAGTTGAGAATGAGCGGCGGCGTGGTGTTCGGCGGCATCTGCTTGAGCTGCGTCTGCGAGATCGCGGTGATCTGCGCATTGGCGAGGCGAATGTCGGCGTTCGGTTGAAAGAACACCTTGATGATGCCGAGGCCGTTGTAGGACGACGCTTCGATGTGCTCGATGTCATTGACCGTCGTGGTCAGCGCGCGCTGCGATTGGGTGGTGATGCGCCCCGCCATCTGCTCGGGCGGCAATCCGGTGTATTGCCAGACAATGGCGACGACCGGGATTCGGATGTCGGGGAAGATGTCGACCGGCGTGCGCAATGCCGACAGCGGACCGATGATCAGAATGACCAGAGCGAGAACGACGAAGGTATAGGGCCGCCGCAACGCGATGCGGACAAGGGCGATCATAAATCAGCAGTTCCCCGGTTCGGCGATCGGGACGACATCACGTTGGCACGACGCGCTGCTTGAATGACACAGATACCCGCCAGCTCATAATCCTACCGCATTGCGGCAGACAGCATGTCTGCCATTTTGTTGAAGCTCTGTTGCGGCAAGCTGATGGATTGCAGCGCTTGGCGCGCCGTTCGCGCATCCGGCAAGATGACCCGATGCATGGTTGTTTATTTGGCGGTTATATGCGGCGGCTCGTCCGCGAGCCGAACAGTCAAGACTTTCCGCGCCGGAACGCGGCTCAATTCTCGATGTTTGCGCGCCGGCGTAAATGGGATGCAAAAAAGGTGCGGCCGGCTCTTGGGGGAGAGCCGGCCGCGCGCGAACCCGGTCTGGGGACGGGGAGGGGTGGGGACGTGACCGAGCTCGCGTGTCTCCGTGTGCCTAGCGTGAGCTTGCCGTCGCCGGCGCAACATGCGGTTCGCCGAGTGCGATCCACACATTCGGATCGGCCTGCGACTGCCGTTTGACGAAGCGGTAACCTGTTTCCGACCACAGCAGAATGTCGTCGGTCTGGTTGTCGAGGATGAACTCGCCTTTGTCGGATTTGACGGTGAGGACAGCGTGGCCATCACCGTGCTGGTCGCGCACCACGGTGATGAGCAGCGCTTCGCGCGGCCAGCCGGCCTGCATCAGCATGCGGCGCTTGAGCAGCACGTAGTCCTCGCAATCGCCGTAGCCGTCGTCGGGATAGTTCCAGCGCTCGACTACGCCCCAGTGCTCCATGTCGGTCATGGGCTTGATGTTGGTGTTGACCCAGCGATTGACCCGATCGAGGTCTTTCCAGGCCTGAGCGGAGAGCACGACATCACGCGGCTTGCTCGCCGATGTCTTGCATTCCGGGTCGTATTCGATGCAGAACTCGACCCAGCCGATCGGCGCCCGCGCCGTCTCGCCGAGCGAAATGAACAGCGGGCGTTCCGCGGCGCTGCTCGCCGTTGGCGTCGCCAGGAGCGCAAGCCCCATCATCGCCGCGGCGGCGCCGCGTTTGAGGATTGCCTTCGCACCCGAACTCATTGCGGACCCCATCCCTGATCGTCAGGGGCCACGTTTCGCACAAAGCTTTTGCGGGGCCGCTAAGTTGAGTGCTGCAATTTTAAGTAAAAGCGGATCAAGTCATAGGAAAAATCCAGATATATTTGCGCGAATATTGTATAAAATTCTATCTATTCTTATTTGAATAAAATTGTATCTATCTTTGGAATTTCACGCGTCACCGCCGCGCTACGTCATCCATCCCAAAGCAATCGACCCACCACGCGAAGGTGCGTTGAGGCGGGTTTGAATCCCGCCCCCGATAGGATGGCGCAAGCCGCGTCACCCGCCGGTGATGTTTTCTTCGAGAAAATCCGGATGCTGCAGGCGAGTGAACTCGACGGCGAAGCCGTCGTCGAGATGGCGCACAACGCGGCCCGGCACCTTGCCGAGCGTGACCAGGCAGCCGAGCGGCGGCCGTTCCTCGGTAGCGACGCCGGCGCCCGATTGCGACACGTCGATGATGCGGCAGGTGATGTTAAGGCCGTTCGGCAGGATCAGGCGGCCCATGGGATTACGCGGCACGATGCGGCCGTGACGGCGGTCTTCCGGTGAGTCGAGCAGGTGACGGTTGGCGAGCCAGGTGAGCTGTGCGGCGAGCTTGTCGCGCTTGCGCGCGGTTGCCGCGATCGTCATGGCAAAGCCGTTGGGGAACACGCGCGCCACATGGCCTTCGAGGCGGCCGAGATGATCCACATAGGCGATGATGCGCTCGCCCGGCGTGCCGCCGATGGGCGCGATGACCGCCATGCCGCCCGGCGACATGTCTACGACCTGGCAGGGAAACTCGCGGCGGTCGGCCAACATATAACGGCCGAGCAGGTTGACGTTGACACGCTGGTAGCGGCGGCGGTCCTCATTGAGCGACCGCATATTCGCTTTTCGTTCAACGAGTGCCATCCGATCACTGCGTTTGCCCAGCGCGCTCCAGGCAAACCTAGGCGGGTGATGTTAACGGCGCGTTAGTCGCACGGGCTTCGCTGTCAGATTTGGGGACAAAGTCCGCGCTGCGGCGTCAGTTCGTCCGGCCGCCTTCATAGACGACCAGCCCCCGGCGCGGCGCCAGCAGCCGGGGTAACACGCGCGGCTTGAGCGGAGCGCCGACATGGCGATGAGTTCCAAGGGTAAGGGCGCCGATCGGGTTCGTGCCCAGCCAGTAGGGCGGGTCGAACGGCGCCAGGATGCCGATCGAGCGGGCGAAAGCGGGTCGGCGCGCCTGGAGTGGCAGAAGCAGAAGTTCCAGATCGATGCGCTGGCCTTCCTTGTTCCGCGCCGTCACGCCGGCCACGGTTCCAACGGTCTCCGACAATAGGATCGTCAACAGGTCGGTCACGGCCGGCCGGCTTGCAGCGTCCCACAAATCGACGAAGGATTCGCCTTTCAACTCGCGGCCGAACAGCGCGCAGACGCGGGTTCCTGCCAGCCGGAATGGATGGCTGCCGTCGGCGTCACCCACCGCCAGCACGAAGCTGTCGCTCAGGCATTGGCGAATGGAGGCCGGTTCGATATCGGCACGCTCCGGCGCCGGACGGTTGCCGCGCCGTTCCTCCCAGTATGCGTAAAGATCGCGGCTGGCTGCATGTTTCATGGTCGCCCGCTCCTGCGCTCGCGCTCCGGCCGGGATCTGTCCCCGATTGGGACAGCTTGCGGCGGTGTTGCGGGCAGATCAGCAGGCGGCGTGCCGCCGGCGCAGGTTAGACTTGGAAACCCGCCGGCAATGTTCGGTTAATGTTAACGGAACCTTGATGTTGGCGGTCGGCGGCCGTCGACCTAGGCTGATTGAACCATCAGTGTTCAAGCGCCGTAGGGCTTCGTCAGGCGCACTTGCATAAAGGGAGGCGAGGGGATGTGACCGGCGCGAGCGCCCCGGCAGGCGCGTGGTGTCCGCACCGCGTGCCAAACCCCGCGCAATGTACTAAAGGGAGGGGCCAGCCCCTCCCTTTAGTATTTCAGGTCGCCGCCTGTGACAAAGCTCGGCTTGCCGCGGTTGCCGTGGCGGTCTATCTCGCGGGGCACAGGTACTCCCAGGTGACGCACCGTTCCGAGCCGTTTTTCAACGTACCTTCCGTCGTCATTGTAACGATCATCGTGCTGGTGACCGTGCATGCCACGCGCATGCTCCTGCTGACCGAAGCGCAGGACACGCGATTCCTGCTCGCTTTCGCGTTCATCCCGGCCCGATACCAGCCGGGGTTTCTCGGCGCCTTCCCGGGCGGAATCGCCGCCGACGTATGGACTTTTTTCACTTACGCCTTTCTGCATGCAAACCTGATCCACATCGGTCTCAACGTGGCATGGCTGTTGCCATTCGGCACGGCGCTGGCACGGCGCTTCGGGCCGGGGCGCTATGTCGCCTTCATGCTGGTGATGGCCGCCGCCGGAGCGCTCGCGCACCTGGTCAGCCATCCTGGAGCCGGTGTGCCGATGATCGGGGCGTCGGCCGCGATCTCCGGCGCCATGGCGGCGGCGATGCGTTTCGTATTCCAGCAGGGCGGCCCGCTCGGCGCTTGGCGCGCGACCGACGAACAATCCTATCGCGTTCCCGCCGCATCGCTGCTGAGCACGCTTGGGGATATGCGGTTCTTGCTGTTCCTCGGCGTTTGGATCGGGCTCAACGCCCTTTTTGGATTGGGCACCATGTCGATTGCCGGCGAAGAAGGGCAGCAAGTGGCCTGGCAGGCCCATATCGGTGGCTTCTTCGCGGGGCTGCTGCTGTTCAACTTGTTCGATCCGGTCGTGCCGGACAAAGAATTGGATGCGAGCTTTGATGCTGCGCCGCACACCAACCCTGATCGACCATTGGAACCAAGGCCCGGCCCGGGAGATTGACTCAAGCACCTTCATCGCCGCCGCCCGCCAATGCGGGTGAGAACGGCTGTGAAGTCCGGGAGGCTACTATGACCGTCAGAAGCATCCTCGCGGGCAAAGGCCGCGAGGTCACCAGCATCGAACCTGCCGCAACGCTGAAGTCCGCCGTGCAACTGCTCGCCGAAAGACGCATCGGCGCGGTGGTCGTGCTCGGCGCCGACCGCCGCATCGTCGGGATATTGTCCGAGCGCGATATCGTGCGCGCGCTCGCCGAACGCGGCGCCGCGATACTTGAGGAGCCGGTCAGTCAGTTGATGACGCGGAAAGTCTCGACTTGTCCCGAAAGCGAGACGGTGTCCGCCATCATGGAACGCATGACGGCGGGCAAGTTCCGCCATTTGCCGGTCGTGGAGCAGAGCCGTCTGGTCGGCATCATTTCGATCGGCGACGTGGTCAAACATCGCCTGACCGAGATGGAGCGCGAATCGGCGGCGATGCGCGATTACATCCTGACCGCCTGACCGACAGAATACAGGGTCGAGACGTGCGTTCCTCACCGGCGCCCGACGGGCTATGATGTACCGTCGTGATTTGGCGCTGGAGGAGGAGACATGCGCGCAATGGTCATGCTGTTGGCCGTGATGACCGTCGGCGGCTTTGCGGCCGAGGCTAGAGCTGGTGGGAGCATCCGCCTCGCTCAAACGTCGACGACCACAAATTGCATGCTGAACTGCAATTCGGCGCTGGCGAACTGCCAGTCCTCGTGCGTTCTTCCCGCCGCGACGGCGACTGCCACCAGCAACGCCAGCGCGAGCTCGTCATGCCTGCTGGCGTGCACCAACACGCAGCTAACGTGTCAGACCCTGTGCGCCCGGGTTTCGCCGTCGCAGTGAGCCGCCTCAACGCAGCGCGGCGACGGATTCGGTGATCGAATCGATCGCCCTTTCGGTGGCGGTGCGGCCCACCTCGATCGCTTCCGCGGCGCGATTGAAATCGAGAAAGCCGACGTGGCCGATGCGCGGGGTGACGTGAATGTCCGGCGGATCGCCAGCGAGCCGCATGCGGGTCAGACGATCCTGCATGATGTTGAACGATTCGATCATCACCGTGGAGAAGCTCGGCCGCGTATTGTCGGCCATGATCTGACGCTTGATCGCGCGCTCGGCGCCGAACATGCCGCCGAGGCCGAGAAAGCCGGTCTTGCCGTTCGTCGCGGCCGGCGCGTCGTCGCCGGGATCGGAGCCGTGGCTTGCGATCGTGGCGCCGCGGCCGAAACGGTCAGCGTCGAGATTGACCGCAATGACGACGCGTGCGCCAAATGCGCGCGCGACCGAAACCGGCACCGGATTGACGAGCGCGCCGTCGACCAGCCAGCGGCCCCCGACGGAGACTGGCGGGAAAATTCCCGGCAACGCATAAGAGGCGCGCAAGGCCAGAGCGAGCGAGCCCCGCGCCAGCCACACTTCGTGCCCGGTGCCGACTTCGGTCGCGATCGCGGCGAAGCGAATCGGCAGGTCCTCGATCAGCGTCTTGCCGATCGATTCCTCGAGCCGGCTGGCAAGCCGCGCGCCGTTGATGAGGCCGGAGCCGCCGAGCCGCACGTCGAGATAGCCGATGATGCGCCGCATCGTCAGCGAGCGCGCCCAGGATTCGAGCGACTCGAGCTGGTTCGTTGCATAGCAGCCGCCGACCAGAGCCCCCATCGAAGTGCCGACAATGATGTCGGGGACGATGCCATGTGCGCTCAGCGCCTGAAGAACGCCGATATGGGCAAAGCCCCGCGCCGCGCCGCTGCCGAGCACCAGTCCGATGGAAGGACGCCCGCGTGTGACAGCGACGTCGTCGGCGCCCGGGATCTTGGCTTCAACCTCGATGGTACTCAACGGGTCCTCACGGTTTGCGCGTGGAGACTGGAAAGGCGAAGAAGGCCCGCCGCGGCGTCAAGATGGTCGATCCTCGGCCGCGGTCGGTTCTGCGACAATAGCGACGCGAAAATATGGTGAAAGCCCCGCCGAGTCAGCGCCCGGCCTCGCGCCGCCATCCCAGGCATGAAATTGCCGTGATTGGGTTCGACAAAATCGGCATGTCCGGGCGGGGTTTGGGCGCATATTCGGGGCGTGCCGCGGCGGCCGTGCTGCTTGCAGTCACCGGCGTCCTGTTCGCGCCGAGCCATGCGTTTGCGCAAGCGCGCAATCTGATGGCGCCGCAAGCACTTGCTCCGGCGCCGTTGACGCCCGGCACCGGATCGCCGGGCGCCACGCTCGTCGCGCCGCAGCCGCTGCAGCCGTCCTATCCGCAACCGCTGGCGCAGGCGGCGCCGCTGGTGCCGGCCGGTCACGTCGCGCTCGCGGTCACCGCGCGCTACGGCCGCGACGCGCCGCAAATCAGCGGCGGCGTCATCTGGCGCGTCTATGCCGCCAACCCGGATGCGAACGGCGCATTCCGCCTGATCAAGGAGGACAGGGCGGCATCGCCGACATTCGTCCTGCCCCCCGGCAACTACGTCGTGGACGCGAGTCTAGGCCTCGCCAGCACCGCGAAGGCGGTGCAGTTGCGCTCCGAGACGGTGCGCGAGACGTTCGATATTCCCGCTGGCGGCATTCGCCTCGAGGGCCGCGTCGGCGACGTGCGCATCCCCGCCGGGCAGATCTCCTTCGACGTCTTCCCGGGCAGCCAGTTCGACACCTCTGATCGCCGACCCATCGCGCAGAACGTGATGACCGGCGACGTCGTCCTGCTTCCCGAGGGGACCTACTACATCGTGTCGAATTACGGCGACGGCAATTCGGTGGTGCGCTCGGATGTCCGGGTCCAGGCGGCCAAGCTCACCGACGTGGTCGTCACTCATCGCGCCGCGGTGCTGACGCTCAAGCTGGTGAACGAGAAAGGCGGCGAGGCGCTCGCCAATACGCAATGGACCGTGCTGACGCCCGGTGGCGACGTGATCAAGGAATCGATCGGCGCTTTCCCCCGCGTCGTGCTCGCCGAGGGCGACTATCACCTGATCGCGCGCAACGAGGGCAAGACCTACCAGCGCGATTTCAAGGTCGTCACTGGTGTTGACGGCGAGGTCGAGGTGTTGGCGCGCTGAGCGCTACGCCGCCATGGTCGCGCCTGCTTTCGGCACCCGGGCCACATCCGGCGGCACAGCTTCCTGCGCCAGCGCCGCAAGCGCGGCGTCGAGCGGCATCGACTGCTGGCCGTCCTTGCCGAGACGGCGGATCGACACGCTGCGCTCGGCTGCTTCCTTGCGGCCGACAACGAGAAGAGCCGGAACCTTCGCCAGCGAGTGCTCGCGGACCTTATAGTTGATCTTTTCGTTGCGCAGGTCGCCCTCGACGCGCAGTCCCGCGCGCCGCGCCGCCGCGATCGCCTCGCGCGCGTAAGCGTCGGCATCCTCCGTAATGGTGGCGACGACCGCCTGCAGCGGCGACAGCCACAGCGGGAAATGCCCGGCATAGTGCTCGATCATGATGCCGGTGAAGCGTTCGAGCGAGCCGAACATCGCGCGGTGCAGCATCACTGGCGTCACTTTGTTGGAGTGCTCGTCGATATAGAACGCGCCGAGCCGGCCCGGCATGTTGAGATCGACCTGCACGGTGCCGCATTGCCAGTCGCGGCCGATGGCGTCGCGCAAGACGTATTCGAGCTTGGGGCCGTAGAACGCGCCTTCGCCCTTGTTGAGCGTCCATGGCCGGCCGGAGGCTTCCAGCGCCTGCATCAGCGCCGCCTCGGCCTTGTCCCACACCGCGTCCTCGCCGATGCGCTTTTCCGGCCGGTCGGAGAATTTGATGCGCACGTCGTCGAAGCCGAAGTCCTGGTAGATCGACAGGATCAGGTCGTTGACCTTGATGACCTCTTCGGCGATCTGGCTCTCGGTGATGAAAATGTGCGCATCGTCCTGGGTGAAGGCGCGCACCCGCATCAGCCCGTGCAGCGCGCCGGACGGTTCGAAGCGGTGCACCTTGCCGAATTCGGCGATCTTGAACGGCAGGTCGCGATACGATTTGAGCCCGTTCTTGAAAATCTGGATGTGGCCGGGGCAGTTCATCGGCTTGACCACGAAGGTGCGCTCGTCCTCCTTGCGCGGCTCGACCAGGAACATGGCGTCGCGAAACGTCGCCATGTGGCCCGACGCCACCCAGAGCGAGGAATCGATGAGCTGCGGCGCGTTGACCTCGGCGAAGCCGGCCTCGGCCTGGCGGCGGCGGATATAGCCTTCCAGCCCCTGGAACAGCGTCCAGCCTTTCGGATGCCAGAACACCGAGCCGGGCGCTTCTTCCTGGAAGTGGAACAGGTCCATCTCGCGGCCGAGCTTGCGGTGGTCGCGCTTCTCGGCCTCCTCGATCTGCTTCAGATAGGCGTCAAGCTCGTCCTGCTTGGCGAAGGCGGTGCCGTAGATGCGCGACAGCATTTCGCGGTTCGAATCACCGCGCCAATAGGCGCCGGCGACTTTCATCAGCTTGAACGCATTGCCGATCTTGCCGGTAGAGGTCATGTGCGGGCCGCGGCACAGATCGAACCAGTCGCCCTGCTTGTAGATCTTGATCGGCTGATCGGCCGCGATTGCGTCCACCAGTTCGACCTTGAACTGCTCGCCCATGTCGGTGAAGACGCGCTTGGCGTCCTCGCGCGACCACACCTCTTTGGTGAAGGGTTTGTCGCGAGCGATGATCTCGCGCATCTTCTTCTCGATGGCGGCGAAGTCCTCCGGCGTGAACGGTTCGTTGCGGAAGAAGTCGTAATAGAAGCCGTTCTCGATGACGGGCCCGATGGTCACCTGCGTGCCGGGCCACAGCGACTGCACGGCTTCGGCGAGCACATGCGCGGCGTCGTGGCGGATGAGTTCGAGCGCGCGCGGGTCGTCGCGGGTGAGAAATTCGATCTTGGCGTCGCGCTCGATCGGATCGCTCAGGTCGGCAAGCGTGCCGTCAAGCGCCATGGCGACGGTGCGCTTGGCGAGCGAGGGCGAAATGCCTTTGGCGATGTCGAGGCCGGTGGTGTTCGGCGGATAGTCCCGGCGCGCGCCGTCGGGAAAGGTCACGGCGACCATTGCTAACTCCTGTTGCTCACTCGCTGCCTACGAACGCAGGTAAGCGTGGCCGGACACGTTTGGTCTTCGCTCAGTCGCCTGCCGTGTCCGGTGCAGTAAGGCGATGTCTGGTCGGCGGCTCGGCATTGGTGCCGCGCCATCGCCCGTAGCGCCACGGCATATACCAGCGCGATTTTTGCGGCAACGTTTCCGGCACGAAATCGAGCCCGGATGTGCCCCACGGTTGGCAGCGCAGCAGGCGTGCCACGGTCATCCAGCCGCCGGCCCAAAGTCCGTGGCGCGCGATGGCGTGGTCGGCATATTCCGAGCAGGACGGCAGATGGCGGCAGCGGAAGCCGATGAGCGGCGAGAGGGTGTAGCGATAGGCGAGCACGAGGCCGCGCCCGAGTAGGCGAGGGGCGTCGCGAGCAGCATCGGAGAGGGACTCGATCGGCATCGGGTGCTCCACCGCCGTCATTCCGGGGCGGGCCGCAGGCCCGAAGCCGGAATCCATAACCACAGTCGGTGCAGAATCCGCACGGACAGGGTTATGGATTGCGGACAACCGCTTCGCGGTTTCCGGAATGACACATCATTCCGCCGCCTGTTTGGCGCCGCGCTTGGCCTCGATCTGGCCGATGGCGTCGACCACGGCGTCGAAGGTGAGCAGCGTCGAGGCGTGCCGCGCCTTGTAGTCGCGCACCGGCTCGAGCACCGCAATGTCGGCCCACTTGCCCTCCGCCGGCGGCGCGCCGTTCTCCTTGAGCATCTTGCGCACGCCCTCGCGCAGCGCGCGCAGCTCGGAAGCCTTTGCGCCGACGATGTTGCGCGCCATGATCGAGGACGACGCTTGGCCAAGCGCGCAGGCTTTCACCTCGTGGGCAAAATCGGTCACGGTGTCGCCGTCCATCTTGAGATCGATGGTGACGGTCGAGCCGCACAGCTTGGAATGGGCGGTCGCGGTCGCGTCGGGGGCGGCGAGCCGCCCGATGCGCGGAATCGTTCCGGCGAGCTCGATGATCCGGCGATTGTAGACGTCGTTCAGCATGGCGAATTCGCAGAATTGGCCGCTTGGTAGCGGATTTGTTGTGTCCGGACGCCAATCGATTATATAGGCGCTGGCGTGGCGGATTTGAAGTTGCCGCCGGGGACGCGAGCGTTGCATACCCGCATTTGTGCCGCGTGAATGGAGAGACGATGGACGCCGCCATCAAGCCACGACCCGCAGGGCTTCTCAGCGACCACGTGCACGCCGCGCCGGCGCCGGTGGAAAGCCGGCCGTCGCGCGAAGAGGCGGAAGCGGCCGTGCGCGCGCTTATCGCCTATATCGGCGACAATCCGGACCGTGAGGGACTGACGGCCACGCCCAAGCGCGTGGTCGCCGCCCTCGACGAGCTTTATCGCGGCTATCGCGAGATCCCCGCCAAGGCGCTCGCGCGCACCTTCGGCGAGACCGAAGCTTATGACGATTTCGTGCTGATCCGCGACATTGCCTTCACGTCTCATTGCGAGCACCACATGATGCCGTTCTCCGGCAAGGCGCACGTGGCCTATCGGCCGGTCGAGCGCGTGGTCGGGCTGTCGAAGCTCGCCCGCCTGGTCGACGTCTATGCGCGGCGGCTGCAGACGCAGGAGCGGCTCACCTCGCAAGTCGCAGCCGCGATCGAGGACGTGCTCAAGCCGCGCGGCGTGGCGGTCATGATCGAGGCCGAGCACACCTGCATGTCGATCCGCGGCGTCAAGAAGCCCGGCGTCTCGACCGTGACGACGCGCTTTCTCGGCACGTTCCACGACAGCACCGAAGACCAGGTGCGCTTTGTTTCGCTGGCGCGCGGCGTCGCGGCGGGCGGAAGCTGACGCCGGCCGTCAGGCGGAGGAGGTCCGTGGCGGACAAATCACCATTCGCCCAGCCTGGCACGCTGGCAGATCGCGAAGAGGGCGCAGCCCTGACGCCGAAATTCGACGCCGACGGGCTCGTCACCTGCGTCGCTACCGATGCGGCGTCGGGCGATGTGCTGATGGTCGCGCACATGAATGCCGAGGCGCTCGCGCGAACCATAGCCACCGGCGAAGCCTGGTACTTCAGCCGCTCGCGCCGCTCGTTGTGGCGCAAGGGCGAAAGCTCCGGCCACACCCAGCGCGTCGTCGAGATGCGGGTTGATTGCGACCAGGACGCCGTGTGGATCAAGGTCGAGCAGACGATTGCCGCGTGCCACACCGGCCGACGGTCGTGTTTTTATCGCGCGGTGCCGCTTGGCAAGGCGGGAGCGGTGACGCTCGAGTTTCGCGACGCGCGGGTGTTTGATCCGAAAGCCACGGGGTGAGGGGCTCGGGTCGGATCTACAGCGCTCGCACTTTGATGCCTTTAAGCGCCTTGGCCGCATCCGCGAGGCTGCGGTCCGCGGTGATCAATGTGCAATGCTCGCGCTCGGCCAGAGCCAGGTAAAAGCAGTCGTACATCGGGTGGCGGAGTTCGATCGCGAGAGCGAGTGCGCGGACGCGAAGCTCTTCGATCGGAGTGAGCGATCGAACCAGGTCAAAGCCGCTACGATCGTTGCAATCGCGTCGGTCCGCCCGACATGGCCGCTCTGCGGACAGTCATGAAGCCTCATCTCTCGTCTTCACGAAAATCGCGGTCAAAGAAGACCGCCGCGCGCCAGCAACCGCGTCGCGCGCGCGAGGTGCGGGCGGTCATACATGACGCCGCCGATGGCGACGACACCGGCGCCCGGATGGGCCGCGAACGCGTCGACGATGGCGCGCGCCTGCGCGAGCGCTTCGGGCGATGGCGTGAATACCGCGTTGATGATCGGCACCTGCGCAGGGTGGATAGCGAGCTTGCCGGTAAAGCCGTCGCGGCAGGCGTCCTCGCACTCGCGGCGCAAGCCGTCGCTGTCGCGAAAGTCCACATAGACGGTGTCGAGCGCCGGCACCGCGGCGGCGGCCGCGCCGGCGAGGCACAGCACGCGGGCCAGGCGATACGGATCGAGGAAGCGGCCTTGCGCGTCGCGGTTGGTGTGGGCGCCGAGTTCGGCTGAAAGGTCTTCCGCGCCCCAGGTCAGCGCCGCGAGCCGCGCACTTGCGCCGGCGAAGGTGCCGGCGACGAACAGCGAAGCTGCGGTTTCGGTCGCGAGTGCAATGATCTTGATGTGGCCGTCGGGGAGGCCGCTCTGCGCCTCGCGCACGGCGAGCTTGGCGTCGGCGTGGATGACGGACGAGCCGCCTTCGGCCTTCGGCAGCATGATGGCGTCGGGCGCCGCCAGCGCGACGGCGTCGAGATCGGCGTCGATGAGGCCGGTCTGCAGGCCGTTGACGCGCACGATGAGCTGCGGCCGTGCTTTGAGCGCGATCGCCTCCTTGAGAAACGCCGCCGCGCTGCCGCGCGCCCGCGCTTTGCCGTCTGGCGCGATCGAATCTTCAAGATCGACGATGACGGCGTCGGCGCCGCTCGTCATCGCCTTGTCGAGCTTCTTGGCGCTGTCGGCGGGGGTGAAGAGCAGCGAGCGCATCACGTCTGGATCATTTGGAGCGCTCGGGTGCACCGCTCACTTCGGCCGCATGCGGATGAAAGCCTGGCGATGGCACTCGGCAACGAGCTTGTTGTCCTGATTGTAGGCGCGGTGATGAAACTCGACGATGCCAGCGCCGGGGCGCGACTTCGATTCGCGTTTGCCGATCACCTCGGTGGTGCAATGCACGGTGTCGTTCTCGAACAGCGGATGGGGAAATTTGACGTCGGTCATGCCGAGATTGGCGATTGTGGTGCCGACCGTCATGTCGGAGACCTGGATGCCGATCATCAGGCCCAGCGTGAACAGCGAGTTCATCAGCGGCTGGCCCCACTCGGTCTCCTGCTCGCAGAAATGCCGGTCGATATGGAGCGGCTGCGGATTGAGCGTCATGTTGGAGAACAGCATGTTGTCCATCTGGGTGACGGTGCGCGTATAGCGGTGCTCGGTGACCTCGCCGGGGATGAAGTCCTCGAAATAGAGCCCGCCGCGCTTGTGCCGAACCGCTGCCTGCTGCGTCATGACCGACCTCTCTCGTTAAGGCTCCATTTACCATACACGTTAAATAGTCCTAACGCCCGAAGCCGCCGGTGGGAGCCGGCCGCTGAGCCGGCAGGGGAGTTCCGCATGCTGGTCGATACCAGCAATTCCGCCGCCGGTTCGGCGGTGACCGGCGCCATTCGCGATGCGTCGCAGGCCACCGGAACGAGCTTCAATTATCTGTTGGCGACGGCGCAGGTCGAGTCCGGCCTCAACCCGCAGGCCGGCGCCGCAACCTCGTCCGCGCGCGGACTGTTTCAATTCGTCGAGCAGACCTGGCTCGGCACCATGAAGGATGCCGGGGCCGGCCTCGGCTATGCGCGCTATGCCGCCGCCATCACCAGGGACGCATCCGGGCACCTCGAAGTGAAAGACCCGGTGATGCGCCAGGAGATCCTGAAGCTGCGCAACGATCCGACCGCCAACGCGGTCATGGCGGGAGCGTTCACAAGAGCGAACGCCGCGATTCTCACCAGCAAGCTCGGCCGCCCGCCGAGCGAGGGTGAGCTTTACATTGCGCATTTTCTCGGCGCCGGCGGCGCCGCCAAGCTGATCTCGCTCGCTTCCAGCAATCCGCACGCCAAGGCCGACAATTTCTTCGCCAACGCCGCGCAGGCGAACACGTCGATCTTTTATGACCGGGTCAGAGGCAGCCCGCGCAGCCTGTCGCAAGTGCGCGATGTTCTGACCGCCCGCTATGACGTGGCGCGATCGCGGTGGGACGATCTATCGCGCACCGCCCAGGCGCTGCCGCAGGCGCCGTCAGCGGCGTCGCCATCGCTGTCGCCAAGTATCGCCGATCCGCTCGACCTGACGGCGCGCGTGAGCACCGCGGCCTCGCGCAAAGTCCCCGACACCGCCGGAATCACCAGCGCCTTTGCCGCCGCGGCCGCCGCGCCGGTCGGCGCTCCGATCCCCCTTACGCCGACGTTGCCTGCCGCCAAGCCCGCTGCCGCGCCGGCGCAAGCGAAAAATGACCGGCCGATGTTCCTCGGCTTGTTTCAGGATACCGATCATGCCGCGCCGGGCGCGGCCGAGGTCAGCCAGCTTTGGACCGCACCCGTCGTCCCGCAAGATGCCGAGGGCTCGAGCAAAGAGCGCTCCGCCTCCGGCAATATGTTCGATCTTTTCCGGGATCCGGTGAGCCGCTCTTGAGCAAGCTCGAGGCTTAACGATTGCAAAGAAACATGGTGAACGCTTTGTTAAGAGGCCGTTGCTTAGGGTTGCTGCGCCAGATGACAGTGCGGCATCGAGAGCCATGATCGTCCGCCATTTCCTGCAATGGGTGCGTACTGCTTCGGCCGGTGAGCGCGCCGAAGCCACCAGCGCCT
>Ga0335085_10006659_pt1 | contig 18150 bp, 13 predicted proteins | sample Lox_Sample_45_FD_206712 | JGI IMG/M metagenome (GOLD analysis project Ga0335085, IMG submission 206712) | Soil microbial communities from Loxahatchee National Wildlife Refuge, Florida, United States - Lox_Sample_4.5 | ecosystem: Environmental > Terrestrial > Soil > Wetlands | place: USA...
TCGATGGCCCAGAAAGCGGTGGGGACCGGGACCTCGAGCAGTCGGTCGGGAAAGCAGCGGAAGCGCGGATCCGTTTCGAGCACCACCACCAAGTCGGGCTTGGGCGAGCAGGCACTGACGAGGCGCGGAACATGGACCTGGGAATCGCCTGTCACGAAATCGGTCGGCGCGCTCTCTGGGGCAATCGCAATGACTTGATGCCCGCCTTGCTCGAATCCCCGCTTGACCAGCGAGCCTAACCAGCCGCGATTCAGGTGCGCAAACAGAAGAATATTCATGGCGGCACGGCGACCCTGGGTCGCGCTCCCTCAGATGCCGAGCGCCCGTGCCACGGCAGATCGGTGACGCTCATGCAACCCGATAAGCCTATCGCAGAATTGTATCGGAGAAGGGAGGCCTCAGCAGATCGGGCACGCCGGGTCGCGGACGGTGGATGAGCCCGCCGCCGGAATGGGCCGGCGGCGGGCCAGTTCAAGGGATTCGGGGTCGGTGCCCGAGAATCGGCACTCCCTACTTGTGCTTACGGAGCGCCGGAATGAACGTGCCCGGCGGACCCGTCAGCGATCCATCATCGTGAATGGTAAAGACGGTTTTGCCCGCATCACCCTCACAGTTCAGATCGAGCTTCGTTCCGTCCACGGCATAGGTGCACGAGGCGGTTTCACCCATAAACGTGAAAGCCGCCTTGCCGCCGGAACGCAGCTCCAGGATGAAGGCGCCATTGGTATCCGAGTAGGTCCCCGCCACACTCGAGCCGCAGGAAGCAAAGACCAGGCTCAAGCACGCGAGGCCTGCCACGATGATGAAGTGTCGAAAAGGATTCTGCTTCATGATGCTCCCCTCAGGTCAATTGTCATCTTCCTACTTCGGGCTGGTCGTCGTTGTCGTGGTCGTGGCAGTAGCCGGAGCGGGTTTCTTGGCGGCCGCCTTGGTAGTTGCTACCGTCGTCTTCGGCGTCGCGGCAGTCGTCTTCGGCGTCGCGGCAGTCGTCTTCGGCGTCGCGACAGTCGTCTTCGGCGTCGCAGCAGTGGTTGCGGTGGCCGTGTGAGCCGCAGGCTTGACCGTTACCGCCGTCGTTTGACCTGCGCGCGCAGCTAGTTGTGCTTCCCTTGCGTGCGCAAGTCGTTCGGCGGGCGTCATCGGCGCGCCCGCCGAAGCTGGGGCTGCGGTCGCCGCCGGGGTGGCTGCTGCTGGGGTGGCTGCTGCACCCTGACTCGCAAGTACACGCGCGCGCAGAGCTTCTGCGGGTGTCAGCGGTCTGCCGGTCGAAGCTGGGGCCGCCGTCACCGCGGACGTAGCCGAGGACGTAGCAACGGCAGGGATCGCCGTAGCCGGCGTTGCCGCCGAACCCGATACCGCGACGGCGGGAACAGCCTGCGGCGTTGCACTGGCGTCCGCTGCTGAACCAGCCGGAACACAGTTAGCGGCCGTTGATGCAGCGGCGGGGGTCGCCTGCGCGGCAGCGGCCTTCTTGTGGCCGAACATCGATTTCAGACTCGCGATCTGAGCGCTGGCGTTGGACATCTGACTGCTGGCGTTGGACACCGTCGAATTTGCACTGGCCGGAATGTTCTGGCCGCCAATGGCATTCGCTTTGTCGGCTATCGAGGAAAGTCCTGAGCTTCCGGACCCACAAACGGGAAGGGCGCCGGCGGTGGTTACCGCCGATCCTGAAGTCGCGAGCAACCCGCCGCCCGCCGCGCCCACGCCGCCCGCCGCGCCCGCAGCTGTACCCGGCGTAGAGCCGCCAAACGCGCCGTTCGCAAGACCTCTGAACTGCAGGGGGGCCTCGCCGGCCAGGCTAAATTGACCGCCCTCGAGCGCCTTAATCTCACGGATAGAAAGGTCCAGCTCGAAGTTCACGCCTTCCGTCGCCTGGCCCGGAGCCCACGCCAGTTCGAACATGGTATCGCCCGCTCCGGCGGGAGCAAGGTTGAACTTCGGGTCGATACTATTGCCCTGGACTCTCCCAATACCGCGCACGGCGTTCGGTTGGTTTGACAGTCCGTAACGGTTGCCCTGATCGTCGATGGCCATCGCCGAACCTTCCGTGTACCCCAGGATCAGCGGCCGGTTGGTCTTGTTCTGGAAGTGCAAGGTGGTATCAATCACCTTCCACCCCCCGGTCTTGCTCACGCGAAAATCGGTCATGATGACCGCAAAATCGTCTGTCTCGTAACAGGCCGCCTGGCCGCCACAAATCGAGCCTGCCTGCGCGCTCTGGGCGGCCGGAGCTGCCTCGGGCGCCGCAGGTCGTCGCGCCGAGCTTCGATCCGGCAACATCGCAAATAACAACACACAACCACAGAGTGTTTTCAATGAACTGTTGGTCCCCATTCGTCATCCTCCTTGCATGCGGAACGGACTCCGGCGTCAGTGTGAGTGTCTCGCCCTGCCTGGGTGTTATGCCGGGTGCCGGAATACTAGCACCGAACGCCCGGATAAAACAACAGGCAAACTACGCTGTTGGCTAGATCGACACGTCCCGCCCCGTTTCGGCGGCTGCGGCCAAGTGCCTGCCGGCGGCAATCCCGAAGGTGCGTTCACTACGCATTGCGCAAAAACGGCCGAAAAGCAGTCACGGGCAGAAGAAAATAGTCATGACGACGTGGCACCGGCGGCCCGCCCGTGAATGGACACGGCCAAGATGGCCGTTCCACGTCAAACTGAGTCCACGACTCCGTGCCTCACCAAACGTCGCCTTTCCCCCCAAAAGGTGTAAAATGCCTACCTTTGCAAAGTGCGTCCGGTGCTGAAACGTGCCCGGAAGCGGATCCCGAGCTCGACCATAAAAGGAGAGCAATGAGACGAACACTCCTGGCTTTGGCAAGTATTCTTCTTCCCGCGATGTTCTTTGCCCAGCAGCCGAGCACTCCCCCGGAACGCGCCCAGCAGCGCCCTTCCGAGCAGACCCCGACACCGCCATCGCAACCGCCGGGCGAACGTCCGCAACGCGAGGAACGCCCGGGTACCACGCAACCCGCGACGCCGCCTGAGCAAGCACAGGCCCCGGGCGGTCCCGGCCAGGGCATCCAGCCGATGCACTTTGACATGACCGAAGTGCCTCCCGTGGTGACGCACCATGAGATCAACGTCGCCGGACGGACGTTGCGATACACCGCCACGGCGGGGCGCCTGCCTATCAAAGACGGCGAGGGCAAGATCGAAGCGGAGATGTTCTTCGTGGCCTATACCCTGGACGGCGCCGATCCCGCCACGCGTCCGGTGACCTTCGCCTACAACGGTGGCCCCGGCGCCGCGTCCATCTGGCTGCACATGGGAGCCCTCGGCCCGCGCAAGGTCATGCTGGAGCCTGAGGGATGGCTGCCGCCGTCGCCCTACCGCCTCGAGGACAATCCGAACACGCCGCTCGACAAAACCGATTTGGTGCTGGTTGACGCCATCGGCACCGGCTACAGCCGCCCGGCGGACCAGAATGCGGCGCGCAAGTTCTGGAATCTGACCGGCGACCTTGCGGCCTTCGGCGAGTTCATTCGGAGTTACATCTCGCGCTACGAACGCTGGTCGTCGCCGCTCTACCTTTTCGGCGAGAGCTACGGCACCACGCGCTCGGCCGGCCTCGCGGGGTATCTCACTGATCGCGGCGTCAATTTCAATGGCATCGTGCTGCTCTCCACGGTGCTGAGCTTCGAAACCCTGGAAGACTCGTTCACCAATGACGTGCCTTATCCCCTGCTGCTTCCGTCATTCACCTCGATCGCCTGGTACCACAAGAAGCTGCCGGCTGACCTGATGAGCGACCCCGGCCGCGCGCGCCAGGAATCGATCCAGTTCGCCGAGGGTGAATACACAGAGGCGCTGGCCGAGGGCGACAAGCTCACCCCCGAGAAGCGCCAGGACGTCATCGATAAGCTGAACCGCTATACGGGCATCTCCAAGGAAGTGATCGAGTGGTCCAATCTGCGCATCGATGTTCAGATCTTCACCCACTTCCTGCTTGCCGATCAGCGGCTGCGCGTCGGACGCCTGGACGGCCGCTATGCCGGCCCCGATCCTCAGGGCTTCATGCGCACGCAGTTCTACGATCCGGCCAGCGCCGAAACCGGCCCGCCGTTCACCAGCGTATTCAATGACTATGTGCGCCGCGAGTTGAACTACAAGGTGGACATGCCCTACTACACCTCAGCCCAGGAATCGGGAGTGTTCCAGTGGAGCTTCAGTCCTCCGCCCGGGCCGCGCGGTGGCGGCGGTGGCATCGGTTTACCGGAGACGGCCATGTCCCTGCGCGAAGCCATGGTGAAGGATCGCTACCTCAAGATCCTGAACATGGAGGGCTACTACGACCTGGCTACACCCTATCTCGCGGCTTGGTACACCTTCGACCACCTCGACCTGCCGGAGCAGTTTCGCAAGAACATCTCGCACGCGCAGTACGAGTCGGGACACATGGTGTACCTCGACTCCAAGGCGCACGCCAAGCTGAAGCAGGATTTTGCCAATTTCATCGAGGAGACGACGAAGAGATAGCGCAAGGAATGTTGAGCATTTAGCAGTTTGTTGAAGCGCCTCTCCGAACAGCGTCATTCCGAGCGGAGCGAGGAACCTGCTTTTGAAAATACGCGAGGTACGAGATTCCTCGTCGCCTGCTGCTCCTCGGAATGACAACCTTTTAACAAACTGCCGGTGGGGGCACCTGTTAATTCTGGCATTCTACTCGCTGCGAAGTGCTTCCATCGGGTCCACCGCTGCGGCGCGGCGGGCAGGCAGATAACACGCCAGGATCACGGCAAGCAGGAGTACGAATCCCACGGCCAGGAACGCGCTCGCGTCCATTGCGCCCACTCCGAACAGAGCGCTCTGCATGACGCGGCCGACGATGTAGGCTCCGGCGAGTCCGAATCCAAATCCGACACAAGCCAGCGTCCCGCCTTCGCCAAGCACAAGGCCAAGCACACGGCGCCGGGTCGCGCCGACGGCCATTCGCAAGGCGATCTCATGCGAACGCTGCGCGACGGAAAACGCCATGACCCCATAGACGCCAAGCGTCGCGAGCAGAAGCGCGATGGCGGCAAACGTGGAGAACAGGACGAGCGTGAAACGGTCGTTGGCCAGCACCTCGTCGCGCACTTGTTCCATCGTGCGTGGTTCTGCGAGAGCAATCTCCGGATCGACCGCGTGCACCGCGGCGGCGATGCTCCTCAGCATCGAGGATGGGTCCGCGGACGTCCGGACGCCGATTGCGGCGCTCGGCCACGGCGACTGCCAGAACGGCACATCGACCTCGGGGACATCGTCGCGGAAGCCGCCAGTCCGGACACTGTGGATGACGCCCACGATCTGCCATTCGACCGGCGGACCCGGTTGCACGCCGCCCGGAACAGGCTGCTGGATTACAACCTTCTGCCGGAGCGGATCGAGTCCCTTCAGGAAGTGATTCGCAAACTCCTGGTTGACCACAGCCACTTTCATGCTCGAGGCGTTGTCCTGGTTCGACAGGAGTCGCCCGCGCTCCAGATGGATGCCGAAGGTGCGGAAATAGTCCGGCGTGATCGCCTGGAACGCGGTGATATGACGCTCGGATGGATCTGCGTACGAAGGTTGTCCGGCCATGGAGAAGGATGTTCTGTCGTACGTTCCCTCAAGAGGCGTTCCTGTTTCCGCCGAGGCATGGGTTACACCAGGGACCGATGCAATGCGGTCGAGAATCTGGCGATAGTAGGCGACGATCTGCTCCGGATTCTGGGGCCGAGTGTCCGGAACGGGCAGGAAGAAAGTGAGCGTGTGATCGGTGCGCACGCCGAGATCGACACGGGTGAGGTTCCAGAAGCTATGAATCGTAAGGCCCGCGCCCGCAAGCAGAGTCAGGGTGAGCGCGAATTCAACCACCACGAGACCTCGTCCCAGGCGATGGCGACCCCTGCCGACACCGGAGCGGCCTCCCGCCTTGAGCGCTTCATTGGGATCGACGCGCGAGGCGTACCAAGCCGGAGCGCAGCCGAAGAGGACACCGGCGAGCGTCGTCGCCGCCAGCGTGAAAATCAGGATGGGAAGATTCAGGCTCAGATCGGCCTCACTCGGCAAGGTGTCGGGCGGCATCACCGAGAGCAAGCCTTGCAGAATCGCGTAGCCGACGCCGATGCCGAGCGCCCCTCCACCTATCGCCAGCAGCACGCTCTCGGTGAGAAGCTGCGAGAAGATCGTCGAGGACCTCGCGCCCAGGGCACTTCGCAGCGCCATCTCGCTTTGGCGGCTCACGTTCTTCGCCAATATCAGGTTCGCCACGTTAGCGCAGGCAATCAGAAGAACAAAAGCGACCGCGCCCAGCAGCAGCCAGAGCATCATGATGCGATCGGGAGGAATGAAGTCATTTTTGAGTGGCTCAACCGACGCGCCCCAGCCCCTGTTCGTGTGGGGATACGTCGCGGCCAGGCGCGATGTGACGGCGTCCATGTCAGCCTGCGCCTGCTTAATCGTGACGCCCGGCTTGAGCCTGCCCATCACGGTCAACCAGTGGGTGTCATGATTGGTCTTTTCGGCGCTGGTGAAGGAAAGCGGGAGCGCGAATTCTCCCTGACCCCGATCCGTCAAGCCCGGCGCAAAAACTCCGACCACGGTGTAGGGCTCGCCGTTGATCTGCAATGAGGTCCCGAGAATGTGGTGATTGGCGCCCAGCCGTTCCCAGAACTTGTGAGTGAGGATGACCTCGTGATCGCTGCCCGGCTGCCCCTCTTCGGGCAGAAAGTCACGGCCAAGAAAGAAGGGCGGATTCCCCAGCATGGTGTAAAGGCCGGGCGTGGTGACGCGGGCGCTCACATATTCCGGCTGTTGAGGAGTGGCAATGTTGAAGCGACCCTCGGACTGGGCGTTCAGGTCCTGAAACGCGCTGCTCTGCCGCTTCCACTCCAGGAAATCCGCCACGGAAACCGGATCGCGATTGCCTCGGACCTTCGACCAGACCATCACCACCTGGTCGGGCTGAGGATAGGGTAGCGGCGCCAGCAACGTGGCGTAGTCCACGGTAAAGATGGCCGTGTTGGCCCCGATTCCGAGCGCCAGCGTCAGGAGTACGGTCAAGGTCAGGCCGGGACTCTTGCGCATGAGGCGCAGGCTGTAGGTCACGTTCTGAATGAGAGCCTGCACAACCGCTCCTGCCGCGCAAAGGCGCGTGGCTACTTGCGGCCAATCCCATGCCAGGCCAGACGCGCCGAAGTCCAGTATTAGCCTATGTTTAGAGGCACGCGCGGCTGGAAGTCATCGGCATACGTCCGCTGTCGGACAGCTCCGTGCGACAGCGAACATCCCGAAAACCCGAATCGACGGTAGCGGGAACACTCAAATCGATTGTACCGTTATGGTTATATCTAGGTTAATAGCGGACTCCCTCGCACAAGGATAATCTGAGACCATGTTCCTTCCGACCTGTATTTATCGCCGTCGTCCTCGGATTCGCTCTCGTCAGGGCGACCGGCAAATGCGCCGAGTGCGGGGCGTGAGGGGACGGACGAGACGCGCTCTAGGCGACGTCTAAATGGCAGGGTGCATACATCTCGTACAAAAGCACTTAGCAGATCGCCGAAATTTCCCTTGACTTCCTGCAAAAATTACATTATTGATTAATGTGATTTATGACAACCGTTCCCAGCTACGTCTCTCGAGCTGGTGAAGGGAGTCTTGGTCAGACCCCTGTTTCCAGCCGCAAGTCAGACCAAAGTATTCGAGCTAAAACTTTCACAATCAAGCGATTGGTCGTTGCGGTCGGCACGTTCCGCCGCAAAAAACACACGCCGTTCCTGCTTTCAATCAGCCCGAATCCACCGTGGAGCCAAGGCGGAATGTCCTTTGGATTCAATAGAAAATCGGCTGCGGTTGCAGAGGCCATCTGAAATTCAGGCGGAAATTCTTCGAACGGCAAGCACGACCCGCCTGTCGGCAACCGCTCTGCATCCTGGTTCCGGCCCAGACTGTCGAATAATTTGGGACTCAGCTGTCGCGAAACGCGCAAAAAGCGAACGAAGCCGGAATGTTGCTGAAGCGAAAAGAGATGCGAGAATATCGCTCCCAATCCGGATTCCGGCCCCCCGCCAAAGCGGCGGGCTGAACGGATTCCGGCGCTGGGCTTAAGCTTTCTATGGAAGCGAACTTGACAATGAGTGACCGTATCTGATACAAAGAAAGAGACATCGTGGCAGGACGGGGGCAGAAAAGGTCAGCCCCTTGAGGGTCACAGAAGCTATGCCAACCAGAACAGTTAAAAAGACTTCGGGCCGCGCCCGCCGAGCCGTGGCGGTCAAGCGGACCAGCGTATCGGGATCGGGTCGCAGGGTCAATCGCGGGCGTGAGACAAAGGCCGCGCCTAAGGCTAAGACAGGGATTGCCAGTCGACTGGCCACCGCTGGAGCAATGGCTCACGCCCTCAAGCGCCAGCAAATGCCGGTCGACGAAAAGCACGTGGCCGCGATTCGCAACTTCGAGGCGGGCTTGCAGCTCGCGCAGCGTCAGAATTACCGCAAGGCGCAGGAAATCTTCAAAAGGCTCGTGGCCGAGGGTCCGGCCGATGTAGCGGACCGGGCGCGCGTTCATCTCCGGGCCTGCACCGAACGCGCCGGGACCAAGACGGCCGCGCCGCGCACCGTGGGCGACTACCACGTGATGGGTGTTGCGGAGTTGAACCGGCGCGACCTGGACCGGGCCGTTGAATACCTGAGCAAAGCCCGGAAGCTGGAACCGAAGCGCGAAGAGATCCGTTACGCGCTGGCAGCGGCCCACGCCCTCCGCGGCGATCACGAGGAGGCGCTCGAGAATCTGGCGGCGGCCATCGCTTTACGGCCGCAGAATCGGTTCCAGGCGCGGCACGACGCGGATTTCCAGCCCCTGGTCGGCAATCCGCGCTTCGCCAGCCTGGTCAGCTTCCACGGCGAGGCCGATGGAGGCTACAGGTCGAGGCTCTGACCGGGGAGGCGTGCCCATGCGCGTGGTGGCGATGGGCGGCGGCACCGGTCTTTCCACGCTGCTGCGCGGCCTGAAGACGTTCGTGGCCGATTCGGCCGCTCCGCCCGGGCCCAGCCCCTCAATCCGACGTCTGACCGCTATCGTCACCGTCACCGACGAGGGCGGAAGTTCCGGCCGCCTCCGGCGCGAGTTCGGCATGCTGCCGCCAGGCGACATCCGCAACTGCCTGGTTGCGCTTGCCGAAGACGAGCAGCTTCTCACCCGCCTCTTCCGCTATCGATTCTCCGACGGCCGCGGCCTTGCCGGGCACAGCTTCGGCAATCTCTTTCTCGCCGCGCTCACGCATCTCAGCCGCGACTTCGCCGAGGCGGTGCGCCTCTCAAGCGAAGTGCTGGCAATTCGCGGCGAGATTTTTCCCTCGACGCTCTCCGACGTCCGCCTGAGAGCGCGGACAGTCGACGGCCGGCTGCTGCGGGGCGAGTCGAAGATCACGCAAACCCCGGCTCCCATCCGGCGCCTCGAGATGATTCCCCGCGGCGCGCGCCCGCTGCCGGAGGCGCTTTCGGCCATTGACGAAGCCGACCTGATCACCCTCGGTCCGGGATCGCTCTACACCTCGCTGATTCCCAACCTGCTGGTGCGCGGCGTGGCCGCGCACCTCGCCCGCGCGCGCGCCGTCCGAGTGCTTGTCGTGAATCTCATGACCCAGCCGAATGAGACCCGCGGCCTCACGGCGTCCCAGCACCTGCGCGCTCTCCGCGAGCACGCGGGCGGCCGGCGGTTGATCGACTACGTGGTGTTGAACACTACGCCGGTGTCGCGCCGGGTGCGGAAACGCTACGCCGCCGAAGGCGCGGCTCCCGTGACGAATGACGTGGATGCGGTGCGCAAGCTCGGGGCGGAGCCCGTGGAGGCGCCGCTGATGGAGGAAGCTGAAGTGGCGCGGCACGACCCGCATCTGCTGGCGCGGCTGCTGCTGCGGCTGGGGTCGCGCCCGATACGTCCGCGTGACCGAAGCGCCTCCATCGCGACGCGTGGCGCAGGATCTCGCGCGATTTTTGATTGACAGAGCCGCTCGGACCGCCGACAGTATTGAGTCTCTCGCCGCAGCGAGATTCGTCCGGTTGAATCTTTCACTTGAGGTGTCCTGCATGTCTGTGAAATGCGATCGTTGGATCCGCCGCATGGCGCAAGAGCACGGGATGATCACGCCGTTTGCCGACAGCCAGGTGCGCGAAGGCGTGATCTCCTACGGCGTATCGTCGTACGGTTACGATCTGCGCGTCGCCGATGAGTTCAAGATCTTCACCAACGTGAACACCACCATTGTCGATCCCAAGCATTTCGACGCCCGGTCGCTCGTGGAGTACAAGGGCGACGTCTGCATCGTGCCGCCCAACTCGTTCGCGCTGGCGCGGTCGGTGGAATACTTCAAGATTCCACGCAACGTGCTCACGGTGTGCGTCGGCAAATCGACCTACGCGCGCTGCGGGATCATCGTCAACGTCACCCCGCTGGAACCGGAGTGGGAAGGCTTCGTGACCCTCGAGATTTCGAACACCACGCCGCTGCCAGCGCGCGTCTATTCAAACGAAGGACTGTGCCAGATCGTCTTCTTTGAGGGCGACGAGGTCTGCGAGGTCTCGTACAAGGACAAAAAGGGGAAGTATCAGGCACAGCAGGGCATTGTGTTGCCGAGGATCTGAGAAGCCAGGAGCCAGAAGTCAGTAGGGGCGCTTGCCGTGAAGGTGACAGGGTATGGCGATGAGTGTCGACGGCGCTGGGCATCGCCCCGGTGGCGCGTCAACGTAAGGCTACCCTTTTTTCTGCTGCTCGCCGGTTTTTGCAGCGCGCCGATGGCAGCGGTCGCCGGTCGCACGGTCCGAGGTTCGTTGCCTGCTGAACCCCGCCAACTGCCTATTGCCTACTTTCAACAAAGCCCTGCGCCCGAGGGCGCTCCGCAAGCCGCCCCGCAGCATTTTACCCTCACGCCCGAGCAACGCGCGCGCGCGGAAGCTTGGGCTCGTATCGGGGACATCACCTACGTCGCCGGTCTTCTGCTGGCCATCGCGCTGAATCTCATCTTCTGGCTTCGCGGCTTCGGCGTAGGGCTGCGGAACCTCGCGCGACGCGTCTCCTGCCGGCTGATTGTGAAATGTCTGGTGATTGCTCCGCTGTTCGTCGGGGCCACGGCTCTCGTCAATTTGCCGCTCGACTACTATGCGGGACACTTGCTCGAGCGCCGGTTCGGTCTCTCGACTCAAACGTTCGCTTCCTGGTTCGGAGATTGGGGTAAGACGCTGGCGCTTTCGATCATCGCCGGCGCGGTCCTGCTGTGGGTCTTCTATGGCGTGATCCGGCGAAGTCCACGGCGCTGGTGGTTCTACTTCTGGCTGGCGACGATTCCGCTTGCGCTCTTCGTAATGTTCATCGAGCCGTGGGTGGTGGAACCGCTGTTCTACAAGTTCATGCCTCTCGCGGATTCACAGCCCGCGCTGGTCGGTCGCATCGAGACCATGCTCGGCAACGCCGGCGTCGACATTCCGCCGCCGCGCATCCTGCTGATGAACGCCAGCAGCAAGACGACGGCGCTCAACGCGTACGTCTCCGGTGTGGGCGCAAGCAAGCGAGTCGTGGTGTGGGACACCACGCTCCGCGCGCTCACGCCCGACGAGACCCTGCTCGTCCTCGGTCACGAGACGGGACACTACGTCCTTCACCACATCGCGAAGGAGTTTGCGCTTGATGAAGGCGTCCTGCTGGTGATCTTCTATGTCGGGTACCGGGTTTTTCGCGCCATGGTCCGCCGCTTCGGCGCGCGCACCGGGCTGGAAGGAGAGGGCGATCTCGCTTCCCTGCCGCTGGCCATTCTGATTCTTACCGTGCTTGCCTTCCTCGCCTCCCCTGCCCTGAACGGAATCTCGCGTCACTACGAGCATCAGGCGGATCAATACGGTTTGGAGGTGGCGTACGGCGTGGTGCCGGACCCCAACGCCGCCGCCGCGCGTGCCGAGCAGACCCTGGGCGTGATTGACCTCGCGCAACCCGACCCGAGCAGGCTCAAGGTCTTCTGGCTTTACACCCATCCGCCGGTCGAGGATCGAATCCGATTTGAGAACGACTACCATCCGTGGACCGGGGGGCGTCCGATGGAATTTGTGCGCGGGAGTCGATAAACGAATCCCTTGGTGTAAACTCAGCTTCATAATGCTCAGGGAGGGCCAATGCAATTCACCGTCACTCACACCCGCCAGACCATGGGCCAGCAGATTCAGGTGGCCGTCACGGCGGCTGGCGGCAGCGAGCTGATTTCGGAAGTTGTCACGCAGTTCGACGGATTCACCATTGGCGATGACCCGCTTGCGCCGGGGAGCACGCAATACGATCGAACCTTCGACGGGCAGTCGGCAACCATTGGCGCCACTCACACGCTGGTCGTAACTGCGCTCGACCAGAACGGCACGCCTCATTCCTCCACCGCGATCTGGACGGACGTGAGCTGACCGCGGTGGCTCGGTCCTCCATGCTCAATGCTCCAGCCGGTTGTATTTCTTCAGAACCTCGCGCAGCTTCTCGTGGGGCAGCGCGATCGCCGTGTTGCCGTTGATTCCGGTCATGGTTTGCGCGCCCACCATGGCATTGACGATTGCCTCTTCGGTCGCCTCGACCGTCGCCTCGAACAGCGGATCCAACTGATCGTTCGGGATCATGTCGAGATGACGAATTCCTAAAGGGCTGGCAGCGCCGGGATTGGCTGTGGAGAAAGCGATGAAGATATCGCCGGAGCCGTTGCCGGAGATGGTACCGGTGCGAGCGACGCCGAGCGTGGCGCGGCGGGCGAGACGCTTCAACTGGGTGGGAATGAGCGGCGCGTCCGTGGCCACCACGATGATGATGGACCCGGCATCGCGCTGAGCCGTCGATTCCGCTTGCGCCAGGGCAATGCCGCCCGGCCGAGTCGCCGGATCGCGGCGATCGGACCAGACCTTGTGCTCCGGAATCTCTCGACCCACCGGCGCGCCGGCAATTCGCAGCAGGTCGCGCGCGCCGCAATTGCACTGCACCAGTACCCCGACCGTGTAGCCGCCCACGCTCGCGGGAAGCGTGCGCGAGGCGGTCCCGGTGCCGCCTTTGAATTCGTAGCAGACCATGCCCGTGCCGCCGCCCACGTTGCCCTCGGGCACCGGCCCGGAGCGCGCGCTGTCGAGAGCGTGCCAGGCGTCCTCGGGCTTGACGTGAAATCCGTTCACGTCGTTGAGAAAGCCATCCCAGGTTTCCGCTACCACCGGGAGCGACCACCAGTACTCGGAATCGGGGGGCTGGCCGTGCTTCACACGCCACCGAATGATGGCGTCCCGGACCAGGCCCACGCTGTGGGTGTTGGTGATCATCACGGGCCCTTCGAGGAATCCGGACTCCTCGACCCAGGTAGTGCCCGTCATTTCGCCGTTGCCGTTTTCGCTGAACCAGCCCGCCAAGACCTGGTCGCTTGAATCTTTGCCGCGCGGCAGAATGGCCGTGACGCCGGTCCGCACCGGACCTTGTCCCACTACCAGCTTGCCTTCGCCGGAGATCAGCGTCGTGAAGCCGACCTCTACACCCTTCACGTCGGTGATGGCATCGAGCGGACCCGGTGCGCCTTCGAAAGGCACGCCCAAATCGCGAGCGCGGACGGGCGAGCCAGCCGGAGACTCTGGAGTCCCTTGCGCCGCTGCTTTGGGTATGCCTGCGGTTGCCAGCCACGCGGCGGCGACGATCAGCACGGCTGCAGTCGGCGCGCCTCTTCTCATTTGCATCCTCACACACCCGGCCAATTACAACTCAACAGCCACCGTCCGCAAATCAGCAATCGTCAGCCAGCAATCGTCAATCATCCTGAGTGTCGGAAGTGCACGACCTCGCCGTCGTGTACGACGTATTCCTTGCCCTCCAGCTTGAACTGGCCGCGCGCTTTGGTTTCATTCAGGGTGCCCGCCGCGATCAGGTCCTCATAGCTCACGACCTCGGCGCGAATGAAGCCTTTCTGGATGTCGGAGTGGATCTCGCCGGCGGCGTCGAGCGCCGTGCTGCCGGCGCGAATCGTCCAGGCGCGGCACTCATCCTCACCCACCGTGAAGAAAGAAATCAGATCGAGCAGACGGTAGCCCGTGCGGATGAAGCGCGAGAGCGCCGACTCCTTCAGGCCGTAGCTCTGCATAAAGTCCGCAGCTTCGGCGTCGGAAAGCTCGGCCAGTTCCGCCTCGATCTTGCCGCAGACGGCGGTCACAGCGGTGCGCGGCTTGCGCGCCAGTCCCATCTCAGCCGCGAACTCGTCGGCGGCTTCGGCGCGCGCGGCGTCGCTCTCATCGAGGTTCAGCACATAGACCATCGGCTTCAGGGAGAGAAAGGTAAAACCGCGAATCAGCTTGCGCTCTTCGTCGGAAAACTCGAGCTGACGCAAGGGAATCTGCTGCTCGAGCGCTGCTTTGCATTTCTCAACCACTTCCAATTCGCGCTCCAGCACCGGATTCTTCAGCTTCTTCACGTCCTTGGCAAGCCGTTCCAGGCGCTTCTCGACCACGCCCAGGTCGGAGAGGATCAACTCCAGGTCGGTCGTTTCCAGATCGCTCTTGGGATTCACCTCGCCGCTCGGCGGCGGCACGGCATCGTTGTGGAAGGCGCGCACCACGTGCGCCAACGCATCCACTTCCTTGATGCTGGCCTCGCCGCGCGCGCCCGAACGCAGCAGGTCGATCACGCTGCCGGGACTGTCCAGGTATTCGATGGAGGCATGGACGGTTTTCTCGGGATTGTACATGGCCGAGAGCCGACCGAGCCGGGCGTCCGGCACGGCCACCACGCCGACGTGCGTCTCGGTTCTCGACGACGCGGCTTGCGCTCCGTGGGCGTGCGCCAGAATCTGGAAGAGCGTCGTCTTGCCCGTCTGCGCGAGTCCGATGATCGCGATTCGAAGCACATTCACCTCAATGAGTCATCAGGGCAGGCCCGGGTGCCCGTCCATTTCCATGCCAGCGGGCCAGCCTATTATAACGGCCGCGGCCGCCGTGAATCTGCAAGGCCGGAGAGACCCTACGAAGAGTCGCGAAAGGCGTTTTTGAACACCTGCACTTGAAAGCCGCTATCCACCGTCCACGAGACGCTGGCGATATCGAAGCGATAGGATATGTCGCGGCGTCCGAGGCGCCGCAGATAGGTCTCGGCCGATTGCAGAATGCGGCGGCGCTGCTTGGGCAGCACCGCAGTCTCGGGAGGACCAGCTTCCTTCGACGTTCGCGTCTTCACTTCGACAAACGCGAGCACGGGCCCGTCCCAGGCGACAAGATCCAGTTCTGCACCGCGTACACCAGGACGGCGGTTGCGGGCCACCACGGTGTAGCCGGCCCGGCGCAAATGCCAGTAAACCAGCCTCTCACCGCGACGTCCGGTCTCAAGATGGACGTCCGGACGATTTCCGGCCAGACCCGGGCGCCTCTCGCGGAGCGCGTCGCGACGCTCGCGCCAGACCAGCACCCGGTAGACCGCATGCGCCCACCAGCTCATGATGCTCAGGTTCGAGGGCTGACGTCAGGCTCGATTGGGCAGGCACGAGGCCTGCCCGAAAGCGAGTCATAAAAGCTACAAAGAGCGCTCAATCTCCGTGAGACAGCCATCGAGCGTGCGAATGGCAAAGTCCGCCTGCTCTTCATTGAGGATGAGCGGCGGCATCAGCCGCAACGTGGTGTCTCCGGAGCCCAGCACCAGCAGGCCCTTGTGAAACGCCGCCTGCACCAGTTGGTTGCGCAGATCGGGAGCCTTCTCCCTGGTTTTCTGATCGCGCACGATTTCGATTCCGATCATCAGACCGCGGCCGCGAACGTCGCCCACGATCTTGTGGCGCTCGCGCCAGCCGGCCAGCCGGCCCATGATGAATTCGCCCATGCGCGCCGCGTTCGCGATGTACTCGCGCTCGAGCAGGTCCATGGTGGCGTTGGCGGCGGCGATGCACACCGGGTTGCCGCCGAAGGTCGAGGCGTGCGCCCCGGGCGTCCAATCCATCACGCTGGCGCGCGCGATAATCGCGCCCAGCGGCATGCCGGAAGCGATGCCCTTGGCGGTGCAGATGATGTCGGGCTCGATTCCGGCGTGCTCGACGGCCCACCATTTGCCCGTTCGTCCCATGCCGCACTGCACTTCATCAGCAACCAGCAGAATTCCGTGCTTGCGGCAGATCGCCTGCAGACCTTGCAGGAATTCGACGGGCGCCGGAAGGTATCCGCCTTCACCCTGGATCGGCTCGATGAAGATCGCCGCCACTTCATCGGGATCAACGCGGCGCCGGAACAATTCCTTCTCGAGATAATTCAGGCAGTCCTGGGAAGCATGTTCGGGACGGATGCCGTAGGTGCCGCGATAAGTATCAGGAAAGGGCGTGTGGAATACGCCGGAGAGCAGGGTGCCGAATCCTTTGCGTTGGATTGCCCGGCTTGCCGTCAGCGACAGCGCGCCCATGGTGCGTCCGTGAAAAGCGCCATGAAACGCCACCAGCTTGTCGCGCTTGGTGTGATACTTGGCGAGCTTGATGGCCGCTTCCACCGCTTCGGCGCCGGAGTTGCCAAAGTAGACGCGCTTCGCTTCTTTACCCGGCGCGATGGAAGATAATCGCTGGGCGAACTGGGCGAGGCTGGGATAATAGAAATCCGTGCCCGACATGTGAATCAGCGTCGCAGCCTGCTCCTGGATGGCACTCACGACTTCGGGATGGCAGTGACCTGTAGAGGCCACCGCGATGCCGGCGGCGAAATCGAGAAAGGTGTTGCCGTCCACGTCCTCGACGATCATGCCGCGGCCGCTCTTGGCGACCAACGGATAATCGCGGGTGTAGGACGGCGAAACGTAAGTGCGATCGAGTTCCAGCACCCGGCGCGCTTCGGGGCCGGGCAACGAGGTGTTGATTTGCGGCAGAGCGCCTTTGGCGCCCTTGGCCAACGTTTGAGCGGTGCTCATGAGTTTCTCCTTTGAACGGGCTGATGGTGCGTTGTCCCGGCAGCCGACGGAGAGATTATTGGGACAGTCGGCCGCGGAATGCGGCGTTCAAAGAAGGGCCTAATCTCCGGAGAAGAGATTGGGTCGGGCGAGGGACGGGAATGTGAACCACAGTGCGGTGGGATGCATGTTTCACTTCCGTTTCCAGCGTGTTCCGGACTTGCTGTCTTCAATCACGATGCCGGCTTTGAGCAACTCATTGCGAATCTGGTCCGCTTCCGCGTACTTCCCGCCGCGGCGGGCGCGCTCGCGGGCGCTGAGCCGCTCTTCGATCTCCGCTTCGGTCAGCGTTTCCACCATGACCGGCGCCGCGTAACCCGCTCCCATCGCCTGGGCAGCCTCGGCCGACGTCGCGGCGCCCGATGTGCCGGCTGCCGCCGTCTGAATAAATCCAAACTGGCGCAGCTTGGCGTAGTCCTCGTCGTCGAGCACCGCGAACACACGATCCCAGCGCTCCAGCGTGTCGAGAAAAGCGCCGCGCTCCCCTTCGCGAAATTCGCCGCGGTCCATGGCGATGTTGCCTTCGCGCACCAGGTCGAAAATGGCGCCGAGCGCCGCCGCGGTATTCAAATCGTCGTCCAACGCTTCTACAAATCCTGCCAGCGCGGTGACGGCTCGCGCCGCCATGTCCGGATTCGATCCGGACGCGAAGCTTTCGGTGGTGAGACGATCGCGGAAGTTGCGCAGCCGATCGAGCGACTGCTCCGCCTGCTTGAGCCCGTCGAAGGTGAAGTTGAGCGGCTTGCGGTAAGGAACCGACATCAGCAGATAGCGCACCGCCGTCGGCTTGTACTGCCGCGCCATCAGGTCGCGCAGCGTATAGAAGTTGCCGAGCGACTTCGACATTTTCTGGCCCTCCACAACCAGGTGCTGGCCGTGGACCCAGAAGCGCGCGAAGGGCTGCCCGGTGGCAGCCTCGCTTTGCGCGATCTCATTCTCGTGGTGCGGGAAGATGAGGTCCGTGCCGCCGGAGTGGATGTCGAGGGTAGCGCCCAGGTACTTCATCGCCATCACGGAGCATTCCAGGTGCCAACCCGGCCGCCCCCGCCCGAGGGGCGTGTCCCAGGAGTCTTCGCCCTCTTTGGCGGCTTTCCACAGCACGAAATCACGCACGTCCGCCTTCTCGTATTCGTCGGCGTCCACACGCGCTCCGGCGAGATTGCCCTCCAGTTTCATGTGCGAGAGCTTCCCGTAGCCGGCAAACGCCTCGACCTTGAA
>Ga0335085_10006660_pt1 | contig 18148 bp, 17 predicted proteins | sample Lox_Sample_45_FD_206712 | JGI IMG/M metagenome (GOLD analysis project Ga0335085, IMG submission 206712) | Soil microbial communities from Loxahatchee National Wildlife Refuge, Florida, United States - Lox_Sample_4.5 | ecosystem: Environmental > Terrestrial > Soil > Wetlands | place: USA...
GCCTCGTGGCGTTGCAGCAGCTCCAGATCCAGGTCGACGCCGCGGTGCGCCAGGTAGCGGCCGCACGGCGGGCGGTCTCGCTCGCGGCCGATCGCTACCACGGCGGGGTCGACAGTTACACGACGCTGCTCGACGCTCAGCGCATCCAGGCCGACGCGGAGCTCGGTGAGTCGAGCTTGCAGCGCCAGCAGCGCGTCGCGGTCGTGCAGCTGTATCGAGCGCTGGGCGGCGGGTGGGACCCGGTGACCGACACCCTCGCGGTGCCTCACCCGCAGCACTAGGTCACGGCGCCCATGCGCGGCACCTAGTTTCCCGCGCCCTCCACCTCGCACGCCGCCCCCATGTCCTGGCTCACCGCTCCCGAGACTTGGATTGCCCTCGTCACCCTCACGATCCTCGAGATCGTGCTGGGGATCGACAACATCATCTTCATCTCGATCCTCGCCGCCAAGCTCCCTGCCGCACAGCAGCCCCGCGCTCGGATGCTCGGTCTCTTGGTCGCGATGGTGACGCGCGTCCTGCTGCTCCTGTCGATCACCTGGATCATGCGGCTCACGGAGCCGCTCTTCGCGGTCTTGAGCCACGCGTTCTCGGGCCGCGACCTGATCCTGCTGATCGGCGGGTTGTTCCTGATCTGGAAGAGCACGCGCGAGATCCACAACAAGCTCGAGGGCGGGGAGGGCTCGCGCAGTGCGAGGGAGGCCGAGACGTTCACCAGCGTCATTGTCCAGATCGCTGTGCTCGATATCGTGTTCTCGCTCGACTCGGTGATTACCGCGGTAGGGATGGCCCGCCATGTCGGGGTGATGATCACGGCGATCGTCGCCGCCATCGGCGTCATGTTGTTCGCGGCGCGCGCCATCAGTGAGTTCGTGGAGCGCCATCCCACCATCAAGATGCTCGCGCTCGCGTTCTTGCTGCTCATCGGGGTGACGCTCCTGGCGGACGGGTTCGGCCAGCACGTCCCCAGGGGCTACGTCTACTTCGCGATGGGATTCTCGGTGTTCGTCGAATTCCTGAATCTGCGCGCCGGCAGGAAGCGCGCGGCGGAACCAGTACATCTCAGGCGGGCCACACCCGGCTGATCGGAGCGCCGCCGGCTAGAAAGACGTGCTCCAGTCGATGGTGGCGGACTCGCCGCAGCGCGCGCACCGCAGCGCGGTCTGCTCGCGCTTGAGGGGCATGCGTTGCTGGCAGGCGGGACACACTCCGTAGCGCGAACCCCAGCTGATCGGCAGATCCACGGCATCGTAGGGGCGGGGAACGACGGCCCATTCCTTGGGCCGGACGAACGTCACCTGGACGAGCTCACGCGGAATGCTGACGGATCGCTGTCCCACCTCGACAACCGCCGCCTCGGGCGTGAGGCGCACGACCTGGTACCAGGCGCCACGACGCACGCTGCAATTCACGTCACCGCGTACCTGCGCCCAGCGTGGAGCTTCAGCCACCGTCTCTCTCCCGCATCCTCGAATCCGGGCTTCAACATAGGCCGGCCTGGCCCGAGGAGCGGGTGACGGGAGTCACATCCGGGGGGGCGGCTTCCCCTCGATCACCCCCCGTGTACCTTCGAAACGTATGACCCGCTGTGGGACCGTCGTCCTCGCCGGCCGCCCGAACGTCGGCAAGTCGACACTCCTGAACGCCCTGGTGGGCGAGCACCTGGCGATTGTCTCGCCGAAGCCTCAGTCCAGCCGCCTCCCCGTCGTTGGGTTGGTGACGCGAGCCGAGACGCAATTCATCTTCACCGACTCGCCGGGACTGCTCGAGCCCAAGTACCGCCTGCACGAGGCGATGCGGGCGGCCGCGCGCCGAGCGATCTCCGACGCCGACGTGATCGCCTACCTCCATCCCCTGTCCGAATGCCCGGCGCCGCCCCTCCAGGAGGTCGCCGGTCTGGAGCGGCCGCCGCGTGCGCCCGTCGTGACCGTGTACACGAAGGCGGATCTTGCGCCTCCCTCGAGCGCCCTCGTCCGCCCTCGACCGCCCGATGTCATCGTCTCCGCGGCCACGGGGGAAGGACTCGATACGCTGCTCGACGTATTGCGCGACCGTCTTCCCGAGAGTCCATTTCACTACGACCCGGAGGAAATGGCGACCCAGCCGCTCCGCTTCTTCGCTGCCGAATTCGTTCGCGAGGCCGCGTTCGAGGCTCTGCACGAGGAGCTGCCCTACAGCGTGGCGGTCGAGATCGACGAATTCCGGGAGTCTCCGACGCCGGTATATATTCGGGCGGTGGTGTACGTCGAGCACGACAGCCAGAAGGGCATCGTGGTCGGGGAGGGGGGGCGGACGATCAAGGCCATCGGGCAGGCCGCCCGTGCCAAGATCGAGCCGCTGGTCGGAGCGAGCGTGTTCCTCGACCTGCACGTGAAGGTGCTCCCCAAATGGCGCCGGCACGCTCCCTCGCTCAAACGACTGGGGTATGTCCCGTGAGCCTCGCGCCGGACCTTCTCGAGATCCTGGTCTGTCCTAAGTGTAAGGGGCCCCTCGAATACCGTACGACGCCTCCGTCCCCCGCGCCCCGGGAGGAGCTCGTCTGTAAGGCCTGCCGACTGATCTATGGGGTCGAGGACGACATCCCCATCATGCTGATCGATGAGGCGAGACATTTCTGACGCCCGGACGGGGTGGCGGAGCATCGGGCGCGTCGTCGCGATCGCGACACTCGTGTCCGCTCCTCCACCTGTCTGCCTGCTGGCCCAGGGCCTGGCAAACAACTCAGGCGCCCTCTTCCTCTCGCTCCCGGTGGGTGCCGAGGCGGTCGGCATGGGACAGACGGCGGTGACGCTGCAAGGCCGCGGCGAGGCCGCGTTCTGGAATCCGGCAGGGCTCGCGACGATGGGGGAAAGCGAGTTCGCGGTCGAAAGCGGGACACTGGCCGCCGGTCCCACCTACGCGATGACCGCGTACTTCCACGCGCGCGGGATCGGCGTGGTGGGTGGGGCGCTCTACATGCTCAACTACGGCGATCTCGACCGCACCGATTCCACCAACACAGTGATTGGGCGCATATCGCCTCGCAACTATGAATTCCTCGCCTCGTACGCGGCGCAGCTCGGCAGCTCGGTGGCGCTCGGCATCAACTACAAGCTGATCGAGCTGCGGGTGGACTGCAGCGGGGACTGCCGTGAGTTCCCGAACGGCGACGGTGTCACCCACGGGGTGGACGTCGGTGGCCAGGTGACGGTGGGGACGGAAGGGGCGTTCCGCCTGGGGTTCGCCATTCGGAACATCGGGTTCAAGCTGCAGGTGAACAACCGGGATCAGGCGGATGACCTGCCGGCGCAGGTCGTGATCGGCGCGGCCTACCGGCTCCCGCTCCCGGGTCAGCCGACGGGGAGCGTGTCGGATCGGCTCGATGTCAAAGTTGCGGCTGACGTGGAGAGCCCGTGGGGCAGCTACAGCAACTCGGAGATGCGGATCGGCGTCGACGTCGGCTTTCAGCGCCTCGTGCGGGTGCGCGGCGGGTATGCGTTCGTGCGGGATGGCTTGAGTGGGCCGAGCGTCGGCATGGGAGTCTCGAGCGGCACGATCGGCATCGACTTCGCGCGGAGCTTTCTCTCCGGGTCGGACTTCGTGACCGATAACCCGACATTCTTCGCATTCCGCGTCACCTTCTAGACGTGCACGCGCGGTTCCTCATGTTTGGGGTGGTGGCGCTCCTGGGCGGGCCTCGCGCCCGGGCACAGGCCGTCGATACTGCCGAAGCCCAGCGGCACTTCTGGGTGCGGCCGCTGGCGTCCGCGATCGTCCCGGGCTCGGGGCAGCTCATGGCGCATCAGAGCCGCGCCGCGATCTACTTCGCGGTGGAGGTCTACGCCCTGACCCGGTTTCTTCAGCTCACCGTCGTCTCGCATCAGGAGGCGAACCGGTTTCGCGACCTGGCGTTCCAGGTCGCGCGCGCCGGGTTCAAGCCCACGCAGCGCGACACCACGTTCGAGTACTTCGAGACGATGCAGCGGTTTCACCAGAGCGGGCAGTTCGACCGCGATCCCGGAGGGGCGTTCACGCCTGAATCGGACACCACGACCTTCAACGGATCGATGTGGCTGCTCGCGCGGCGGACCTATTGGGTGGACCCCAATCAGGCCCCCGACCCCCGCTCGCCGGAATACGCGCGCGCGCTCACCTTCTATGAGAGCCACGCGGTGGGACCGGGGTATCTGTGGTCCTGGGTCGGGGCGGACGACCAGCTCGGCGTCTTTCGCGAGACCATCAGCCAGAGCGACAACGCTGCGCGGCAGGCGCAGGATCAGCTCGGGTTGCTGCTGGCAAACCACCTCGTGAGCGCCGTGGACGCGTTCATCTCCACCCGGATGGAGCGCGCAACCCACCGGCCCTTCACGCTCCACACGCTGCTCGGTCCGGCCTCCACCTCCATGACCGTTTCGGTGGGTTTCTAAGTGCGCCGTGCGGCGGCGTTGTTTGACACACGGGGCCAGTGGTCTCAACTTTAGGCGGGCTGGACCTTTACGCGAGGAGCCAGGTGCGAACTCGCCCGACGATCCTGTTTTTTTCGCCGGTTGGCCGTTCGGTGCCTGACTTCCTGAACCGCTGGATGGACGGAAAGGGATACACCGTCGTCCAGGTCAAGGACTCGGGGTTCATCGAGCAGCTGGTCCTGCGCTCGCTTCCGTCCCTCGTCGTCATCGACGCCGACGGGGCGGGCCCGGTGGGGCTCGAGCTCTGCACCCGGCTCAAAGGCGACTCGTACTCCGCCATCATCCCGCTCGCCGCCGTGTCGGCCCGCCACACGACCGAAGGGGTGAAGGCGTGGTTTGCTGCGGGGGCGGACGAGGTCATCACGCCCCTGTTCGAGCCCGCGGAGCAGGCCAGTCGGCTGGACGGATTGATGACGCGCACGGCGCGCGACGTGGCCGTCAACCCCTCGACGCGCCTGCCGGGGACCACCGAGATCGATCGCGAGATCCGGCGCCGTATGGACCGCGGGGAATTGTTCGCCGTCTGCTACGCCGATCTCGACCACTTCAAGGAGTACAATGATCGGTACAGCTATCACGACGGTGATCGTGTCATCTATATCCTGTCGCGCATTCTCCACGACGTCGTCAAGGGCATGGTCGGCAGCGACGGGTTCGTGGGTCATATCGGTGGTGATGACTTTATCGTCATGATTCCATTCTCTTCCATCAGCGCCGTCTGCAGCGAGATCCTCGACGTCTTCGACACTCTCATCCCGTATCAGTACAACGAGCAGGATCGCCGCGCGGGCTACTATTTCGGCAAGGATCGCCGCGGGCAGCTGCACCGCGTGCCCCTGATGACGCTCTCGATCGGGATCGTGACCAACCAGCACCGGCGCTTCACCCACCCTGCGCAGGTGAGCGAATTGGCGACCGAGATGAAGAGCTACGCAAAGACGCAGGCGGGGTCGGTGTTCGTGATCGACCGGCGACGTGATCACGAGCCGGACGAGGTCGACGACCGCAGGTCTCCTGCATGAACGTCACCTGCTCGTCGTGCGCGACCGTCTACCGGGTCGATCCGGCCAAGGTGCCGGCCGGAGGGGTCCGGGCACGCTGCTCGGTATGCGGCACGGTCTTCACAGTGGGCGGGCCGGCCGCAGCCGCTCCCGTTCCGGCGGCGGCGCCCGCGGCAGCTGGGCCTCCCCCGCTCGACGCCCGCGCCGCAGCCCCCGTGTTCACGCCCGCGCCAGCGGGGCGCGTGCCCGCAACGCCGCCGGCGGCGCCGTTGGCCGCGCCCCCGCGACCGCAGCCGCCGCCCCCGCCCGTCGCGCCTCTCGCTCCCCCTGCGACGCCGCGACCGGTGGGCCCGGCACCCGCTCCGAGCGGGGTCCCGGCTCCCCCGTTCACCTTCGGAGGACCGCCCGCGGCCCCGGCCAGCCCACCCCGGCCGCCCATCGCGCGCCCGTCAGGCCCGATCGCGGCACCGCCGGCGCCTCCCGCTGTGCCACCTGCACGGACACCGGCCGCACCTCCGGCTGCGCCACCAGGGGCGCGGCCCATGGTCCCGCCCCCCGCCGCGCCGCCGGTTGGTCCGGCGGGGAGTCCCGGGGCGGCTCCCATGCCCCGCCCGTCCGCGCCATCCACTCCGCCGCAGGCGCCGGTGCCTCCCGTGCCGAGCGCACCGGCTCCCCCGGCCACGCCCGCCGCCCCGCCGGTCGCACCGAGTCCGCGCGGAACGGGCCCCCTGCGTCCGGTGAATCCGTTCATGGTGCAGGATCCCAAACAGAAAGCACGTCGTCTCGCGCGCGCGCTGATTTCCGACCTGGTGGTCTACCACCCGGAGAAGCGGCAGCAGGGCATGCGCGACGGAACACTCCCACTGCTCTTCAAGGAAGAGATAGAAAAGAGCTGGCAGGAGTATGTGGAGCAGGTGGGAGCCGACCTGGCGAAGAGCACGACCTTCTGGACCGAGGCCCTGAACGAGATTCTCGCGGGCGGCGCCAAGGCGTTCTGATTAGTTTACTTGGCAGTGAGAGCCGTCCCCGGGGATGCCGGCGGGCGGCTCGTATCGTACCCAGCCGAGCAAGCGAGCGTACCGTGGCCATCTCCGATCGTTTCCGCGAATTCGACCGCCGCCTGAGCGAGCTCCGGGACTTCCTTTGACGTCCCTGGGCAGGCCAAACGCCTGGGCGAGCTCGAGCATGCGATGGCGGAGGGGAGCATTTGGACGGATCAGGAGAAGGCTCGCCAGGTCGTCGGCCAGGTCAAGGAGATCAAGCGCTGGCTCGAGCCGTACCAGGCGCTCCGCAAACGCCTGGATGATGCGCTGGCCCTGAGCGAGATGGCTGAGGCGGAGGGCGACCAGGCCTTGGTCGGCGAGCTGGAGGCGGAGGCCGCACAGATCGACGCGCAGCTCGAAGCGCTCGAGCTCCAGAACATGCTGCGGGGCCGTGATGACGCGCGCGATGCGCTGCTGACCATCCACCCGGGCGCCGGCGGCACCGAGTCGCAGGACTGGGCCGAGATGCTGATGCGTATGTACGTCCGCTGGGCTGAGCGCCACGGCTTCAAAGTCGAGATGCTCGACCTCCTCGAGGGCGAGGAGGCCGGCGTCAAGTCCGCCGAGCTGCAGATCACCGGCCGATACGCGTACGGCCTGCTCAAAGCAGAGAAGGGCGTGCACCGGTTGGTGCGGATCTCCCCGTTCGACTCCCAGTCGCGGCGTCATACGTCCTTCGCCTCGGTCTTCGTCTACCCGGTCGTCGACGAGGACATCGAGATCGAGGTCCGCGATGACGATCTCCGCATCGATACGTTCCGCGCGTCCGGAAAGGGCGGTCAGCACGTCAACAAGACCTCGTCGGCCGTGCGGATCACGCACCTACCGTCGGGGATTGTGGTGTCATGCCAGCAGGAGCGCAGCCAGTTCAAGAACAAGGCGACCGCGATGAAAATGCTCAAGGCACGCCTCTACGAGCGGGCTGTGGCGGAGCGAGACGCGAAGAAGGCCGAGGTCGACAAGCAGAAGACCGACATCGCGTGGGGCAACCAGATCCGGTCCTACGTGTTCCAGCCCTACACCATGGTCAACGACCATCGCACCGACCTGAAGGTGACCGACGTCCAGCGCGTGATGGACGGCGACCTGGACCCGTTCATCGAAGCATTCCTGAAGCGCTTCGGGAGCAAGGCGGCGTGAGCGGGCTCGTCGAAGTCGCGCGTCGCGAAAAGCTCCAGGAGCTGGCCCGGCGCGGAGTCGCGTCGTTCGCCTATTCGTTCGATCGCACCCACGCCACGCACGCGGCGCTTGAGGAATTCGCGAAGCACCCGCCGAAGGACGGAGCAAGCACCAGCAGCTCGTACCGCCTCGCCGGGCGGCTGGTGGCGCTCCGGCCTCACGGCAAGACCACCTTCGCGCATTTGAGCGATCAGTCCGGGAAGATCCAGCTGTATTTCAAGCGCGACGATCTCGGCGAGGCGCCGTACGACGTGGTCGGCCTGCTCGACCTGGGCGACTTTATCGGGGTAGAAGGGCCTCTGTTCACCACCAAGACGGGCGAGGTCACCGTTCGGGTGAACGCGTTCACGCTGCTCGCCAAGTCGCTCCGCCCCCTGCCGCTGGGCAAGGAAGACGAGAGCGGCGTCACGCACGGCGCCCTCGCTGATGCCGAGCAGCGCGCCCGGCAGCGGTACGCCGACCTCGCGGTGCATCCCGAGGCCCGGGCGCTGTTCGCCCTGCGGGCGCGGGTGGTGAGCCGGATTCGCGCCTTTCTCGACGCTCGCGGGTATCTGGAAGTGGAGACGCCGGTGCTCCAGCCCGTGTACGGCGGCGCCGCCGCCCGTCCCTTCACGACGCACTATGAGGCTCTGGACACGACGGTCTACCTGCGGATCGCCGACGAGCTGTACCTGAAGCGGTGTATCGTGGGCGGCCTCGAGCGCGTGTACGAGATCGGTCACGACTTCCGCAACGAAGGCCTGTCGCGCTTTCACAATCCCGAATTCACCATGGCCGAGTGGTACGAGGCCTATGCCGACTACGAGGCGATGCTCGGGCTCACGGAGGACCTGCTCGCGTCGCTCGTGACGGAATTGTTCGGGACCACGACCCTCGAGCGCCACGGCGCGACGCTCTCCTTCGCGCGCCCCTTCGCTCGCCGGGACTACTACGGGCTGATTCGCGAGACGGCCGGCGTCGATCTCGCCCAGGCCGGGGACGACGAGCTGCGCGGGGCGCTGCGTCGCCGCGGTATTGCCGACGCCGACGCGCTGGGCGGCGCGAAATTGGTCGATGAGGTGTTCAAGACCTACGTCGAGCCCACGTTGATTCAGCCGACCTTCGTTCTCGACTATCCGGTGGCCCTGTCGCCGCTGGCCAAGCTCAAGCGCGGCGACCCGGCCAAGGTGGAGCGGTGGGAGCTGTTCATCCACGGCCGCGAGGTGGCGAACGCCTTCAGCGAGTTGAACGATCCCGAGGAGCAGCGCCGCCGCTTCGAGCAACAAGCCCGCCTGCGGGCGGCGGGGGACCAGGAGGCCCAGCAGCTCGACGAAGACTTCCTGCGGGCGCTCGAGTACGGCATGCCGCCCACGGGCGGCGTGGGGCTCGGCGTGGACCGCCTGATGATGATCTTGGCGGACCAGTCGAACATCCGGGACGTGATTCTCTTCCCGATGCTGCGGCCCGAATGATGTGGCCGGCACGGCTCGAGCGGCAAATCGCGCTCCGCTACATGCGGAGCCACCGCTCCTCGCGCCTGGTTTCGCTCATCACGCTCATCGCCGTCGGCGGGGTCACGGTCGGCGTCATGGCGCTGGTCGTCGTGCTCGGGGTAATGAACGGCTTGCAGAGCGACCTGCGCGACAAGATTCTCGTCGCGAACCCCCACTTGCGGGTCCTCACCTATGGGGAGGGACTGCGCCTCGACGACTGGCAGCGCGTGCTGGTGGAGGTGCGCCGGATGCCGGGGGTCACGGCGGCGGCGCCGTTCGTGATGACGCAAGGGCTGATCTCGGCCGGCCATGACTACGCCGAGGGCGTGGTCGTGCTCGGCGTCGAGCCCGACACGGGCGCCCGGGCCGTGACCACCTTCGCGCGCCATTTCGTCAAGGGCGACCTGCGCTTCCGGACGACGCGGCGCGACATCGAAGGCGGTATCGCCCTCGGCTCGCGCCTCGCGAGCAAGCTGTCGGTATTCCCGGGGGACGTCGTGACACTCGTGTCGCCGGCCGGCGCGCGCTTCAACCCGAGCGTCGGTGCGTTCGTGCCGCAGTTCCACCGCTACGAGGTGACCGGCCTGTTCGACACCGGCATGTACGAGTACGACAACAGCTACGTGGCGTTGCGGCGCCCCCTCGCCCAGCGCTTCGCCGGCCTCGATACCGCCGTGACGGGCGTGGAGGTGCGCCTCGCCGACCCCTGGAACGCCGTCGCCATCGGGCAGCAGATGGAGGTGCGGCTCGGCTACCCGCATCGCGTGCTCGACTGGCAGTCGCAGAACGCGTCGCTCTTCTCCGCGCTGAAGCTCGAGAAGCTCGCGATGGCGCTCGTGGTGTTCCTGATCTGCGTGGTCGCCGCGTTCAACGTGGTCGGGACGCTCACCATGATCGTGCGGGACAAGACGCGGGAGATCGGGATCCTGCTCGCCATGGGCCTCGAGCGCGCGTCGATCCGCCGGATCTTCATCGTGCAGGGCATCCTCATCGGCTTCGTCGGCACGTCGCTCGGCGCTACCCTGGGGTTCACGCTGGGGGCCATGGTCAACAAGGGGGAGTGGATCCGGATCGATCCCTCGGTCTACTTCATCGATCATCTTCCCGTGCACACGCAGCCACTCGATGCGCTGCTCGTGATCGCCGCGAGCCTGCTCATCGCGACGTTGGCCCCGCTGTATCCCGCGATCCAGGCGGCGCGGCTCGACCCGGTCACCGCGATCCGGTACGAATGAGCGTCCTCCTCGAAGCCCGCGGGTTGCGGAAGGTGTTCGCCGGGGGGGACGGCACGCCGCTCGAGGTGCTGCGCGGGATCGACGTCGACGTGCGGCGTGGCGAGCTCGTCGCGATCGTCGGCGCGTCCGGCGCGGGCAAGAGCACGCTCCTCCACCTGCTCGGAGCGCTGGACCGGCCAACGGCGGGCGATGTGTGGCTCGACGGGTCGCGCTATGCGGACCTCGACGCCGGCGGGCTCGCGGCCGTGCGGAACCGCAAGCTGGGATTCGTCTTTCAGTTCCACCATCTCTTGCGGGAATTCTCGGCTCTTGAGAATGTGATGATGCCTCTCCTGATCGGCGGGCGGCCGCCGCGCCAGGCCCGGACGCGCGCCGAGGAGCTCCTCGCGCAGGTCGGGCTGGCCGGTCGCATGTCGCACCGGCCGAGCGAGTTGTCGGGGGGCGAGCAACAGCGCTGCGCGGTCGCACGCGCCCTGGTGCATGACCCGAGCCTCGTGCTCGCGGATGAGCCCTCGGGCAATCTCGATCACGCGAACAGCGAGCGGCTGCATGACGTATTCTTCCGCCTGGCGCGGGAATTCGAGACCGCGGTGGCCGTGGCGACCCACAATCGCCAGCTGGCCGCGCAGGCGGACCGCATACTCTGGCTCGAGGATGGACGGCTCACGGTGGTCGATTCCGTGGATGCGATACCCTAATGTTGTGCGACAGCTGTAAAGAGCGGCAGGCGGTGATCAACCTGACGCAGGTCGAGCATGACTCGAAAGTCACGCTCCACCTGTGCGAGCAGTGCGCCCAGGACAAGGGAGTCGAAACCGGCGTGGCGGTGCTCAAGTCGCCGCTCGGCGGGTTCATCACGGCGATGGGGAAGGGCGCCGCGAACGTGCTTCCGACGGCCGTCGATGGGCTGCGTTGCTCCTCGTGCGGGGGGACGCTCAAGGACTTCCGCGAGTCGGGCCGTCTGGGCTGCGCGCAGTGCTATGAGGCGTTCGAGGGCCATCTGCGCGACCTGCTGCGCCGCCTCCACGGCTCGAGCCAGCACGTGGGCGAGCGCTACGTGTCCCCGGGAGAGGGTGACGCGGACCCGCGGAGCCGGCTGCTCGACCTGAAGGACCAGCTGCGGCGCGCCGTCGAGAACGAGAACTTCGAACTGGCGGCCGAGCTGCGCGACCGCATTCGAGTGCTCGAATGATCGACCTGTCGCTCTTGCCCGACGGCGGGATGAGCTGGCTCGATGCCTCGGGGCCCAAGGGGAGCGTGGTGCTCTCCACCCGCATCCGGCTGGCCCGCAACCTTCAGGGATACGCGTTCGGCCAGCGCGCGCGCGATGCGGATCGCGCCGCGATTCTCACGCGGCTCGAAGAGGCGGCGGCGTCGAGCGACCGGTTGTCCGACAGCGTGACCTTCCGGCTGGATCAGATGGAGCGGGTGGACCGCCAGCTGTTGCACGAGCGCCACCTGGTGTCGAAGGAGCTCGCCGGTTTGGACGGCGACGGGCGGCCCCGGCCCGGCGCCGCGCTGCTGGTGCGCGGTGGGGTCGGGGTGATGGTGAATGAAGAAGACCACCTCCGTCTTCATGGAATGCGTTCGGGGTTCGCCCTCGAGGAGGCGTATGCGCAATTGGAGGTTGCAGATGCGGAGTTAGGGCGGCTGCTGCCCTTCGCGTTTCACCCAGAATTTGGCTATCTTACTTCCTGCCCAACCAATGCCGGGACCGGGTTGCGGGCGAGTGTGCTTATCCACTTGCCGGGCCTCGTGTTGACGAAGGAGATCGGCAAGGTTCTGCAGGGTCTCTCGCAGGTGGGCCTCACATTTCGGGGCCTGTACGGTGAGGGGAGCGAGGTCGTCGGGAACTTCTTTCAGCTCTCGAACCAGACCACGCTCGGGAAGTCCGAGGAGGAGCTGCTCGATCACCTCGGCAAGATCGTCCGGCAGGTGATCGAGTACGAAGAGCAGGCGCGGGGCATGCTGCTGCAGAAGGCGGCTACCGAGGTTGCCGATAAGACCTGGCGGGCCTATGGGTTACTCAAGCACGCGCGCAGCCTGTCCTTCGAGGAGACGATGAATCTGCTGAGCGGTGTGCGCCTGGGTGTGGGATTGAATCTGATCCCCGAGCTGAGTGTATATACGTTGAACAAGCTGCTCATCTTCACCCAGCCCGCCCACCTGGCCGCGCTCGAGAATCGCTCGACGGGCGATCCTGAGTTGCCGACCGTGCGCGCGACGTATGTGCGGCGGATCCTGGGGGCCGAAGCGGGTTAGGCGGGAGCAATGAACGGATACAACTTCACGGACCGGGTGCGGAAGGTTCTGCAAATGGCGCGGGAGGAAGCCGCGCGGTTGCATCACGAGTACGTGGGGACCGAGCATATCCTCCTGGGCCTGATTCGCGAGGGCGAAGGGGTGGCGGCGGCGGTCCTGACCAACCTCAACGTCGATCTGGAAGAGATCCAGCAGAAGATCGAGGAAACGGTCAAGAAGGGCAAAGCGGCTGCCGCTGCAGGGCCCGACCTGCCCTATACCTCGCGCGCCAAAAAGGTGCTCGAGCTCGCCATGAGCGAGGCGCGCGAATTGAACCACTCCTACGTGGGCACCGAGCACCTCCTGCTCGGGCTCTTGCGCGAGGAGAAGGGGATCGCGGCGCAGGTGCTCACCGACGCCGGCGTCAATCTTGAGCAAGCTCGGGCCGAGACGCTTCGGTTGCTCGGCAGCGAGATGCCGGCAGGGCCCGCGCCCACCGGCGCCGGCACCCAGCCCGCCGCGCCGAAGAGCGAGAAGAAATCCAAGACGCCGGCCCTCGATCATTTCTGCCGCGATCTGACCCAGCTCGCGGCCGAAGGGCAGCTCGACCCGACCATCGGGCGCCAGAAGGAAATCGAGCGCGTGATGGAGATCCTGTCACGGCGCAAGAAGAACAATCCCGTGCTGATCGGGGAGCCCGGCGTCGGCAAGACGGCGATCGTCGAAGGCCTGGCGCAGCTGATCGCGAGCGGGCAGTGCCCCGACGCCCTGAAGGATCACCGCGTGCTGTCGCTCGATATGGCGGCGGTGATCGCCGGCACGAAGTACCGCGGGCAGTTCGAGGAACGGTTGAAGGCGATCATCAACGAGATCGCCCAGAATCGCAACATCATCCTGTTCATCGACGAGCTGCACACGCTGGTGGGCGCCGGCGCCGCCGAGGGCGCGGTCGACGCGTCCAACATGCTCAAGCCGGCGCTTGCGCGCGGCGAGTTGCAGTGCGTCGGTGCCTCGACCCTGAACGAGTACCGCAAGTACATCGAAAAGGACGGGGCGCTGGAGCGCCGCTTCCAGACCGTGATCGTCGACCCGCCGACGGTGGAGGAGACGATCGAAATCCTGAAGGGCCTGCGCAAGCGGTACGAGGAGCACCACCGGGTGATCATCCCCGACGGCAGCATCGACGCCGCCGCCAAGCTCTCCGAGCGCTACATCACGGACCGGTTCCTGCCGGACAAGGCGATCGACGTGATCGACGAGGCGGGGGCGCGGGCGCGGCTGGCGACCCAGGTGCCACCCCCCGAAGTCTCGGCGCTGAAGGAGAAGCTCGAGAAGATCAACGGCGAGAAAGAGGCCGCGGTCCGCGATCAGAACTTCGAGCGCGCGGCTGCGCTACGCGACCAGGAGCGCGAGCAGCAGGCGGAGATCCGGCGGAAACAGGAGCAGTGGGAGAAGGAGCGCCAAACCCACCGGCCGACGATCAGCGAGGAAGGCGTGGCGTTCATCGTCTCGCGCTGGACCGGCATTCCCGTCACTCGCCTGCAGGAAGCGGAAACCGCGCGGCTCCTTCGCATGGAGGAGGAGCTGCACCAAACCGTCGTCGGCCAGGACGAGGCGATCACGGTGATTTCCCGCGCCATCCGCCGCAGCCGGGCCGGGCTCAAGGATCCCAAGCGGCCGATCGGCTCGTTCATCTTCTCCGGACCCACGGGGGTCGGGAAAACGGAGCTGGCACGCGCGCTGGCGCGGTTCCTCTTCGCCGATCAGAACGCCCTGATCCGCGTCGACATGTCGGAGTACATGGAGAAGTTCTCCGTCAGCCGGCTCATCGGCGCGCCTCCGGGGTACGTCGGATACGAAGATTCAGGCACGCTGACCAAGGCGGTGCGGCGGAAACCGTACTCCGTCGTGCTCCTCGACGAGATCGAGAAGGCGCACCCGGACGTGTTCAACATCCTGCTCCAGGTGCTCGATGAAGGACACCTGACGGACAACTATGGTCGCGTGATCGATTTCAAGAATACGGTCGTGATCATGACGTCCAACGTGGGCGCGCGGGATATGATCAAGAACAAGGCGTTGGGGTTCTCCCAGCCCGACAGCCGCGCCACGTTCGAGAAGATGGCCGAAAAGGTCAAGGAAGAGATCAACAAGACGTTCAACCCGGAGTTCCTGAACCGGCTCGACGACGTGATCGTCTTCCATCCGCTCACGCGCGAGCACATCGCGCAGATCGTCGCGATTCTGCTCAAGGACGTACAGAAGCGGCTCGGCGAGGAGGAACTGACGCTGCGCCTCACGCCCGCCGCGACCGATTTCCTCGTCGAGCGTGGATACGACGAGCACTACGGCGCCCGGCCGCTGAAGCGGGCGATCCAGAAATACGTCGAGGATCCGCTATCCGAGAAGATTCTGGTCGGCGAGTTCGCGCGGGGCGACGAGATCGAGGTGGACGTCGCTCCGGACAAGGCACGGCTAGCGTTTCGCGCGCTCTCCGGCTCGAAGGCGTGATCCGCCGGCTTTCCCTCGCAGTCCTTGTCGGTGCCCTCGTGCTCTCCCCGCGCCTCTGTCCGGCGCAGGGGGAGGCGTCGGGGCGCACGGTGGACTCCATCGCGGTCGTCGGCGTGCGGCGCATGACCGCCGACCAGGTGGTGCAGGCGAGCGGCCTCTCCCTGAAGCGCAACCTCCATTTCCGCGACCTCCAGCTGGCCATTCGGACGCTCTATGCCACCGGGCAATACGACGACGTCCAGATCCTCGAGCAGATCGTCGACAATCGCCGGGTGCTCGAAATCCGGGTGCGCGAACGGCCGCTGCTGACGCGGTGGTCGGTGGAAGGCGCCGAGCACATTTCCGAGGCCAAGCTGCGCGAAAAGAGCAAGCTCAGTGAGGGATTGCCGCTGGATCCCGCGGCGGTGGCCCGCGCCGCCGCCCGCATGGACTCCATCTACCGGCACGACGGCTTCTACCTCGTCCGCATTCGCACCCGGCGCGCCTACGACGCCGATTCCTCGCAGGTGCGCGTTACGTTCCAAATCGAGGAAGGTCGCCGGGTTGCCGTCTCCAGCGTCGAAATCGAGGGGAACACCCACTTCAGCGATCAGCTGATCGTCAGCCACATGAGCACCAGGCCGGAGGGCTTCTGGTGGTTTCACTCCGGCGACTACGACGACGAGAAGCTGCGCGAGGATCTCCTGACGCGGCTCCCGCAGTTCTACGGGTCGAATGGATACGTCGACTTTCAGGTACTCGGGGATACGCTGCTCGTGAATGAGACGACCGGCAAGGCGGCGCTCGTGATCCGCGTGAGCGAGGGAGAGCAGCGCCGCGTGGGGACCTTCGAGATCGTCGGGAACCGACGCTTCTCGACCGACGAGCTGGAACGCTATTTCCCATTCTCGCACCAGACCAAGGGCGGGATCCTGACGAGCACGGCCCCGACGACCGTTCCCTACTTCGACCAGGGGAAATGGGAGGAGGCCACCCGGGCGGTGCAGTCGCTCTACTACAACAACGGCTACATCTACGTGAATCTGCGGCCGGACATGATCCGCCGCGAGGACAAGGACGGCAAGCCGGTGGTGGACCTGCGATGGGTGGTGAATGAGGGGCAACCGGCCATCGTCAACAAGATCGAGATCGTCGGCAATACGCTGACGCGCGATCACGTCATCCGCAATGCGATCGTGCTGCTCCCGGGGGACGTGTTCCGTCAGGATGCCCTCGTTCACTCCTATCAGAACATTTCGAACCTCGGCTTCTTCGAGCCGCTGGCGCCTCCCGACACGCGTCCTGCGAACGATCAGGGCGACGTGGACGTCATCTTCCGGGTCACCGAGAAGCACACGGGCCAGGTGAACTTCGGGGCAACGCTGGGGCAGGGCACCGGGGTCGGCGGGTTCGTCGGTTTGGAAGAGCCAAACATGTTCGGCCAGGGCAAGCGCGGCTCGTTCCAGTGGACCGTCGGCCAGAATCTCGACCAGTTCAACGTGTCCTACACCGACCCCGCGATCCGCCAGTCGCGGATCTCGGGGACCCTCGGCATCCACGAGACCCGCGTCGTCTACACCATCGCGAACCTCGGCACGCTCAAGAGCAAGGGTGGCAACGTCCAGATCGGCCTGCCGTTCTTCGGCAACCGCTACACGCGCCTGTACCTGACGTACGCGCTCGAGACGCAGACGTTCACCGGGACCAGCTCCGACACGGCGTTTGCCTACGTGTACGGTTGCAACGACTGCCTGCGTTCCACGATCCAGGCTACACTGACGCGTGACACGCGGATCGATCTGCCGTTCCCGAGCGCCGGGACCTTGCACTCCGTGTCGCTGTCCCAGAGCGGTGGGCCGTTGGGCGGGACGGGTGACTATCAGCGGCTCGATGCCGAGGGGCACTGGTACGCCACGTTGAGCCAGATCGGCGAGGGCCGCGGCGCGGTGAAATTCGTCGTGGGTCTGTCGGGCCGCTCGGGAATGGTGTTCGGGTATGCGCCCTACTTCAACCAGCTGTTCACCATGGGCGGCACCCAGTTCGGCATCCCGCTCCGTGGCTATGACGAGTTCTCGATCACCCCGCGGGGCTACGACCCCCTCGCCCAGAACATCGCGAACCCGGCGGCCTTCGGCAAATCGTTCCTCGCGATCACCGGCGAGATCGGCGCCCGTGTGTCCCAGCAACTCTACGCGGACGCGTTCTACGACGCCGGCAACGTGTGGGCGGAGGCGGGCGACTTCAATCCGACCCGGTTGCTCCGGGGCGCAGGCATCGGCATAAGCCTCATCTCACCGGTCGGTCCCATGGGGTTGGACCTTGCCTACGGATTCGATCGCCGGAACGTGCTGGGCCAGCCGGCTCCCGCCTGGAAGCTGCATTTCAGGCTCGGCACTCCGTTTACCGGCGGCGCCCCGGGCATAGCACAGTAGGGGCCGCCGGCCCGCGCCGGTGGCGCCTCACATATCTTTCTTGGAACCGCGGTTCTCACTTCGGAGATGCCTATGACGCGTGTGGTGCGTTTGTGCGTGTGGCTCGGGCTCATCGGCGTGGTGCCGGCGGCAGGTCAAGCCGCCCCCTCGCTCAAGATCGGATTCATCAACTCGCGGCAGGTACTGCAGCAGACGCCGGGCTACGCGGCGGCCGAGTCGACGTTCGATCGCGAGGTGAAGGGATACCGCGACGAGGTCACGCGCCTCCAGCAGCAGCTCGATTCCTCGATTCGGGCGTTCGACCAGCAGTCGATCGCGCTCTCGCCCGCCGCCAAACAGGCGAAGCAAAAGGACCTCCAGGCGCAGCAGCAGCGCCTGCAGCAGCGCTCGGGCGAGCTGCAGCAGCGCGCCCAGCAGCGGGAACAGGAGCTGCTCCAGCCGATCCAGTCGCGGATCAATGCCGTGATCCAGGGACTCCGGGCCGAGGGCAACTACGCGATGATCTTCGACGCGGACTCGCCGGGCGGCAATATCGTCGCGGCGGACCCGACCCTGGACCTGACCAGCAAGGTGCTGCAGCGGCTGCGGCAGAGCCAATAGGGATCGCCCC
>Ga0335085_10006661_pt1 | contig 18147 bp, 15 predicted proteins | sample Lox_Sample_45_FD_206712 | JGI IMG/M metagenome (GOLD analysis project Ga0335085, IMG submission 206712) | Soil microbial communities from Loxahatchee National Wildlife Refuge, Florida, United States - Lox_Sample_4.5 | ecosystem: Environmental > Terrestrial > Soil > Wetlands | place: USA...
GGCAGCACCGTTCACTTCGCCATGGTGTCGCTGCGCTTCCGGCCGGAATGGTTCAAATCGCGCAGCTTGCTGGGCTACGGCGCCGATTGGCCGCTCGATTGGCGCGAGATGTGGCGCTACTACGGCGCGGTCGAAGAGGCGCTGAAGATTTCCGGTCCGGTGAATTATCCCTGGGGACCGCAGCGGCCGCGCTATCCGTACCGGCCGCATGAACTCAACGCTGCCGCCTGGGTGCTGGCGAAAGGCGCGGAGGCGATGGGTATCGCGTGGACGCCGACGCCGCTCGCGACGATCTCGGCGCCGCGCGGTGACTCGCCGCCTTGCGTCTATCGCGGATTCTGCGTCTCCGGCTGCTCGACCAATGCCAAGCAAAGCGCGCTCATCACCTGGATCCCGCGCGCGGTCAAAGCCGGGGCCGAGATCCGCGATCTCGCGATGGTGGGACGGATCGAGAGCGACCCGCTGACCGGGCGCGTGACCGGCGTTCATTATCACCGCGAAGGAAGCTGGCATTTTCAGAAGGCGAAGAACGTCGTCGTCGCCGGCTATGCGATCGAGACGCCGCGGCTGCTGTTGAATTCGGCCAGCCCGCGCCATCCCAACGGCCTCGGCAATAGCACCGGCCTCGTCGGCCGCTATCTGATGACGCAGTCCAATCAGGCGGTCTACGGCACCCTGGCGCAAGAGGTGCGTTGGAACAAAGGGCCGCCGTCGCTCGCGATCACCGAGCATTGGAATTACGAGGACAAGAAAGACTTCTTCGGCGGCTATGCCTATATGAGCCAAGGGCCGCTGCCGGTTGCTTGGGCCGGAATCGTCGCGGGATCGCGCGGACTTTGGGGCGACAAGCTCGTCGCGGAAATGGAGAAATACAATCACTGTGCCGGTCTCAAGATCGTCGGCGAGGTGCTGCCCGATGAGCGCAATCGCGTCACGCTAGCGGAGGAGAAGGATCGCTTCGGCCTACCGATTGCGCGCGTGACCTTCTCTTACGGCGAGAACGACAAGAAGCTGATCGCGCATTCGCTCGGCTTCATGCGCCAAGCGCTCGACGCGGCCGGCGTTCGGGAGATTTGGGAAGAGACGGACGATACCGCTCATCTCAACGGCACGGCGCGCATGGGCGCCGATCCGCGGACCAGCGTCGTCAACGCCGATTGCCGGAGCTGGGACATTCCCAATCTCTGGATTTGCGATGGCTCCGTCTTTCCGACCGTCGGCGGGGTCAATCCCTCGCTCACGATCCAGGCGATCGCGCTCAGGACCGCCGACCGCATCCGCGAGCTCAACGCGTCCGGCGAGCTCGACCTCCGCTAGCGCGGCGCCCGTGCTTTTATGATTGCGTGACCGGGTCGATGGCGAGCAAAGCCAGGCCGGTTTCCGGATCCTTGGCCTTCCGCAGATAGCTCGGCGATTGGGTGATGATCACCTCGAGCGTCGGACGGACTTCCGCGGAAAGAAGATGCCCGCCGGCGACGCTGCCGTCGGATTTGCCCAGCACGGCATGGATATGGAGTGTCGGCTGGCCTTCCGCGACGGCAACATCGCCGATCAGGGAGAGGACCTCGACCTGCTCTTCGACGGGTATTTTCTGGTACTGCTTCGATTGCCATTCAAAATAGCCGAGCATGGCGCGGCGGAATGCGCCGATGGCGGTGATTGATGCCGCTTCGACTTCCTGCTCGCGCACGAAGTCGGACAGGCATTTGACCGCCTCGTCGCCGGTCTCGAGCGCGACGGCGTAAGTCACCGGCGGATCGGCATTGATGAGCTTCCAGCGCATGGCGGCCTCTCCCGGTCTGTTCGGAACTAAAGGGAGAATGCCGCCGTCATGAACCGGTTCCCCTTCGCGGGAACCGTGCCGACAGTGCCGAATTACTTCTTCGGCACACAAGTAAAGCGACGGCGGTCAGTGTCGATGCCGACAACAAGACGGTCGAGCTGCCCTGGTCCCAGATCCAGCCAATCCATCAGCCCGACGACCAGTTTCAAACAATTAGCGCATCGCGTCCCAGCGCAGCTTCATGACGCCGGCCTCATGGGCGAGTTCCGCCACGACGGGCGGCGTGGTGGTGTCATGCGCCAGCCGTAATTGCCGAAGCTCGAAAATCAGCTCGCGATAGGCCTCGCGCCGATTGAGGATGATGCGCGTGCCCGCGATCGCGAAGCCGGCCTGCAGCAAGCGTTGCCGCAGCTCGGCTTCGCTGGGGCCGTCTTTATCGACCATGATGGCGAGGCGTGTCCGGATCTGTTGGCGCAACCGGCTCTCGATCCAGCGCAGCCCCTGCAAGGCGAAGATGCCCAGCGCGGTTGCGACGACGCCGAGCGCCAATTGCCCGCCGCCGAGACAAAGCCCGACCACGGTCACCAGCCACAAGGTGGCGGCGGTCGTGACGCCGACGATGATATTGTCGCGGCGCATGATAGCGCCCGCGCCGATGAAGCCGACGCCGGTCAGGATACCGAGCGGCAAGCGCATCAGGTCGTTGGTGATGAAGGAATCGCTCGCCTTGCCGGCCATCGGCAAAAGCAGGTTGACCTGGATCATGGCAACCGACGCCGCGAGGCAGACGAGGAGCGTGGTCCGCATGCCCGCCGCCTTGCCGTGCTCGCTGCGGTCATAGCCGATGAGGACTCCGGCGATGACAGTGAGCAGCAGACGGAGCGCGATCTCGCCCCAGCCTAGATGGACAGGCATTCCCATGACGCGCCTCGGTCGGCGATCGGTCTCGGTGGGGGAACTGATCCGCCGCCCTTAAGTTCCCGACACAGGCGGTGAGAGAAGTGGAACCGGAATCACCATATCCGTGTAATTAAGGTGAGAACCTTGATTTTCGGATGCAGAGCCCGATGAAGCTGACGTCCGGCGATATCTCGTATCCCGATATAAGTCATCAATGATGCGCCGCCGCGAGCTCCTCGCAGGGACGGCTTTGGGTTTGGCGCTGTTCGCCGCACCGGCGGGTGCACGGACGATCGCCGGCGCGCTGCCATGGCAGCCGGATGCCGGCACGCCGCCCAACCAGGTCATGCCGGGGCCGTGGAAATTCTTCACCGCCGACGAAGGCGCGGCGATCGAAGCGCTGGTCGATCGGCTGATCCCGCCCGATCCCAAAACGCCGGGCGGAAAGGATGCTGGCTGCGCCTTGTTCATCGACCGCCAGCTCGCAGGGCCTTACGGCAGCGCGCGCGGGCTTTATATGCGGCCGCCGTTCCAGGAAGGAACGAAGCAGCAGGGCGACCAATCGCCGCTGACCCCGGCGCAGCGCTATCGCAAAGGCCTTACCGCGCTCGACAAGCATTGCCGCGACGCTTTTGCCGGCAAGAGCTTCGCGCAGCTCACCGATGCGCAGAAGGACGACATCATCGGCCAGATGGAGAAAGGTCCCTTGACGCTCGAGGGCATCAGCGCCGCCGGGTTTTTCGAGCAATTGCTGAAGAACACGCAGGAGGGATTCCTCGCCGATCCGATCTATGGCGGCAACCGCGACATGGTCGGCTGGAAGATGATCGGCTTTCCCGGCGCGCGTTACGACTATCGCGACTGGATCGACCGTCACAACGAGCGCTATCCGCTGCCGCCGGTCGGCATCGGCGGCCGGCCAGAATGGAATCCGACATGACGCGCAAGCTGCCGGCGAAAGATGCGGTCATCATCGGCCTCGGCTGGACCGGCTCGATCCTCGCCGAGGCGCTCACGCGTGCCGGCCTCGATGTCGTCGCGATCGAGCGCGGCCCGTGGCGCGACACGGCGACCGATTTCCCGACCACCTATGCGCCGGACGAGCTGCGTTACCGGGTGCGGCACGATCTCTTCCTGCGCCCGGCGCAAGAGACGATGACCTTCCGCAACAATTCCAGCCAGACGGCGCTGCCGATCCGCAGCTGGGGCTCCTTCATGCCGCCCAACGGTGTCGGTGGTGGGGGGCTGCATTGGAATGCCGAAACCTGGCGCTTCCTGCCGAGCGATTTCGAGCTGAAGACGCATCTTACGCAGCGCTACGGGGCGAAAGCCCTGCCTGAGGATATGACGATCCAGGATTGGGGCGTCAGCTTTGACGATCTCGAGCCCCATTACGATAAATTCGAATATCTCTGCGGCACCTCGGGCAAGGCCGGCAACATCAAGGGCGCGAAGCAGGAGGGTGGCAATCCCTTCGAAGGCGCCCGCGCGCGCGATTATCCGACACCGCCGCAGAAGCAGCCTTATGGCCCGACCTTGTTCGCCGCGGCCGCGCGCGAGATGGGATATCACCCGTTCCCGCAGCCGTCGGGCAATCTTTCGCAAGCCTATACCAATCCGCTCGGCGTGGCGCTTGGGCCCTGCACCTATTGCGGCTTCTGCGAGTGGTTCGGCTGCGGCAATTATTCGAAGGCCAGCCCGCAGACGACGCTCCTGCCGGTGCTGGTGCGGCGGCCGAACTTCGAAGCACGCACGCTCTGCGAGGTGTCGCGCATCAACCTCGACGGCTCGGGAAAACGCGCGACCGGCGTCACCTATGTCGATTCAAGCGGCGAGGAATGGGAGCAACCGGCCGACCTCGTCCTGCTTTGCGCGTTCCAGCTCTTCAACGTGCATCTGCTGCTGATCTCGGGCGTCGGCACGCCTTACGATCCGAACACCGGCCAGGGCACGATCGGCCGGAACTATTCCTACCAGGTCACATCGAGCATCAACGGCTTCTGGTCCGATAAGAATTTCAATCCGTTCGTCGCTTCCGGCGCGATCGGCTATTGCATCGATGAATTCAACGGCGACAATTTCGATCATGGCGCGCTCGGCTTCGTCGGCGGCGGCTATATGGGCGCGGTCATGACCAACGGCCGGCCGATCCTCGGCACCTTCCTGCCGAAAGACACGCCGAATTGGGGCGCGGCCTGGAAGAAGAGCCTGGCCGAGAATTATCTCGGTGCCTATCAATTCGCGACGCATGGCAGCTGCTACAGCTATCGCGACGCCTATCTCGATCTCGATCCCACTTATACCGACCGGCTCGGCCGCAAACTGCTGCGCATCAATTTCGACTTCCATCCGAACGAATTGAAGATGTCGCAATATCTGACCGATCGCCTCGGCGAGATCGTGCAGAAGATGGGACCCCGGCAATTCGACAAGAAACCGCGCAAGGGGCCTTACACGATCACCGACTATCAGACGACGCATACCTGCGGCGGAGCCGTGATGGGCGCCGATCCCAAGGCCAGCGTCGTCAACCGCTACCTCCAAAGCTGGGACGTGCCCAATCTCTTCGTGACGGGCGCGACGAGCTTTCCGCAGAACGCCGGCTACAACCCGACCGGCACGGTGTGCGCGCTTGCCTTCTGGGCGGCGGATGCGCTGGTCAATCAATACCTCAAGCATCCCGGCCCGCTGGTGCCGGCATGAGCGGCACGGGGCGCGTCCTCTCGGCCCTATTGGCCCTGGCGCTGCTCGGCGGCATCGCGCTGGCGGCCGATAGCGACAGGCTCCACGATGAGACCGCGCATAATCGCCAGAATTTCGACGAGACCGAGCGCGGCCGCTACCTCGCGACGCTCGCCGATTGCACCGGCTGCCACACCAAGCCGCAGGGCGGCGCGTTCATGGCCGGCGGCTATCCCATTCAAACGCCCTTCGGCACGCTGATTTCGCCGAACATCACGCCCGATATCGACACCGGCATCGGCGCCTGGAGCGACGATGACTTCGTCAACGCGGTGCAGCGTGGCCGGGCGCGCGACGGCGCGCATCTCTATCCGGCGATGCCCTATACGGCCTATTCGAAGATGCCGCGCGCGGACGTGCTCGCGATCCGCGCCTATCTCGCCACTTTGCCGCCCGTCCATAACGCGGTGGTCTCGAACCAGCTGCCGTTCCCGTTTCGCATCCGCGCGAGCATGATCGCCTGGAATGCGCTGTTCTTTCATGACGAGCCGTTTCGCGGCGACCCGAAGAAATCCGGCGAATGGAATCGCGGCGCTTATCTCGTCGCCGGGCCGGCGCATTGCGGCGCCTGCCATAACAGCAAGAATTTCCTCGGCGGCGACACATCGAACGGGATGCTGCGCGGCGGCGTCTTGCAGGGCTGGAATGTTCCGGACCTGACCGAGGATCAACGCACTGGCCTCGCCGGTTGGTCGGTCGACGACATCGTCGCTTATCTCAAGACCGGACATAACCGGATTTCCTTCGCCAGCGGACCGATGGCCGAGGTGATCCGCGCCTCGACCTCGCATTGGCATGACGATGATCTCCACGCGGTCGCCGTCTTCCTCGCCGATCAGCCGGCGCCAGAGCAACCATCGCCGCCGGCGGTCGCCAAGACCGATCCGGCGATGACGGTCGGGCAGGCGATCTATGTCGATGAATGCTCGGCCTGCCACGCACGGAACGGCGCCGGCGCGCCCAATATGTTTCCCGCCCTCAAGGCAAGTCCGATCGTGCAGTCGTCGGACCCGACGACATTGACCCGCGTCGTCCTCCACGGCACCCAGAACGTCGTGACGGCGGCCGCGCCGACCGGGCCGTCGATGCCGGCTTTCGGCTGGAAGCTCACGGACCGGCAGACGGCAGCGGTGCTGACATATATCCGCAACGCCTGGGGCAACGCCGCGCCCGCCGTCGACGCCGGGCAGGTGTCCAAGCTGCGCGAGGCGCAGGCCGGGAACTAGGGTTTCGGGCCGACGTTAGCTTTTCAACACGATGCTTCGGGCAAGCCGCACCTTGGTTGCGCCCTCGCTGCCGGCGCAGCGGCGAGCGAAAGCCTGTCTCAAAGGATCATCCCGGAGGATTACCGATGTCGAATGCGGATAATGGCGGCGCGGGCTGGAGCCGGCCCGATTTCCTCCACGCCGCCGCGGCGACCACGGGCGGCATCGCGGTCGCCAAGCAGGCGGCCGCCGACCCGGCCGCTCGGCAAGCTCGACCGGCCGCGGCGAGCGATACGGTTCCGGTTACGCTGCGCGTCAACGGCGTCGCACGCCAGGTCGCACTCGATCCGCGCACGACGTTGCTCGATGCGTTGCGCGACCATCTCGATCTCACGGGCACGAAGAAGGGCTGCGATATGGGCGCGTGCGGCGCGTGCACGGTGCATGTCGATGGCCGCCGCGTCGTCTCCTGCCTGACCCTCGCTGCCTCCGTCGACGGCAAGGACATCACGACGATCGAGGGCTTGGAGCAGAACGGGCAGCTTCATCCGGTGCAAGCTGCCTTCCTCGAGCATGACGGCTTCCAATGCGGCTATTGCACGCCGGGGCAGATCATGTCGGCCGTGGCGCTCATCAAGGAAGGCCGCGCGACCTCGCCCGAGACGATCCGCGAGTTCATGAGCGGCAATATCTGCCGCTGCGGCGCCTATCCCAATATCGTCGCCGCGATAAAGGCGGCGAGCGGGAGGGTCTGAGCCATGGTGCCCGTCCGTTACGAGCGCGGCCGCGATGTCGCCGGCGTCGTCGCTTCCGCGGCGCGCGGTCCGGCTGCCGAATTCCTCGCCGGCGGCACCGACTTGCTGCAGCTGCTGAAGGACGATGTGCGGCGGCCCGAACGCATCATCGATGTGACGCGGCTGCCCGATCTCGATCGCATCGAGGACGGGCCGCAGGGCTTGCGGTTCGGTGCGCTCGTGAAGATGAGCGACGCCGCCGAGAATCCGGCGGTGCAGACGCATTATCCGGCCATCGCGGAGGCGCTGCTGGCGAGCGCGTCGCCGCAGCTGCGCAACATGGCGACGATCGGCGGCAATCTCCTGCAGCGGACGCGCTGCGTCTATTTCCGCGATCACGGCACGGCCTGCAACAAGCGCGAGCCGGGCAGCGGCTGCGCGGCGCTCGATGGCGAGAACCGGCTGCATGCGGTGCTCGGCGGCAGCGCGGATTGCATCGCGACCCATCCATCGGATCTCGCCGTGGCGCTGGTCGCGCTCGACGCAATGGTGGTGACGGAGCGGCCCGGCGGCGGCCGGCGGATACCGGTCGACGATCTCTATCTTCTGCCGGGGGATACGCCGGAGCGCGAGCATGCGCTCGATCATGGCGAGCTGATCGTCGCGGTCGAAGTGCCGGCGCTGCCGTTTGCCTGGCGCTCGCATTATCGCAAGCTGCGCGATCGGGCGTCGTTCGAATTCGCGCTGGCCTCGGCCGCGGTCGCCGCCGATATCGAAAATGGCGCCGTCCGCGATATCCGGATCGCCCTCGGCGGCGTCGGCACGAAACCCTGGCGGGCGCGCGGGGCGGAGCAGGCCCTCATCGGACAGCCCTTCGCCCACGCCTCGTTCGAGCGCGCGGCCGTGCAGGCACTCGCCGGTGCGCGGCCTGCGACCCATAACGGCTTCAAGATTCCTCTGGCGCAGCGGAATTTGGTCCGCGCGCTTTCCCAGCTGAGGGCCTGAATCATGGCTGCGATCATCGGAGCCGCGCTCGATCGCGTCGATGGACGCGCCAAGGTCGCGGGAACCGCGCGCTATGCGGCGGAGGCGGCGGATTTTCCCAATCTCGCCGAAGCGGTGCTGGTGCAAAGCACGATCAGCGCCGGCCGGATCGCCGATATCGATACCAGCGCCGCCGAACGGGCGCCCGGGGTCGTTCTGGTGATGACCCACAAGAACGCGCCGCGGCTTGCGAGCAACAAGGCCAGCCCGATCCAGCCCGGCGAGGCCTATCCGCTGCTGCAGGACGACAGGATCCTCTTCAACGGTCAGCATATCGCGGTGGTGGTCGCCGAGACTTTCGAGCAGGCGATGCACGCGGCGACGCTGGTCAAGGTGCGGTATGAGGAACAGAAAGCGCCGGTGCGGCTGGATCAGGCGCTTGATCGCCTCGAAGTGCCGAAGAACTTCCGCGGCGGCGAGCGGCCGCCCGATTCGAAGCGCGGCGATCCGGATGGCGCTTTTGGCGCCGCGCCGGTCAAGATCGACCAGACCTATACGACGCCGGTCGAGCACCACAATCCGATGGAGCCGCATGCGGCGATCGCGTCATGGGAAAGCGATCGGCTCACCCTCTATCACTCGACGCAAGGCGTGATGGGCTCGCGCCAGCGGATCAGCGATCTGCTCGGTGTCGCGCCGGAAAAGATCCATGTGATCTCGCACTATGTCGGCGGCGGCTTCGGCTGCAAGGGCTCGTGCTGGCCGCATGTCACGCTGACGGCGATGGCGGCGCGGCTGGCGCGGCGGCCGGTGCGGCTCGTGCTGACGCGGCGCCAGATGTTCACCTCGAACGGTTATCGCTCGAAAACCATCCAGCGCGTGCGGCTGGCCGCCGACAAAGACGGCAAGCTCCTTGCCGTGATGCATGATGGCAAGAGCCAGACGGGCCTCATCGGCGAATTCGTCGAGCCGGTCGGCCTCGCGACCGAGATGATGTATTCCTGCCCGAATGTCGCGGTGACGCATCGCGTCGCCGCGATCAACGCTGGGATGCCGACTTTCATGCGCGCGCCCGGCGAGGCGACCGGCATGTTTGCGCTGGAATCGGCGATGGACGAGCTCGCCTATGCTGTCGGCATCGATCCGCTCGAGCTGCGCCTGCGCAACTACGCCGAGAAAGACGAAGGGAAGAATCTGCCGTTCACCAGCAAAGAGCTGCGCGCGTGCTACACGCGGGCGGCGGAAGCGTTTGGCTGGAGCCGCCGCCAGTCCCAGCCGGGCTCGATGCGCGATAGCGACGGTCGGCTGATCGGCTGGGGAATGGCGAGCGCGACCTATCCCGGCAATCGCTCGGAAGCCAGCGCGACCATCCGCATCGAGCGCGATGGAACGGTGATCGTGCGCAGCGCGACGCAGGACATCGGCACCGGCACCTATACGACGATGACCCAGGTCGCGGCCGAGACGCTGGGCGTGCCGATCGACAAGGTGCGCGCCGAGCTCGGCGATTCGAGCATGCCGAAAGCGCCCGTCTCCGGCGGCTCGCAGAGCTCGGCGAGCGTGCTGCCGGCGGTGCACAAGGCGGCGCAAAGCGCAAGGCGGCAATTGCTTGCGCTGGCCAGCGGCGCCAACGCGCCGGGCGCGCTGCAAGGCGCGCGGCCTGACGACATCGATCTCGAGGCCGGCATGGTCTTGGTCAAAAGCGATCCCGGCCGGCGGGTGCCCTATGCCAGCCTCGTCCAGGCGCGCGGCCCGATCGAGGCGAACGAGACCAGCAAGCCCGGCGACGAGGAGAAAACCCACAGCGCCCATTCCTTCGGCGCGCATTTCGTCGAAGTCGGCGTCGATCCGGATATCGGGGAAGTCCGCATCCGGCGTTATGTCGCGGCCTTTGCCGGCGGGCGCATCATCAACGCCAAGACCGCGCGCAGCCAATATATCGGCGGCATCGTCTATGGCCTCGGCATGGCGCTGATGGAGGAGAGCGACATCGATCCTCACACCGGCCGCGTCGCCAATGCCAATATCGCCGAGTATCTCGTGCCCGTCCACGCGGATGTGCCGGATATCACCGTGCTCCAGATCGCGGAACAGGATGCGGTCTTCAACCCTCTCGGCATCAAAGGCATCGGCGAATTGCCGATGGTCGGTGTCGCCGCGGCCGTCGCCAACGCTGTCTATCACGCGACGGGCCAACGCATTCGCGATCTGCCGATCCGGACCGACAAGCTCGTCAGCTAGACCCCGGGGCGCGGCCGCTAGAGCCAATTCGCGGCCGACCTAAGGTAATCCACCGATACCGGCCGAGCATGCAACGCATGATCCTGACGGCACCGCTTTGTCGTCGGAGCCGAGGATTTTGCGCCGCATCGCCGCTTGCTCATTGCTGCTCGCGATCGTCGCAGGCGTTTCGAGCCTGGCGACGCGCCACGGATGGGCGGCCGCCGGGTTGGTCAATCGCGACTATCAGTTCCTGCAGAGCGAATTCGGCTTCGCCAAAGACGGATTCGTCCTGAAGAACATCAACGCGGAAGACACGGAGCGCCTGGCGCGCGTGATGCACGATCCGACTTTCTCTGCCAATCGCGAAACGCTGCGGCTCAACCTGGCGACGCTGCTGCTCTATGTCGAGCGCAATACTTGCAGCGAGTGGGAGAAGATCAATCATTCCGCACCCTGTCCCGAGGTCGGCGATCCGCGCTTCCAGCCGGGCTGGGCGGTCGCCGAGCGGCGCTGCATCGCCTGTCATCTCACCGGCACGACGCTCGCCGAGCCTTTCTTCAAGATGGCGCGGGACAAGCCGGTGAGCGAGGAATTCTTGAGCACGGCGCTCAACGGCACGCACGCGATGTCGCGGATCGCGCTGTCGCAAGAGGATCTCCGCGATCTCACGGCTTACATCAAGTCGCTCCGCTGAAACGGCGGACGCGATTTCGGCGCGGGTCGTTCAGAAGAACAAGGTCGTGCGGATCGTGAACACCGCGGCCGGCCCGTTATTCGCCAGCAGTGCCGGGTTCCAGAACACCTGCACATCGGGCGTGAGGCTGAGGCCTTTGATCACCGTGTAGCTGTAATAGAGCTCGCTGCCCCATTCGCCGCCGCGCATGCCGCCCGGGATCATGCCGACGGCGCGCGGATTGGTCTGGTCCCAGGCGATCCCGATCCCTGCCTGGTCGTTCGGGCTGAAGCCGAACGGATTATTGCGCACCCCGCCGGCCGCGATCGAGGTCTTCAAGGGAATGTCGGAGCCGCCGGCGTGGTTGATGCGCAGGAACGCGCCCCATTTCTCGCTCAGCTTCTGCGAGGCGCTGAACGAAATGCCAGTCGATTGTGTCGAGACTTCCGGAACGGCCGGCTGCTCGTAGACGAGGAGGCTATAGATGCCGGCGCCCAAACCTGCGATATCCGGCAGCCATTGGAGATTGCCCCAGCCGACATATTTGCCGGTCTCGAAGCCGCGCTGGCTGATCGCGCGGCCCGACAGGTTGGTGGCGCCTTGGAATCCGCCCGATACCTGAAACGGCCCGTATTTGGCCGTGAGATAGCTGCCGAGCCCGGCATTGGGAAAAGTCTGGGTCGCGTCTTGCGCGAAATCGTAGCCGATGAAGGTGGTCTGCGCGTTGCCGGCATAGGTGTTCGGGTCGAAGCTGAAGAGATTGTATTGGCCGACCGTGATGGAAAGCCAATTCATCGCGTCGGGCAGCGTGTGCGTATAGGCAACCTTCGACCAGCTGAAATTGTCGCTCACCCAATCGTTGGGGAAGGTGATCAGACCCAGGCGGGATGCCTGAACTCCGGTATTCGCGCTGTTGAAGTAATCCTGCTTGCCGAAGACCACGTCGAATTTGCCCGAGCCATAGGCCGTGTTGGTGAACGGTCGCCAGGACACGCTCGGATAATAGACCGCGAGCCAGACCGTCTTGCCGCCGTCGGGCGTCGCGGCCTGGGCGTAGAGCGAAAAATCAAGCGCGACGTCGAGATTGTATTGATCGCTCAGCATCTGCTTGTATTTCAGATACTGATCGTAATTCTCGCCGGAGCCGATGCCGAGCCGCGGCGCCACGCCGAAGCCCGGGCTGGTCTTGCTCGCGGGATCGGGAGTCGAGAGCTCGATGGCGCTCTGGCTCATGCCGGCGTTCTGCGCGGCGCTTGCATTCGGAGCGGTCTGCGCCTTGGCGGAGGGCGCGAGCGCGATCGCCGTCGTGCCCAGGAGAATGGCGGCAAGTCCGCCGGCGAATTGCGCTTTCACGTTTCTGCTCCCACTTTTTGCGTTGCGCCCCAACTGAGTGCCGTCGCCGCCGTCGTGATCGTGGTGCCGGCTTCGCCCTTCAGTATGCGCTCGAGATCGGCGAGAGCGCCGATTGCGGCGCGCTTGCCGGTGCGCTCGGCGAAACGGCAGGCCGCGTCGACTTTTGGCCCCATCGATCCGGCGGGGAAGGGGAAATCCCGTATCGCTTGCGGGCTCGCCTGCCGGATCGCTTTCGCGGTCGGCTTGCCCCAATCGACGTAAACCGCGTCGGTATCCGTCGCCATGATGAAGACATCGGCATCGAGCTGCCGCGCCAGGAGCTCGGAGCACAGATCCTTGTCGATCACCGCTTCGATGCCGATCAATTTCCGGCCCGGCGCATAAGTGGTCGGGATGCCGCCGCCCCCGGCGGCGATCACGACGGTGCCGTGATCGAGCAGCCATTTGATCGGCTTGATCTCGAAGATCTGCTTCGGCTCGGGCGAGGCGACGACGCGCCGCCATTTGTCGCCGTCGGGTTTCATGCGCCAGCCTTTTTCCGCTTGCAGCCGCCGTGCGTCGGCTTGCGGATAGACCGGACCGATGAACTTGGTCGGTTCGGCGAAGGCGGGATCGTCGCTCGCGACCTCGACCATCGTCAGCATGGTCGCGAAGGGAACGTCGAAGGGCAGGAGATTGCCGAGCTCCTGCTCGATCATGTAGCCGATCATGCCCTCGGTCTGCGCGCCCAGCACATCCAGCGGATAGACCTCATCCGGCTTATAAGCCGCGCCCTGCAGGGCCAATAGTCCGACCTGCGGGCCGTTGCCGTGGGTGATGACGAGCTGATTGCCCGGATGGATGCGCGCGAGCGCGGCCGCGGCGATGCGCACGTTGTTGCGTTGCGCCTCTGCCGTCATCGGCTCGCCGCGCCGCAGGAGGGCATTGCCGCCAAGCGCAACAACAATGCGCATGGCTCAATCTCCCAAGGTCGCGACGAGGATCGCCTTGATCGTGTGCATCCGGTTCTCGGCCTGCTCGAAGGCGACGTTGAGCTCGGACTCGAAGACCTCTTCGGTCACTTCCATCGCGGTGAGGCCGAATTGCTCGTGGATGTCGCGGCCGGTCTTGGTCTCGAGGTTGTGGAACGCGGGCAGGCAATGCATGAATTTCGCGCGCACGTTGCCGGTCGCCTTCATCAGCTTCATGTCGATTTGATAGGGCTTCAGCAGCTTGATCCGCTCGGCCCAGACCTCTTTGGGCTCGCCCATCGAGACCCACACATCCGTGTGCACGAAATCGGCGCCGTTGACCGCCTGCTTGGGATCGTCGGTGATGGTCAGCTTGGCGCCGGAGCGGGCTTGCAGCTCGTGCGCGATCTTGATGTAGCTTTCAGCCGGCCAAAGTGCGCGCGGGCCACAGATGCGCACGTCCATGCCCATGAGGCAGCCGACGATCATCAACGAATGCCCCATGTTGGAGCGCGTATCGCCGAGATAGGCGTATTTGATCTCGTGAATCGGCTTGTCGGCGTGCTCGCGCATGGTCATCACGTCGGCGACCATCTGCGTCGGATGATATTCGTCGGTCAGGCCGTTGAAGACCGGCACGCCGGCAAAGCGCTGCAGATCCTCGACCGCCTCCTGCGAATAGCCGCGGAACTCGATCGCGTCGTACATGCGGCCGAGGACGCGGGCCGTGTCCTTGACCGACTCCTTGTGGCCGATCTGCGAGCCCGAGGGATCGAGATAGGTGACGTTCGCGCCCTGATCGTAGCAAGCGACCTCGAAGGCGCAGCGCGTGCGGGTCGAGGTCTTCTCGAAGATCAACACGATCTCCTTGCCCTTGAGATGCTGCTGCTCGGTGCGCGCGTATTTGGCGCGCTTCAAGTCACGGGCGAGATCGAGCAGATAGAGGAACTCGCGCTGGGTGAAATCCTGCACGGTCAAGAGCGAGCGATTGCGGAGATTGAAGCTCATCTGTGTCTCCCAGTTTGGGGCCGTGTCATTCGACGGGCTCGCGCCGGATCGGACAGGTCATGCAATGGCCGCCGCCGCGGCCCCGTCCGAGCTCCGAGCCGCGCACCGTGATCACCTCGATCCCGGCCTTGCGCAGCAATGTGTTCGTGTAGGTATTGCGGTCGTAGGCGACGACGACGCCCGGCTCGAGCGCGACGACGTTGTTGCCGTCGTCCCATTGCTCGCGTTCCGCCTGCCACGCATTGCCGCCCGTTTCGACGACACGGAGCTGCTTGAGGCCGAGCGCATCCTTGACCACGTCGAGCAAGTGCCGCTGCTCCGGCCGCACCTCGATGCCTTCGCCCTTTGGATAGATGCTGTAGCAGGTGATCTGGTCGACGACCTCGCGGAAGATTGTGCAGGCGTCGCGATCGCAGAAGCTGAACACGGTGTCGAGATGCATGGCCGAGCGGCTCTTCGGCATCACACAGGCGACGACGTGCGTCGCCGCCTTCTGCTTGAAAAGCTCATGCGTCACCTGGCCGACCGCCTGATGGGTCGTTCGCTCGCCCATGCCGATCAGCACGACGCCGTTGCCGATCGCCATGACGTCGCCGCCTTCCATGCTGGCGCCGGTGAAATCCTCGTCGGAATCGCCGAACCAGATCTTGAAGCCGCCGCCGGCGAATTCCGGGTGGAACTTGTAGACCGCGCGCTGCAGCAGGGTCTCGGGCTTGCGCGCCGGCCAATACATCGGATTGCAGGTGACGCCGCCGTAAATCCAGCACGAGGGATCGCGCTGGAAAAGCGTGTTCGGGATCGGCGGCAGCAGGAACGAGGTGCTGCCGAGGACTTGGAGGAGCAAGCCGGAACTCTCGCTCTTGGGCAGATCCTCGACCGCGATGCCGCCGAGCAGATGATTGACCAGGGTCGCGGGCGGCAGCTCGTCGAGCCAGGCGCGAACCGATTTTGCGACGACGCGGCCGACGGTGTTGGCGGTGACGCGACGATCGAGAATCCAGGCACGCGCCTCGGGAATCGCGACCGTCTGAGCGAGGAGATCGTGCAGGTCCAGGACCTCGACGCCGCGCTGCTGCATCTTCAGCACGAAATCGAAATGATCCTTCTGCGCCTCTTGCACCCAGATCACGTCGTCGAAGAGCAGGTCGCGGCAATTGGCCGGCGTCAGCCGGTGATGCGCGAGACCCGGCCGGCAGACCATGACGGTCCGCAAGCGACCGACTTCCGAATAGACGCCGAATTGCCGAGCCATATTTCCCTCGCGTATGTCGCTACGGATGCCGACTTCCTGCCGGCTAGATCGAGATGCCGCCGGTGATGAGCTCGCGGATGGCGATCAACGCCGCGATGGTGATCGCGAGCGCCACGACCAGCTCGGCGGCGGAGAACATGCGTTGGCGCTGCTCGCTGCGCGCGCTCATGTAGATGAAGGTCGCGGGCGCGAACAAAATGGTCGCGAGCAAGAGGTAGCTGAGATCGGCGGCGTAGCAGAGCCAGAGGCCGTAGACCGTCGCGACGACCGCCACGACGAGGTCGCGCGTCCGCGTACGATCATTCGCCGCATAGGTTTCGCCGGTGATGGCGAGCTTCAGCGCGTAGGCGCCGGAGAAGACATAGGGCGGCAGGATCGCAACAGAGGCCACCGAATAGAGGAATTGGTAGCTCGAGCTCGCAAAGAACGTGACCAGCAGAAAGATCTGCACCAGAGCATTCGTCACCCAAAGCGAATGCGACGGCGAGCGCGCGGCGTTCTCGGCCGCGAACCAGCGCGGAAACGCTCCGTCCTTGGCCGCGGCGTAGGGAATCTCGGCGCAGAGCATCGTCCAGGAGAGAAAGGCGCCCCCGACGCTGATCACGAGGCCGAGGCTGACCAGCGCGGCGCCCCAGCGGCCGACGAGGCTCTCGAGCACGCCCGCCATCGACGGCACGGGCAGGCCGGCCAGCTCTTTTTGCACGAGGATGCCGGTCGACAGCAGCGAGACAAGCACGTAGATCGTCAGCGCGCCGGCAAAACCGATCACGGTCGCGGTGCCGACATCCGAGCGCTTTGCGGCATAGGAGCTGTAAACCGAGGCGCCTTCGATGCCGATGAAGACCCAGAGCGTCACCAGCATCGTCGATTTGACCTGATGGCTGATGCTGCCGAGATCGGTCGCGCCGGCCGCGGCCGAGCCCCAGAAATTCAGCGTGAACTTGTCGTAGTTGAACGCGAAGATCGCGATCAGGATGAAAGCGAGCAGCGGCAGCATCTTGGCCGCGGTCGTCACCGCGTTGACGAAAGCCGCCTGTTTGACGCCTTTCATCACCAGCGCGTGGATCAGCCACAGCGCGATCGAGGCGCCGATCAACGACGGCAGGTTGTTGCCCTTGCCGAAGATCGGAAAGAAGAAGGCGAGCGAGCCGAAGATCGCGACGGCATAAGAGACGTTGCCGAGCCAGGCGCTGACCCAATAACCCCAGGCCGATTGAAATCCGATATAGGGGCCGAAGCCGGCGCGCGCATAAGCGTAAGGACCGGTGTTCAGCGCCGGCTTGCGCAACGCGAGATTTTGATAGACGAACGCGAGCATCAGCATACCGATTCCGGTGATCGCCCAGCCGATGACGATGGCGCCGGGCGACGCATGCGCCGACATGTCGCTCGGAAGATTGAAAACGCCGCCGCCGATCATCGAGCCGACGACCAGACCGACGAGCGGCAGAAGCGTTAGTTTGCGGCTTTGATCGACGGAAGATGCCGAGCTGTCCGCTTGAGCGCTGGGTGGCGGCGCCACCGATACGGTCGACATATCGCAATCCTCCTGTGACGCCTCGGAGTCGATCGATCGAGCGACGACGCAGCATCGCGATGAGCCGTTGCAGCGCCAGGATTCGTCGCCCGATCCGATCCAAGCAATCTCTGCAATTTTTTAGGCGTGACGGGTTGGCGCCGACATCGACGCGATCCCCTAGAAGCAGGGGCAATTTCCCGTAGCGAAGAGGAGAAGCGCCCTAGCGGCGCTGGCGACGCTTTTCCTTGGTCCGGACGACGGCGAGCACCCGCGTTCCCGCGAGGGTCTCGCCGATCGCGGCCGCGAAACGCTCGAGTTTCGCAAGGAGGATTCTAACGCTCGCCGCGAGCGGCGGGCCGGCGCGCTTGTCTGCCGGTGTTGCGGCTGCGGTCATCGCGGACTGACGATGAACCAATCGCGATCCGTCCCATAATTCGAAACCGGCTTGCGCCGCCGGGAGCGTTCTCGCCAGAGCGAGGGCAGCGATATCGGAGGCGGCATCCACGGACACGACGTCACGAAAGTGACCGTCGGAGCCGACAATATAGCAGCGGAAGACGCTCATAATAAAAATCTCACCGAGCCCCTATGCTCCAAAGGATCGAATAGCCCGAAAAGCACCGGCAAAACCATTAGATCATATCGAGAATGACGGCTTGGACCTTGATCTACATCAATAGTGCTTGGGGTGAACAAATCTGCTCCATCTTAAGCCCGGTGCCCGCGGGCTTATCAACATTTTCCCGGTGTTATGCATCTTCGGCGGCGCGATATTAGATGCCTCTCAGGCACGATAACCGGCCAAATACAGCACTATTCCG
>Ga0335085_10006664_pt1 | contig 18133 bp, 17 predicted proteins | sample Lox_Sample_45_FD_206712 | JGI IMG/M metagenome (GOLD analysis project Ga0335085, IMG submission 206712) | Soil microbial communities from Loxahatchee National Wildlife Refuge, Florida, United States - Lox_Sample_4.5 | ecosystem: Environmental > Terrestrial > Soil > Wetlands | place: USA...
GACCGCCGGAACGTCGAGGCAGCGTGGCATCGAGCGCACACGGCGCTCGGTGCCCTGTCCAAGCCCTCCGTGAGCGCACCCAAGTAGCCATGGCGCCCAGCGGCCTTTTTCGGTCGATGGTCTGCGGCATTCTTCAACCTGAATGGTGCAGTCGCGCTGATCAGATGCTCAAATAAGAAAAGTGGCGGTCTACAAAAGATTTACAATTTGCGTGAGGCCCAGCCACTGGAACGGTTCCAAAGACGCCGCCCGAGGTACTGTTTCCCGCTCCGCTGGTAGTCCGGGGTGACGCCCACTTGCGTCGCGAACAGGTCCGTGTAGCTGCGCCGATTCAATGGGGTCTCGGTCAATTTTTTGCTGCCGAGCACCTGACCGAGTTGCGTGTCGGTGGTTTCCACCTGAGCTTGGCCTTCAGTGACGACCATTGCCTGTTTCTACTGCTCCAACTGCAGCGTAGCATCGAGAACCAAGCTGCTGCCGATATCGATGATCAGGCCCGACCTGTAGTACAACGAAAATCCATTGGACGCGACTTCGATTTGATACTGCCCCACACCCAAAACCGGGAACGTGAACACGCCATCGTCGCTTGATGTGTGGTGAGCTTCGCGCCCGTCTGTATGTTGGTGAGAACGATGGCAGCAACGGCGACGACGAAACCCGAAGGATCTTTGACGTAGCCGGTAATTTTCCCTCCGCCTTGGGCCATCATGGCGGTAACCGCTATCAACTGGACGGTCAGAAATAGCAGAAACTTAGTCTTCAGAGCTTTCATGTGCTCCTCCTCATCGCATTCGCGAATTGGGAACGTCCACTGCCTGGAAACGACAAGGTACGGAAGCCGTCTAGGGCCAGGCTTGTCGTCGGTGGTGCTGATTGTAACCAAGTGCATGTCTCCTTTCTTTTGACTATTCGTGCTCAGCAACAATCTGCCAGCTCACGGCTGTTACACCGGGTTCGAGGCCCAACTTGCTGACCATCTGCTCAAGCAGGCCATCCTCATGGCCCGTGCTCATCAGCGTGGCTTGCACGCGGACGCGGCCATCGGTTTCGAGGTCCTCGCTTTCGATCGAGCGCAGGAGCAGCGGTAGGGCACTGACGGCTTCGAGCAAAAGTGAGCGGATGTGGTTGTCGTCGGTCACCCGGCAAGTAATGCGCACCAGGTACAAAATCTCCGCGTCCGGAGAATCCCTCTTCCGGTCCATTGCTTTGGCGAGCGGGCGGAGGAGGGTGTTGGCGCCGAGGACGGCGATGGTTCCGGAGACCGGGAAGAAAACGTAACCCAACCCGGAGAGCGCGCCCACTGCCGCTGTGCACCAGAGAGTTGCAGCCGTGTTCAGGCCACGGATACTCAGACCGTCCTTCAGAATCACGCCTCCGCCGAGGAATCCAATTCCCGAAACGACATAGGCTGCGACGCGGCCTTGGCTACCCTCGCCGACGATGAGCCCGCCCATCATCAGGAACATGGCGGCGCCCGCGGCCACCAGGGCGTTGGTGCGCAATCCCGCCATGCGTTGCCGCCACTGCCGTTCGGCGCCGATCAATGCGCCGAGAATAAGTGCGAGTCCCAAACGAAATACAAAGTAGTGTGCCAACATGTTTCACCTTCTTTCCCGAATAGTGCATCCGCGGACGGCCCTTTTTCCCGCGCCCAATGCGCTATCAAATGCACGCCTTTCGCGTCTTCGAAGGTCGTCCACGAGCAACGCAAACGCGGCACGGGCGCCAGAGGTACAACATTCCTCGCCTTCTCACGCATGGTTCACCTCCTTCGCGAGACACGGGCACCGCACGAGAGCCAAGCGTTGGTCTCGTGTCGCGCTATCAGCTTGTCTGGGTGAGGGTCCTAACTCAGTGGGACTCCCACTCGCTCGGGTTTTGGGTTCCGCGGGAGCGAGTAGCTGATCGTGGCGGCCTTACGCTCGCTGTCCGGGGAGTTCCGGGTGTTGCGTCCACCCGGAGGTTCTGGTTCGAAACCGTCCATGTAGTCTCGTATCTGAAGTAGGAAGCTCCAGCCGCCAACGAGGAGGATTAGGTATGAGCGCTTCGCCAATCGTCGGAAGCAATCACGCAAACGGCTCCCCGTTAGAACAGAGCGGGAAAAGTCCTGGCCCCGCGGCTATCCACGAAGGCGAGGCCCATGGGAATGGCGAAGGGGAACACGGGCACGCCATTGAACGGGCGGACCTTCTCCGCATTGGTTTTGTCATGCTAGCGGCCGCCGCCGTGTGGTTCCGGATCTGGGAACCCTTTTCGCACGTCAGCGTAATCGGGATTGTTGCGACCCTCATCGGGGGCTATCCGATCTTCAAGGAAGCGTTTGAAAACATCGTCGAACGGAAGATGACAATGGAGCTTTCGATGACCATAGCGCTTCTCGCCGCTCTGGCCATCGGTGAGTTTTTCACCGCTCTGGTAATCACGAGATTCGTGCTGGTGGCCGAGGTGCTGGAAGGACTGACCGTAGGACGAGGCCGCACCGCGATCCGTCGCCTGGTCGAGCTCCTGCCGGCAAGCGCCACCGTGCGACGGAATGGGATGTGGCAGGAAGTCGAGACCAAAGAAATCAGCTCCGGCGACACCGTCCTGGTGAAGCCGGGCGCCAGCATCCCTGTCGACGGCACGGTCACGGGAGGCCGTTCGTTCGTCGATCAGGCGACGATCACCGGAGAATCCATGCCCGCCGAGAAGAGCGCCGGAAGCTGGGTGTATGCGGGGACGATCAATCAATCGGGAGCGATTGAAATACGAGTGGACCGTTTAGGCCGTGACACCACGTTCGGGAAGATAATTGACGCTGTCGAACGCGCGGAGAAATCGCGTGCTCCCATTCAAGGCATAGCCGACCGCCTGGCCGGATACCTGGTGTACTTCGCCCTCGGGGCTGCGGCACTGACATTTCTCATGACGCATAATGTGCGTTCCACAATCTCGGTCGTAATTGTCGCCGGTGCGTGCGGGATCGCCGCAGGCACTCCCCTCGCGATTCTCGGGGCCATCGGCCGCTCTGCCCAGCTCGGGTCCATTATCAAAGGTGGAATCTATCTGGAATCGCTCGCGAATATTCACACGGTTCTGCTCGACAAAACCGGAACGCTAACCTATGGCACGCCCGATGTGGTTGACATCCGTCCTGCTGGTGCCGTCTCGCCAATGACATTGTTACAGGTTGCTGCAACCGCAGAATCACGCTCGGAACATCCGGTCGCGAAAGCCATCCTGAGGAAAGCGGCCACCATAGGTGTGGCGGGTGAGGACCCGCAGCATTTTGAGTACACTCCCGGCAAAGGAGTCGTCGCGAGGTACGGCGGCGATGAGATCGTTGCCGGGAACCGGCTGTTTCTCGCGGGCCATGGCGTGCTATTGCCCACTGCTGCAGATGCAACAACCAATTCCGAGATTTTTGTGTCGCGCCGCGGCCAGTTCCTTGGCACGTTGAGCATCGCCGATACGCTCCGGCCGGAAGCCACGAAAGCCGTCCAGGATCTCAAGGCCATGGGGATGAAAACAGTGCTTCTGACCGGCGATGCTAAGGCGGCGGCTGAAGATATTGGCCGAAAGCTGGGTGTCGATGAGATTGCCGCTGAGCTATTGCCAGAAGACAAGCTCGCCTACGTTTCACGACTAACGCAAGAACTGCAGAACGTGATCATGGTGGGCGATGGAGTCAACGATGCACCGGCCCTGATGAAGGCGACAGTCGGGATCGCGATGGGCGCTGGGACCGACGTGGCGCGCGAAAGCGCCAACGTGGTTCTGATCGGAAACGACTTGTCCAAGCTCGTCGAGACGCTCGAGATTGCGCGGCGGTGCCGACGTACCATTCTCCAGAACTTCGCTGGAACTCTCGTTGTCGACACCGTGGGTGTGGTCTTGGCCGCTTTCGGGTTCCTGAATCCACTCTTCGCGGCGTTCATTCACGTGTCCTCGGAGATGGCGTTCATCCTGAACTCCGCGAGATTACTACCGCCGCTGGGGGCCGCGAAGGCAATGATGGGCGGGCCTGTGACGCCACAAGAGGAAACTGCAAATTCCTAGAGGGTATGCGCTCTTACTTGAGATAGGTTCGGACAATCTCGATGACGTCCTCTGCGGCCTCTTCGGAGGATTTGGAATTCTTGGGCATGTGATTGCGGATATGGTCCTCCATGAGCTCTCCCATAAGAGCGTTGATGGCGCCGCGTGCGGCGGCGAGGCGCTGCAAGACATCCGCGCAATGCTCGTCCTCATTGAGGCCACGCAATGCGCTTTCCAGTTGCCCAATGATCTTCTTCGTGCGGTTGACCAGATCCAGTTTTTCGCGCGAGGTGTGCGTCATCTTTTTCACCTTGACTACCCTATGGGGGTATGGTATCTAAACCACTCGTTGTACCCTAGGAGGGTAGAGTAGCAATACCTCCCCTCCCGTTCAAGTCTTATGGGCGAGCGTCGCGCGGCAAATTTCGCCGTTCAGGAAAACAGCGTGGCGATCGTAACAGTTCTGTAATCTCGACGCCAAATACTGGGTCATTTGATTACGCCCGAACTCGCCTGCTGCGTTCGTGAAAATCCGAGCCGCTTAGTGGGCCGGCGCATGTCGCCACGGGACGGGTAGGACGTGGGTTTGTTGGCCCAGTTTGCAATAGCGAGGAAGCGTTGCCGTTCGTTAAGGAGGATACATGGGAAGGGTATTTCGGTGCGTGTGTTGGGGCGTCTTCCTCACCGTGGTGTTTGCACGCGTCAGCGTGGCACAGAGGCCGCTCAGCTGGGAAGAAGTACGACAGCGCTTTGAAGCCAACAACCCGGATTTGCGGGCCGGCCAGTTGGGAATCGATGAATCGAAGGCTAATGAGATTACTGCCTACTTGCGACCGAATCCCCAAGCCTCTATTGGTGTCGACCAGATTGGTCACAACAGCAAGGGCCTTTTCTCGCAGGCCGTTGTGATCTCTTCACTCAGCTATCTTCATGAGCGGCGTCACAAACGGGAATTGCGGCTTGAAAGCGCCAAGGAAGCGACGGACATTACGGTGTCGGGTCAGGCCGACTTGGAGCGGACGCTGCTGTTTGAATTGCGAGGCGCGTTCGCCCAAACGCTGCAGGCCAAGGCCATCCTGGACTTGGCCAAGGAAAATCTCAAATATTACGACCACTTCCTGGACCTCAATCGTGAGCGCTACAAGGCTGGGGGCATGGCAAAGATAGACATGCAACGTCTTGATCTGCAGCGGGTTCAGTACGAATCGGACCTTCAGACGGCCGAAGTCAATCTGATCACCGCGAAAGTGCAACTGCTTCTACTCCTGAACGACAGCACTAATCCCGAACAGTTCGATGTGGCCGGACCGTTTGATTTTGCGAGGACTATTCCTCCCCGCGACGCAGTGCGCCAGGCCGCTCTTGATGCCAGACCCGACCTGCGAGCAGCGCTACAGGCGGTTATCAAGGCCAAGACGGACCACCAACTGGCGGTCGCGAATGGATCTACAGACCCGACCATCAATGTTGACGCTGCATTTCCTGGAGTTTCCCTAGACTACGGAAACTACACGCCATTCCTGCATCAATACGTGGGTGTCGGTTTCAGCATTCCGCTGCGGATCTTCGATCGGAATCAGGGGGAGAAGCTTCGTACGCAAATCGATATCGACCGCAACCAGAGGTTCACCGAAGCAGCCAAGGCGCAGGTTTTGAGCGACGTGGATTCAGCGCACGCGACGGTGAACAGCACCATCCTTCTGCTTCAACCGTACAAGGACCATTATCTCCAGGAATCGACGGAGGTTCGCGACTCCATCGAGTTTGCGTACGAACACGGCGCGGCGTCACTCATCGATTACCTGAACGCGCAGGCAGAGTATCGCAGCGTGCAAGTCAATTACCTGAATTTGATCGGCTCGTATCTAACGGCGGCGAGCCAATTGAATTTAGCGGTCGGACGCGAGGTCATTCAATGAAGCGATCAACCTTTGCTGTGCTTTTTGCATTTCTGTCGTTCGGCTTATTCGCCGTGGGTTGCGGCGACCAGAAGCTCGGCCCGAACGAGGGAGCTCCGCCGGCATTGAAGGTCGAGACTGTCGAAGACCGGAATCTCTTTCGCGTCGAGCACCCGGAGCGGTTTCCGCTTACGAAGGCCGTGGAACATGTGACTACGTCCGAACTACGAGCCACCGGAACCGTCAATCCGGATATCAGCCGAACGGTGCCGGTTATTTCGATTGCTACGGGCCGTGTTCTCGAGATCAAGGCACGCCTCGGGGATGTGGTGCAGAAGGGCCAGCTCTTGTTGCGCGTGCAAAGCGCGGACATCGCCGGTGCCTTTTCCGATTACCAAAAGGCCGTGGCCGATGAGAAGTTGTCGCAGACGCAGTTGGAACGCGCGCAACTTCTGTATGACAAGGGAGTGATCTCCCTAAACGATCTGCAGGTTGCCGAGGATACCGATGCCAAGGCCAAGGTGGACGTGAAAACGACGGCCGAAAAACTTCGCGTGCTAGGCAATCCCAACCTCGACCAGCCGTCGGGCATCGTGGAAATCCGCGCTCCGGTGTCCGGCGTCATCACGGACCAGCAAGTCACCAATGCCGCGGGGGTTGCGGGGCTGGGCACGCCCAACCCGTTCACGATTTCGGACCTTACCTACGTCTGGATCATCTGCGATGTTTACGAAAACGACCTCTCCAACGTGCATCTTGGGGAGAAGGCAGACATCCGCCTGAACGCCTATCCGGACCAGGTTTTCACCGGAACCATTAACAACATTGGCCCTGTTCTCGACCCCAATATCCGCACCGCTAAGGTGCGCCTCGAGGTTCGTAACCCAGGACTCATGCGGCCCGGAATGTTCGTGACGGCAACGTTTCACGGACACAAGAAGGAGACACGGGCTGCGCTCCCGGCCACCGCTATCTTGCACCTGCAGGACCGCGATTGGGTCTATGTCCCCGCAGGGGAGAAGAGCGTGCGACGTATCGAAGTGAGAGGCGGGGCGATGTTGCCGGGGAATATGCAAGAGATTCTGTCCGGGATTTCAGTAGGGCAGGAAGTGGTTTCGAATGCGCTCGAATTCCAGAACACGGTGCAACAGTAATGATCCGCAATCTGGTCGATTTCGCTCTCAACAGCCGCTTCATTGTCCTCAGTCTCGCCCTGCTTTTGTTTGTGTGGGGCATTATCTCGTTCAAGGCGCTTCCCGTAGAAGCCTATCCGGACGTCGCCAACACCTGGGTCCAGGTCATCACGCAATGGCCCGGTCGCGCCGCTGAGGAAGTCGAGCAGCAAGTGACCGTGCCGATCGAAATCCAAATGAATGGCATGCCGCACGTGCAGCACGTCCGGTCGGCCTCCTTGGCCGGCCTGTCGGTCGTCAATCTGATTTTCGACGACGATTCGGACAACGATTGGGATCGCGAGAAGGTGAACGAGCGCCTGGGGCAAGTGACGTTGCCACCGGGTGTCACGGCTCAAATCGGCCCGGATTTCAGTCCAATCGGTTCCATCTACTGGTACACAATTAAAAGCGACAACCCCAACTACGGAGTGATGGAACTGAAATCGTTGCAGGACTGGGTGATCGCCAAGTACATCAAGTCCGTGCCGGATGTCGTCGACGATTCTTCGTTCGGGGGGATCACCCGCGAATACCAAATTCGGCTCGATCCGGACAAGCTGGTTTCCTATGGTCTGGGCCTCGCGCAGGTGGAACAGCAACTGACCAATGCGAACGCGAATGCCGGAGGGAGTTTCATCGAGCAGGGAGCGCAGCAGATCAACGTACGCGCTGTGGGGCTAGTTCGCAACGTTCAGGACATCGACAAAACGGTGATTAAAACGCAAAGTGGCACCCCGTTGCGCATCCGGGACATCGCCGTCGTCACTCAGGGCCCAAAGATCCGTTTAGGACAGATCGGGAAAGCCATCCACCGCTCCGATGGCGTCGTGGTGGACGACAACGATGTCGTCGAAGGCATCGTGTTCATGCGCAAAGGCGCGGACACGGCGACTACGCTTGATGGAATCCACAAGATGGTCCGGCGGCTCAACGAGGAAATCCTTCCGCCAGGAGTCAAGATTGTTCCCTACTTGGATCGCGACGATCTGGTCCACTACACGACTCATACGGTCATGCACAACTTGACCGAGGGTATGGTCCTCGTCGTCATCATCCTCTTCATTTTTCTGGGAAATGTGCGTGGGGCCGTCATAGTAGCGCTCACTATCCCGTTTTCACTCTTGTTTGCGGCGATCTGCCTTGACTTGCGGCATATCTCCGCCAACCTTCTGTCCTTAGGGGCGCTGGATTTCGGCATGGTCGTTGATGGTGCCGTGGTCATGGTGGAAAACATCGTGCGCCATCTGAACCAGCCGACTAAGAATCACCTTCGGCCTCTGGACAAAATCCGAGAAGCGGCCCATGAGGTACAGCGGCCTGTCTTCTACGCCATCGCGATCATCATCACGGCGTACCTGCCGATCTTCACGTTGCAACGCGTCGAAGGAAAACTGTTCAAACCCATGGCTTGGACGGTCGCCTTCGCTCTCCTTGGGGCCTTGATCTTCTCCATGCTGATTGCACCGGCACTGGCGAGTTTCTTCTTCCGCGCAGGAATGAAGGAGTGGCGGAATCCCGCTATGGAGTACCTGACTGTCCAGTACAGAAAGGCTGTCAACTGGGCGATTCAGAATCGTCGCCTCACGATCAGTGCGGCGCTGGTTTCTTTTGCGTTTACCATTTATCTCGCATTCGGAGGGGTCATCGGGTCGGAATTCCTACCGCACCTCGATGAAGGTGCGATCTGGGTCCGCGGCACCTTGGCTCCAAGCACCGGGCCCACGGAAGGTGCGCGTATCGCCGATCGGGCTCGGCAGATTCTCTGCTCCTTTCCGGAAGTGCCCCAAGTGGTCGATCAGGTGGGGCGGCCCGACGACGGCACTGACACGACAGGGTTCTTCAACACCGAGTACTTTGTCGATCTGCTTCCCAAAGAGAAATGGCGTCCAGTCTTTCATCAGAACAAGGAGTTACTGATCGAGGCCATGAACCGGGAACTCGAAAAGATTCCTGGGGTCATTTGGAACTTTTCGCAGCCGATTTCCGACAACCTGGAGGAGGCGGTGAGCGGCGTGAAGGGAGCGTTGGCCGTGAAAATTTATGGGGATGATCTGAAGACATTGGAGGAAAAGGGCGATCAGGTCGTCGCCGTCATGCGAAAAATCCGGGGCGTGGAGGATCTTGGCCTGTTCCGGGTGCTCGGGCAGCCGAATCTCAATTTCGAAGTCGACCGCGATGAGGCCGCACGCTTTGGGATCAATGTGTCCGATGTCCAGGACGCGATCCAGACGGCGGTCGGGGGCAACGCTCTCAACCAGGTGCTCATCGGGGAGCAGCGGTATGACCTGGTTCTTCGGTATCTGCCCGACTATCGGGACTCGCGCGAAGCTATCGAGAAGATTCGCCTGCTGGCTCCTACGGGCGAGCGCGTCTCTCTGGCCCAACTGACGAAGATTACCGTGAATGACGGCGGCTCGGAGATTTACCGCGAAGCGAATTCGCGCTATGTGGCGATCAAGTACAGTGTACGCGGTCGGGACTTGGGCGGCACGGTGGAGGAAGCGATTCGCAAGGTCAATGCCGCCGTCAAGCTTCCAACGGGGTATACGTTCGACTGGGCCGGGGAATACGAAAGCGAAAAGCGCTCGGAGCGCCGCCTGTTGATAGTTCTCCCGCTAACGATTCTGGTGATCTTCGTCATCTTGTACACCATGTTTCGGTCGATGAAATGGGCGCTGCTCATCCTGACCAACGTGGCCATGGCTCGTCTTGGCGGACTGGTGGCGTTGCTGTTGACGCACACCAACTTCAGCGTTTCCTCGGGCGTTGGTTTCCTCGCGCTTTTTGGCGTTTCCGTGCAGACGGGCGTGATCATGCTCGAATACATCAACCAACTCCGCACGAAAGGCTATTCCATCGAGGAGTCCGCGGCGGAAGGCGCGGTGCTGCGGCTGCGCCCGATCATAATGACCATGCTGGTTGCTACGCTGGGGTTGCTTCCCGCGGCGCTGTCGCACGGAATCGGCTCGGACTCGCAGCGGCCCTTTGCCATCGTGATCGTGGGAGGGCTGATTTCCGACCTGGTAATGAGTATCTTCCTGTTGCCGGCGCTCTATGTGTGGTTCGCGCGTCCGGGCGACAAGCTTCCCGAGCCGGAACCGGAGGAGGTCCTATGATTGATGCCATTCGATCGTCGCGAAATCTGGCGGAGAGACGGAGAGAATTCGGAAAATGAACAAGAGTGAAACCTGTGCACGAATTCAGGAAGTGGGGATCATCCCTGCGGTGCGCGTTTCCTCCGCCGAGGAGGCGCACTTCGCGGCCGAAGCCGTATGCAGCGGCGGCATACCCATCGTGGAAATTACACTGACGGTCGCCGGTGCGGTTGAGCTGATTGCGCATCTGTCTCACTATCATCCCAAGATGGTTGTGGGCGCCGGTACAGTCCTTTCGACCGATGTGGCGCAAAAGTGCCTAGATGCAGGCGCTAGTTTTCTGACCAGCCCTGGGCTGAATCTCAAAGTCGTCGAGTTCGCGGCGAAAAACGGGATTGCGGCTCTGCCCGGAGCATTAACGCCAACGGAGGTGATTGAAGCTTGGGAGGCTGGAGCGGATTTCGTGAAGGTATTTCCCTGCATAGATGTTGGCGGCGAGAGATACATTAAGGCGCTGAAAACCGCGCTGCCGCAGATTCCGCTGGTAGCTGCGGGTGGTGTGAATCAACAAACGGCAGAGAATTATATTCTCGCGGGGGCTTCCGCGATTGGCGTCGGCCACGAGTTGATTCCACCGGAAGCAATCGAACGACGTCAAGCAAAGCGAATCAAGGAGCTGTCGCTGCGTTTCGCTGGCTTTGTTAAGGAGGCGCGGGAACGCATTGAACCGCCTAAGGCGGTCGCGGTCGGCAAGTTCAAGAAAATCGAAGAGTGCGAAAAGGAATAGCCCGCTTCTCTCCCCGCCACTTGGCTGGAAAAACGCGCAATTCGCCGAAGTGAGGTCAGGTGGTTAGGCTCGAATACCGGTCCTCGGTTGGTAAGGTGTTTATCTCGAACTTTCGTTCTTGGCTGGAATGAAAAGGCTAACCATACTGAATGGCAATCTGCAGGGTTATTCGTGATAAAGACGCGCTTTGCTCGCCGATTTCCAAGCAGTTTTCACAATGTGGGAATCACCAATGTTTATGGGCCCACTTCTCATTTGACCGCTCCAAATAATAAGGCTCAGCGAAAAACTAGTAGCACGGTTCAAATCGCCGCATTTTTATTGGTGTACTGCGACAAGGCGGAGCAGGAGGGATTGTATCCTATGTTTACTGAGGTGACTGGTAAGTGAGGGTTCGTATGTCTCTTATTTTCAATACGAAATTCAAATATGGTATTCCCGTCGGTGTTTAAAAGGGTTCTTGAAGGGGCGAAATCGATGAAATTTAGTAGCAAGGTTAGAGGCAAGATTTTGATTCTCCCATGGACTCAGGGAGGCGACCAACGAAAATTCCGGCAGTCACAAAATTTGGTGCTTGGTCTGAGCTAAGAATCATGGCGGAGTATGTCAACATTCTACTCCCCCGAGGTATCGCTCTCCGGGGTTGTAGTCCGCGGGAAGACCTGGGCTGGTCTCGCCCGTCCAGCTAGAAGTATGCGTGCCTCGCATGGGCGTGCACTAAGCTCTCCACTTATTCGCCGATGACTATGAATGGGGCCCAAAAGAAAGGGTTCTTGGCTCCGTTTGCGAACACGGCGTACCGCGCCTCTGCGAGCGCCGCGCTTTTGGTCTTATGTTCCAGTATGCCTTTGTAATAGGTTTCCATCAGTAGCGCGGTCGAGTCGTCGGAGACCTGCCAGAGACTGACGGTCACACTATTAGCACCTGCCGCTAGGAATGCTCTGCCGAGGCTCATAACTCCTTCTGCCCTGCTAATCTTTCCCGATCCCGTATTGCAGGCAGATAAGACTACCGACTCGGACTGGAGCTTTAAGCGAAGAATCTCCGACATTGACAAGAACATGTGTGAGGGATCTGTGCCGTCCGAGGACAGAACCAAGGACGGCTCTTGGATCCCGGTGTCCACGGCAAGTACTCCGTGAGTCGCAAAATGTAGGAATCGGAACTGGGAAAGGTCAGTATCGAGTAGCTTGCTTTTGGTCGCATCGATACCCAATCGTAAGTCGACGGTCTCTTGTCTTTTTTGGAGAAGGGTCGCGATGCTCTCGACTTCCACAGCTGTACCCGGCAGCCTATCAAACGAGAATCCGCGGGACTGCAACTTTTGCGTGGTCGGCATGCCCGGCTTTGGATCTTCCTTGGAAAGGCTGGGCGAGACTGCAGAGTCTGTCTTTTCCGCTCTCGCTTGCAGCTTCACTAACTCAAATCTCTCGTCTGAGGGGGAAGTTATAGGATCACCGCCAGCAGAGGGAGCAATTCGTCGAAACAGAGAACAACAGCGGAGAGATGTCTGCGTTCAGGTCGAAACGGGTGGCAAGCGGAGTGACACAGGTTGTCGTGGCGCGAGGCGTGCTAGTGGAGACCGTCGACGTGGGAATCTACACGGCGGGACGCGGACAACTCGAAGCGGTTAGATGGAGAGCAACCCAAAAGCATTCCCAAGCAAATCGAAAAATTGCTCGGAGTTTTTGCGGCTCGGCTGCGATTTCAATCTGGGTTGCCCGCATATATAGACACCCCGTGTTGTCACTTTGCTTTCGCTAGCCATCAAAACCGCTGGCATTGCATGGGTTCCACGAATGTGGCGTGAAATGCGGTCAAAATCTCTTTATTTGACACGCGAAGTATCAAATCGACTAAATGTGATCGGAGGAGGAACTCGTCCATGCCGTCTTTGGGAAAACGCTATCCCGGCGTCGAGGGAAAGACTGTCGAATTCATTGAGACCAGCAACGAGCAGCAGTTCGTTTATGTGCGAATCCGATTTACGGATAAGACGGCTGCGACGTTCGTTCTAACCTCGGATGTAGTGCTGTACCATGCTGCCCTTTATGACGAATCAACCGGCAACCTGGACGTGCTTAGACAGTACATCAAACCGGATCGTGTGCGCTGAGGAATTGACCATGAGAATTACTCACACGGAATATCACGTCGAGATTTTCTTCGCATGCAGGACTAGAGAGGCTGCCCGCAAATCTAGTCACCAATTCAGCAAGACAATTGAGGACTCGATCTACCATGCAATTTCGAAGGCGGCACAAAAAAAGGTTCAGGAACACGTGAAAGCAGGCCGCCTGGCAAGAGGCTTTAGAGCGGAAATGGTGTCTTAAGGCTGTTGGTGCCGCCCAGGCGTGTGCGCCACTGCTATTCATAAACAAGTGAGTTTAGTAAGAAAAGAGCGACAGGCGGGGAATGGAAAATCTAGGTCAGCGCGACAAAGGAGTCGAGCGGGCCACAGGCGAATGCGACGGAGAGCGACAGCAAAATCAGAGTACTGCTATTTCTTCCTAGGGGGCAGATAGAGATAGCTAAAATCGCTGCTGTTCCAGCTAGCGACGGATCGCTTTGGGAAGTTGCGCAGCCCTCTGCAAAGATCAACTGCCGCAACGGGCGTAAGCGACTTTAGGTCGTGCTTTGCATAGATACCAACGGTCATACAATCTTGGTGCCCGAGGAAGTCCGCAATTGCTTGCAGCGACATTTTTTCGGTTAGAAGCCGGGTCGCGCAGGCGTGGCGAAGTGCTCTTGGTCCCCCGTAGACAGTCTTGATCCCCAGCAGTTTCATTCTGTTGTTTATGATATGAGCGATACCGCCTACGCGCATGGGGCGATACGGAGGATGCAGGGTAACGATCGCAAACTCGCTCTGGCAATTTGGCCTCCCAAACTTCAGGTATTTCTTGAGAGCCAGTTCGAAGGAACTGAGTATCGGAAAGCTTTGCAGTTTGTAATTCTTTGCTCTTCTTATAGTAAAGGTCCTCGTTCTCCAATCGATATTTCGCAAGAGAAGTCCTATCGCCTCACTTGTCCGCAGTCCATACAACGCATAAAGCAAGATCAAAACATGGGCACGCATGGAGGCCGGCGTGTCCTGCTTTTCGCATCGAAGCAGCCGTCGAACATCCTGCCAATCAGGACCAGGAGCCGAGTGTGGTTCACGAGCATGGCCTGCCTTTATGGCGTCTGCATTAACACGCCTACACCAGCGGACAGTACGGGAATATCTAAAAAAGCAGCGTAAGACATTCGCCGCTTCCATGAGGGTGTTTGCGTTCCACATATGCGATTTGTGCAAGAGATAATCGTCCGTGTCCGCCAGCGATGTCTGGGAAATGGGCTTGCCGACCCTCAACGAAGAATGGGTTTTCGTTGTGACGATCAGGAAAGAGTGACGCCGCTAGAGTCAGCGCTTCGGCATCGTGTCGAAGTTCGGCGCCTGGCGTCCAATACGGCATCCGCTGGTCGAGTGGATTCAGAACTATGTCGCCGCGCGAAGGATCGAAGAACTGGGGCATGTACTCGAGGGCAGGGTCGTAAACTATGGCACTCTCCCCGCGCCTTTCCACCTCGATCAAAAGCTGTCGTATGAGGGCGCTCTTCCCGGTCCCTGTATCGCCCATGATGAGGATATGGCTAGACTCAATCCTTCGCGGAATTCGAACCAGCCTTGCGCTTCGGACGACCCTGTTCAAGAAGCTTCGCTCTTGAATGAATCCAATGCCGTTGGATTTATTCCTCCTATTGAACTGGACAGCGGTTACTAGCTTCGGTCCCTTTAGACGGCGTCCTTGCCTGAGCTGCCTGGCTCGCGCTAGGTCTTTTGGTACGGCAAACAGCAAACCACCGAACAGAATCACGAACGCTCCAAACCAAGCTGGTTTTGAAAGGGCCAGCAATGACTCGTCGCGATAAATTGGGTGACGCAACAAGGCGTGCAGTTTCCAATTCTCGAACGGCTTGCTCTGCCATTCGACGCCCTGAGCTCCTGACTTGATGGCTTGGTCTGACAGGACAAACGAAGAGTCCCCTCGTGCTACTACGTCCGTGTCTGTCGCGAGCCGGTTCCCGGTCGGTGTGATGAGAATCAGGACCTTGTACGAGTGGACGTGTCGGGCAGTTCGGTAGTCCTCGGTGGTGGTGTAAATGCGCGCGTAGTACCTTTGCAAAGGCGTCCAGGTGAACGCCCGGCAGAAATCGCCAATTAAGCCGACCAGGACTTTGGCAGAGTCTTCTTCCTTGCTGGCTTCCTCGACTGCCTTTTTGCGAAGAACGGGCGCAAGGACAAGAATTCCCTTCGCACCCTTCTTTACGTACCGGCCAAACTGTTTCCACGTTTGGTAACCAGCAACGCGCGTTGCATTTGGCCGCTGGGAAAGAACGAGCATGACGTTGTAAGCGCTATAGCGATGAAATCGCGCCATTGCCTTGAGGTAATCCCTCATCCCCTCACCGTGGCCCCTTTCCAGAGCCTGACTCAGCTCTTCGATTGCTTTGCTGGCGATCTGTTTGGCTTGCTCGAATTTCATTTTTGTTCTCCTGTTTCGGGGAGCTATTGCTCCCTTCCCGTGTTACCTGTTTGTCCCAAAAAGGGAGAAGAATCGGGAACTTCGTTCCATCTCCCGAATACCCTCGATATCCTGGTGCATCTTCAAAGTCATCCCATGCTCCGGTTCGCACTTTCAGTTCGTTTTCATGTAAATCCCAATTCACGCTGCCGTGAAGTTTTAGAATTTTCGGCAAACCCTTTGGGGGCTGATCATCTCGTTTGAGACAATACATCGCCGGCGAAAATGGGATTTCCCTTCCTTCTGCGCAAGCGCGCAGCGCTCGCTCTACCACGAGATCATAATTGAAAGAGACAACCGCATCCGCAGGGTTAAGGCTCTTGAATAACAGCTTGTGATTCTCACATGTCTGGGTTCCGTGAGCTTTCCGGAGCAGCGCCACAACCGCACGAGCGAACTGACTGACGACTGCTTCCTCCCCGCTCCTGTCCGCACCGGCGAGCTTCCTGCGCAAATAACTCCGAAGATGCAATGTGTAGAATGCCTTCTCGAGAGAGCGACGATATTCCAGCGGCAAGGTAGTCATTTGACCTACGACCCAGGCCACCGCTGGCTCATCCTTGTCTTGTGGCTCCAGACGTTGCAAGAGATCGAAGAAATCCCGGTCGAGGGGAGAAAGCATATCTCGCGTACGCGCGTATGAGACGCCGCGACTAGCCCCGGCGCCCAGCACAAACGTGACAGGGTCATGTTTTCTGGAGGCGTCTGCCATATCGTTTGGACCAGTAGCGTTCGTGAGTTGCTATTTCCTGGGTTGCGTTGTTTTTGATCCGCGTTTGTACTTGAACTGGTTTCCGCTCTCCGATGTTGGCGGGACTGTTTCTCCACGCTCGATTACAGTACGGCGCCCATTCGGTACTTTACCTCCGCGAGGGCCGACTTCGACGAGTTCACCGGAATCCGGTGCTATTTCGCCTGGCCTAAGGGTTGCCATGGTTCCTCCAACAGCCGGACTCTATCAGGAACGTTATCCAGAAGACAACACCTACCTTCCACCTCGCTATCGTCGCTACTTCAATAGCTCGCGGAACGACGTAAACTTCATCACAAATCTTCTCCGTTCCAACACCGCCTTTGCGTCATCCGCCTCATCTACAGTGAGCACATTGAGTCGGATTCCTTTCAATAATATTCCGGCCGTGTTGATGATCCGATCCTGCCCAATCCGAATCGCGGCTTCTCGATAGAACGCCCTTTTTTCGTCCGATGCGACCAGGCACCCGCGACACTCGGCGAGCGCAAGACAAGCTGCTTCCCCGGCCCCCAATGTTCGAACCAAGTCCGCATAAATTTTCAGTTCCGGAATGCTGCTGAGCTGTACCTGTTGCAAGAAGCCCAAACGGATCGCATCCCGAACCATTTCGGCCTGAGTGCCGTCTGTAATCTCTTTCACTACTTCTTCTGGTACGACGAACGAAAATGGCGGCAATGCGCCGAGTAAGTCTAGGCGGTCGATATGAATGAGGTTAATGATGATATTGGCGTCAGTCACCACGATGAAGATGGGCTGAACCGAGACCAAGAGACACTATCTTTCCGGCAAGAGGACCGTCTGTGCCTCTCCGTCGTCAATGCCGGCATTCTCGAGAAGGCCCTGAGCCACAAACCTCGGCGCACTGACCCGTTCCGCAAGCTCGAAGAATTTCGATTGGCTTATTTTGTCCCGACGGAGTGCTTCGAGTCCCAGTGACAGAAACCGCCTCTGGAATTCCCCTCGCTGCTCGATCGATTCAAGCTGCGGATATCCGAGAAGGTTTCCTATCGTCCTGCTCCTGCCCTCCGAGTCCATTTTCTTTAGTCGTTCGAACTCGGATTCCGACAACAGCCGGAGATTGCGCAGCCGATACAGCGCCGACAACGGGCTCACCCCATAGAGGTGAGCCAATTGAATCACATCGTACAGTTGAATCTCCTGAGTGCCGGGTTCTGCGCGCGAATCGATTGGGACGACACCCGCCTCGTCAAAAATCTCCGCGTGGACGCGACTTTCCGCTCCTTTGCCAAAGGATGCGATCAACTGCCGCACACCCTCCTCGGGCATGAGAAAGTTGGCAGCAAAGGAATTTGCTCTTACTTCGCGGAGGTCGTCTCGGTCTTTGTCTCTACTCACGAGGCCGACCGTATCTGTATCAAGAAGTACATGCGCATATTCGTGACACCAAGAAAAGCGCCGTCGGACTGCGGGATGAGTTTCGTTCACCACAATGAATGGTCCGACCTTCGGGTGGCTGATCATCAAGCCGGACACAGTCTCCGGCATAGCAACAGTTCCCGTCCGAATGCCTTGCGCTTCCAATAGCGATGACACATCCCCAAGGGGCGCTGAGCCCAAGCCAAGTCGGCGCCGCTCCTCCGCTGCAACATGCTCACCGACTTGTATGGCTTCCCAGCGAGTTCGCGGAATCGCATGGGAATACGTTGCAACCGTGACCGTCGCTCGGCTGATCCCAAGCAGATCCTCCAAACTCGTCAACTCATGCCCAAGAGCAATGCAATCCCGAAGAGCCTGCTTGACTCCATCTTCACCGACGTCTTCATGGGAGCGAAACAGAGCGTGCACGACATCATCTTCAGCGAAGTTGTCTTCGAG
>Ga0335085_10006665_pt1 | contig 18133 bp, 15 predicted proteins | sample Lox_Sample_45_FD_206712 | JGI IMG/M metagenome (GOLD analysis project Ga0335085, IMG submission 206712) | Soil microbial communities from Loxahatchee National Wildlife Refuge, Florida, United States - Lox_Sample_4.5 | ecosystem: Environmental > Terrestrial > Soil > Wetlands | place: USA...
CTTGTCGGTGGGCGACGACGGGTTCGGCGCCGACGTGTTCGACGAGCTGCGCTTTCCCGTGGTGCGCGCGCCCGCGTTCGACGATCCGTCCGCCTTCGACGAGGCAGTCCGTCTCGTCGCGCAACACACAGCCGAGCTCGCGGCGGTGATCGTCGAGCCGTCGGTGCAGGCCGCGGCGGGGATGCAGCTCGCCGACCACGCCGGGCTCGCCCGGCTCGGCGCGGCGTGCCGAGAGAACGGGGTCCTCCTGATCTGCGACGAGATCGCAACCGGGTTCGGGCGGACGGGCACGCTTTTCGCGTCCGAACTGTGCGACCTGCACCCCGACCTGCTGTGTCTGGGCAAGGGACTTACGGCGGGCTATCTGCCGATGTCGGTCACCGTCGCGAGCGGGCCGATCTTCTCGGCGTTCCTCGGCGACGATCTGGGTGCACAAACGCTGTACCACGGCCACTCGTTCGGCGGCAACGCCCTCGCGGCGGCGGTCGCGCTGCGCCACCTCGAACTGATCGATGCGTGGGACGTACTCGCCAACGTCCGCGAGCGCTCCGGCGAGCTCGCCGGGCTGTTGCACGACCGGATCGCGCCGAAGCCGCTCGTCCGCGAGGTACGGCTACGCGGACTCATGGGCGCGGTCGAGCTCGCGCCGCCCGCCGTTGGGCTCAAGTGGGGCCGGCGCGTGAGCGCAGCGGCGGTCGACCGCGGGGTCCTGCTGCGCTCGATCGGCGACAACGTCACACTCATGCCGCCGCTCACGATCACGTCGTCGGAGCTTCATCGCGTCGTGCACGCACTCGACGCCGCGATCGACGACGTCGGGAGCGAGGCATGACCTGGGAAGCGTGGGCGGAAGCCGAGTCGGACGCGGTGAAGGCCGCGGGCCAGTGGCGCGCGCCGCGCACGCTCGACGCGAAGGGACCAGAGGGGCGTCTCGCCGCCGACGGACGCGCCGTCGTGTCGTTCGCGTCGAACGACTACCTCGGCCTGAGCGCGCACCCCGCCGTCCTCGCCGCCGCGCACGAAGCGCTCGATCGCTGGGGCGCGGGTGCGGGCTCGGCCCGGCTGATCGTCGGGTCCCGACCCGTGCACGCCGAGCTGGAGGGAGAGCTTGCCGCGTGGAAGCGGATGCCGCGCGCCGCACTCTTCCCCACCGGGTTCGCGACCAATCTCGGCGTCATCACCACGTTCGCGCGGGCGGGTGTGCTCGTGTGCAGTGACGAGCTGAATCACGCGTCGATCATCGACGGTTGTCGCCTGGCACGCGGCGACGTCGCGGTGTATCGCCACCGAGACCTCGATCACCTCGCCGCGCTCCTGCGCGAGCGCGGAGCACGCCGTGCGCTCGTCGTCACCGACACGGTCTTCTCGATGGACGGCGACGCCGCCGACGTCGAGGCAACCGCCGAGCTGTGCGTACGGGAGGGTGCGCTGCTCGTCGTCGACGAAGCACACGCGGTGCTGGGCCCGCACCCCGATCTGCCCCCTGACGCAGACGTGCTCCGCATCGGCACGCTGTCGAAGACCCTCGGTTCGCTCGGAGGTTTTGTCGCCGGTCCGGCGCGATCGATCGAGCTCGTCGAGAATCTCGCGCGCCCATACATCTTCACGACCGCACCTACGCCCGCCGATACTGCTGCCGCGCTGGCGGCCCTCCGCATACTCCTGTCGGACGAGGGGGACGCGCGGATCCGGCGCTTGCGCGGGAACGTCGATCGGCTGCGGCCGGGTCATCGGTCGCCCATCATCCCCTTCGTCTGCGGGGACGAATCGCGAGCACTCGACGCCGCGGCTGCGCTCCTCGAAGAGGGGCTGCTGGTGCCGGCCATCCGCCCGCCGACAGTTCCGGCGGGAACGTCGCGATTGCGCGTCACCGTCTCGAGCGCGCACTCGGACGACCAGATCGCACACCTGCAGCGCGCACTCACCGGCACCCTCGGAGCCGTCGCCGCCCGGTGAACGTCGTCGCCGTCGCCGGGACCGGAACAGAGATCGGCAAGACCTATGTGGCCGCCGGCCTCCTGCGCGGGCTGCGCGCCCGCGGCCGCGGGTTCACGGTGTACAAGCCGGTGCAGTCGTTCGCGCCGTCCGACTCGTCGACCGACGCCGATGTGCTGGCCGGCGCAGCCGGCCTCGCGCCGGCTGCCGTTTGCCCGCCGCACCGATGGCTCCCGCTCCCGTTGGCGCCGCCGATCGCGGCAGAGGCGCTCGGGCTCGGCCCCTTCACCATCGCCGATCTCGCGAGCGAGACCCGCGCCCGCGCAACAGGTGCGCCCGTGCTCGTGGAGACGGTCGGTGGTGTGCGCTCCCCCATCGCCTCCGACGGCGACTCGGCCGCGTTGATCGAGGCGCTGGCACCCGCGCTCGTCGTCCTCGTGGCCGACGCGTCACTCGGCACCATCAACCTCGTCCGTCTGAGCCGCGACGCGCTCTGGCGGCAACGCCAAGTCGTGGTGTTCATGAACCGCTTCGACGAGCGGTCAGACCTCCACGTACGCAACGCCGAATGGCTCGTAGTCCGCGACGGCATGGTCGTCTTGACCGACCACGCCGCCCTCGTGGATCTGGTCGAGCCTCTCGCCAGGCCGTGATGCGATCAGAGCCCGAGTAGCGCATCGAGGCCGATCGTGAGTCCGGGCGTTTCGGCGATCTTGCGTATTGCGAGCAGTACACCGGGCATGAACGACGCGCGGTCGTAGCTGTCGTGGCGAATCGTCAGTGTCTGCCCGGTGGTGCCGAGCAGCACCTCTTGATGGGCAACCATGCCGCGCATTCGCACCGAGTGCACCGGTATCCCCTCGATGAGCCCGCCCCGCGCACCTTCGGCGATCACCGTCTTGGTGGGATCGGTGGCCCATTCCTTCGATGCCGCCGCGATGCGTCGCGCGGTGAGCGCGGCGGTGCCGGACGGTGCGTCGAATTTCTGGTCATGGTGAAGCTCGATGATCTCCGCCGTCTCGAAGAAGGGGGCGGCCATCTCGGCAAAGCGCATCATCAGGACCGCGCCGACGGCGAAGTTCGGGACGATGGCCGCGTTCGCCGGCGAGCGATCGAACATCTCGGCGAGCTCGCCCAGCTCGGCCTCGGCGAAGCCGGTCGTGCCGACGACCGCGTGCACTCCGTGCGCCGCGCACCAACGGATGTTCTCGCGCGCCGCGTCGAGCACCGTGAAGTCGACCGCGACCTGCGCGCCCGCGACCTCGAGTTGGTGCGCCTCGGCCGCGAGCCGGATCTCGCCCGACTCCGTGCCTGCATGAACCGGATCGACCGCCGCCACGAGCTCCATGTCGGGCGCCTCGCTCACCGCTCGGCAGACCGTCGAGCCCATGCGCCCGCCCGCACCGAAGACACCGACACGAATCATGCGCTGAGCCTAGGACGCCGCCGAGAATTCGGATTCGGTGTGCGGACCCACGACCGCAAGGCTCCGGGTGGCACCCGCGAACACCCGCTCGACCACCCGCTCGACGTCGCCTGCGCCGACCGCCTCGACGCGCGCCACGAGGTCGTCGAGCGTCGGGATCTCGCCCTCGATCAGCTCCGAGCGCCCGAGCCGTCGCATACGGCTCCCCGACGTCTCGAGCGACATCGCAAGTGAACCGATCAGATGACCCTTGGCCGCCGTGATCTCTGCGTCCGAGAGTCCGTCGTCGACGAGGCGGCGGAGCTCGGAGTCGATCACCTCGAGCGTCTCGGGGACCCGCTCCGGCGCGGTCCCCGCGTAGATCGCCAGGTATCCGGCGTCGTCGAACGAGGCGTGATACGAGAACACCGAGTACGCCAGGCCACGCGACTCGCGGATCTCCTGAAAGAGCCGAGAGGACATGCCACCGCCCAGCACCTGGTTGAGGACGGTAAGGGCATAGCGGTCGGGGTCGAGCGCCGGTAGCGCACGCAGCCCGCACACGAGATGTGTCTGCTCGGTCTCGCGTGCCAGCACCACGACGGGTTTCGGCTCGACCACGACGGGTCGCGGGCGCGGCGGACGCGAGCATTGCGCGTCGGGAAACTGCGAGGCGACGAGCTCGAGCACCTCCTCGTGATCGACGTGGCCCGCCGCCGCCAACACGACGTTCGACGGGCAGTAGTGCGCCGCGTGATACGCCGCGATGTCGTCACGTGCCATCGCGGCGATCGACGCGTCGCTGCCGAGCACCTCGCGACCGAGTGGATGTTCGGGGAACACCGCACCGGTGAACAGATCGTGGACGAGGTCGTCAGGCGCGTCGTCGCGCATGCCGATCTCCTCCAGAATCACGCGCCGCTCCGATTCGACGTCGTCGGTACGAAACGCGGGATTCCACAGCACGTCGGCCAAGACCTCGAACGCGAGCCCGAACTGCGAATCGGGAACGCGTACGTAGAACACCGTCTGCTCGTGCGTTGTGAACGCATTCATCTCGCCGCCGACCGATTCGATCGCGTCGGCGATCTCGCGCGCGGTGCGCCGGGCGGTTCCCTTGAACAACAGGTGCTCGAGGAAGTGGCTCGCGCCCCACTGCGGGCCGACCTCGTCGCGCGCGCCACTGCCGACCCACGCGCCGAGGGAAACCGAGTTGAGTGCGGGCAGCGTCTCGCTGACGACGCGCAACCCGGACGCGAGCTTCGTCCGCCGGATCCCGTTCACTGCGACGACGCGCCCGAAACCGGGCTACCGCCGCGCGCCACCGCGCCGGCCGCCTCCGCCGCCCCGACCCCCGCGCCCACCGCGACGATCGCCGCCGCCCGAACGGGAAGGCTCCTCGGCCGGACCGAGGTCGCCGAACTCCTCGCGAGCCTGTTCCTCCCACGCCGATTCGAACGACGCCGTCACCCGAGCCGGCGACGGTTCGCGCGTTTCGCGCGCGGGACGGTCACCGCGCGGCGCGCGCTCGCGCTCCGCGCGGCCGCCGTCGCCACCCGCGTCCGGGAGATCGCCGTCGTCGCCGATCAGCGACAGCGAGAGCTTCCCGTTCTGGTCGATGTCGTCGACGCGTACGGACAGCTCGTCGCCGAGCGCCAGCACGTCCTCGACGCGGTCGATGCGCTTGCCTCGGCCGAGCTTCGAGATGTGGATCAGGCCGTCGCGTCCGGGGAGGATGTTCACGAACGCGCCGAACTTCGTGATGTTGACGACGCGCCCCTCGTAGACCGCACCGACCTCCGCAGTGGGCGGATCGAGGATCAGCTCGATGCGCCGCTGGGCCTCCGCGACCGCCGCGCCGTCTTTCGAGCCGATCGAAACGATCCCCATGCCGTCGGCATCGGTAACCGAGATGTCGGCCCCCGTCTCCTGCTGGATCGTGTTGATGACCTTGCCCTTCGGCCCGATGACCTCACCGATCTTGTCGACGGGGATCTCGAAGCTCACGATCTTGGGCGCGGTGTGGCGCACCTCCTCGCGCGGCTCCGCGATCGCGCTGCGCATGACCTCGAGGATCTTCAGCCGCGCTTCCTTCGCCTGCAAGAGCGCGGCGCCCAGCACGTCGGCGGGAATGCCGTCGATCTTCGTGTCGAGTTGCAGTGCGGTCACGAACTCCGCGGTACCGGCGACCTTGAAGTCCATGTCGCCGAACGCGTCCTCGGCGCCGAGGATGTCGGTGAGGGTCGTGTACTTGCCCTCGGCGAACACCAGACCCATCGCGATGCCGGCGACCGGCGCCTTGATCGGCACACCGGCGTCCATCAGCGACAGGGTCGAGCCGCAGACCGACGCCATCGACGTCGAGCCGTTCGAAGCCAGGACGTCGGAGACCACGCGCATGGTGTAGGGCCATTCCATCGCCGACGGGAGCACCGGGACGAGCGCACGCTCCGCGAGCGCGCCGTGACCGATCTCACGGCGCTTCGGCGACCCCACCCGACCGGTCTCACCGGTCGAGAACGGGGGGAAGTTGTAGTGATGCATGTAGCGCTTGCGCGTCTCCAGCGTGATCGTGTCGAGCATCTGCTCCATGCGCGGCATGGCAAGCGTCGACACCGAGAGCACTTGGGTTTCGCCCCGCTGGAAGAGCCCGGTGCCGTGCGCGGTGTCGAGGACCCCGACCTCTGCGGACAACGGCCTGATGTCGGTCGGGCCGCGACCGTCGATGCGAACACCCTCGTTGACGATGCGACGCCGCACGACCTCCTTCTGCAGCGAACGGAAGGCCTTCTTGACCTCGACCGCCTGTTCGGCGTGCACTCCCGGCCGGTCAACGGTTCCCACCAGCGCAACCACGATGTCGGCGAGGATGTCGTCGAGCTTCTCGTTGCGTTCGTTCTTGTCAGCGATCGCCATCGCCGCCGCGGTCGCCGTCTCGGCGTGCGCCTTCACCGCGTCGTAGACGGCGGGCGTGTAGTCGACGTTGGGCATGTACTCGACCGCCGCAATCGCGCCGCGCGCCTTCACGACCTCGCCGCGCAGCCGCCGCTGGAGCTCGATCGATGCCGAGATCCAACGCTTCGACTCTTCGAGGCCCTGCGCGATGAGCTCTTCGGTCATCTTCGGGGCGCCTTGCTCGTAGAGCTCCCACGTGCGTTCGGTGCCGCCGGCTTCGACCATCATGATCGCGACGTCGCCGTCGTCGAGCTGACGGCCGGCGACGACGATCTCGAAGGTGGAGTCGTCGCCTTCTTGGAAGGTGGGGTGCGCGATCCACCGGCCCTCGTGGTGCGCGAGGCGCACCGCACCGATGGGACCGTCGAACGGGATGCCCGAGACCATCAGCGCGGCCGACGCGCCGTTGATCGACACGACGTCGTGCGGGTTCTCGAGATCGACGCCGAGGATCGTGGCGATGACCTGTACCTCGTTGCGGAAATCGGCCGGGAACGATGGACGCAGCGGCCGGTCGGTGAGCCGGCACGTCAAGATCGCGAGCTCGCCCGGGCGACCTTCGCGGCGGAAGAACGAGCCGGGGATCTTGCCGGCGGCGTACGCCCGCTCCTCGACGTCGACCGTCAGGGGGAAGAAGTCGATCCCCTCGCGCGGCTTGGATGTCGCGACCGTCGACAACAAGGTCGTGCCGCCGACCTTGACGACGACCGCGCCCGCCGCGAGGGACGCGAGCTTGCCAGTCTCGAGCGTCATCTCGAGGCCGGCGGCATTGATGGGACCGGAAACCGAAATTGCGTCACTCACGCGACGGTTCCTCTCTGTGGAGGCCAGAGGCACCGGTTCCCAGTTGTCAGCGTCGGAATCCCCTGCAGGTCCTGCAAGAGATCCGGGCGCTCGCGACTGACAACCGACGAATCCTCTCGGCGTTGCTTCGAATGTCAAACGAGGAGCGGAGACCGCTCCTCGAGTGAATCCCTATCGACGGATACCGAGCTTGGCGATGAGCGCCCGATACCGCTCGACGTCGTTGCGCCGGAGGTAGTCGAGCATTCGCCGACGGCGGCCCACGAGCATCAAGAGGCCCCGCTGCGTATGGAAGTCCTTCTTGTGGACCTTCATGTGCTCCGTCAGGTGGCGGATGCGCTCGGTGAGGAGTGCGATCTGAACTTCGGCAGAGCCGGTGTCAGAGTCGTGGAGCCGGTTTTCGCTGATCGTTGCGGCCTTGTCGGGCATACGCGCGTTCGAGCCTTCTTCAATCGATTCGGATTCAGCGACGCAGGTTACCAGACCGCGCCCGATATGCCCTGCTCACGCACCTGCGGCCGAGTCGCGGACCCGAGCCACGTCGAGATGCATCTGCGCGACGAGTTCGTCGACCGTCCCGAAGCGCTCCTGACCCCGCAAGTGCTGCTTGAACGCGACCCGCGCGGTCTGGCCGTAGAGGTCGCCCTCGAAGTCGAGCACGTACGCCTCGCACAACCGCAATCCCGCCTCCGCGTAGAAGGTCGGCCGGCGACCGACGGAGATCGCAGCCGGGCGGGTCACCCGGTCGGCGCCGGTGAACGTCCCGGCGTAGACGCCGTCGGCAGGGAGGCAGATGTGATCCGGCACGCTGACGTTCGCGGTCGGGAAGCCGAGCTCGCGCCCGCGGGCATCACCGCGTTCGACCGGGCCGCGCACCTCGTGGGGCCGGCCGAGCATGCGAGCGGCCCCGTCGACCTCGCCCGCCGCGATCAACTCCCGGATCCGCGTCGACGAATAAGGCACGCCAAGATCGCGGTCGGTCGGGGCGATGAGGCCGAGACCGAGCGTCTCGAATCCGAGCTCCGCGCCCATCAGTTGGAGCAGGGGCACGTCGCCGTGGCGGCGGTAGCCGAAGTGGAAGTCGGCGCCGACGACGACGAGGCGGGCGCGCAGGGCACTCGCAAGCAGCTCCTCGACGAACTGCTCGGCGGGTTCTTTGCTCCGCGTCGCGTCGAAGGGCAGCACGAGGCACTCGTCGACCGCGTGCGTTGCCTCGAGTAGCTCCAATTTCTGCTCGAGGGTCGTGAGCAACTTCGGTGCGGACGCCGGCCGCACCACTTCGGCCGGGTGGCGATCGAAAGTGAGCACGGTGGCCGACAATCCGCGCGCCTGCGCGAGTTCGCGCACGAGACGAAGCACCGCCTGATGTCCGAGGTGCACTCCGTCGAATGCGCCGATCGTCACCGCACGCCCGCGCGCGCTCGGCTCGATCTCGGTGGGGTCGCGATACAGCCTCACGAGACGGGGGTCTCGCTCATGAGGACGACCGAAGGTTTCACCGCGCCTCCGCGACGCTCGTATACCGCGAGCAGGTTGCCGCGGCCGTCGACGACTGCGAACGGCCCACCGCCGTCACGGTCGCCGAGCAACGCGGGCGCCGCGAAGATCGCGCCGTGTGCCACCGCTCGCGCCCGTTCCGGATCGATGGCCACCGCTTCCATCCCCCGCGTCGCCTCCGACGGCGCGCGAATCATCGCGTCGGGATCGGCCGTGATCTCGTCGAGCGTGGAGGCATCGTCGAGGGTGAAATCGCCGACCCGTAGCCGGCGTAGCGACGCGAGGTGTGCGCACCCGCCGAGCGCCGCACCGATGTCGGCAGCGAGGGTGCGGATGTAGGTACCGCTCGAGCACGCGACGCGGATCGTCGCCTCCGGATAGTCGGCGGGGTCGAAGTCTTCGACGACCAAGTGATCGACGTGCACCGTCCGGGCCGCGCGTTCCACCTCAACACCTTCGCGCGCGAGGTCGTAGAGACGCCTCCCGCCGACCTTGAGCGCAGACACCATCGGCGGCACCTGCTCGAGGTCGCCGACGAACGCCCCCGCAACCGTATCGAGCTGCTCCCGGCTGAACCGCATCTCGGTGCGCTCCAGCACTGCCCCCGAACCATCAAGGGTGTCGGTCGCGACTCCGAATACCACCCGGCCGCGGTACTCCTTGCCGGCCTCCTGCAAGAACCGCAGAAGACGCGTCACCCGGCCGAGGCCGACGAGAAGCACACCCGTCGCGTCGGGATCGAGCGTCCCCGCGTGCCCGACACGCTTTTGGCCGTAGACGCCCCGCAGCTTGGCGACGACGTCATGACTGGTCCACCCGGCCGGCTTGTCGACGACGACCAATCCGTCACGCACGATGCCGGCGCCCGCCCATCAGAGCGCGTTCAAGATGTGCGACACGACCGCATCCGCGGCCTCGTCGCTCGTGAAGCCGGCCGCGAACCGGTGACCGCCGCCGCCTTGGCGTTCCGCGATGAGCCGCACGTCGACACTGCCGAGAGAACGCAGGCTCACGCGCCATGTGGAATCGGGTCCCTGCTTCAAGACGCACGCGACCTCGGCCTCGCGCGTGCGACGCAACACGTCGATGAGGCCCTCGATCTCCTCGAACGTCACCCCGTGCAGCTCGAGATCCGCTTGGCTGACCTGCGTCCAGACGAACTGCTTCTCGGGCACGAGCACGGCGCGCTGCAGCGCGTCTGCGAGCAGCTGCAGGTACGCGAACCGGTGCTCTTCGAAGAGCGTCCGCGAGAGCTGGGGAATCGGCAGGTCGAAGCACGCGAGCTCCCGTGCGAGCTCGAAGACGGCTGGCGTCGTCGACTGGTACTGGAAGCGACCCGTGTCGCACACCAGCGCGGCGTAGAGGCACACGGCCGCGTCGCGGGTCATCGGGAGGTCGAGCGCAGCGATCAGCCGGCGAACGAGGACACCGCTCGCCGCGGCCTCGGGATCGATGACGTTGATGCTTCCGTAGCGCTGGTTCGACACGTGGTGGTCGATGACGATGAGCTCGCCCGCGGCCTTGGCGGGAGGCTCGAGGTCGCCCAACCGGGCCAGGGAGCCGGAGTCGAAGGTCACCATCACGCGGGGCTCGCGTGGGAATCGGTCGGGCGGGGTGAGGAGATCGAGGCCGGGCAGCTGGCGGTAGTGCGGCGCGACGACGAACGGCTCGGAGAAGGATGCAACACTCGGGATGCCGGCCGCGCGCAACGAATGGTGCAACGCCAGCATCGAACCGAGCGCGTCCCCGTCCGGGCTGACGTGACACGCGAGTCCGACGTCGGGCGCGGAACGGATCGCCACCGCGGCGTGTGCCAGTGCTTCGTCGACCGGAAGATCGTCGTTCACGAGTCCTCCTCGTCGCCCGCGGCCCCATGTTCGTCGCCCGACGCCTCCCGGTGGTGGATCTCGCGCAGAATGTCTTCGATGCGCTGACCGCTCACGATCCCCGGATCGAGCGCGAACTCGAGTCGCGGGACCTGGCGGATGCGCATCTGGCGCCCGACGACGCCGCGCAGGTGCGAACCCGCGGCTTGCAACGCGGTCGCGACCTGGTCGGGACGCGAGGCGCGATCGTCGATCGCGGTCGCGGTCATCGTCGAGTAGTAGACGCGCGCGTGCGCGAGGTCGCGGCTGACGTCGACGCCGGTGAGCGTGACCAGCTCGAGCCGCGGGTCGTTCATCCGCTCGAGCTCGTCCGCGAGGACTTCGAGCATCACTTCGTTCACCCGCGCGGTTCGCGGGTAGCGCCGGGCCGAGGTCACAGCATCACGCTCGTTCGCTCTCGAGCCACGCGGTGTCGACGTCGAGCAGCTCGACGTAGGGAGCCGCGGCGACGAAGCGCTCGACCGCGGCGATCACCTCACGCAGCCGCCCGTGGGTCGGCGCGACGACCGCGACCGCGATCGCCGCCCGCTGCCATTGGTCCTGATGGTCGACCTCCGCCACCGAGACGTGGAAACGGTGACGGAGACCGTCGACGATCGGGCGGATCGCGGCGCGCTTCACTTTGAGTGATCGACTCTCGGGTATGTGGAGATCGAAACAAACGGCCGCGGCGTGCACGGCGCCATTGTCGCGCCACTCGCGGTGGCCGCTCGATTGACGGGACCGGGAGTCCTCGAAGCCGCGCGGTTTCAACACGAGCCCCACCTGCATCACCTCTCATCGCCCGCGACCGGGGTGTGTCCCGCGGCCCGAACCGATCAGACCCGGGCGATCTCGCGCTCCTCGAACGTCTCGATCACGTCGCCCTGCTTGAGGTCCTGATAGTTCTCGAGCCCGATACCGCACTCGAAGCCGTCCCTCACCTCGCGCACGTCGTCCTTGAACCGGCGCAGCGTGGCGATCTGCCCCTTCCAGATGACGGTGCCATCGCGCAGGAAGCGCACCTTCGATCCCCGCGTGATCACGCCGCTCGTGACGTAACAACCGGCGACCTTGCCGACGCGCGGAACGGAGAAGACCTCGCGTACCTCGGCCTCGCCGGTGACGACCTCTTCGTACTCGGGCTTGAGCATGCCGACCAGCGCATTGCTCACGTCGGAGAGCACGGCGTAGATGACCTCGTAGAGCCGTATCTCGACGCCTTCGCGCTCGGCGACCTCTCGCGCCTTTCGATCGGGGCGCACGTTGAAGCCGATCACGGTCGCATTCGAGACCGCCGCCAGGTTCAGGTCGGATTCGGTGATACCGCCCACGCCGCGGTGGACGAACGAGAGGCGAACCTCGTCGTGTTCCTGATCGAGCTTCTTCAGCGCGTCGGTCAGCGCTTCGAGTGATCCGTGCACGTCGGCCTTCACGATGAGGTTCAACGTCGCAACCTCGCCGCGCTGCACCATCGCGAAGATGTCCTCGAGCCGCGCCCCGCCACCGAGCATCATCGGGTTCCGCTGGGCGGCCACCTTGCGCCGATGAGCGCGCGCCTCGGCCACCGTGCGGGCCACCTTGTCGGACGGCGCGACGCGCAGCTCGTCGCCGGCGAGCGGCACGTCGTCGAGACCGAGCACCTCGACCGGAACCGATGGACCCGCCTCGTTCACCTGCTGCCCGTGTTCGTCGAACATCGCGCGAACGCGTCCCCACGCGGGCCCGGCCACGATCTGGTCGCCCACGCCGAGCGTGCCCTCCTCCACGAGCGCGGTGACGACCGGCCCGCGACCCTGATCGAGGTACGACTCGAGCACGTATGCCTTGGCGGGGCGTTTGGGGTTCGCAACGAGGTCTTCGGCGATCTGCGCGTCGGCGACGAGGAGGAGCGCGTCGAGCAACTCGTCGATCCCCTGCCCGACAGGTGCGGCAACGTCGAGCACGATCGTGTCGCCGCCCCATTCCTCCGGCACGAGCTCGTGCTCGGTGAGCTGCTGGCGCACGCGGGTGGGGTCGGCGTCCTCCCGGTCTGCCTTCGTCACCGCGACCACGATCGGGACCTCGGCGGCCCGCGCGTGGTTGATCGCCTCGACGGTCTGCGGCATGACTCCGTCGTCGGCTGCGACCACGAGGATCGCGATGTCGGTGATCTGTGCGCCCCGCGACCGCATCGCGGTGAACGCCTCGTGGCCGGGAGTGTCGATGAAGGTGATTCGCCGGCCGTCCCTGTTCACCTGGTACGCGCCGATGTGTTGCGTGATGCCGCCCGCCTCGCCCGCGACGACGTTCGCGTTGCGGATCCGGTCGAGCAAGGTCGTCTTTCCGTGGTCGACGTGACCCATGACGGTGATGACGGGCGGCCGCGGTTCGAGCAGCGCCTCGTCGTCTTCGTCGTCATCGCCCGTGAGCAGCGCGATGAGCTCGATCTCCTGCTCACTTCCCGGCTCGACGATGAGCACCTGCGCGCCGAGCGCCTCGGCGATGAGCTCGATCATCTCGTCGGCGAGCGACGCAGTTGCCGTCATCATCTCGCCCGCCTCGAACAGGATGCGGACGAGATCGGCCGGGGTGCGGTTCAGCTTCGGTGCGTACTCCTGGATGGTGCTGCCGCGCGCGACGACGATCTCGCCCTCGGGGACCGGCGCGTCGGCCGGCGTCAGCCGCTGGGACGCCGGTTCGAGCTCGGCGCGGTCGCGACGCCGCTTCTTCCGCCGGCGCTGGGGCGGGCCTCCCGGGCGGCCACGGCCACCGGGGCCGCCGCCGAATCCGCCGGGACCACCGCCACCGGGACCGCCGCCCGGACCACCGCGCCCGCGACCGGGCGCGCCGGTTCGACCTCCCGGACCGCTCGGCGCAGCGCTCGGACCGGGTGCGCCGAATCCACCTCCACCGCCGCCACTACGCGGGCCGCCGAAGCCACCGCCGGGACCACTGCGGCCACCGCTCGGGCCGCCGCCGGCGCCGCTCGGGCCGGGGCGCGGACCGCCCGGGCGGCTTCCGAAGTTTGTGCGCGGGCCGGGAGGAGGCGGGGGAACGCGCCCACCGCCCGGAGGCGGCGGGATCGCCTTGCCGGTGCCCGAGGTCGGGCGCGGCGGCGCCTGCGGCGTGGCGCGCGCCGCGGGCCGCTCGTCGATCGAAGGCGCGGGACGCGCCGGCGCGGGCGGGGCCGACGACGCGGCGGCCGCGGCCGGCCGTTCCGCCGGCGCCGGCACAGGCGCGGGCGGGGCCGGCGGAGCGGGCGAGGAGCGCACCACACGATGCACGGATCGGACCACCGGCTTCGGCTCCTCGGCGACCGTCACGGCCGGCGCGGGCGCGACGGGCTCTTGCACCGGCGCGACCTTCGCGGCGACGACCGGTGCCTTGGGCTCGGGCGGGGCCGGCGCCACCTCGGGCTCGGGCTCCGCTACGGGTTCGCGCTTCAGGCCGCGGGAATCGGCCAGACGACGGACGCGATCGGCCGACGGCTCGTCGATGCTCGACGAGTGGCTCTTGACTCCGATCTTGAGCTCGTTCGAAAGCTCGACCACGACGGCGTTGTCAACGCCGAGCTCTCGTGCCAGCTCGTAGACCCGGATCTTCTTCGTCGCCAAAACAGTCCGTTCCCTTAGAAATCGAGGCTCTCTAGTCTCGCGCGCAGCGCTTCGATCTCGGTGCTCGTCAAGTTCTTGTGCAGTGCCCGAGCCAGCGTTCCCCGCTCGACCGCTCGGTTCGCGCAGGCGCTCGAGCACACCCACGCCCCCCGGCCGGGCACCGTCCGGCCGATCTGTACCGCTCCTTCGCGCGTTGCCGCAACCCTGACCCAACCGACGGGTCGGTCGGTTCGCCGGCAGCCCACGCACGTACGTCGCGGGTCCGTCAGCTCTCGTCTCCTGCCGTTTCTTCGATTTCCGCTTCGAACTCTTCTTCGATCTCGGCCTCCTCCTCGGCCCGGATCGCGGCCTCCTCGCCCTCGATGTCGGCGTCCGCGGCCAGCTCGTCGGCCGCCTCGTCGGCGACGGACGCGTCGACGTGCATCGCGGCGTCCTCGGCGTCCGGCGGCACGGACTCCTCGTCGTCGGCGTCCCCCGTCTCGGGCGCGACCTCGGCGGGTGCCTCTCCCATGATCGTGCCGTAGCCTGCTTCGGCGGCGCTGATGGCTTCGCCGCCCTCCGCCGGCTGCCACATCAGTTCGCCCGTGGGACCCTCGACCCACTCGCCCTCGGCGTAGCCACCGCCGGCTTCCTCCTCGGCGAGCTGCGTCTCGCTCTTGATGTCGACCCGCCATCCGGTGAGCCGGGCCGCGAGACGCGCGTTCTGGCCCTCCTTGCCGATCGCGAGCGAGAGCTGGAAGTCGGGCACGATCACCTCGGCGATACCCGTGTCGTCGTGGATGCGCACTTCCCGCACCTTTGCGGGAGCGAGCGCGCGCGTGACGAACTCCTGCGGCTCGCCGCTGTACGGAACGATGTCGACCTTCTCGCCCCGCAGCTCGTTCACGACCTGCCGCACGCGCATGCCGCGCGCGCCGACGCACGCACCGACCGGATCGACGTTCTGATCGTTCGAGGCCACGGCGATCTTGGTGCGGTGGCCGGGCTCCCGTGCGACTGCCTTGATCTCGACCACGCCGTCGAGCAGTTCGGGCACCTCGAGCTCGAACAACCTCCGCACGAGGCCCGGGTGCGTGCGCGACACGACGATCTGGGGGCCCTTTGCCGTCTTGCGAACCTCGACGATGTATGCCTTCATCCGTGAGCCGTGGTCGTAGCGGTCGCCCGGGACCTGTTCGGCCTGCGGGAGGAGCGCCTCGACGCGGCCGAGATCGAGCAGGGTGTACCGCGCGTCGGTCTGCTGGATGATGCCCGTGACGATGTCGCCTTCGCGCCCGGCGTATTCCTCGTACTTCATCTCACGCTCGGCCTCGCGGATGCGCTGCAGGATCACCTGCTTCGCCGTCTGCGCGGCGATGCGCCCGAAGTCGGCCGGCGTGTCGTCCCACTCGCGCGTCACGTTGCCGTCTTCGTCGAGCTCCTGCGCGATCACACGGATCTCGCCCGTCTCGACGTCGATCTCGACGAGAGCCTCTTCGGCCGCTTCCGGCATCCGCTTGTACGCGGTGACGAGCGCGTTCGCGAGCGCCTCGAGCATCACTTCTTCGGGAATGCCTTTTTCGACCGCGAGGGCCGAGAGTGCTTCGAGCATCTCCGGGTTTTTCATGACTTCCCCTTCGCCCGCGCGCGACCCGCACCGCGGGAGGACTTCCCCGCGGACCCTGGACGTGACTGCGGTCCCCAATCGAACACGGTGCGCGCCTGGGTGACATCGGAGATCGCGATCTCCTGGTCGACACCGTCTTCGGTTTCGACGACACAGCGTTCGCCGTCGAAATGGCGGAGAACTCCGCGCACCCGCTTCGGACCCGTGCCGGTGTGGAACTTGACCGAGATCTCCTCACCCACCGCCGACTCGTAGTGCTCGGGCCGGCGCAGCGCCCGCTCGACCCCGGGACTGCTGACTTCGAGAAGGTACGAGCCCCCGATCCTCGACGCGTCGTCGACGATCGGCGACACCGAACGCGTCACGGCGGTGATGGTCTCGAGATCGACTCCGTCGGGTCGCGTCACCGTGAGCCGGAGCGTGCGCGCCGCTCCCGCGCCGAACAGCTCGACGTCGTAGATATCGAGCCCGAGCGCGGCGACGGCCGGCTCGACTGCGGATCGAACCGCCTCGAGTTGCGTCTCCGTTGCGCTCAATGCGAATCCTGCCTCGTGACCTCAAGAAAAAACGTGGGCCGCGGCCCACGTTCACCGTCCCCGTAGGGACGCCCGATACAACCAAAGAAGTATAGCGCGAACGACCTACTCTCCCAGGTAGATCCACCCCTGGACGGGTGTCGGCGGCCGCTGCGCAGGCGGCGTTCCGGCCGGCCCGGCACGGAGACTCCGCTCAGCTGAACATCTCGCGGAGCTCGGCGGGAGGCACGGTCTCGAGCTGAGCGTACGTGCAGTCACGCGGGTCCTTGTCCGGTCGCCAGCGCCGGAATCGAGCGTTGTGGCGGAACCGGCCGTTCATCATGCCTTCGAACTCGACTTCGCAGACACGCTCGATGCGGAGCGGCTCCCAGGAGAGATCCTTCGTCGCGTTCCAACGGCTCGGCCCTCCGGGCATCCGCTGCCCCTGGGCGGCCGCCTCCGACATCGACTCGGCCCAGCTCTTCCACGGATGGTCGGTGAGCGCGTCGGCGCGGAGATCCTCGACCTCGTCGGCGAGGCGCGTGCGTAGCGCGGCGGCCATCGCGCTGGCGACGCCGACGTGCTGCAACACCCCCGAATCGTCGTACAGCCCGAGGAGAAACGAGCCCACGCCGTTCCCGTCCTTGTGGACACGGAACCCGGCGACGACGCAGTCGCACGTGCGCTCGTGCTTCACTTTCAGCATGGTGCGCTTGCCCGGGTGATACCCGTCGTCGAGCGCCTTCGCGACGACACCGTCGAAGCCCGCGCCCTCGAAGCGCGAGAACCAGTCGGCCGCGATGTCGCGATCGCGGGTCGCGGGCGTGACGTAGATCGGAGGGCGCGCACCGGCGAGCACATTTTCGAGCACCTCCCGCCGCTCCTCGAACGGCACGTCGAGCAGCGAGCGCTCGTCCAGAGCGAGGAGGTCGAAGGCGACATACGAAGCGGGGATCTCTCGAGAGAGCTTCTTCACTCTCGACGCGGCGGGATGCTGGCGAAGTTGGAGCGCGTCGAAGTCGAGACCCCGCTCGCCCGCGACGACGAGCTCGCCGTCGAGCACGACCCGTTCGGGAAGCTGGTCGAGCATCGGCTCGCGCAGCTCGGGGAAATACCGCATCAACGGTTTCTGGTTGCGCGACTGCAAGTCGAGGTCGTCGCCGTCGCGGAACACGATGCAACGGAAGCCGTCCCACTTCGGCTCGTACGACACGCCGACCGCAGGCGGGAGCTCGCGCGTGAGCTTGGCGAGCATCGGATCGAACGGGGGGCGTACGGGCAAGGGCACCGGTCCGACGGTAGCGAGATCGGGCGGTCGCCGCAGCTAGATCAGCCGGCGGTCCGAGGCCCAGCGGGCGAGCTGGTGCCGGCTCGACAGCTGGAGCTTGCGCAGCACGGACGACACGTGGGTCTCGACGGTCTTCGTCGAGATACCCAGGTCGCGCGCGACCTCCTTGTAGGCGTAGCCGCGGGCGATGAGGCGCAGTACCTCGCGTTCGCGCGGCGTCAGCTGGTCGAGCTCCGGATCGGCGGCGATCGGCGCGACGTCGGCAAACGCGTCGAGGACGAAGCCCGCGAGCCGAGGCGAGAACACCGCATCGCCGTCCCGCACGCGCGCGATCGCGTCGAGGAGTTCGTCGGGTGCGATGGTCTTGGTGACGTAGCCCCGTGCGCCGGCGCGGATCGTCGCGATCACGTCCTCGGGGGCATCACTGACGGAGAGTGCGAGGAAGCGGACGTCGGGATGCGTGCGCGCGACCTCGGTGATGACGCGCGCGCCGCCACCGCCGGGCATGTGCACGTCGACCAGCACGACCTCGGGTTGCCGCTCACGGATCATTTCGACGGCCGCGTCGACATCGGACGCCGCGCCGAGGACGTCGACCGCGTCGCCGAGCTCCGCGCGCACACCCGCGAGGAACAACTGGTGATCATCGACGAGAAAGACGCGCGGA
>Ga0335085_10006666_pt1 | contig 18133 bp, 10 predicted proteins | sample Lox_Sample_45_FD_206712 | JGI IMG/M metagenome (GOLD analysis project Ga0335085, IMG submission 206712) | Soil microbial communities from Loxahatchee National Wildlife Refuge, Florida, United States - Lox_Sample_4.5 | ecosystem: Environmental > Terrestrial > Soil > Wetlands | place: USA...
AACGGGTTTATTGAAGATCTTGAAACTCGTTAGCACGACCGAGGGCACGTAGGGATTGTCCCGAATATTTTCAGGAAAGACAGTGGTAATCCCGTTGTTACCGCCAAACAACATCTCCCCACTTTGGCTGTCTTCGTAACAACCCTCACTGAACTGGTTGCTCTGCAAGCCGTCTAAAACGTCATAGTTTCTGAACGTCTCGTTGCGCGGATCGAACCGGGATATCCCTTTCTTGGTGCCGAGCCAAAGCCTGCCGCTCCGATCATCCAGAATGCACTTAATTACGTCGCTGGGCAGGCCCTGATTCTCCGTGTAATGGGTAAACGTTTCGTTTTCCCGGTTATACCGGTACAGTCCAGCCGCGGTTCCCAACCACAATGTTCCGGTCTGGTCTTCGTGGATGGCATGAATGCGGCCACCACTGAGTTTGTGAGGATCACGCGGGTCGGCCTTCAAGTTCACGAAGGTGTTCGTCTTGTCGTCGAATCGGCTTAATGCACCCGTCCACGACCCAAACCACAGCGTGCCAGACCGGTCCTGATAGATGGCGGTGACGCCATTGCTCCCCAAGCTAGCCGGGTCAGCCGGATTATTCTGGTAGTTGTTGAACTTCCCCGTCGCTGGATCGAAACTGCTGAGGCCGCCAACCTGCCCCAGCCACAGCCTGCCGCTTCTATCTTGATAGGTGCTGAGAATGTTGTCGGAAAGTAAGCTATTGGGGTCATCGGGCTTGTGATGGTAATGGGTGAACTGTCCGCTTCGTTCATCGAACCGGTCCAGAACGCCCCAGCCACCCAACCAGAGATAACCCCGAGCGTCTCTGTAAATGCCGCTAAGAAAGCCGCCTTTGCCGAGCGCGTTCTTGCTTCCCGAGCCGGGAAGATAATGGGTGACTTGACCCGTCTTTCGATCCAATCGATCCAGGGCTAAGGGAGTGAAACCTACCCACAAAATGCCGTTGCGGTCTTGCTGCATTGCCGTGACCAATCCGGGCGATAGAGTACCGGAGTCACCGGGACGACGGCGGTAAGAACCGAACTGTACTTGCCGGAAATCGAGAATATTAACCCCCCCAGTTTCCGTGCCTACCCACAGCAGGCCGGCCCTATCCCGACAAATTGACGAAACGCTGTTATCGTCGAGACTGTCCGGGTTGGCCTCATCTTTTTGAACGCGATACGCGAACTGTTCCGTTTTCAGATCGAAGTGATAAAGCCCCTGGCTCGATGCCACCCACAATCCATTCTGTCCGTCCTCCAGAATGTTGCTAAAGGGTACGCCGACAGCGCCTTCTCCAAATGGATATGCAGTGAATCGCTCTGCTCGACGATCGTATTTGACGAGTAGCGCGACCGGAGAATAGGCAAGCATCCAGAGATTGCCGGCCTTGTCTTCATGCAGATAATCTGCGGCTAAACGATCAATGGGTGCCGGCCGGCGAGTGATCTGTCCTGTTTGTGGGTTGAGATGGAAAAGACCGCGCGGGCCGGTAAACCAGATATCGCGGTGGCTATCCTCGATAATGGAATTGATCTCCCCAACAAATTGGCCACCGCTGTCATTGCGATAGCGAGTGAAGGTTTCAGTAGCCGGATCAAATTTGTTCAAGCCGCCGTCTACGGTGCCAACCCAGAGATAGCCGCCCCTGTCTTGGGCGATGCTCTTGATCGCATCGCCGCTAATGCTGTTGGGGTTGTCGGGGTTGTACCGGTAGTGGGTGAAGCGTTCGGTTGTTGGATCTAATTTGTCGAGTCCACCCCAGGTGCCAATCCACAGATCGCCATTGCGGTCTTCAATCAGACTCTGAATCAAGCTGGCGCTCAGCGTATTAGGATCGTTGGGGTTGTTTTTGTACACGACGAACGTGTTGCCATCATAGCGGTTGAGTCCGTCCTCGGTGGCAAACCACATGAAACCGCGGCGATCCTGCAAGATCGAATTGATTCGATTGTCGGATAGGCCATCGTTGGTGGTGAGGTGGGTGAACTTGAGGTCCCTCCCCGCAAGATGGCCGCCCTGGGTTTGGATATTCTGAAAGTGGCGGGGAGTCGCGTCAGTTCTCCCTTCGAGGTGCCCGGGGAAGTCGGCCTTTATTGAGGGGTCCGAAGCAAATGAGCGAGCGAAGCACGCCAGCAGAATGCCCAGCGATAGGACTACGTGCGTGCGCCCTTTCCCCATAATCGCTGCATTTTAGCCGATTGTTAGCTCTTCGCTACAGAATCAATCGTTGGGCGGGCCTGAGTTGGGAGTGGGAAGTTGCTCCACCACAAGGGTGTAGCGCTTTCGATCGGTCTCATTCTGGAGCGACTGTTGGTGGAGTTCACCGAGACGCTTCACAAGCGACTGCAGTTCATCCTTTTTCCCCGCATGCCTCAAGGAGATCATGAGGTGATAGGTTGCGACCTCGTCGTTCGGAGCATACTGGAGCGCGACTCGGCACTGCTCGATTGCCTTGTCATACTGGCCCGCTTGCATGTGTATACTCGCCATCAGGTTTCTGGCGCTCACCAGGTCGGGCTGCAATTCCAGCGCGCGCAAATTCTCCTTCATTGCCTCTTGGTAGGCATCGGAATCCGTGGCCGGACTCTTCATGAGTAGTTGTGCGAGCAGGTAGTGCAGAAGTGCGCTGTCGGGATGAGCCTTCAACTGGAGCCGCACTTGCCGTAGGGCCTCGTCTGGATTGTGCTTCTGCACCTGTGCGAGACCCGCGGCATAAGAACTCATGCTCTGATTTGCATCCAACTGCTCGGCACGGGCAAAGTCTGCCTCTGCCTTGTCGTATTCGTCTTTCTGCGCGTACAGAAGTCCGCGCGAGATATACAGACGTGCTGCATTGGGGATGCGCGAGAGACCGGCATTGACCATATCGATGCCCACCTGAAATGAGTCGTGATCGAGGCATAGTGCGGCAAAAGCAATATAGTAGTCCTGCGTTGTAGGGCTCAATACGATTGCCTGTCGCAAAAGCGCTACCGCTTTAGGAGTGTCCTTGATCGCTTCCGCTGCTTGCGAGGCGAGACTCAGGATATCCGGATCAGACTGATCCGGTATAAGCAGGGGTTCGAGAGTCTTCAGAGCGTCTTCGTTCTGCTTATTCGCCACCTGGACAACGGCTAAATCGTACCTCGGGTAGGTACGATTCGGAAGGAGCGTGATGAGTTTTTCGAATACCGGAATGGCATCCTGAAACTTCTTCAACTGGACCAGGCAATAGCCGTACGCCTCAAGCGACTCGGTGTTCTTTTCGGTTGCATCCTGGCTGGCTGCAAAATGCACCACAGCCGGCTCGCATCTTTCTTTCTTTCTTTCGAGCAAAGCTAGCATCTGATGCGCCGTCTGGTCTTTCGGATCGTCTTTCAGAATGCGCTCAAGTAATGGCATGGCGCGATTATCGCCTTGGTCATAAAGGATCTGAGCTTCACCCTTGAGCGCCGGCGCGTATTGCGGTGAGATCTGGAGAGCCTTTTCGAATGCGCTTTGCGCACGCTGTGTCTTGCCCTGCATCGAGAAGATAATTCCCTCCAAAGTCCACAGCCGGAAGTCAGTCGGCCTTTGTCCGAGCGCGGACTGGGTCATCCCGAGCGCCTGGTCGTATTGCCGCGAGCGAATGAGCGATTCGATGGCAGTAATGGATGGAGTTGGCTGTTGTCCGATTGCAGTGCGTAGCGTTCCGGAGAATAGACAGATCGAAATCACAACGACTGCTGCCTGTTGCGTCATTTTTTTGGTAGTAATGGCAGGAAAAGGTGCGTCGGTTCCCGTTTCGCGGCTCCGTGAATCAACGGCACCGCGGCTCATGGCCCCCTCCTTTCTCGTCTTTCAGACGAACATAACTTGTGTTGGTCGGGACACGTCTGTATTCCATGACCGTCGCCGAAACTCAGGATATTCGAGTCTGGACAGCATCGGCAACGGCGTCGGGGGGAGGCCGGTCCCTCGCGGGTGGCAACCTTTCCGATGTTGATCATCCGTAGACCTTGAATGGGGTCAGCTCGGTTGCAGGACTGCCGACTTTCGCTCGACTTTGGGCCGTTGATTCTCTACAATGCTTGGCACCCTGAAGACCCGAATTTCGACTGTCCTGGAGCGGCACTGATTCGATCTTGAGCTTGAGACGGGTAGGTAACCGGAGATGAAACGGTCGGCACACGTTAGCATCCTCCTGCTGTTCCTTTTCGGCTTAGGGGTTGCGCCTGCGTTCGCTCAGTTCTCAAGCGGAATTGAGGGCACGGTTCACGACTCAACTGGTGCCGTCGTTGCCGGAGCGAAAGTTACAGCGACCGATACCCGCCTCGGCGTCGCGAGAGAGACCACCACCAACAACTCCGGATTCTTCCGGATCGTCAGCATCGCCGCATCGATTTATACCGTCGAAATCCAGATGACCGGGTTCGGGACCTGGCGCCAAGTCGGGCTCACCCTCCAGGTGGGCGAAGTGCGCACTCTGGCCGCGGCGCTGAAGGTCGGGGCAGTGTCTGAAAAATTCGACGTGGAGGGCACCGAAACCTCTGTCGATCTTGTCACACCGACCACCGGCTCCGTGATCAGCGACGCTACCGTGCAGCAGGTGCCCCTTCCGGGGCAAAATGCGTGGTCCCTTGCGTCCCTGTCCCCCGGGATGACCGGAACCGCTGTGACTTCGATCGACAATTTTCAGAACGCATTTACGATCAACATCAACGCCGCTGGGATGCGCCAGGAGCAGAATGGCTTCCAGATCGACGACGCTACCGTTAACCAGCCATCGCGTGGCGGCGGGGCGTCGATCTCACCCATTCCGGACACGATTCAATCGATCGACATCAAGACCAACAATTTTGATGCTCAGAAGGGACGAAATGCCGGCGCTTTGGTTGGTATGTACACTCTGTCAGGAACGAATTCCTACCATGGCTCGGTGAACTACTATTTTACGAACGATACACTTTCTGCCCGGACTGAGTTTGAATCCAAGGTCCCAGCCTTCCAAAGGAATGAGGTGAGCGGCACCATCGGGGGCCCGATTCTTAAGAATAAGCTCTTCTTTTTTGGTGCTGTCGACGTACTCCGTTCCAGTGCCACGACCAGCGGTCAGGGGGTCTTTGAGACACCGGATTTCCTGGCCTATGCCAAGGCGACCTTCCCGAACAACGCAGCCACCAGGGCCATGACTCTGGCGCCGCCCGTCGCGGCTCCGACGTCTAATCTTCAAACTGTGAGTCAATACGAAGCATCCACACCCGGTTTCTTCGCGCCGCCAGCGGGAATTTCGCCCACACTGAATGTGGTGGGAACAGCGAACTTCAGCTACTCCGAACCCCGAAATGGCCATCAATGGAGCATCCGGATTGACGATTATCTTGGTAAGAATGATCGAATCTACGTGGATGCCATGCGGCTGAGCACGGACACGACATTTCCGGGAGAACGGCCTTCGATGCGCCTCCCATTCTCTACTTCATCCGATTTTGTCAATGTCAACTGGACGCATACCTTCTCCCCTCACCTTCTCAATCAGGCCGGGGTCGCTGTTGTCCGGCCGCAGGGGGCATCTGAGCCGGTTCCTGCACTTCAGATTCCCTACGTTAACGTCAACGGAACGAGCGGATTTGGATCCTGGGGACCGGGAAACTGGGTTCAGACGACGGTTGTCTGGCACGATGTGATGACGGCCATCGTGGGCAGGCACACCCTTAAATTCGGGGCTGATTTCATGAATACCCGGGAGAACGACCAGCAGAGCGGTGCGTTCGGTCGTCCAACCTATAACTTCAACAGCTTGCTCGACTTCGTGCAGGATGAGGCTGTTTCAGAGAGTGCTACCCCGGTCAATCTGATCTCCCACGAGCAAGCGTCTTATGAGCGCCGGTATCGCGAATTCCACCAGGCGTATTTTGTTCAGGATGCTTGGAAAGTCAACGCAAGGCTCATGTTGAATGCAGGCCTTCGATACGAAGGGATGGTCAACTTCTTTTCGATCCTCAGCCCTCAATTGACTAACTTCACCCTTGGACAGGGGGCCACGTGGGAGGGCAGGATTGCGGCGGGCAAAGTAGGGTTAACTCGGAACGACAACGTCCTCGATCACAATATTGGGGGCCTCACGCCCCGCGTGGGGTTCTCTTGGGATGTCTTCGGAACGGGCAAGACTGCGCTTCGCGGAGGATTCGGGATGTTCACGGACCAGCCCCCTTACCTCCACATTACGGACATCCTGGCGGGCAACCTGCCGAACGTGTTCACGCCCTCTCTCGATGTGCGGTCGGGTACCCAACCGGTGTTCCAATTCTGTAGCCCTCCCAACGGGTTTGAAGTGGCCTGTCCGGTCGTCGACACGAGCGGAGTGACCCTGAACGAGGCAGGAGGGGTTACTGGCCAGAGATCGAATATCGCTGGCTACACTCCCGAGTATAAGCTGGGAAAAGTCTACGAATGGACGTTGAGCTTACAGCAGCAACTACGAAACAACCTCATTCTCGAAGCCAACTATTCGGCGTCAGTGGCTCATCATCTCCCGGTCTACAACGAGGACTTGAACCGCTTCGCAGGCGATTTAATTGTGAACAACGGATCCTTGACGCGCCTCAACCCGAACTTTGCCACAATTGCCTACGCGACGTCAGATGGCAATTCAGTCGGCCATTTCGGTTCGTTGTCTCTGGCGCGCCCCTTCTCGCGCGGTCTGGCAATCCGAGGTATTTACACATACGGAAAAGCACTGGACGAGCCTCTAAGTAATTCCGGCTCGATTGACCAGGGATCGGTCGTGCCTACGACTCCAAGTGGACCCATCTATCAGAATGGCAATTTTCACGCGCAGCGCGGCCGGTCAGACTACGATATCCGCCAGCAGTTTTCGGTTGTTGGGGTCTGGACGGTGCCCAACCACTACAGCAGCGCTGTACTCAGGAATATACTCGGCGGCTGGCAGTTCGGCGGTGTTTGGATTTTGCACACGGGTCTGCCGTTCACCGTCGTAAATACGGCGTCCTTTTCTCCCATCTGCAGCGGAGACGTTACTCCCGTTAATGGTGGCTGTCCTCCGGGAAGCACCATTGTCGGAAATAGCGGCGGCGACTATAACGCAGATGGCAACAACATGGACATCCCTGATGTGCCCTCGTTTGGCAGGCACCTGAGTGGAAAAGACAAGAAAGATTTTTTGAACGGAATCTTTGGCCCACCCGCAGGTGGCGCTGCTGCGGCAAAGTTTCCGGCACCTCCTCTTGGAACGGAAGGGAACCTTGGTCGGAACACCTACGACAACCCGGGATACAATAACCTCAATTTCACCGTCGAGAAAGTGTGCACGACTGAGAAGTTCAAGTTCGAGGTGAAAGGTGAATTTATTAATCTGTTCAATCGAGTCAACTTGACTAATGTTTCAAACTCGCTATCGGCCGGCAACTTCGGTCAAGCAACAGGGCAGTTTAGTCCACGATACTTTCAGCTCCACCTCCGCGCCAGCTTCTGATGTTGAGAATCAGCGTGTTCAGGCGCGCCCCCACCGCTTGTTGCTGATAATTCCCGATCTTTCACGCAGCGTGATGAGTTGGCTGGCGGGAATCTTCTTGCATTGTTCGTGCAGGCCTGGGCCAGTAGATGTCGAGATCCACCGCATTGAATCCACTTAGCCCGAAATGGATGCGGGAATCGCTGCACGAGCAGAAACTGGACTGGCTCAGCGACGGCGATTCGTTCCGCTTGACGATCAGAATGTCGATGTCTCCGTCGCTATCGAAATCACCGAACGCGCAACCGCGGCTGCAGAGCGCCGGTCACGGCCGGACCAGTTTCTTGCCCCAATTCCTCGAACGTGCGGTTGCCCGCTAAGTCTCTGGGTTGTCATCGTAGCTTGCAGTGTCGCTACCTTCTTGTAGCCTCCATGCGGGCAAGTGAGGCGCTCGCTGCTCTTCACGGGTCGCTTCGTTTGACCAGTTCGTCAGCGGAACACTTGAGCTTCGAGAGCGGGAGTCGTATATTCCTGCTTTGTCGATAATCGGTTACTCGACACAGGGGGCATGCATGTCTACGCGCAGGGAGTTCCTTCAGCAAAGCATCGCCGGATTGGGATTCCTTGTCTTCTCGCAGCATGCGGGCCTCGCGCCGCGGTCTCTATCCAGTGTTGACTCAAAGATTGAGTTGCTCCTGGAGGAACCGCTTGGCACCGTTTCGGCCAATATTTATGGGCACCTCACCGAGCATCTCGGAGGTGTGATTTACGACGGAATCTGGGTGGGAAGAGACTCGCGCGCGCCGAATGTGGACGGCATTCGCAAGGACCTTATCGACGAAATGAAGAAAATCAAAGCTCCCGTCATTCGTTACCCGGGTGGATGTTTTGCGGACAGCTACGACTGGCGCGATGGAGTAGGACCATCGGAAAGAAGGCCTAGACGAGTGAACTACTGGGCCGACGAGGAATCCCCAGGGTCCCCCCAAAATCACAAGTTCGAACCCAATCAGTTTGGCACCAACGAATTCGTTCACTTCTGTAAGTTGATCGGAAGTTTGCCTTATCTCGCAGGCAATGTCCGCTCGCTTCCAGCGGAACAGTTTTACCAGTGGGTGGACTATTGCAACGCGCCGCCAGGCAGTACCAGCTTGGCCGACCTGCGCGCCGCTTCCGGGTTTCAGGAACCGTTCAACGTTCGTTTCTGGGGTGTTGGGAATGAATCCTGGGGCTGTGGCGGCGACTTTACTCCTGAGGAATACGCGGTTGAATTTCGGCGCTACACATCATTGGTGCCTCGATTCGGGCAGAAGTTGTCAATCATTGCTTCTGGCCCCAATGCCGACGACTGGAACTGGACGCGCGGGTTCTTTGAGGAGGTTGGGAGGAAGGGACCGGGACAGTTGGACCGAATTTACGGTTGGGCCCTGCACCACTACGCATGGAACCTGAGCCGGGGACGTACCCAGGATTGGGCGAAAGCAAACGGCGATGCGCTGAACTTCGATGCAGTCGACTGGTACGAATTGTTGCGCCAGGGCGATCGCATGGAAGGCCTTATTGAAGGCCATTGGCAGGCTATGGGTGAGACCGACCACGATCACAAGGTCAAACTGGTGGTTGACGAGTGGGGGCCGTGATACAAATCGGGCTCACAGGCCACTCCCGGCGATTTTTTGGAGCAGATGCCAACCATTCGTGACGCGGTTTTCAGCGGAATGACTCTCGACATTTTCAACCGGCATCCCGAGAAAGTTGCAATGGCCAATTGCGCTCAGCTGATCAATTGTCTGAACAGCCTCTTCCTGGCGCACGAGGATAAGTTCGTCGTGACGCCAGTCGGACATATTTTCGGAATGTACGCGGGACACCACAATGGACAGGGAGTGCGCACCCTGTTCTCTTCGCCTACGATCTCTTACCAAAGGGACGGACAGCCGGCGACTTTCTGGGGACTAAAAGGATCGGCGACGCTGCACGACAAAACACTATTTCTTACCGTCGTAAATCCCCACGTAACACAACCGCGTGAGACGGAGATCCGCCTCCGAGGAGCATCGACGCGAGCAGTCCGAGCCACGGTTTTAGAAGCCGCCGACATTCATGCCCACAACACATTTGACCAGCGAAACAACGTGGTGCCGCAAAGCAAAGATGTCAAGGCGAGCTACCCTTTTGTTTTCACATTTCCCGCTGCGTCAGTCACTGCACTTCGGGTAGAGCTGGCCTGAAAGCAAAACTGAAAGCCTTGGCTCCGTTGAAATCGTAGCGGTCACTTGCGCGAATCCTGCGAAAGCGGTTCCCACGGCCCCGGCTTGGCTGAGAGAGTCACCACGGCATAGTGATCGATGCGGTTCAGGGTGAACTCGCAAACGTTTCCGTGCAGAGAGAGGCCATCGAATTGAGGCTGGGCCGAATCCGGTGAAAGGACTTTTACGTCCCAGCGACCCAGATCCTGGAGCGGCCCACTCAAGTCCAACCCGCTGAGAGTCAGCCGGACTTTCACGTTTTCTACCGGGGCCTGGTGATCGTAGTTGAGCAAGTGGAGAATCAAAGTCCGACCGTCGGGTTTCCGAGTCAACTGGCCCAGCACGTAACCGCGCGGTGCCAGGCTGAGGCGAGGCCCTTCGGCCGCGGCTTCGGCGCGCGCCGCAATTCCCGGTTCCGCCTTTCCGGCCCTGATGATCACGCCCCCGCCGGCAGTGAAAGTATCCAACTGGTCCTTTTGCTCGGCGCTGAGCTTGGGCAGGCCAGCCGGCACCACGAGCACCTTGAAACGGTCCAGGGGGACTCCCTTGTCCAGGTGCGCGAGCACCTTGGTCTCGAAAAAGACACTCTGCTTGAGGAATTCGTCGGCCACCGAGTTCAGCGGCTTTGCGGAGATCAAGGCGATCCGCGCCACCGGCTCCGCCTGGTGATACAGCTCCCGATGCTCGACCAGGAAATGGTGGTATTGAGCGATTGCCGTCCAAGCCTCCTGAGCATTCGGCTCGCCCTTCATCAGCGCTGAGAGGAATCGGCCTTCGATGTTGCGCGAGGTGGCCGCGCCGAACGCATAAGCCTCGGCGATGGAAAGCTTCTGTTCGGCCGGGCTGGGGATGCAGCGCTCGCGTGGGCCGCAGTGGTAAAGGTCGTTCTCATACTTCAGGGGCTGCCAAGGCTGCTTCTCTCCGCTCAGGAATTTGATATTGCGCGCGTTGTCGACTTGCCAATGCCCGTTCCACACCCCTGGAGTGTCCTTACCATCCTCCTCCCAGATCGCCTCGTTGATGTCGTTCATCGCAAACCGGTCCGGCGAAATGTGGACATTCGCATTGACCATGACCTTGGGCCGGCCGGTCTCCCGCGCCTTCCGCTCCGCCATCCGCTGCGTGTCGTCGAGCAACTGGGCCAGGCCGTCGTTGTGACCGATCATGTTGTCCCATGCGATCGCGTCCACGCCCGCGTCCACCGCCAACTCCGCCTTCTTCAAGAGATAGGCCCGCCAGCCCGGCTCGCGCGCGTCGGCGAGCCGGCGCTTCCATGAGACTTGCAGGTTGGTCGTGGTCGGGCCGGCATAAAACATGGGGATGCCGTACTTCCACAAGCCGTATTTCTTTGTTTCCGGGTCGTCGCGGTAGGCGCTTTTCCAGAACATGTTGGTAGCCGACAGGTAAGCCGATACGTGGATGCCGTTCTCATGGCACCGGGCGACTACCTTTTTCAGATTCTCCCGGTTCTCCTGCTCGTCCTTAAGCGACCAGCCGTTGCTCCAGGTGACCCAGATCCAGTTGAACTCTGCCTGCTTGAGTAAGCCGAGCATCTTCTCGAAATCGCGGTCATAGATGTGGGTCAGCACGTCCTTCTCTTCGGTGCTGAACTTTTTGCCCCACCAGGTCCGCTCGGCCTTCCAGCTTTCGATTTGTCCGCCGTCCAGACGGATGAAACGAAAATTCCCCTGCTCCGCCCACGGCGGCACATCCTCCGGTCTGGCGCGATACAGTTTTGGCTGTGGCTGAAAAGGCTGGGCGGAGCAGAGCAGTAAGGACGCGACGACCCAACCAATCAGTCCAATGCTTCTTGCGATTCGGACAAGCTGCAGGGTTCCCTCCCTATGAAACGGCCAAAACGCGGCCAGGCGAGACGCGTGTCAATAGATTTCCGCTTTCAATTTTGCATGGCAATGGGCTTCACCGGAAGGCCTCCAGGAGATAGGCCGACGCCGCAACGAAGACTTGACGGTCTGTTGGTGTAAACAGATGGGATGAGAAAGCCGGTCTCCGATCCGGAACAGGGATCGTCCAGAGGATCACAGCTCGGGCTGGTCTTAGAAATCAATCCGTGCTCTGTTGCCAGGCGATTCGACGCGGATCCTCGAACAGACGTGCGGTGACAGCTCCGAAGATAAAGCCGCCAACGTGCGCCAGGTATGCCACACCGCCGGTCTCGACCTGCGCCACCGCGCCCGCGTGGACGAGTTGACTGAGAAACCAAACCCCAATCAAGAGTCCGGCCGGGATGTACGTGACGCGCACGAATATGAAGATGAACAACAGCGAGCGAATCCGATCGCGGGGGTAAGTGACCAGAAAAGCGCCCATCACCGCCGCAATCGCCCCGCTCGCGCCCAGGTTTGGCACCGTCGAATGTGGGTTGGCTGCAACCTGCGCCAGCATGGCCACCAGGCCGCCGGCCAGATAGAAGACGAGATATCTTCCCCGGCCCATCACATCTTCGATCTCCGGAGCAAACGCCCACAGGAAAACCATGTTGCCGATGATGTGCGACCAGCTGCCGTGCATGAACATCGCTGTCAGAATCGTGATCCATTGATGGCCGGAAACAACCTGGGCAGGGATCGCCGACCACTGCATCACGAATGACTCGCCACGCACCAGCTCAAGCAGGAAAACTAACGCATTCACGAGGATGAGGAAGGCCGTGACCACGGGGATGCGCGCAGGGCGTCGGGAAGCATCGGTTAAAGGAATCAAACCTCCCATGTTTCCTCCTTCTCTTCACTACGGTCAATGAAGGAACAATCTCCAGCTTAGGGTGCCCGCAACGGAACGGAGTCTATCCCAACGAGTTCAAGAACGCGAGCGAAGTGGCGTCTTACGGAGTCTGTTCGTTTGAGCCGACCGCACGATATCAGTCCTCCCAGCGATGAACTTGACGGCGTTCAGGCGTCCGGATCTGACAACGACTTCGGCAGGTGCCAAGTTCCGCCAATTGGCAGGGGACGATTCGGGCTGCGGATGATCCGACTAACGTCATGCAAGATCAAGTTTTTCAATCACTTGGTACTTGTCCGTGGCTTCGGTTCAGTCTGGCGAGCGCACTGCATTTCATTTTCCTAAAGCTGGCCGGCAACGCGAAGGAACTGCCCGGCAAATTACAGATGCCCAATATCTCTATCGTCGTTCCTTTTCACAATGAAGAAGAAAATGTCATGGAGATGTACGACCGCCTGCATTCGGTCATGGAGTCTACGGGAAAGACCTACGAACTGATATTCGTGGACGACGGCAGCACCGACCTCACGTACCGTTTCCTGTCCGATATCGCCACCATCGATCACTTGGTCACGGTCGTGCGGCTGGGACGCAACTTCGGGCAAACGTCGGCTTTGGCTGCCGGCTTTGCGCAAGCGAGCGGCAAGTATGTGATCGCCATGGACGGAGACCTGCAGCATGATCCGGCCGACATTCCCGTCTTTTTGAACAAGCTCAGCCACGGCTACGACATCGTGAGCGGGTGGCGTAAGCAGCGGATTGACAACTTCTGGCTGCGCCGCTTTCCCTCTCGTTGCGCAAACTGGATGATGGCAAAACTGAGTGCCGTTGACATTCACGATTTTGGAACAACATTCAAGGCCTATCGCCGTGAAGTTCTGCAGCGTTTACCGCTCTACGGAGAGATGCACCGTTTTATACCAGCGATTGCGTCCGCCTATGGAGCCTCGATCTGCGAGGTCCCAATCCAGAACGTGAATCGCCAGCGTGGCAAGTCGCACTATGGCATCTCGCGCACCTTCCGGGTTCTGTTCGATCTGATGACCATTCGGTTCCTTCTGCGATACAAAGCGCGTCCTTTGCATTTTTTTGGAAGACTCGGCTGCCTGAGCATGATGGTCGGGCTGAGTGTGGCATTTTGGCTGCTGATCGAGAAGATCTTCTACCACATCAGCGTCATCAACGAGCACGGCGCGGCGGTTGTGTTCGGCGCCGTGATGATTTTGGCTGGATTGCAACTGCTCTGCTTTGGCCTGCTCGGTGATCTGCAGGTCTGGCAATACCACACACCTGCAACGCGCACATCTTACACCGTGACCGAGTTGCTCCAGCCACGGACGGCTGTTGACGGAGACTAGGCGAAATGGAAGCGGTCGAAACAACCCGACGCCTCTTCTCACGACAAACGGAATTATGGCTCGCACTCCTGCTCACCCTCGCTGCTTTCGCACTGCGTGTTCATCAGATCGGGTTCTACAGCCTTTCTGAAGATGAGGCGGCTAAGTGGGAAGCCATCCAGGAATATCGCCAAGGTCATTTTGTAGCTGTGAATGGCGAACATCCCATGCTGATGAAGCTGCTGGCCTGGGGAAGTTTGAGCCTGGGAGAGCAGTGGAATGCTCGCGCGATCCGCCATGGCTGGCCCACCGGGGCTCCAGAGGCTTGGCTTCGGCTGCCGAACGTGATCCTCGGTGCGGCGACAACATTCGTGCTTTACCTGTTGGCGCGCTCTCTTCTCGGCAGTATCGGGGCCCTGGCGGCAGCCTCGTTTTGGGCCTTTAGTCCGCTGCCTATCGCCCTCAACCGACTTCTAAAAGAAGAGACTCCACTTGTCTTCTTTTCATTGTTAGGGTGTTACTTCTACCTGCGCGCCAAACAAGCAACCAAAGAAACTGAGTTTCAAAGGCGGCTCGATCTAAGTGCCATTGGCTTCGGATTGTCGTTCGCGTCCAAGTACGCTCCCCAACTGTTTGGGCTCAACGCACTTTGCTGGTTTCTGGCAGGCCGGCGCGGACTCGACCCCCGAGGCGGCATTGGCTCCCGGTTTCTGCGGTTCTTTGTGCTGATCGCGATTACGTTTCTGGTGTGCGACCCCGTCGTGGCGGTGCCGGCTGACGTTCAGAGCATGTTGCATTGGATACGAGAGGGAGGAGCCCAGCACACCGGTTATAACCTCGCGGGGACACTCTATCTCAACCAGCCGTCGCTCACGCAAGCGACGCTGCCTTGGTACTTCTACACCTGGTTGCTGCTGGTCAAGACCCCGCTGCCCGCGTTGGCGGCGGTCCTTGCCGGCAGCCTGCTCCTGTTGCGCCGGCGAGACTCGCTGATTTCCACGTTTTTCCTCTCATTTGGTGTCGTTCAGTTCATTGGCCTTTCGGCTTTTCCCGGCAAATGGATCCGTTACTTCCTTGGCGCGTTGCCGTTCCTCTTTCTGGCCGGGGGTTACGCCGTTCAACAACTCTACGAGTGGCTCTCAAGGCGTGGTGTGGCGCCGAGGGTGTTCGGCCTGGCGATGGCCGTCGTAATCGGTTGCGCGTGCTTAGAGCTAAACGTCTGGAGTCCTTACTATTCGTTGTATCTCAATGCACTCGGGGGCGGCGCCAGTAGAAGCGCCCAGTATTTTTCTCCCGATGAGATCGCGGAACTCGATGCCCGCGAAACAGCGGAAGTTGTGTCTCGAAGCGCTCCGGCGGGCGCGCGCCTGGCAACGAGCAAGCCCAAGAGCATGGGCTACTACCTCGAGCGCGGCGGCCGCAGGGATATTCAAGTAATTCCTCTTTACGATCGTGATTACACGCCACAGTACGGAGATCTCGTGCTGGCGGAGGATTCTCGACGTTACTTTGAAACTGCCGGTCTCCTCGACTGGCTCCGCGCTTCCGAGTTACCCCATGAGAGCGTCAGGGTAGGACCGGTTCTCGCGACTACGATCTACTACTTTCGATTTCCTGCAACCGATGGAAATCACGATTACCAGAATACGACCGTCCTGGCGCGAGCCAGGACCCGGACGAGATCATGGCTCGCCGAAAACATGATACCGGCGACGAAAGTGGCAATCCTAAGGCCAGCCGAGCGTCGGCGTAGGTGAAGTTATGCGTATCAGGCTTCATGGACCATTGAAAGCGCGCTTCGGCGTCCACATTTCGGAGCGTGCCAATGTCCATTCCATGCAAGGAGTTGACGCAAGGCGAATCTGGCCAACGAAATGCTTTTGCAGACACGTGACGTTCTGGCCTAGTCCGCATAGCAGTTCAGGGGGGGATAGGGAGAGCGATGATGCTTAAAAGGGGATCAATGCACTGTGGCTACTAATAATATTAACCATCACTCGGGCCTAGTTGATTGCAATGCAGCCCCGGCGTTTCCTCGGCCACGGTTGCGAATTGAGTCGCGGGTCGCAGCATTGCCGTCGGAGGGGGAAAAACGGCTTCCCGTTCCTTTCCGCCTTCGAGTAATAGAAGCCGGTGACATATTTCGCGGCAGTCTCATTGAATCGGGCGGGAAGTTACGACCGCGAAATCCATGGGCGGCACTTGGAGCGCTAGCCGTGCAGTTGCTCCTCCTGCTGGCGTTAGTTGTCATTCCGCTGTTTCACACGGATTCACTGCCCAAAAGAGAAGTGCTAACGATGTTATATGCGCCGCCTTTGGCAGCCACCGTTTCCGACGCTATGAGGCTTCAAGCGCCCACACCCGCGTACACCCCGGCATGCATCAGCAGTCCTTCCCCGAGGGCTAATACCCAAGAAGTGCCAACCGCTCCGGTCAACCCAACAGGGGGAGTGGTCGGAGGAGTTCCCGGCGGAGCGGTTGGGGGAGTTCCCAGTGGAGTGTTTAGCGAAGTGCTGGGTAGCACACCTAGCTTGCCGGTTGTCGCGAGAACGCCGGAGCCCACCCCCGCCAAGAGAATCCGTGTTGCCGCGCGAGTAGTCGAGGCAAACCTGATCCACGACGTTGCACCGAAGTACCCACCCGAGGCTGGAAGGGCGCGGATTGAAGGCGCGGTAGTGCTGCTGGCCGTGATTGGCAAGGATGGCAGCGTGCAGGATGTGCGAGTCGAGAGCGGTTTGCCGCTGCTGGCGCAAGCCGCTGTAGACGCCGTGAAGCAATGGCGCTACCGGCCTTACCTGGTGAATGGAGAACCGGTGGAAGTTGACTCCCGGATCACAATTAATTTCACCCTGTCCAGAGGCTAGAAATGTCGAGGATACACAACAATACGTCAACAACGCCTGGCCGGCGACTGGGAGCGTTCCTGAAAGTAGCACACGCGTTGCTGCTGATCTTCCTGGCTGGTGGATTGCTCCTTGTTGTACCTGCGTCCGCACAGTCTAATGAAGCGGCAAGTCCTAAAACAGGAAGCATCCGAGGCACAGTGGCCGATATGAGCGACGATCCGGTTCCCGATGCAACCGTAGTCCTCCAAGGGCCGGCCGACGATCGTCTCACGGTAGTGACAAATGAAAGTGGATCCTTTGTGTTCCAGCCTGTCACGGCGGGAATTGCCTATCAGGTCACTGTCACTGCGGAAGGATTTGCAGAGTGGAGCTCGTCCGTTACAGTCGAACCGGGGCAGGACAAAGCTCTGAGCGACATCCAACTGCGAATGATAGCCGTGCAGCGAGCAGTCACGGTGAGCTATTCGGAAAAGGAGGTTGCGGCCCAACAGCTCAAAGCGGAAGAACAGCAGCGCGTTTTGCGGTTCATACCGAATATGTATGTGACCTATGACCCTCACCCCGAGCCTCTTAGTACGACGATGAAGTTCCACCTGGCTTACAAAAACCTCAGCAATCCGGTCTTCTTTGCCCGCGCGGCTGCGATGGCCGGAGTCCAGCAAGCTGCGGACACCCCTAACTGGCAACAAGGAACAAATGGATATGGCAAGCGGTTGGGGGCGGCCTTGGCGGACGCCAGTACTGAAAACTTGATCGGCAACGCCATTCTGCCATCACTCCTGCACCAAGACCCTCGCTATTTCTATCAAGGCACAGATACAAAGAAGTCCCGCGCTCTCCACGCCATCTTAGCGCCATTTATTTGTAAGGGAGACAACGGAAGTTGGCAGCCGAACTATTCTACGTGGGGTGGCAGCCTGCTTTCATCTTCCATTTCCCTCGCGTACTACCCAAGTTCTGATCGCAATGCTCAGCATGTATTCAAGAACTTTGGGGTTGGAATAGGCCTTCATGTCGCTGGCAGTTTGGCCCAAGAGTTTATTTTGGACAAATTCACAAGCAAGAGTAAGCACTAATTTCGATTGCTCGCAAGCTGAAAAAAAAGAATCGGCAGAAGTTCCAGATCACCTCAGTATGGAGCCCTGTTTAATTCAGTCGGAACCGAGTTAACGTGCCCATGCGAATTGTCTGAGGACCTCCGCCACCGGCATGTCGCACTTCACCGGTGCGCGTCGCATATCCGATGGTGACGGACCTGAGCTGGTGCCGGGGCCAAAGTTGAGGGGCTGGTGTCAAGACCTTTGCCTCTTGCCAAACAATTGGCGAAATTCGCTGGGCCTAACCCCGGAAGAACAAGAGCTTTGGGATGGCAACTCATTTGCGTGCTCCTTATCTAGTCATAGCAACCAAACGGTACTGACAGAGAGGCAGTGCGAGGGTATGGTCGCCAAGTGCAGCAATCCGTCGTGTTCCACCTCGTTTCACTATCTCAAGAAAGGCAGTCTCTTTCGCCTCGAGACTTTG
>Ga0335085_10006667_pt1 | contig 18133 bp, 13 predicted proteins | sample Lox_Sample_45_FD_206712 | JGI IMG/M metagenome (GOLD analysis project Ga0335085, IMG submission 206712) | Soil microbial communities from Loxahatchee National Wildlife Refuge, Florida, United States - Lox_Sample_4.5 | ecosystem: Environmental > Terrestrial > Soil > Wetlands | place: USA...
GGTACAGAGTGGATGCTAGCCCTTTCCCTGCGCCGCACGACCGGGCTGCTGTGCGGTTTCGGTCGTAGCTACTCTCCGTGATAGTTATCGGCCGTGGCCGGGAAGGATCCCTCACCGGACACCACCCGGTCGGCCTCGCCTGCACCAGTCACCAGCGCGAACGCCGTCTCAATAGACCCGTCCGGTGACCGTCTCAGCTGCCGGGGGCTATCCGTACGCTCCGCACATGACCATCCCCTCAGGCGGGATCTTGATCGGGTACCCGCGGTGCTCCACCGGCGAGCAGGACCTCACCGCCCAGCGCCTCGCCGAACAGGACCCGGACCTCGAACCTGACCGCGGCCTTCCCGGGGCCGGCCCCGAATACGTCGCCCGGCTGCGCGAACGATTCGCGAGCTGGCCGCGGCCGTGACCCGGCCCTGGGCCCATACCCCGGCTGGCCGCAAGGGATACCCCCTTCGATCGCCGCATGAGCGGCAGCGGCCCGGGAGCGCGGGAGCGCGGGAGCGCGGCCCCCGGGCGGAATGTCAGTGCCCCGTTTTATGGTCGGGGCACCTCAATCTGCGGTGACCGTGACCGTCACTCGGCGCGCAGGCACGACGGGCTGCTCGTCGAGAACTGTGATGACGACTTCGCTGGTCGCCTCACTGGCGCCTTGTGGCAGCTGGCTGGCGTCGACCGACACGCGAAGCCGCTGCGGCGTGGTCTCACGTGCGGGGTCCACTTGTACCCACGGGGCGTTAGCCAGGGCTTGCCAGTGGATCGGGCCGCTGATCCCGAGCGGGTCGAGGTTTACCACGTCGACGGTGACGAAGTGCTCGGGCCCGTTGCGGCGGACCCGCACGTCCGTGGCGCTCACTCCTAGGGCGCCCTTGACCCAGCCGGGGTACTCGCGGTTGCCGGCGTTGTCCTCGGAGTATGCCATTACCAAGGCCACGTCGTCCGGGATGGGCAGGGGCCTCTCGTACCGATCATGGCGGAAGCCGTCTAGAGACAGGATCGTCCGATGGACGCCCGAGCCGCCGGGGCCGTCGTCCGCTTCGACGCGCACCGTGCCGCCCGTGATTGTCACGGCAGTTATGGGCGGTGCCGTGTCGTCCGCCTGCACTGGTGTGAGGGCCCGGCCTTGCACCCGCTCGGATGTGCCGTCGGCCCGGCGCGTGAGCGTTAGCCGCGCTGCCCCCTCCACGCCAATCGCCGGTCCTAGCGTCAGCTCCGCTACATCTCCCTGCTCCGCGCGCAGGTCGGTGAAAAGGAACGACGGCAGGGCCGCTGCGCCGACGAACGGGCGCACGCGAGCCCGGAAGACATGTGGCACTTCGCTGGTGAAGCGGACCGAGTACGTCCCGTTGCCCAGGAAGGCCGTCACGGCTGGCGGCCCGCTCCGATAGCTTGCGCCCGGGATGTTCTCCTCGACGAGGTACGGCTGTCCCTCAAGGGGGCCCATGTGGGCGCCGTTCGCGTCCGTCACGTCGATGTGACCGTTGCCCTCGACCTCTACCAGCCAACGATCCGGCGACGGTGATTCCTGCCGCTCAGGCGGGGGACCGGGCGGCAGGGCCGGGACTGGCGGAGGGGTGGCGAAGGACTCGGTCACCTGGTTCTGAGAGCGGAAGGCCGTCGGCGCCTGAGCCACGCTGCAGACAGATCCCTCGAGCAGCAGCTGGAGCAGCCCCTTCACGCCCGGCCCTCCGATCAGCTCCGGGACGTTCGGGATCTCGCCGTGCTTCACGCCGTCGAGGACGTAGACCCGGTCGTCCTGCGGATCGGTGAGCCCTAGGCCACCGTGGTACGGGATCGTAGAGTCACCGTCGCCGTGAACGGACGACCAGTGCGTCGTGGGATACATCTCGAACGGCCAACGCGGGTCACCGGGGAACATGAGATCCGCTGCATCTGACGGACCGCTATAGCGCACCGTGGCGACGATCGTGTCCATCCTTCCCTTGCTGATGACACGGTGGTGGTAGATGGCGCCAGTCCCGCCGGTGAAGTCCCCGAGGGGCACTGGCAGCCCACTTGCCGTGGTGAAGAATGCCGTCTGGGCGGCCGCGAGCGTCGCGTTGTGCGCGGCGCCCGTCCAGGCCATGCTGCCGGCGTAGCTGGTGATTTCCCGGGCCGCCGTCGTATAGTCCCGGATGTACGCCCGGTTGACGACGCGGCCGCTCACGACCGAACCGTGGTCAGTGAACCACGCTTCGCTGTTCGGCATTTGGAAGTAGGCGGTCGGCCAGTTCTGCGCGAGGTCCTGAGTCTCCCACTTCTGTATCCCCCAACCCAGTGGCCCGAAGGTGAAGCCGAGCCCCCAGTTACCGCCCTGCTCGAGGATGTCCAGCGGGTCGATCACGCCCGCGAATCCACCCCCGAGGCTGATCACCTGGTCGACCTTGGCCTGTGCCATATTGACGGGGTTGAGGTAGTAGGCACGCGCGACGGGGCCGCCGTAGCTGTGGGTGATGATCGCGACCTTGCGGCCAGCAACGTCAGCGCGGCCACGAACGGCGTCTACGAACGCGTTCAGGCGCGCTGCCTCATTCGGGATGCTGTCCCGCCAGTCCAGGTTGAATAGATAGACCGCGTTACGCCCGGACGCCGCCTGACCGCTAGAGTCCAGGCACAGCCCGGTCGCCGGGTTTCCACTTCGGCACACGGGCCTGCCAGGCCAGCCATTCGGGCTGGGCCGGTTGAGGAAGTCGATCATCGGCTTGTAGATCTCTGTGAAGCCCCACGCGGTCGAGCCGCTGAAGCCAGGAGGCTGCGACATCACGTCCTCGAACACGGTTCCGGGAACGATCTCGGGGTGAAGTGGCGCCCCTGTCGTGTCGAACTTGCAGATATCGAGGTAGTGGTTACCGACGTTGCCGGTGATAAGGGTGTTGTACATCTCCGCCACACCCTCAGGACCCGCCCACACCCGCCGCCCCCGGGCGTCACCCGGATGGTCGAACACGGGACCCGGAGGCGGGTATGTGTTGGGGGTGGTGGGGTTGTAGTCGAAGCCTCGCCCGATGTGAGTCAGGGGCCCAGACGGGTCGAGCGGCCAGGGGAGCGCCGTTTTGCTGATCCACGGGAAGGAGTGCACGTGAGTCGACATGCTGACGCTGACCGGAGTCATCACGCCTGGCGCGATATCCAGTGACGAACCGCTCGTGCCCGGTACGAACACGATCGGGATGTCGGTTTCCGGGATCCTGAAGGTCGTACGCGCGGCCGCGGCGGGTAGATTGCTGTCGGCGGCCAGAATCTGGAGGGCTCCCCCGGGATGGTTGGGCCCGAGTGACGGGAATGGAAAAGCCTGGGCGACCAGGTCGGCGGTGTCCACGCTGGTCGTGACGAACGCGAGGTTCCGGATCCCAACCGGGGCGTTGGGCGGAACGGGCTGGAGCGCAGGAGCGACATCTGCGGTCACGAATGCGCTCGAGGTACCGTAGCCAAAGTAGGGGTCAAACGGGAACCCTGTTCCGGACACCCGGACCGGGGCGCCCGTCCCACCCTGACCGGCGTAGCTCGGGAGGCCAGTGGTCGGGCCGGTGGCGACGGTACGTAGCAGCGTCATTGTCGGGGTGAGAAGCCCGAGTGTCTCGGGGGAGTCGCCGCCGCCGTAGGGATTTTCGACTCGTAGCGTCGCGGTCGGGGCGATCCCCACCGGGACTCGGAAGATCAGGACCTCCTCGTCGCCCACGATCTCGCCACTCTCCGCGGTCGCGGTCACGGTCCCTCCGCCCGCCGCCGTGAGACGGAGCACGTGCGCCGTTGCCGGGCTCAGGTCGAAACCGCGGCCGAATACCCGAATCCGCGCTCCTACGACCGTTCGACGCTGCAGGACCCGAGCGGGGGCCGGTAGCACGTGGAAGTCGGCGCTCGACGCCGAGCCGAACCTCGTCCGGACGGTGATTGGACCATGCCCGGCGAGCCGGGGGACACGCACCGTGAGCACGCCCAGGCCGAGATAGGGATCTACCCGAGCCGTCAGCACCGGCGCCAGGATCGGGGCGGACCGTAGTGTGTGGGCGAACTCGACGGCGTTGTTCTCCGGGTGGAGCATGTCGAAGCCGCGCCCGCGCACCTCCACGGTCGCGTCGGGCACCTGCCTGTCGGTGCTGAGGCCGACGACCTGGGGGGTGGCATCTTGAATGAGTCGTAGCTGGGTTCGTCGCTGTCGCCCGTTCCGGTCAGCTCGACGTATGTCGCGAACCCGGTGCCGCTGGCGATGTGCAGGTCGCGCGGACCCCCACGACGCACCCCTATGGCGATCTCGGTGCCGTCGGGGGACCAGCTGGGATGGAACGGTTCGTCAGCCGTCTGCGGAGGCTTGGTGAAGACGGGCGGGGACGCGCTGGCCACGTCGTAGATCGCAAGGCTCAGCCCCTGGCGTACGGCGATCCACCGGCTGTCCGGTGAGAAGCAGGGCTCATCGGAGACCGGGCTGGGGTTTTCGGGGTTGTACGGGTAGCTGGGGCCGACGGGGACGAGCTGCCATCCGGAGGAGCTGAGCCAGAGGAGCCAGACCTGGCCGCTCGCGGACGACGGGTCGGCAGCTCGCCATGCCACCTTCCGCCCGTCCGGTGAGAACGCCGCGTGCGACTGCTCGACCGCGGCCGGCTCGAGTTGCGAGAGTAGGGCGGGGGGGACACCCAACGCGGCGGCCCACGGGGTGAACGGGCGTACGGCGGTCGGAGAGCCGACCGGCTGGGCGAGGTCTACGAACACGAGCCGCCGGAGCCCGGACTCGTTGCTCGTGACCGCGACGTACTCGTTGAGATGCGGGCTCTTTGGCGTCCCCAGCAGATCGTCGATCGGGGTGAACGCGGGACTCGTCTCATCGGAGGTGGCGGAGAAGGCTCCACCAGGAGGCGTCATCACCTCCTCGCGCGTTCCCCTCGGCGTCGCGACCATAGTGTCGTCGCTCGTGACCCGGTGCGAGACATACCCGATCACTCGTCGGTCCAGAGACGTCGCCGGCTGGCGGTCCGCGCTCGACGCCCGTGTCACCCGCACCGTCCGAGCCGGGTCGAGGATGCCGTAGCTCTCGCGCAGCGAGTACACGTCGAGGTTGCCGGCCTGCTGCATGTCGCTCTGCGCGAAAAGCTGGAATGCGGGCGCGTCATCGATCGCGTGCAGCGCGCCCGCGGAGTCACCCACGTAGATGCGGCCGTGGCCGTCCATGCTCGCCGCCGTAAGACGGCCCGGCGACGGCCTAACCTGCCAGATGACGCGGGTCCCGGCCACGCCCGCATCGGTCATGATGCCCGTCACGGTGCCGCCCGACCCCGTGACGACACACACGCCGTTGCTATCGACCGCGGGCTCGTGAACGAAGCGGTCGGCCGGAAGCGGCTCACTCCACTGCACCGTGCCGGCCGTTGACACGGCAAACAGCATTCCTCCCGCAGTCACGAGAGTGGTGCCGTCGAGCCCGAGAGCGGGGCCGGCGTACAGATCGACGCCGAGATGAACCGACCACAAGAGCTGGCCAACCCTGTCGACGGCATGAAGGAAGCCGCCTTCGTCCGTCACGTAGACCGTGCCGTCGTAATCCACGGCAGGCGTGTGGACAGACGGACCGAAGCTCACCGGCTGTATCGAAGCTGCCCCGTCGCGGCGTCGAGCACGTGTAGATATCCGTCCGCCGTTGCGACATGTACGGATCCTCCGTCGACGCTCAGTACCGGTGACGTGCGCAACGGCGCCGCGGTCGCGTACTCCCACTGCATCGCCGCGCTCATGGGACTCGACTCAGTCACGGCGAAGAGCCGTCCGTCGTCGCATCCGATGTAGACCGACGTGAGCCCGCCACCCGGTCCCCGGTATGCCGCCGGCGAGGACCGCAGCGGCACGCCCTGCGCCGGTGTGAGGGCCCACAGCAGGGAGCCGTCACGGTCAACGCAGCGGAGAAACCCGTCGTCGCCGCCGAAGTAGACGGCGCCCACGCCCGGTGGCTCTCCCTCGCCGACCGCGGCGGCTTCGACGAGCGCAGGGCTGGTGGTGATCGGTGCCTGCGCCGCGTATACCACTTCGCCGGTGCCCGACGGGGCCACCCGGTATAGCTGCCCCGCCGTCGTACCGACGTAGAGATTTCCGGCGTAGTCGATGGCAGGGGCGCCGCGAATCTCCCCCTGAGCCTGAAACGGCCAGGGGGCAGGCAACACGCTCGGATCCGCCGGACCTGGGATCGAGGCTCGGCTGCTGGCATTGACATCGTGGTTACGCATCGCCCAGGGCAGGCGGAACCCCGTGATCGTGATCGGCATGGCGGTTTCTCCAGGCTCGCGCGGCTAGACGTGTGCATTCCTTTATGTTTCCGTGGAAACGCAGGACAATGGCGTATGTCGAATCGCGTGCGGGTATTGATTACCCATTTCCCTTCCACGTTGCCCGCGACGTGATGCCAAGTCTCAGATCTCCGGAAGTCGCAGCTTGATGTTGTTAAATCCCACGTGGGTGCACGAGCTGGTAAGCGACAGGCCGTCACCCTCGTCTGCTGACTGTGGCGCCCAAGCCGCTCCCGGGCGAAGCCGCGGATTTAACACTTGGTGCCCGGCAGGCGCGCACAAAGAACCGCAGGTCAAGCGGCTCATGTCTTACCTACTTCCGGAGGTCTGAGTCTTCCTCGGCGTACTCACTTTAATGGCGTCAGCTCATTGCCGCACCCTCGCGATGGATTTACCCCACGGGTACAGTCCTCTTCTACGCATATGCCCATGCGGTGCAGACGGTGTGTAGATCGCGTGGAGACCGTCGCTGGTGGCGTTCGAGATCGACGTGCTGGCCGGGTTCGTTCTCGCCCCGACGGTCGGCCTTGCTGACAGCACGATCAGCTCTGATGTGATGCACCTGGGCAGGTGAGGGTGTGGTTCGGCCAGCCGTTGGAGGAGACGGCGCCCTGTGAGTACTGGAAATCGTGTCATCCGCATGAGCTGGGATTCCTGCTCCCGGTCTGGTCTCTGGGGAACCAGCTGTGCGGCTGGCTGGCCCTGCTGCCGCGCTCCGATGATGTCACGAACACCGAAATCCCCCGGGCTGCGCTTCCAGTTCGCCACCCTGCAACGCCAAGGTCAGATCACAACGGCTGTCCTGGGCCGACTGGGCGATCATGGCCCTTCCCCCAGGCTCTCCACCGCGCACTGCCGTCGGCTGGCCCGATCGTTCAACCCCGCAACGCTCCTAATGAGTCTGGCACGCCGACATGAGCAGGCGCCGCTGGACCTGTCGGCCGGATACCAGAACGGCCGCGCACCGCCCCCGCTCACATACATTGCAGACCAGGCACCAACCAGGCACCTGCAAGTGGCTTCGGTTCAGCTGATCCTGAAGGTAGTAGCCAGCAAGACGGCCTACGGCAGGCTGGACTTCCGCGGCCCTTCATCGGAATGATGCTCGACCTCGGAGCCAAAGTCACCAAGAAGGGCACGCACACGATTGACATAGCCCTGGTGCCGCCCGGCGGCGCGGCTTTCCATCAGGTCCGCGGTAGGGACGTCGAGGACGCCATGAACGCGATCACCACGGTGCGCGACGCAATGACCATGGCTGCGAAGGGTGACGATCCCTGGGTCCTATCGGCGAGCACCATCGACATCTCCTTCGCTATCACGCAAACCGACACGGCGAGGCTTCAGCTGCTAGTCGTTGTTTTACGCTGGAAGCTACCGGGAGGCCATGTGGCATTTGATGAAAATGTCGGATTCGGATCTCGTCAACACCTTTGACCACTACCGGCTCAACGGCTCAACGGCTCAACGGCGATACAGTCCCGCCTGTCCACCAGCACCGAGTCGCCGCCCGGCCGCTTCCGTTCCCCCGGGCGGGGATCATGGGCCCGGTCCCACCCCAGGAACGACCTGGCGACATCAGCCCTTCCACGGAGGATCCCGGTTGCGCTGCCAGAGGCCGGCTTTCACACCTCGGCAGCGGACGTTGAGCTGAACTCCCTGCGGGTGCTGCGGCAGGCCCGCGCCACGCTCAGCGGCACGCTGTCCGGTCCGGTGAATGGGCGCTTGCGCAGCGGCGCCACGCGATATTGAATGCTGTCTTGTGCTCGAATGGGCCACGCTGGCAGGCGTCGCGGTCACGGCCGTGGCCACGGCCGTTCTCGCCGTCGTCACGTGGTGGGCCGTCAGGGGTGCCGATCGTACGGCGCGCGCTGCAGAGCAGACCCTAGCTCTGCAGACACGCGCTTTCCTTGTGCCGGCGCGCAGAGGCGATCCGCCCCAGCACATCGTTTTTCACGGCGGCCACCCCCTTGAGCCCGATGTGGCAGGTGGCATGGCGGTCCTTCAGGACACAGGCGAGAGTATCTACATGGGTATTGCGCTGCGCAATGTCGGCCTCGGGCTGGCGCTCCTGTACCGTTGGCACCTTTCCCGCGGCCTGCTGACCCCGGAGACTCTGCCGGGGGACTTCAGCACGTTCACCGGCCTGGCACGCGCCCTCCACGTCCCTTCGGGAGGCACCGGGTTCTGGCAGGCGCAGGCACTTGAGGAGCAGCAGCGAGCGATCGTGAGAGACGCGGATGCCACCGACAGGCTCCTTACGATTGATCTCCTTTACGGCAACGAGGAGGGCGGGCAGGGCCGGATTACGCGCTTCCACCTCCGGCCGCTCGCCGACCGCCCGAACTCCACGGGCGAGCGCTCATGCGAGGTCGCGCGTCACCGGATTACGCGCTTCCACCTCCGGCCGCTCGCCGACCGCCCGAACTCCACGGGCGAGCGCTCATGCGAGGTCGCGCGTCACCGGATTACGCGCTTCCACCTCCGGCCGCTCGCCGACCGCCCGAACTCCAGGGGCGAGCGCTCATGCGAGGTCGCGCGTCACTGGAACATCGACACGTTGGAGGGAAGCTGGCCAGAGCAGCAGGGGCATTTGCGCCTGGCGACCGAACCCACCATTCTGGGCATGTGATCGCGATGGGGGCAAGTGCCTGTGCCGCTCGAATAATCGATTGAGCGGCACAGGATTCGCACATGCCGCAATGGAGCCTGCCGTTCAACGGCAGGCTCCATTGCGGCCAGGCTCTGAAGGGTGTCCGGAACGTGCTCGGGATGCGGCCTGCTCCCGCCGTTCAACGGCGGGCTCCATTGCGGCTCCCCGAAAATTTCCCGAGGACTACCGAGACCCCAGGAACGCACCGATGGCGGCGATGGAATCGTCGTGCATCGTGATCGTGAAGTGATTGGCCCTTGACTGGCGATCTTGCGAAAACTAGCGGTAAGGCTGGTCAGAGGGCTTGCGGCACTATCGGCGCCGGGTGGCGGGGTCGCGTTGCTGCTGCCAGCGGCTGAGGGCTTCGGGTGAGACGCGGGCGTACCTCGACAGGGAAGCGACCGAGGTATGACCGGAGTAGGACAGCAGGGTTGAGGTGTTCGCACCGTCCTCGGCGGCGTGGGTGAGCGCCGAGTGCCGCAACTGGTGGAGGGTGGCCCCGCCAGCGGCGGCGGTGAACAGCTCAGCCGCGCGGCGGTAGGACAGACGCGCCCGTTGGCTGGCCTGGTCGACGTCAACGGCTGCCAGGGGGACGCGGGCGCGGCGGTCGGTGAGGAAGACCGGTCCCTGTTTGCGGCCGGCGAGCAGCCGTGGCAGGAGTCGGGCGGTGCCGGTCTGCCAGATGATGGTGTCGATGGCGCTGCCCTTGCGGCGGACCTTGGCGCAGCGGTTGCGTAGGTCGAGGTTCTCCATGTCGAGGGCGAGGATCTCGCTGGTGCGGGCGGCGGTCTCGTAGAGCATGCGCCAGAGCGTCCGCTCGCGTAGGGCCAGGCCGTCGCGGGTCAGGAGTTCGTCGATCTCGGCCTTTGAGAGGGCCTTGGTGCGGTCCGGCGCCCGGCCGCGGCGGCGCAGCGGCCGGGTGGGGTCGGTGGCGACCCAGTCCTGCTCTTGCCAGTAGCCGATGGCCGAGCGGAGGGCGTCGAGGTTGCGGTTGAACGTCGACGGCGCCCGGGGGCCCCACTGCTGGGTGAACCAGTCGACCAGCGCCGGGCTCGTCTCCTCGTGGTCAAGGATGCCGACGGGGTGGTCCGGGCCGAGGTGGTCGCGGAGCTGGCGGAGGGTGGAGGCGTAGACGCGGCGGGTGCCTGCGGTCTCGGGGTGGTCGAGGGTGGCCAGGTATGCGCCGATCGCCTCGGTCACGGTCGGGGTCGCCGCGCGGGGAAGCCGACTGACGGTTCCCATCCGGCGGACCTCCAGGGCTTATCGCAGAAAAGCATGCCGAGTGGCCTCCGCAATCACGGCGGGGTTGTCGCGGTCGCGGAGGCCGTCGGGGGCAGCTTATCGCAGAAAATCATCTGTTTCCTGCGACAACCCAGCCGAGGGCAACGCGGGACGGTTCACTGCGAGCCCTAACCCAAGATCAGCCCCTGGCGGGTTTCGGGCTTACCTTGGCTGCACCCCTGATGGCGTCCGGGCCCGAGTCTTCGCCAGGCGGTTGCGAAGACTGCAGTGGCTAGGTAAAGACAGTAAGGGTACGCCAAAAGCGGGTGAGGTGGTTGTAGTGGTGGATCCGCTGAGTGCGGCGGCGTTGGGCGCGGCAGTGTTGACCCAGGGAATCCGGTTTCTGTACGAGCAAGCCGAGGAGTTGCTGCGCCGCCGCCGGGACCGCAAGCAGGCCACCGCTGCGGCTGGGCCGGTGGAGATCCCTCCGGCCGAGGAGGCGGGGCAGGTGCTGGCAGGGCAGCTGACCACCAGCCCGGTGGATGAGCAGGCGCTGGACCAGCACGCCGACCAGCTGGCCAAGCTGTGGGGGTTGCTAGCGCCCTATGCGACCGGGTTGAAGCCAGTAGATCCTGCCGACCGGCAGCTGGTCGAGCAGGTCGAGGCGGCGCGCCGACTGCTGGAGCAGATCTACCGGCAGCACATCACCTTCACCGGGGAGCAGAGGCCCGCAACCGGCACCCCCCTAGACGTGCAGCGCGTCGGCGATGCTGGGCGGTATGCCGCCCGGGTCATCGCCAGTGGAGAGCGGTCGGTGGCCACCGGCGGGAACATCGTCGGTAGCACGGTAACAACTGGTGATCAGACAACCCCTGGTGATCGTAATGCCGCCAGTCGGCCGCCATCGGGGCAGGGGTAATGGCGGACTCCGGGCAACCCCTGGGCTCAGTGGCGGCGGGCGGGCACCGCGGCGTCGCTGTCGGCGGTAGCGTCATCGGCAGCGCCATCAACACGGGTGATTACTACCAGATCTTCATTGGTGACTACGAGCGGCTTCAAGACTTCTATCTGCCGCCTTGGGAGACCTTCGACCAGCACGATCCTGCTCGCTTCGTGGGTCGGCAATGGCTGGCCGACCAGGTCGATGAGTTTCTCGACCGGGAGCGGTGTGGCTACTTCGTGCTTGAGGCCGACGCCGGAGTGGGCAAGAGCGCTTTTCTGGCCGAGCTGGTCCGCACCCGGGGCTACCTCCACCATTTTGTCCGACCGGGCACGGCGAGCCACGCGGATCCGGCCCTGAAGAGCCTGGCCGCCCAGCTGGTTCGGGTGACCGGCAGTGACCCCTACCTGCCCGCTGGCCTCGATGCCTCGGCGCTGTTTGGGAAGGCGCTTGGTGAGGCGGCCCGCCGGCTGCGGCCGGGGGAACAGCTGGTGCTGGTGATCGACGGTCTCGACGAGGCGGACACGCCGTCCGGCTGCAATCCGCTCGGGCTGCCCAGCGTGTTGCCCCCGGGTGTCTACTGCGTCGTATCTCACCGGCCTGGGGTGCTGTGGGCGGAGGTGAAGGTGTGCCGTCAGCTGTGTCAGTTGCGGGCCGAGGACGGCCGCAACCTGGCCGACATGCACGAATTTCTTCGCCGAGCGGCCGTCCAGCCGGGCGTGGCTGAGGCGTTGGCGGCAGGAGGGTACTCGTCAAACCGGTTCGTGGCAACGCTGGCCGACAAATGCCGCGGGGTGTGGATCTACCTGCGTTACGTCGTGGATGAGATCGAGCGAGGCGACCGGTCGCCGCTGGACCTGGACAACCTGCCCTACGGCGTCTGGCAATACTACGCCCAGTTCTGGAATCGCTGGCAAGACCAGCATCCCGACGCCTGGGACGCCGAGCACCTGCCGCTGCTGGCCACTCTCGGCGCCGCCCAGGAACCGGCCACCCTGCGGCTGCTGTGTGCACTGGCCGAAATAGCGCCGCCTTCCCGGCTACGCCGCGTGTTGGAGGAGTGGTGGCGACCATTTCTGGCTGTCACAGACAATGAGGACAACCGCTACAGCGTTTATCACGCCAGCCTGCGAGAATTCCTCGCGGGCCAGCTTGCTGCCGCCGAGCGGGAGCAGCTCACCGACACCGAACGGCGCCGACTTCGTGAACTTGCCGATGCGACCCGCCAGGCCCACGGCCGGATCGCCAATCGCTACCTGTCCGCCTGGGGCGAGCTGGCCACCGACCTGTCCGGCCTACACGCGCGGGCCGCCGGTGAGCTTGACGACGGCTACGGCCTGCGCCACTTGACCGCTCACCTCAGCGCCGCCGGACGTCTCGATGACTTGCGCCGGCTGCTGACATGCCAATGGACTCAGCGCACGCCAGGAACAGATTCTGCACCCTGCTATGTCAACACGTGGTTCACCGTCTGGGATCGGGTCGGCGACGTGGCAGGTTACCTGCGCGATGTCGATGCATCGCGTGCCGCTGCCGGATCCTTGCCCGACCTGGTGGCGGCAGAGCTGCTGGTCCGCGCCTCACTGGCAGAGTCTTCAGTCGTGAGCCGCGCCGGGCAGATCCCTCCGCCCTTGCTGGCGCGGCTCGTGGCGGACGGGGAGTGGGCCCTGGACCAGGCAGCCGCCTATGCGAGGAGCATGAGACATCCGGGACTTCGGTCGGAGGCGCTGGCGCTGCTGGCGGCGCGGGCCACCGATCGCAGGCACCGCGGCCTCATGGAAGAAGCGCTGCAAGCCGTGGAGGCGATTGAGAGTCGCTTCGACTGGTACGAGGCCCTTCTCCCGAGAATCGCCGAGGTGCTGCCTGAGGAGGTGGTGAGACTGGTCCTTCGCTGCCCGGCTGAGGGGCCGAGATTCGCGGCCTTGCGGGCAGTGGCTCCCATGCTGCCGCTGACCGTCGTGCGATGGGCCCTCGATGCCGCCATGCCCCGGCGTGGCCAGGCGTATCAACCGGTCTACGTGAGACGGGTGCTGTTGCCAGGTGGCAGTGAGAAGGCCCTCTGTGAGGCCCTGATCTCGCTCATCATCCGGCTTCCGCCGGCCGAACGACTCAGCGTCGCGCGACAGGTCGAGGAGGCGATGACGGACGTCAAGGGACGCGCCTTGGCGGCTGTCGCCGGCGCGTGCAGTTCTTCCGAGGGCCGGGCGGAACCGCTCGCGCGGGCAATCGAGATGGCCAGATCCTCCGCCGGGCATGCCCCGGCGGCTTGTTGCCTCACACTGGCGCGTGCGGCGCCGTTCGTGCCGTCGGCTGCCCGCACCGAACATGTGCTCGACGTGATCAGGCGGATGGAAAGTCTGTCAGACGACTCGGAGTACAGCCTGGGCGAGATCATCGCGGCCTTGGCCGCAGCGGACCCCGATGCCGCGGCCCGGCAACTGACACGGCTAACCGGCAGTGCGCTCGTCGACACCTCGGCCAAGATCCTCCGCTTCCTCAGTCCGTCTGCGGCCAGGGAGCTGGCGGCATCCATCGATCCGGCCGAACTCATGCTGAACGCCGACCTGGTTGAGGCTGTCGTGTCCAGGCTCGACACCCCAGACGTTCGCCGTCAGGTTCGGCTGGCAAAGGACAAGAATGAAGATCAGTCATCCTTGCTCCTCAAAGTGCTGGTCCGCCATCTGCCCGACGACGAGGCCCTGGACGCGGCCCGCGCGCTGAGAGGAGCCTCGGCACGAGCTCGGGTGCTTGCCTCACTCGTCGGCCGGATCGACTCACGAACGCTCCTCCAGGCAACCGCCGCGATATCGGACTTCCCGGCACTGGTGACCACGCTGGCATCCATCGCGGCGTCGTGCCCGGCCACAGCCGACGACATCGTCCGTCTCGTGCTCGACGACGTGATCAGGCGCGAGGCCCTGGCCACCGACGGCGTGGCCGCATTGAGAGGCCTGTCACCGGTGATGTCCGAGCAAGCCGCCAGTGCGTGGCTCGATCTGGCGGCCGGCATCGCGGCGTCGAGCGGGGACCGGCACACGTACGGTCTCGTCGCGGCGCGCCTGTCGCCGCCTGAGGCACGTCGTCGGATCGAGGCGATGAGCGACCCGTCGGAGCAGGACGCGGTCCGGAATGTCCTGGCCGTGCGTCTGGGCGGTGAGGAAGGCCTCGACCTCCTGTCCGCCTGCCGGCCCGACGCCCGCGGACCGGGCCTAGCCGATCTCATCGTCCGGCACCGTCACAGGGGCGTGACTGCCCGGTTCGTGCACCGCGTGCGTGACCTGGCAGCCACCGTCGAGGACGCGTGGCAGCGCACACTGATCTGTGCCCTGCTGCTCCCCATCACCGACCCACCCGGCCAACCTGCCGCCGCACTGGCCTGCGTTCGGCACGCAGCCCAGGGGCTGGCCGACGATCTGCAGCGCCTGGCGATCGTTGCCCTCGTGCAACCCTGGCTGTGCGCCGACGAGGCACACCAGGCCGTGCTGGAACTGCTGGGCCGCCTCGGCCTTAACGAACACGGCAGGAGCGTCGCATGGACGATTCTGTCGGACACCATTACCCCGGGGCCCCTCCGAACTGCCATCCGCGCTTCCGCGACCGAGCCCCTGTACGGCTGGCGCGACACCCTCGACCCCGCACCGGCCGGCCCCCAGCCGACTTTGTCAGAGATCCAGGAGTGGACCTCCCTCGCCCTGGATCGGTTGGTGTCCCGGCAACTGACGGGGTACGACCCCGATGCCGAGGCCATGGTGGCCCATTACCTCAAGCCTGCGGGATCCCGAGACGTGAGCCTGCAAGATGCCTACGACGCGGCCTGGAAGATCGGCTCAGACCACCTCAGGGCCCGGGCCCTGGCCATGGTGTTGCCATACGTCGTGCCGCACCAGCAAGTGGAGATCGGCAAGCAGGCGCTGGAGCAGGCGCTCCGGCTGCCATTCGTCGATCTGCCGATCGCGCCGTACGACCTCCCTCACCCTCTCCGCTTCTGGTCGCTCGGCCTTCAAGATTTCACTGAGCGGAACCGGGGCCAGTTGTTCCAGGAGATGCTGCGGCGCTTGGGCCGCCGACCACGATCAGACCTTCTCCGAGCCTTCTCGGAATGCGCTGTCGTGCTTGCCGGGTCCGTTCCTCCCGATCTGCCTGCTCAGCTGGCCAGTTGGGTCGTCGACGCCGGATGTTGGTGGCCGTGAACCCGTCACGGAGGCTTCCGTCGAAGCACAGCGGGCTCGTCAACGCAATCCGAGTCGCCGCGGTTGTCAATCCCGCGGTGATATACCGCCGTGGTATATCCCGGGTGCATGCCGGGGGTGCTGGCCGCTTGCCGCTGCAGGCGTTCGGGGTGGCGGCTGAGTGCGGCCGCTAGCCAGGCCGGAAGGTCCCGGATGGGCGCGGCCCGCTCGATGATGTAGGGGGGCGGCCACGGACGCCTCGTGGCGCTGGATGAAGATGAGCTGATCGGGAACTGACCCTGGCCGGTGATGAGCTGGAGCAGTTGCCCGGGCGGCGAGGCGCGACGAAGCTCGGGTTCGCTCTCCTGCTCCGGTTCTATGCGGTGCACGGCCGGTTCCCGGCAGGCCGCAGCGAGATTCGGATTCCGGACCAGGCCGTCGCCAACGTCGCGCAGCTGGTGGACGTTCCTGCGGCTGAGCTGGGGTTCTACGAGTGGGACGGCCGGACGATCAAGGCTCACCGGGTCGATATCCGGAGGTACATCGGGTTCCGGGAGTGCGCGCCGCCGGTACCGGTCATTGGTCTCCTGCATTAGGGCCGTTGGTCTGTATTAGCCGCGGCCTGCGAGGGTCTCCGCTCCGATTGAGAGTTACCTCGGAATCGGGGTGATGGGAATGCTTGACTTCGCCGGGGCGACAAAGCGGTTCGAGGCGGTGATGGCCCTGGACCGGTGCACGTTCGCTGCCCGGCTGGGTCGGCTCACCGGCTTCCTGGGTCCCAACGGTGCCGGGAAGACGACGGCTATGCGGTCGGTGTTCGGGCTTGTCGAGCTGGACGCGGGGACGGTGCGCTGGCAGGGGATACCGGTTTCGGCCGTACCGGTCCTAGCGTATTGGGGCGCGGAATGACTAGTACATTGACGGTGCCGGGGTGGTGGCGGGGCGCGGATTCTGTTCCCGTAATTCGGGAACGACTTCAGAACGACGTGACATGGGCGCTAGGGACGGCCGATGAGTTGGGCATCCCCGCCCAAGCGCGGGGTGATCTTGTACGCAGGGCTCGGCTGGTGGAGGAGCGACTGGCCGATCCGCTGCTTTACCTGGCGGTCCTCGGAGAGTTCAACAGCGGTAAGAGCGCGTTCGTCAATGGGCTGTTGCGCGCCTCGCTGATGCCGGTGGCCCCCGTGGTGACCACTGGTGTGGCGATCGACATCATAATGGGTGAGCACACCAGGGTCGCTGCGCAGTTCACCGATGAGGACGTGTGGCGGTCCTTCCCGGCGGAGGTCGGCGAGCCGCCACTCCTGAATCGCCTTGCCCTTCCAGGCATTCAGGCAACCATGCCGGAAGTTCTGCGAGCAGTGTGCACCGATCACACGGTGACGCAGCTCATCGGCCGTGTGCGCCTCACCCACCCTGCGCCCCTGCTGGCTCGCGATGTGGTGCTGATCGACACCCCGGGCTTCAACTCCACCACGCCTGGCCACGCCGCAATCGCCCAGCGCGCCGCCGCCGAGCGCGCCGACATGGCCGTACTCCTCATCCCAAGCTACAGCCCGGTCTCGATGACCCTGGCCGAGTTCTTGACTGGCCCGCTGGCGCAGCATCTGGACCGTTGCGTCTTTGTGGTCACCAAGCTCGCACAGGTCGACGTCGATGAGCGGGACGACCTTCTCCGGCACATTGCCCGGCGGCTAGCCGACCATGGCGTTCCCGAACCAGTGGTGCTCCCCGAGACCACCGCAACGACCTCTGCGGATGCAGAAACAGGCAGTGAGCTGTTCTGCTTCCCAGATCTCGAGGACGCGCTCTACCGCCTAACGGAGGCCGGGCGAGTGCGGGCAATCGCGGCCACCGCTGAGCGGCTCGTGGCGAATGTGCTGCAGACGGCCTCGGACAGCGTCCGCGAGCACGGCGAGCGCCTGGCGCTGGCGAAGAGAAGCCTTGCCAACGTCCGGCTCAGGGACTTCGACGACTTCCTCGATAGCTGGCGCAGAGCGGTGATGGACCACCTGGATCTGCGTCTATATGAGCATCGCATGGCGGTGAGGCAGCAGCGCGTCGAACACGCCAGGACTGCGATCGCACAGATCACAAGCAAGATCTCCGCGGCCGGAACGTTGCAGGCGGTCCAAGAGGTGGCCCAAAACACCGCCAAGACGATGACACGAACATCGCTGGAGGGATGGCTTCGCGAGTTCTCCGTATCATTGAACGCCTATGAGGAGCTGGTAAGCCATGCGGTCGCGGAGCTAATTGCCGAATTCGACCGCGAGTACCGGCAGCTAGCCGGGCTCGCTGGGAAGCCGGTCGACCGGAAAATCGACCTGCCGCGTCTATACGGCCCGCCGCCCCGGTCACCCGAAGCCGAGTTCAGCGCTGCGGCAACGGCCGCGCAGGCCTTCGTCTCCGAGGAGAACTGGCAGATAACCGGTGTGGCAGCCGGCGGGGCAACGGCTGGTGCTCTCATCGGGTCAATGCTCGCTCCCGGCATCGGCACCGCCGTCGGCGCCGCACTGGGCGCCCTGATCGGTGGCGCGGCTGGCAGCGGATCGCCGAGCAGGCTAGCCCGAGCCCGCACCGAGGTCACGCGAGCAGTTGAGGACGGAGTGACCCGAACATTCGCCGCCACCGAGGAGCGGCTCGAAAGCCACCTGCACCTACTGCGCGCCGCCGAGCAGGCTCACGTCCAAGGCGCTGCGCAGGCCCTAGCGGCGGCAGCCGGCGCCCCTGTCCGGCAGCTCCTCCTCGCAGAACGCCGACAGCGGGACACGCTGCACCGCAAGGCGGCGGAAGCTGACCGCATCCAACGCGAGGCCACACGCCGACTGGCACGACTGCAACACGATCGCATCTTGGCTGCACCGCCAGGAGCGTC
>Ga0335085_10006668_pt1 | contig 18131 bp, 17 predicted proteins | sample Lox_Sample_45_FD_206712 | JGI IMG/M metagenome (GOLD analysis project Ga0335085, IMG submission 206712) | Soil microbial communities from Loxahatchee National Wildlife Refuge, Florida, United States - Lox_Sample_4.5 | ecosystem: Environmental > Terrestrial > Soil > Wetlands | place: USA...
GTGCTCTGCGGCTTGCGCTAGGCCATCCATGTAAGCCGCAAAGCGTTTCTCCTGCGGGCCTGGCGCCGGAGTGACGGCGCTCATGAGGACACGATATCACACTTTATAACACAGTAGTACTAGGGATCTGCAGCATGAAACTGCTGATGGCGTTTCTTGTGCTCGCTGTGCAGATGGGCGATCACAGGAAGCAGGGAAATCCTCTGGACAATCTCCCGCCGAACATTGAGGTGCTGACCCACTTCGGCGAGCGCGCGGACATCTCGCCGGACAACGAGCGCGTAGCGTTCATGGCCAAGAGTTTTGGCGATGCTATGGTCATCGACCTGAAGACGCGCGTCATCCAGTGCCTGACGTGCAACGTGCCGGGAGCGGTATTCCTGCGCGTGATGCACCTCGACACCGGCGACTACATTCTGATTGGCCCCGACCACTTCGAGAACATCCACGTCAGCCGCACACGCGACAACGAGCTCTGGTTTCTGAGCAAGCAGCGCGGATCGAAACCGGTGAAGCTCGGGCAGAAAATGAGCGAAGGCGCCGCCATCTCCAAAAAGAGTCTCAAGATTGCTTTTTCGCAAACCTCAGCACAGGCGTCTGATCTTGCGCCCGAGGCATCGCGGCTGATCGTGGCTGACTTGGATTTCTCCGGCGCCATGCCCCAGCTCGTCCACGAGAAGACGGTTTACACCAGCAACGACCGGAGCTGCGTGCTCGAAGCCCAGGACTTCTACGACAACGACACCAAGATGACATTTACCTGCTACGAGCCGAACGACCGCGCTTCAGTGATGGGGATCGATCTCGATTCGGGGACGGTAACGAATTTCTCGAAGGCGCCCGGCACCTACAACGAGCCCGAGGGCATTTTCCCGGATGGGCTCTACACCACCGTGGAGGCTGACCGGCAGTGCGAGACCCTGGGTGGCCGGGGCGGGTCCGGCAACATCGACATCTGGAAGCTGAAGCTCGACGGCAGCGGCAACGATTTTGTCCGGCTCACGCACTTCAATGACTATGTGGGCGGCAAGGCATCGAACCCCGTGGTATCGACGGACGGCCGGTTTATGGCCTTTCAAGCTGCGAGGACCACCGATCCTGCCGGTGTGGGGTACGGAATCCTGATCTATTGGTTCAGCCCTCAGCACTGAGCCGGGATACCTACATTCAACGGTTGGCCAGGGTATGGATCTCAGGCAGGCCAAGCAAGCGCTGGTCAGCAGTCACCAGCGTCAATCCGAGAACCTGCGCGGTCGCGGCCAGAAAGCGGTCCGCCGGATCGCGGTGGGAGAGAGAGAGTTGACGCGCCGCGAGCACGATTTCATGCGTGAGAGGCGCCTCCTGCAGATGCGCCGTGGCGTCGTTCAGCCACGCCACCAGATCCGGCTCCAGCCGGATTCGACCTTTCTCGTTCAGCAACAGCGCTTCCCAAGTACTAACGGGCGACAGCCACAGCTCGTGCTTGCCGCTGCGAAGCTCGGAACGAAGATGGCGCCCCAGCCGCTCAGGCTCGCGCAGGCTCCACAACCAGATATGGGTGTCGAGCAACAGCTTCAATCGCCGAGCGCCTCCCAATCACTCTCATCGATGACCGGAGAGACGATATCACCCAGAATCTCCATCCTTCCCTTCATCGATCCGAGCCAATCCGCCGGCTCACCTGCGGGCGAGGGAGGTATCACTTCAGCCACCGGTTTTCCAAAGCGGGTGATGCGGATGGGCTTCTTGGTTTTGTGGACCTGTTCGAGCAGGCCGAGGCACTTCGCTTTAAATTCGGAAATCGCGACTTCTTTCATCGGAGCACTTCCTTATCTGACTCAATGAAGCGTACCATAGTCAATTTTAATGGTCAAACAGGGCCGGGCTGGCCGAAAATCTGCTTCTTCGCCGGAAGCGTAGCGGCGGCTTCATGCCGCCACAAATGGCGGGGTAAACCCGCCGCTACACGGCAAAGTGACCCGCTACCGCAATTCTTGCCGCCTTGACTTCCCTGCCAATCATGAGATGATGACCCGTAAAACAGTTGGAGACCGCGAGGTCACGCCATGCGAGTGAGGATTACAGAAGCTTCGCTGTTGCTGTTTGCTTTCACCGTCGTAGGCGCGCCAGCGCATGCTCAGAGCGAGGCCGTGACTTTCAAACGGCAGGCAAAGACAATTCAAGTCTTCATCGGCGGTCAGCCCTTCACCACCTACTACTTTGATCCGGCCATCGCGAAGGCCTACCTGCAGCCGTTGCGCGACGCGCATGGCATTGTTGTCACCCGAGGATTCCCTGTTGGCGACGACATTCCCGCCGGGCACGAGCACGACGACAGCCTGGAGCCTCACCAGCGGCCGCTCTACTTCGCCCACGGAAACATCGATGGGTACGACTTTTGGGGTGAACAGGTCTTCGAGAAGTATTACGGCAGTGAAGCGGGCAAGTCAAAGTACGGACGCATGGCGATTCGAAAGATCGACGAAACGCGCGGCGGTAATGAGTCCCGAACGATCCGTGCCACCTTTGACCTCCTGGGTCCGGATCAGAAGCCGTTCGCCGAAGAAACCCAGCAGTACACGTTCCGCGGCGACAAGAGTTCACGCGTGATCGACTGCGAGTACGTGATCCATGCTAATCGCCAGGCCGTGAAGATGGGCGACACCAAGGAGGGAACCTTCGCCATTCGGGTTGCTCCGGAACTGACGGCGCCGCGCGGCCACATGGTGAATTCGGAGGGCGGCGAAGGCGAGCCGCAGATTTGGGGGAAGCGGGCCGATTGGGTGGACTATGACGGCGCGATTGACGGGCAAACGCTCGGCATCGCGATTTTCGACAGCCCAAAGAGCTTTCGTCACCCCACCTACTGGCACGCGCGAGGCTACGGCTTGTTTGCCGCGAATCCGTTCGGGATCAAGGAATTTACGCGGGACTCTACCCAGGACGGTAGCACCACGATTCCGGCCAAGCAGTCGTTGACGTTCCGGTATCGAGTGCTGATTCACGAGGGCACCTATAAGGACGCGCACCTGGCGGAGAAATATCACGAGTACGCTTCGACTCAGTAGGTGAAGTTGGGCAGTGGTGTCATTTGCGATTCAAAGCCTGTTGGGACATCGTCATTCACGCGAAAGCGGGAATCCACTTATGGAGCAACGCTATCTTAAGGGGTTTTCCTGATGGATTCCCGCTTTCGCGGGAATGACGATGTCCCAAATGACACCATTACCCGAACCTGTATCGAAAGGCAGGTGCAATGAAAATGGGCGAGACCCGCAGGGAATTCCTGAAAACCAGCGCCACGGGAGCGGCTGGATTAGCCGTAGGCTCACGCCTCGGTGCATTTGCCTCGTCGCGCCGGGCAGGAGCGAACGACCGCGTTCGCGTGGCGATCTGCGGATTGCACGGGCGTGGCCAGGATCACATCCAGGGCTACTCGGCTCTGAACAATGTCGAGATCGCGGCGCTGTGCGATATCGATGAGAGCGTGCTTCGGGAGCGGCTGGCGGAGTTGAGCAAGGCCGGCAGCCAGCCCAAAACGTATGTCGACGTGCGAAAGCTGCTGGAGGACAAATCGATCGATGCGATCTCTATCGCCACGCCCAACCACTGGCATTCGCTGATGGCCATCTGGGGCTGCCAGGCCGGCAAGGACGTCTACGTCGAGAAGCCTTGCTCCCACAATCTGTGGGAAGGGCGCCAGCTGGTTCGCGCCGCCGACAAGTACGGCCGGATGGTCCAACATGGCACCCAAAGCCGCTCGCTGCCGCCGGTGATGGAAGCCGTCTCTAAGATACGCGAGGGGCTTTTGGGCGACCTGTACCTGTCGCGCGGACTTTGCTACAAGTGGCGCGACACGATCGGGCATACGCCTGTCCAGCCGGTGCCCGCCGGCGTCGACTACGATCTATGGACCGGACCCGCTCCGCAGCGGCCCTTCACCCGGAACCATTTTCATTACAACTGGCACTGGTTCTGGGACTACGGCAACGGTGACGTGGGGAATCAGGGCGTGCACCAGATGGACATCGCGCGCTGGGGACTGGGGCTCGGGTTTCCGAACAGGATTTCGGCCGTCGGCGGCCACTTCATGTTCGACGACGACCAGCAAACTCCGAACACGTTGAATTGCGCCTTCGAGTACGATCTGCCTGGCGGCAAGCGCGCTATGCTGGAGTTCGAGGTGCGGCACTGGATTTCGAATCACGAAGCCATGATCGGGGCCGGCAGCGAGGCGGCGGAATCAGCCGAGCATCCACAGCTCGGGCCAAACGCGGGTACGCACAACACGGTTGGCAACATCTTCTACGGATCAAAGGGGTATCTCGCCATAAGCGACGGCGGATATCGCAGCTGGCTTGGCAAAGAGCAACAGGCGGGCCCGAGCGCCGGCGAAAGCCCGGAAGATCACTTTGCCAATTTCGTGAGCTGTGTAATCAGCCGGAAGAAAGAGGACCTCAGGGCCCCCATCGAGGAAGGACACATCTCGGCGGGGCTGATCCACCTGGCGAACGCGTCCTATCGGCTGGGACGGACGCTGGTTTTCGATCCGGAGACCGAGCAGGTGAAGGGCGACGAGGAAGCGAATCGCTTGCTACGCGATGGAGACCGAGGCTACCGGCCTCCATTCGTTGTGCCACATCAGGTCTGAGGAAAACGAGGGGATCGATTGTGAGAGGACATTCTCGAACGAAGGCGCGAGCTAGGTTTGTGGAATATTGCGCCGGACTATCTTCGCCACGCCGTCGAGCGCCCTCACCCGGCCCGGCCCGGCTGGTGAAAACGCCGGCAGCGGGCCACCCTCTCCCGGTGGGAGAGGGCAAGAAATCTCAGGAAAACAGCCCTCTCCCTTCTGGGAGAGGGGGGACCGCGCAGCGGTGGTTGAGGGTAGGTGCACCTGCTCATGACACTGAGCGCAGCGGCGATCTGCTCAATAAAATGCGAAACTCAATACGACCCAAGAGCGAAGCGGATGGATTACTGCGAATGCTTCGTATTGCTGCCCCGCCTCGCCTCTCCCAGTCGTGCAAGTCGGCACTCGCGGCATTGCTGCTGATCATCCTGATCGGTGCGGTCTCCGCGGCAGGTCAGGGCCAGCCGCCCCGCATCATCGACTGCCATATCCATTACAACGGAGATCCGGCCTTTATCCAGAAACTGCTCGATACGCTGGAATCGGTGAACGGCATAGCATTTTTGATCGTCACCCCCCCCAGCTCGACACCGCCGAGCCGTTTCTCAAGCAGCACCCCGACCGGCTGGTCGGATTAGGCAGCATCGATCCCGACGACCCGCACGCGGTCGAGCAAATCGATCGCTTCCATTCCCTGGGCTTTCGTGGTTTGGGAGAGTTGGAGAATCCGCGCAGGGATTACAACGACCCGGCGTACTGGCCGCTCTACGCGCAGGCGGAAAAGTACAGAATGATCGTTCTCTTCCACACCGGGATTTCAGCGCGGAATACGCCCAGTGTGGCTGCCGACGTCAGCGTGGATCGTCAGCGTGTGACTTCTCTGGACGGCATCGCGCGCCATTTTCCAGGACTGACTTTGATCGGCGCTCACATGGGAAATCCTGAGTACGCCTTTGCCGCTGAAATCGGGCGTTGGAATCCCAACATCTATTTCGATCTCTCCGGCTCGTCATTGATCAAGCTCCAGAACAATTACGCTATCTTCAAGTCGATTTTCTGGTGGTCGGGAGTCCAGAGCCTGCATACGCCCAAATCGAGCGCCAGTGCTTTTGAGAAGCTGGTATTCGGTTCTGACGTCTTCGACGGCGATCTGCCCGAATTCGACCGGGCGCTCGATCGTTATCACAAGATGCTCGATGCTTGCGACGTGCCGGCGCAAGCGCAGGAAAACATCTTCAGCGGGACGTTGTGGCGTGTGCTTCACTCCGCGGCGCGATGAACGATTTGGGAGTCACGGCATCGCTTTGCGATTTCTCTCGAAGAATAATCAAGGAGGTGTGGGTTTTATGGAAAGCGATCAGATGAACCGCCGACAGTTCATGGGCGTCGGCGCCAAAGTTACGGCGCTCGGGGTAGCGTCGAGGAGTACTCTGCTTCTGCCTCGTCCCCTCCAGGCCGGGACCAATCCTGCTGCGCCCAGTGATCGCGTACGCTTCGCTTCCATCGGCACGGGGGTGGAAGGCTGCACCATCATGCAGGCCGCTCTCCAGTGCCCCGGAACAGAGATCGTTGCTGCCTGCGACCTCTACGACGGCCGGCTGACCGCTGCCAGGGAATACGCGAAGAAGGACATCTTCACCACCAAGGATTACCGCGCCATTCTCGATCGCAAGGATGTGGACGCCGTGCTGGTGGCTACTCCCGATCACTGGCACGCCAGGATTACAGCGGATGCCTGCGCGGCGGGCAAAGACGTCTATTGCGAAAAGCCGATGTCGCACACCGTGGGGCAGGCTTTCGTGATGATCGATGCCATGCAGAATCACCAGCGTATCGTGCAGGTGGGCAGCCAATGCCGCAGCTCAATTGTGTACGCTCAAGCCAGGCAGATCTTCGAGAGCGGCGCGCTGGGACAAGTGACCATGGTGGAGGCCAGCCTCGATCGGAATGATGCCAGTGGGGCCTGGGTTTATCCCATCCCGCCCGACGCCAGTGAGCAGACCATCGATTGGAACCAGTTCCTGGGGGAAGCTCCCAAACGCCCCTTTGATCCCGTCCGTTTCTTCCGCTGGCGCTGCTTCCGCGATTATGGCGAGGGTTTGCCGGGCGACCTTTTCGTGCATATGTTGACGGGAGTCCACTACATCGCCGGGATTACCGCGCCGCCCCGGCGCGCCACCAGCCTGGGCGGTATCTTCCGCTGGACCGACAACCGCGAGGCGCCCGATCTGATCTGGACGCTGTTTGAATACCCGGGGTTCTGCCTTTCGATGCGGTGCAATCTGAACAACGAAGCGCCCGAAATCATCAGGTTCTGCGGCACGAAAGGCACGATGGAAATCAAAGCCGACGTCCTTACGTTCGTACCTCAGGACACCCAACCGCACCCCGAAGGGTATTCGATCCTGGGCTGGTCGGAAAAGCTGAGAACGGAGTACCTGCAACAATGGCAGCAAGAGCATCCTGCCACTCTGCCAGGACAATACAAGCTGATCGAATCCGCGGAAACGTTCCAGGCTCCGGGGAACTACGATTACCAGATCGACCACATGAATAACTTCATGGAGTCGGTTCGCACGCGCCAGCCTTCGGTGGAGGATGCGGTGTACGGGAAAAACACCTCGATCGCCTGCCACATGGCGAACTATGCATATTTTGAGAAATCCCTGGCGGTATGGAACGAGAGCGCGCGGAAGATTCAGGCAGCATAGTATTCTGCGGCACGGAGCTTAGAGACGCCATCGGCTCTGAAAGATGTGAGCGGGGGACGGTGACTCAGGAATGTACTGAAGCGAGGGCTGAGGCTGCGCCCTTCCGAAGCCGAATGAGCTCTTTCCGCAGCCTGTTAATCCCTACGAGCCAGCCGCCTCTTGCAGTACGTCGTGGAGGCGTCGCGCGACCACGAGATCTTCGCCGGGCTGCATCATCCAGACGCCCACCACAATCGTGTTCTCGCCGCTCGTCAGTCCAGCGCTGGCTGAGCCTCCGCCGGTGGCCGGATTGAGCTCGATGCGCGGACTACCCTCGCGCAGTTTCTTCATGACCTCTCGTCCGCTGGTCTTTATGCGAACGGGGTCGTAGGTTATGAGCAAATGGGGAACCTGGTTGGCTACCGGAGGGATGAATATCTTGGTCTGCACTGTCGGAAGATCCTGCAGCCGCTGGGCAATGCGCTCGGCGCGCTGGCGGAACTCGGATTCCATGGCGGCGTCGTCCTGACTCAAAAACCAGTCCACGGCAGCCACCAGTCCTACGATCTCCTCCTTGGCGACTTTCATGCCGCGTCCGACGGTGTTTGAGTTCGGAGAATTGTTCATCTTTGCCGCCTGAATCAAGTCTTTGCGGCCGAGCAGCAGCCCCGTGCATTGCGGACCACGCAGACCTTTTCCGCCGGAGAACGTCACGAGGTCGAATCCCATTTGCGTATAGGTCCATAGGTTCGAAATCGGGGGCACATCGGCTGCCGCATCGTTGAAGCAAGGGACTCCGTGCTTGTGGGCCACTCTAACCCAGTCCTCCCGGCTGATCTGGCCAGACTCGGCGGCATTAAAGAAGTGGGCCATCACGGCGCGCTCGGTAAGGGCCCGTTCGTAGTCATCGAGCGTTTCCACTTCAACAAAGCGGATGCCGCAATTTCGCAAGGCATGGTCGTACTCGTAACGATGGGTCTTCTGAACGATAACTTCGTTCTTCAGCCCCGTCATATCCAGCGGTATGCCGACTATCGCATCCCGATTCCCCGCGGTGATGCAAGCAGCTGTTCCGAGCGTGAGGGCCGCGGCCGCTCCGGCTGTCACCAGCGCTGCCTCCGAGCGGAGGCGCCTCGCCAGATAGTCGCCGGCCGCATCGAGTAGCTCATTGAGATTCACTGGCTGCTGCGCGGCCAAAGCCATCGCGGACTGGACTTCGGCCGGCATGATCGACGCCGAGAGAACCGTGTAAGTGCCGGCGGCGTTGATGAAGGGTGTTACGCCGAGCTTCTGGTAGTAGTCGACTCCGTTCACGGGAGAAGTTGAGCGAACCCCGGCGTTCAGGAACGAACTGGCGCAGCCAAGAGCGCCGCCCGCGATCATCGCCTCACCACCTCTTCGCAGAAGTTTCCGACGGCTCATACTGCTGCTCATTTCAGCACTCCTTCCCGGCCGCAGTTCCACCCTGTCCGCAACCTGGCCGGGCCTGAAAGGGCGGGGCTTTCAGCCCCGCCGTTCGCGCCCGGCCAATTTACAACCTTTAAGTGAGCGCGGCCTTGTGGCGAGGCTGGAAGCCCCGCACTTGCCGCGCGAACTCGTTCCGCCACGGGCCGCTATCGCGGATAATCATCGGCCCGGGCCGGCGGAGCGCTGCTCAGGCCAGGCGTCGTGAAGTATTGGCTTCGTGCCTTCTTCCAGTCCACCATGCTGAGACCCGAGGGATCGTAAACCATTCTCCCCGCGCGGATGGTCATGCGCGCAATAAGCTTCGCATCCCCGTCCATCCTGGCATAGCCGCAGTCACTATAGCTAAAGCGGCCTCGAAGTTCCTCCAGCACTGCGATATCAGCTTCCTTGCCGACGCCGAGCGTTCCCAACTCAGGCCGCCGGATCTCCCGTGCCGGATTCACGGTTGAGCGGCGAACCAGGTCTTCAAGTGGGACACCCATGGCCATGAACTTGGAAAGCACTTCGGTCATGCTGAGGACCGTGAAATCGCCCATGTGCAGGTCCGTGGACATCGAATCGGGGATGAAGCCCTGCCGCACCGCCGGGACCGCGTTGCGAAACCAAAAGCTGCCAGCGCCGTGCCCCACGTCGAAGATCACGCCGCGTTCGCGTGCTTCAGCAAGGATCGGGTTGATTTTACCGTCAGGGAGAATAATCGGAAACTGTTGGGCGAAGACGTGGGTATGAATATCGCCGGGCCGCATCTTTTTCAGGATCAGGTCGGCGTAGGTGCGTTCCGTCCGCGGCCAGAAGTCGAACATCACGGGCACGCCCGCCCGCCGGCCGCAGTCTTCGGCCCGGTCGACGGCTGTCCAAGGCGTATGCTCGGCGTCCCACGGGTCTGAAGTCCAATAGTGCGCGGTTTTCACGCCCACGATGACATCGGGGTACTTCGCGATGGTCTCGGCGCACCGTTTTGGATCCATCTGATCCACCGCCTGCTCCAGGCCGCCATTCATGCCGTTACCCACGATGTTCAGGAAGGCCAGGACGCGCACCGTGGCGTGATCGATGACCTCCTCTTTTTCCTGCAGGAACGTCTCCGCTCCGGCAGTACCGGCGTCCACCAGCGTCGTGACGCCAGCCTGCAGGGCGATATCCGCCGGAACACCGAGCGGCGCCGTGTGGGATCTCGCCTCCGGCGCGAACCAGTTCAGCGGGGCGCCGCCGTGGCCCACGTGAAAGTGAATATCGATGAGGCCGGGTGTAACGTACAACCCCGAGACATCCACGACCTTGCCCTCCTCAGTCGCCGGAATGTTTTTCTTAACCGCTGCAATCTTGTCCTTGACGACGGCGACGTCCATCACCTGGTCGACGCCGTTGGCCGGGTCGATGACGTGACCGCCCTTGAGGACCAGATCGTAGCGAGGCGCTTGCGCCTTCGCGAAATTAGCCATGCAGATCATCCCAAGTACGGGCCAAAGCACGCCGAGAGTTGCCGCGAGTTTCGTGGACCGAATTTGCATCGAGCCCCCTAATTTTCGGCGTAGGGCAGCCCCCGGTGGCCGCCCATCTGGCTTCGGCACAGACATCGCGGGCGCCGCGCGAGTGCCGCCCCCAAAAGGCCGAAGTCCAGCGCTAATGTAATGTCACTGCCGAATAAGGAACAAACCCGTGGACGAGCGTCCGCAGCTTGTAGATCGAGGTGGTGGCGGTGATGAACAGAGTGCCGTAGTCCTTGTCGCCCCAAGCCAGGTTCGCCGGCTGCTCGGGCATCACGATCGTGCCCAGGTGGTGGCCCTGACCGTCCCATACCCAGATTCCCTTCGGCCCGGTTACAAACATATCGCCGTCGCGGTCCATCCGCATTCCATCCGGAACGCCGTCGTCTGCCCCGCCGTTCTCCTCACCGAAAACTCTACCCCCGGATAAGGACCCGGTGGCAGCATCAAAGGCATACACGCGGATATTACGCCTTTCACTGTCGTCAACATAGAACCGCTTGCCGTCAGGAGAAAAGGCGAGGCCGTTCGGCTGGGCCAGGTCCCTCGTCTCCAGGCGAACGTTCCCGCGCCAATCCAGGCGATAAACCCCCTGAAACGGGATTTCCTGTGACTGCCCCTTGGGAAGGTCGAGGCTAGGATCGGTGAAGTAGATCGCATAGTCGGGGCCCTGCACCACGTCGTTGGGACTGTTGAACATCTTGCCTTGGTACCGGTCCGCCAAAACCGTGTACTCCCCGGACGGACTCACACGGATGATGGCCCGCAGCACGCTGGCGCAATCGAGCAGGCGCATACGCAAATCGTAAGTATTGCCATCAGGATCACCGAGCGACAGGACGGTCTCGCGCTCACCGTTTTTATGCAGCCGATAGATCTTGTTCTGCACTTCGTCGCTGAAGTAGAGGAAGCCGTGCCGATCCCACACCGGGCCCTCGGTGAAACCAAATCCAGTGGCGAGTTTTGTGGACTTGGCATCGCGCTTGATGATCTTCCAGAACTGCGGCGAGAGCGCCTGAAGCTCGAAGGCTCGCTGTGGAGCAGCGGTCTGCCCCGACGCCATCATCAGCGGACAAATCGCAAGGGCCAGCGCGAGGCGTGCTCCAGGTCCCGATAATCGCAAATTCAGCCTCCCTGGTCTGCTGGAGCAGCGGTCTATGACCGCCGCTTTGCAAAAAGATCAGTCGGCGCTCATAGAGCGCCGCTACAGCTCAGTAATGAGAGCCCGGCTTGGCTTCTGGCCTCCCCGGACCGGCGCCAACCGAAACCAGAAAACTGACAAGATCGTCGAGATCCTGGGCACTGAGGCGCGATGCGTAATCGGAAGGCATCAGTGAGTGGTGGTCGCGGCTCAGAGCAACCAAATCAGACTTCATCAGCAGGTGGAAGCTGCCATCGAGTGTCTGCAATTGTAGCGAGAAGTTGTCTTCATTGCGCGCCACGCCCACCAACTCACTTCCCTCGTGGGTTATGACCCTGACAGTCTCGGCCTTGAGATCAAGATCCCAGTTCGGATCCACGATCGCCCGTCGCACCCTGTCCGGCGAACGCGATCCGGAATAGCTGGAAAGATCCGGACCCAAGAATCCCCCCGCTCCTCGGACCATGTGGCAGTCGGAGCACCGTCCTCTCCCGAAGAACAGCTCCTTGCCGCGAACTGGACTGCCGTTCACCGCCGCCACGCCTGCTCTTCCCTGGAGAAAGCGCAGGTAGGCGACCGCCGACTTGATCACCGCAGGGCCGAGCGTTGCGAACGCTGGCATCCCCCGCGCGGGAATACCGTTTTCAACGATTCGCTCGAGGTCGGCATCGGAAAGCTCCGCAACCGCGCGGGAGGTAAGATCGGGTGCGTGTTCGCCTCCACGTCCGTCGATTCCATGACACATGCCACAACGAGATGCGAAGGCCTGGTTTCCTTCTCTCGACCTCTGCTCGTTGCGCCCAAGCCGCTGATCCCCGGCTGCGTCCGCCGTGAGCATCGCGGCACCCAGGCACGTAACGAGACTTGCGGCCCAGAGCTTCAAGATTCTTCCTTCGGTCGGCTTTTGGCGACATCCAGCATCGTGGAAGAGTCCGGGCCTTGCCAATCTTAGCGTGAACCCCCTTGTCTCACCGCAATGGCCGAGATTTCCACTTTGGCTCCGTTGACCAGTCCCGCGGCCTGAATTGTGGTTCGGGCGGGCTTTGGGCTGGGGAAGAACGTGGTATAGACCTTGTTCATAGCCGCGAAATCCGCGATATCGGAGAGATACACGTTGACGCTGACGACGTCCTTCATCGCGAATCCTGCCTTCGTCACGACCTGCTTCATGTGCTCGAGCGTCGCCTCCGTTTGATCGCTGATCCCGTCCTTCAGCTTGCCGCTGCTATCGGTGCCCTGCTGCCCGGCGATGTACAGGGTATCGCCGGCCATAATTCCGTCGCTGAAGGGAAGGTTCTGCGGATTGTCCGAGAGATTCACGGCTCGACGTTCTTGTGCCCGACCATGGGCTGAGCCGAGAGCCAGGGTACAAAGCAGGACGCTTGCGGACCAGAAAACTGACCATCGGGGATTGATCATGTTCGGAGCCTCCTCGAAAGAGAATACACCACCTATCGGCAGAATCACGATGCCGGTCCCGGAAGAGGGCCATGATACTCCGGAAGTCGAGCTGTGTGTACACCCGGCAGATCGATTAGACTCAACACGTGCTGTCCTAGCCGGAGAAGCAGATTTTTCGGGCCGGAAAAACACTGGCCTTCGAAAGAGTACTGTTGAGCTTCGGATTTTGTTAAGCAGGTCAGCCCTGCGGTCAACATCATCAGGTGGGCCTACCCTCACCCACCGCTGCGCGGTCCCCTCTCCAAAAGGGAGGGTGCTGGGGCCTCTCCCGCAGGGTGGCCCGCTGCCGGCGCCTTCGCCAGCCGGAGTGGAAGACTAGCCTACGACCGGGGCCTCGATAGATGTCTTGACAACGATGCCTGGGACGTGCCATGCTGTCCATTCCTTTGAGATAGTCGGGCGTGCCATGATCGTCCGAATGAGCGCGTCAAGCCCTTTCGATACCTCCAGAAGCAGCCTTCCGGCCAGCCTGCCGATTTTTGGCTGGCGATTGCTGCGCAGTCGCGGGGAGAGCCAGGCGGCCTGGGAAGGGCTGCTGGGGAATCTGCAGCGGCGAGGACGAGCAGGGAAGAAGCTGCGAATGATGGTGACGGATGGATGCGAGGGCTTGGCGGCGGCGATCGCGGTGGTCTACCCGCAGGCGGAGCATCAGCGCTGCTGGTCCACAAGATGCGGAACATCCTGGAGCTCGTACGGCGGCAGGACTCCGGCGAGGTGAGGGGGGACGCCCAAGCGATATACCGGGCGGAGAATCGGAAGAAGGCGCAGGCGGCGTTCCGGGAATTCCGAGCGCGCTGGCTGAACGCCTATCCGGCGATGGTCAAGCGCCTGGAGCGCGATCTGCCGGAACTGCTGAGCTTCTTCAGCCTACCCCGGCATCTGTGGCGAAGTCTGCGGACCACGAACATCATCGAACGCTGCTTTGTGGAGGTGCGACGCCGGACCCGGCCCATGGTCTGCTTCGTGAACGTGCAGAGTGTGGACCGGATTGTTTTCTCGATCTTTAACCGTTTCAACGAACAGTGTGCGAAACCGCCTCTTCCGGGTTTTTACACAACCAGCTTGACGTCACCCGGACAGGGGGACACTTGCCTGCGGTTACCTTTAGTCACATAATCGCGATGCTCGATCGGCGTAACACAATGGCCCCTCAACCAGGGAAGCGATTCCGGCAGACCAGAATTCAAAGCGGACCGAGCCGCCTCCTGTGGCTAATCACCATAGCCTCGGGCTTGGGCGTAAGTGCGGCTCAGCAACCTTCCTCGAGTTCAGCGATTTCAACCGGTATTGATGTTCAGCCTGCGGACCTCCTCTTGCAGCCTCCGGGCGCCAGCTGGCCCTCCCACAACGGAGACTACACCGGGCGGCGTTACAGCAGCCTTCACGAGATTGACACCGGGAACGTCGCCAGCTTGCGCGCAGCCTGGGTTTTTCATTCCTCTTCGTCGGAATCCATGGAAGTGACTCCGGTCGTAACAGGCGGGCTCATGTTCGTAACGTCGGCCAACGATGCCTTCGCGCTCGACGCGCGGACCGGACGCGCCGTCTGGCACTTCTCGCGGCCCGTCAGCCAGGGCCTCGTTGATGACGCCTCCGCGCACCACAACCGCGGCGTCGGCGTGTGGCATTCTCGAATTTACATGGAAACTGATAACGCCCATCTCCTCTGCCTGGACGCCCGATCCGGTAACCTGCTTTGGGACGTCGCGTATGCCGACACCCGCAAGAACTATGGGGCCACCAGCGCGCCGCTGGTGGTCAAAGACGAGGTTCTGGTGGGAACTTCCGGAGGCGACGATGCGACTCGAGGCTTTCTCGCAGCTTTCGACGCACTCTCGGGCAGACTCCTCTGGCGATTCTGGACCATTCCCGGACCCGGCGAACCGGGATCCTCAAGTTGGCCGGGCAATCAATACTTGTCGGGCTGCGGCACCACCTGGATGCCTGGCACCTACGATCCGGAGCTGAACACCGTCTACTGGGGCACCAGCAATCCCTGTCCGGATTTCGACGGAAGCGTCCGGCCCGGCGATGATCTCTATACCGACTGCGTGCTGGCGCTCCACCCGGACACGGGCAAGCTCAAATGGCATTTTCAATTCACACCGCATGATGTATTCGACTACGACGCGGCCGAGACGCCCGTGCTTGTCGATGACCAATACGACGGCCAGCCTCGGAAACTTCTGTTGGAGGCAAACCGCAACGGATTCCTGTACGTGCTCGATCGGACCAGCGGTCAATTTCTTTCGGCTACTCCCTTTGTCGAGAACCTGAACTGGGCGAAGGGAATCGACGCCAGGGGACGGCCTTTAGTGACAGGATTCAAACCCACAGCGGAGGGCGCACGCATCTGCCCCGGCATGAACGGTGCAACCAACTGGTATTCTCCTTCGTTTAACCCGGCCACGCACTTGTTCTACTTCATGGCTCTCGAGGAATGTAACATCGTTACCCTGAAACCGGAGAAGCCTATGAGGGGCCGGTCCTACTACGCGACGGGCGCACGGCGGGTCCCAGGCGAACACGGCCAGAACATCCTGCTGGCCTACAATCTCGAAACCCGGCAGTTTCAATGGAAGTACCCGCAGATCGGGGATCAGGATGACTGGGCGGGAACGATGACGACTGCGGGCGGTTTGGTTTTTTTCGGAGACCCCGCAGGCTCATTTGAGGCTGTGGACGGGCAGTCGGGAAAGCCCCTGTGGCATTTCAACACCGGACAATCGATTCACGCTTCACCCATGAGCTTTGCGGTGGACGGCAAGCAGTTTGTGGCCGTCGCCGCGGGCAGCGATCTGTTCGCTTTCGCGCTGCCGTAGCCACGCAAGGGTAGCGGCGCTGTCCGCAGCGCCGGAGCTGACCGAGGCACTTGCTGATGGACACACTTTTGATTCTACTGTTGCTGGTTGCGGCACCTCTGGCCGCACAGGAACGAAAAGTCGCGCCGACCTGGCTTCACCGCTACGTGCCAAACCTGACCCAGCAGCGCAGCGCTTTCAGCAGCGATTCCTGTCATTACACGCCCATCTTTGGCGAGGGGGACGCCGACCCTGCTGTTCCGCAGAGCGTCGCGCGATTCGGCGAGGTAGCTGTCAACGGTCACGGCTCGTGCCAGCCGTCCGCTTATCCCCGGCAGGAGGAGCTCCTCTTCGTACTCAACGGAAGCGGAGTCCTCCACTACGGCGAGGATACACACGCGCTGAGCAAAAATGACTTCGCGTACGTGCCGCCCGGAGTGCGCTACAGTCTGGCCGACTCCTCGGACCAGCCGTTCGGGTTGGTGATCGCCAGCGTAACCGTCCCGCGGGAGATTTCCATTCTGTCGCCGTCACCCAAGCCCATGGTTGCGAACCTCGACGAACTGAAGGAGCAGACGGTCGAAGGGCATCCGATCTCCGTTCTATACAAGCTACTCATCGGACCTCACAACGCAACGCGCGATCGCATCAACGCCGCCTATGAAGTCGCCGATTTCTTCCTGATGGACTTTGCTTCCGGCGGGACGAATTCTCCTCATCATCACGAAGTTGAGGAAGAGATCTATCTGGTACTGGACGGAGAAGGGAAGATGGTGGCCGGGAGCGGGCCGGATGGAGTGGAAGGCCTGTACCCGGCCAGGGCCGGGGACGCGTATTACTTTCGTCCGAATTGCACCGTGGGTTTCTACAACCAAAACACGCCCGGAGCGAAGGCTCATATTCTCGCTCTGCGGGCGTACGTCCCGCTGACGAAGAATCCCGACTGAGCCGGCGCCGCCGTGCTCTCTCCGTGGCCTCTGTCGTGAAACTGTCTTTGGTTGTGGCTCCGCTGCGCCGTGGCGAATGATTGCCGCGTGCGGAGATATATCCTAAAGTCATCAGGCGCGCCTTGCCTGGCGGAAAAGAGAGGATCCGCATGTTGAACCGCCCGTCTTCCGATCGCCGATCTTTCCTGAAATGGGCTGCCGCCGCGCCTCTGCTGGCACAGATCGCGTTGCGCGATGCCTACGCCAAAGCCGCGAGTCTCGCCAGCGTCGATGCTTCCGACAACATCTATAAGCGCCTGGGCGTGAAGACCGTGATCAATTGCCGGGGCACCTGGACCTACCTCAGCGGCTCGCTTGAGTGGCCGGAAGTCAGGACAGCGCAAGTGGAAGCTGCACGTCACTTCGTCAATATCCTTGAACTTCAGCGCGCGGCGGGTCGGAGACTGGCTGAACTGACCGGCGCTCCCGGCGGCATGGTCACCTCCGGCGCAGCCGGCGCCATGGCTTCGGCGACGGCAGCCTGCATCGCCGGAAGCGATCCGCGCAACATCTGGCAGCTGCCGGACACTTCCGGCCTCAAAGACGAAGTGATTATGGCGGGAGGACGGAGTGCGTTCGATAGCGCCATCCGCCTGGCAGGCGGAAAGTTGGTCCTGGCCTTCTCGCCTGAGCAGATCGAGGCCGCCATTGGCCCCAGGACGGCGATGATCTACACAACCCACCTGGGCGAGATGCTTCAGAAGGAGATCGCAATCGCGCAGGCGCATCGCGTACCCCTGCTGCTGGACGACGCCGCCGGCATTCCGCCCATTGACAACATCAAGCTATACGCACGCATGGGCGTCGACCTGTACACATTCTCCGGCGGCAAGGGATTGTGCGGACCGCAGTGCAGCGGGCTGCTCCTCGGCCGCAAAGACCTTGTCGAGGCCGCGTTGCTGAACACGAATCCGTATGAAGGCGCCGTTTGTCGCGCCATGAAGGTCGGCAAGGAAGAAGTCATGGGCTGCCTCGCCGCGGTCGAGACATGGCTGAAGGTTGACCCGAACGCGTTGTACCGCCAGTGGAACGAACGCGTGCAGCGGATCGCCACGTTGCTGGGCACCGTGCGCGGTGTCAAAACCGAGATCCACGTCCCCTCCGATGGGAATCGCTATCCCACCTTGCGAGTCTCCTGGGACCAGAAGGGCTGGGGGTTCACGGTCATGGACTGCGTTCAGAAACTCCGGAACGGCGACCCGGCGATCGAAGTTCTTGGCCCTGACAATCCGAGTGGGGTGTCGGCCGTCCGCGAGGGCAATCCCAACCGAAAGGAACTCAAGGAGCCCGATCACCTGGAGCTCGTCTCGATGACCATGCAGCCCGGAGAGGAAATCGTCGTAGGGCGGCGGCTGCGCGCCGTTCTAGTCACGGCCAGAGATGCAGCATCGAAGAGCTGATGACGATTACAGAACATTGTGACAACGGCAGCTGTAGCGGCGCTCTATGAGCGCCGGTTGTCGTAGACAAGCCGCGCCGAAAAGCC
>Ga0335085_10006669_pt1 | contig 18126 bp, 19 predicted proteins | sample Lox_Sample_45_FD_206712 | JGI IMG/M metagenome (GOLD analysis project Ga0335085, IMG submission 206712) | Soil microbial communities from Loxahatchee National Wildlife Refuge, Florida, United States - Lox_Sample_4.5 | ecosystem: Environmental > Terrestrial > Soil > Wetlands | place: USA...
TCCTGTTTGTTCCGGCAGTCCTCGCTCCGCTGGGAGCCGCCGCTCAATCGAAATCGAAGGCCGCCCACCCGGCGTTCGCCTTTCCCAAGGCCTGCGTCGACTGCCACGGCTCCGAGCCCAAGTACCCCGTCCGGGGCGTGCGCAGCCAGTACCTCACCTCGGGCCACCGCACCATCGGCCACGCCTCGTACGCGAACAGCGAGGGCTGCCAGCGCTGCCATACGAACGAGGGCTTCATCGAATACGTCAAGAAGGGCGCGGTCGATCCCAAGGAGATCATCAAGTATCCGTCCGAGATCGGCTGCTTCACCTGCCACGCCCCGCACGACACGGGCGACTTCAGCCTGCGCAAGACGAGCGCGGTCACGCTCGCGAACGGCACGGTCTTCGACCGCGGCAAAGGCAACCTCTGCGTCAATTGCCATCATGCCCTGTTCCTTCCCAAGGACGAGGTCAAGCCGCGCTCGATCCCGTTCGATTTCTGGGGTGCGCACCACGGTCCCCATGCCGACATGCTGCTCGGCGTCAACGCCTACGAGTTTCCCGGCAAGACCTACTCGAAGTCGGCCCACGCCATGCTGCCCGGCGCGACCTGCGTGACCTGCCACATGACCCTTCCGCAGCAGCGCTACGCCTTCATGCCCACGATCGGCGGCCACAGCTTCCGCATCGGGGCCGAGGTGCACGAGCTGCCGAAGCTGAACAACGCCGGCTGCCTGACATCGGGCTGCCATTCGGAGATGAACCAGGTCCCGGGCAAACACCTGTTCAACCGGCAGGCGGCCGCCGACTGGGACGGCGACGGCAAGGTCGAGACCATCCAGGAGGAGGTCCAGGGCCTGCTCGACCGCATCATCAACAGGCAGGGCACGGGCCTCTTGCAGACGATGAAGGACCCGCTCTACGACTCAAAGGGCGAGTTCATCCGCAACAAGACGCAGTACCCGGTCGAGGTCGTCGGTGCGCTGTTCAACTGGAAGTTCGTCAAGGAGGACGGCAGCCGCGGCATTCACAACACCAGGTACGCGGTGCAGCTGCTGATGGACTCGGTCAAGGCGCTCGATCCGAAGTTCGACGACTCGAAGCGGCCACAGTAGGCGTTACTCGCCGCCCTCCTCGTCGCGCAGCCACCACGGGCCAAACTGGCGCAGGTTCTTGCGCTGCTCGGGGTTCAGGACGGCGACGACCTCGTTGCGCGCGTCGATGCGCGACTTGAGCAGCTGCCTTCTCAGCTCGTCGACCTTCTTCTGCTGCTCCGCTACCGCGTTCGAGTCGACCTTGTCGGCGTTGTACATCTGCTCCAGCTTGAACTGCTCGGAGCGCAGCTGGCCCATCGTGTTCCAGTTCTTGCTGCGGTTGGCTTCCTGGATCGCGGCGATCTTCTGGCGCTGCTCGCTGCTCAGGTCGAGCCCCGCGAGCCCGCGGCCGTAGCCGCGCATCATCCCCGGGCCGTAGCCGTAGCCACCCATCATGCCCGAGCCCCTGCCGTAGCCGCCCCCCGGACCATATCCCGGGCCGTAGCCCGGTCCCTGAGCGACCGCCGTCGACACCGCGCCGGCGAGCCCGAGCGCGACCAATCCTGCTCTGACCAAGTTCGATTTCATGATCCTGACCTCGCTCACATTGAAAAGTCAAAAACGGTCCTCATTCTTGTCCTCCTGGGTGAGGCCGTCTTGATCCATGTCAACCGGTCGGGGTCTTGAGTTAGATCAAGGGACGCCCCCAGATGGCGGCCATGATGGGGGTTGTTCCGTATTGGCGATGTTATGAATACAGCAGGACTCGAGGAGCCCGGCTTGAGGCGCTGCGCGATCCTCGCCGCGGCGCTCGCGCTCGCGGCCTGCGGCAAGGGCGAGGCGCCGAAGGAGCCTGCGCGCGCCCCCGAGATCAAGACCGCCGCGGTCGAGATGCGCGAGGTCGCGCTCACCTTCTCCGCGGAAGCGGTGATCGAGGCGGTGCGGCAATCGACGGTCGCCGCGCAGGTCGCCGGGCGCATCATCGACCTGCGCTTCGACGTCGGCGACTTCGTGAAGAAGGGCGACGTCATCGTGCGCATCGACGAGCGCGCCGCGGCGCAGGCCCAGGAGGCGAGCGAAGCGCAGGTGCGCCAGGCCGAGGCCGAGCTGCGCAACGCCCGGGTGCAGTACGAACGCTCCAAGCAGCTGGTCGCGCAGAAGTTCCTCTCCGAGGCCGCGCTCGACAAGGCCGAATCCGACTACAAGGCGGCGCAGGAGCGCATGACGGCGCTCCTCGCGGGCGCGAGCCTCGCGGCGACCGAGCGCGGCTTCGCCACCGTCGTCGCGCCCTACAGCGGCGTGGTGTCGGCGCGCCACGTCGAGCTGGGCGAGATGGCGACTCCGGGCAAGCCGCTCATGACCGGCTTCGATCCGGCCACGCTGCGCGTCACGGCGACCGTCCCGCAGGCTCAGATCGGAGCGATACAGGCGAGCGGCAAGGCGCGCGTCGAGATCCCCTCGGTCGGCAAGTGGATCGAGGCGAGGCGCGTGACGATCGTGCCCTCCGCCGACCCGCGCACGCACACCACGCAGGTGCGGCTCGAACTCCCGGCCGACGTGCGCGGCGTCTACCCGGGCATCTACGCTCGCGCGCACTTCGTCGTCGGGCGCGAGCCGCGGCTGCTCGTGCCGCGCGCAGCCGTGGTCCGTCGGAGCGAGGTCGTCGCCGCCTACGTCGTCGGCGGCGACGGCTCCGTCCAGCTGAGACAGATCCGCCTCGGAACCGCGGGCGACGAGACCTCGGTCGAGGTGCTGGCGGGGCTGCGCCCCGGAGAGCGCGTTGCGCTCGAGCCGCTGAAGGCCGCCGCGGAGGACCATCCGCACGCGGCCGACTGAAGAAGCCGGCGCATGGGGATTTCGGGCCGCATCGCGCGGTTCTTCCAGGACTCGCAGCTCACCCCCCTGTTCGCGCTGGTCGCGTTCCTGCTGGGTGTTTTCGCCGTGACGGTGACGCCGCGCGAGGAGGAGCCGCAGATCAACGTCACCATGGCGAACGTCTTCGTGCCCTTCCCAGGCGCGTCGGCCCGCGACGTCGAGGCGCTCGTGGCGACGCCCGCCGAGCAAGTCCTCGCGCAGATGAGCGGCATCGAGCACGTATTCTCGGTGTCGCGCCCCGGCATGGCGGTGCTCACGGTGCAGTTCAAGGTGGGCGTGCCGCGCATCGAGGCCCTGGTGCGCCTCTACGACACCATCAACTCCAACCGCGACTGGCTGTCGCCCGATCTGGGCGCGCTCGAGCCGGTGATCAAGCCCAAGGGCATCGACGACGTTCCCGTGGTCACGCTCACGCTGTGGAGCGAGGACCGCGGGCACGGCGCGTTCGAGCTCGAGCGCGTGGCTCACGCGGTCGAGGCCGACCTCAAGCGGGTTCCCGGCACGCGCGAGGTCCAGACCCTCGGCGGGCCGGGGCGCGCCGTGCGCGTGCTGCTCGACGCGGACCGGCTCAACGCCTACGAAGTCTCGGCGCTCGACGTTCGCAACGCGCTGCAGCTCGCCAACGTCGCGCTGCCCACCGGCAAGCTGGTGAGCGGGAACCGCGAGATCGTGGTCGAGACGGGCAACTATCTCGAGTCGGCGACCGACCTGAAGGAGCTCGTGGTTGGAGCATTCGAGCGCCGTCCGGTATTCCTCGCCGACGTTGCCGAGGTGATCGACGGGCCCGAGCCGCCGGTCCGCTACGTCTGGACCGGCTTCGGCCCCGCGGGGAGGAACGCGTCCCCCGCCGGCGCGGAGCAGCCCGCGGTGACGCTGCAGATCACGAAGAAGCCGGGGGAGAACGCCGTGGACATCGCCGAGCGCGTCCTCTCGCGTCTTCGAGAGCTGCGCGGGACGGTGATCCCGGACGAGGTCCGCGTGACGGTGACGCGCAACTACGGGGCGAGCGCCGACGAGAAGGCGCAGCAGCTCATCCACAAGCTCGTGTTCGCGACCCTGTCCGTCGTCGTGCTGGTGCTCGCGACGCTGGGGCGGCGCGAGGCGCTGATCGTCGGCGCCGCGGTCCTGCTCACGCTCGCGACCACCTTGTTCGCCTCCTGGGCGTGGGGGTTCACGCTCAACCGCGTATCGCTCTTCGCGCTGATCTTCTCGATCGGCATCCTGGTCGACGATGCCATCGTCGTGGTCGAGAACATCCACCGGCGCATGTCGCTCGATCACGGGCCGCTCACCGGCGTGATTCCGGACGCGGTCGACGAGGTCGGCGGGCCGACCATCCTCGCGACCCTGACCGTTATCGCCGCGCTCCTGCCCATGGCCTTCGTCACCGGCCTCATGGGGCCGTACATGAGTCCGATCCCGATCAACGCGAGCATGGGAATGATCATCTCGCTCGCGATCGCGTTTACGGTCACACCCTGGCTCGCTCTCCGGCTCCTGCGGCGCAAGGCGCACGCCGAGGAGCGCCGCGCCGGGCGGATGGACCGCATCTTCCGGCGCGCGCTGGGCCCGTTCGTCGATGCGCCGCTCGCCGGCCGCAACCGCCGCCGGCTGCTCTACGCGATCGCCGCGCTCATCCTGCTCTCGGTCTCGCTCGCCGCCGCAAAGCTGGTGGTGCTGAAGATGCTGCCATTCGACAACAAGTCGGAGTTCCAGGTCGTGGTCGACATGCCGGCGGGAACGCCCGTCGAGGCGACCGCGGGCGCGCTTCACGACATGGGCGCCTACCTCGCCCGCGTCCCCGAGGTGACCGACTACCAGGCCTACGCGGGCCTCGCCTCGCCGATCAGCTTCAACGGCCTGGTGCGCCAGTACTATCTTCGCACCGCCTCGGAGAACGGCGACATCCAGGTCAACCTGGTCGGCAAGAAGGCGCGCTCGCGCAAGAGCCACGAGATCGCGCAGAGCGTGCGCCCGAAGCTCGAGGAGATCGCGAGCCGCTGGAACGCGCGCGTCAAGGTCGTCGAGGTGCCGCCGGGGCCGCCGGTGCTCTCTCCGATAGTCGCAGAGGTCTACGGTCCGGACGAGCCCGGGCGGATCCGGGTCGCCAAGCGGGTGCGCGACGCGCTCGCCGCAACCCCGGACATCGTCGGCATCGACGACAGCGTCGAGGACGCCGCCCCGCGCCTGGTGCTCAAGGTGGACCAGAGCAAGGCGGCGCTGCTCGGGGTCACGCGCCGCGACGTGGTCGAGACCATGCGCGTCGGGCTCTCCGGCGAGGACGTCACGCCCCTGCGCGACGGCGCGTCCAAGTACGAGGTGCCGGTGCGCGTCGCGCTCCCGTCCGAGAGGCAGGGAGAGCTCGACTCCTTTCTCAAGCTCTCGGTGCGTACGCCCGCCGGCACGCTGGTGCCTCTCTCGGAGGTGGTTCGTCCCGTGCGCAACGACCGGGACCGGCCCCTCTACCACAAGGATCTGCTTCCGGTCGTATATGTGGTCGGCGACCAGGCGGGCCGCGTCGACAGCCCGCTCTACGGCATGTTCGCGGCGCGGAGCCGCGTCGCGCTCGCCGCCGAGGGCGAGGGCGGCGCGCTGGGCGAATACTTCGTGCGACAGCCGTCCGACCCTTACAGAGGGTTCGCGATCAAGTGGGACGGCGAATGGCAGGTGACCTACGAGACCTTCCGCGACATGGGCCTCGCCTACGGAGTCGGTCTGATCCTCATCTACCTCCTGGTGGTCGCGCAGTTCCGCTCCTACCTCACGCCTCTCGTGATCATGGCGCCGATTCCGCTCACCGTGATCGGCGTGATGCCGGGGCACGCTCTGCTCGGCGCCAACTTCACCGCGACCTCGATGATCGGGATGATCGCGCTCGCGGGGATCATCGTCCGAAACTCCATCCTGCTCGTCGACTTCATCAAGCTGAAGGTCGAGGAGGGTCTGCCCTTCGCCGAGGCGGTCGTGCAGTCGGCGGTCGCGCGCGCCAAGCCGATCGCCCTCACCGCGCTCGCCGCGATGCTCGGAGCCGCGTTCATCCTCGACGACCCGATATTCAACGGCCTCGCGATCGCGCTCATCTTCGGCATCTTCGTATCGACCGCGCTTACGCTCGTCGTGATTCCCGTGCTCTATTACGCGGCGTATCGCCGGCGCTTCGAGGCCAAGCCGCGCTAGGCCGGGGCCGATCGTTTAGAATGCCGGCTGTCGACAGATCATTTCGCGATCATGAAGAAGACGGGCAAGACAGCCTCGAAATCCGACATGGCGAAGCTCGAGGCGAACGCGGCCCGCGCTTGCAGCCTCCTCAAGGCCATGGCGAACCCGACGCGGCTCATGGTGCTGTGTCAGATCGCCGAGGGCGAAAAGTCCGTGGGCGAGCTGGCCGAGGCGGTCGGGCAGAGCCAGTCCGGGCTGTCGCAGCACCTTACGGTGCTGCGACTGAAGCACCTCGTGGTGGCGCGGCGGGTCGGCCAAACCGTCTTCTACTCGCTGGCGAGCGAGGAGGCCGCGTCGGTGATGGAGACGCTCTACGAGCTCTTCTGCCGCGGCCCCGCCCGCAAGGCGGCGCTAGCGGCCGTCACGCGATCCGCCGCATAGCGCTCCCCTAGCGGGACGCCTTCCCGCGGCGCATTCCGCGCCCGAACGCGAGCAGGAAGCGCAACGTCTCCTGGTTCTCCGGCGAGCGCATCAGCGCCCACAAACCGCCGAAGCCGCCGCCGGCGGCAGGCTGCGCCTTCATCTCGAGGTCGGCCGCCTCGAGCGCGCCCACGGTGTGCTCGAGCACCTCCGCGAGCCGCTCGATCGAGCCGACCAACCGGTCGAGGCCCGCGCGGTTCATCCGATCGATGAGGGACAGCGACTCGGCGACGGTCTCGGCGAGGCGCGCCACCATCTCGTCGGTCATCGCGTCCTGCGCCGCGCCGTAGGTGCGCGCGAGCGCGACCAGACGATCGAGGTCGCCGTTGGCGACGAGCTGCGAGATCGCCGGCAGCGCGCCGCCGACGCCGGAGCGATTCACCTTGTCCAGCAGGTCCAGCCCTTCCGCCACCGTGGCGCCGAGGCGGCTCACCATCTCGTCGGTGAGCGAGTCGCGCGCCGCGGCGACGAGGCGCTCGAGCTCGAGCGCTTGCGTTTCGTCCATGGCGTCCTCCTCCTAGAGCAGCCCGCGGGCGGTGGTCCAGTACAGCTTGTTGTAGGCCATCTTGAACCAGTGCACGGCCTTGGTCGGCGGCTTGGGATCCGGCGGCGTGGTGTAGTTGAACTGCGCGTACGTCGCGCGGTCCTTGCCGACCTCGATGAAGCAGAACACCTTGCCGTCGTGCTCGCGCACGGGCGCGCCGAGCTTGACGATCGCCGCGATGTTTTCGCCGAGCGTCTCGGCCTGGTAGTGCACGGTCGAGCCCGCCTTGCTGATCGGGATGTTGGTGGTATCGCCGATCACGTAGACGTTCTTGCGCCCTTCCATCGTCAGCTTGGTCTTGTCGGTGGGGATGAAGCCGCCGGCGCCGAGCTTGTTCGTTTCGATGACCTCCATGCCCTTGTGCGCCGGGATGGTGACGAGGAGGTCGTACTTCGCTTCGCTGCCCTCCTCGCTCTTCACCACCTTGTTCGCGCCGTCGACCTGCTTCATGTTGAAGAGCGTCTCGTAGGTGATGCCGAGGCGGTCCATCTCGGGCGCAGCCCACTTGGCGACGTTCTCGAGCGTGTGCACGCGGCCCACCGGATAGGTGTAGTGCAGCTGCACCTTGTCCCGGATACCGCGGTCCTTGAAGTAGTCGTGCAGCATGAAGATGATCTCGAGCGGCGCCATCGGGCACTTGTGCGGCACGCCCACCGCGACCACCACGCGTCCGCCCTGGAAGGCTTGCAGGCGCTTGAACATCTTCAAGGCGGTCGCCTCGGTATAGAACGTCTCGGCGTTCTCGGCGAGCCCCGGGATCATCTCCGGCACCGGGCGCGAGCCGGTGGCGACGACGAGGATGTCGTAGCCGTGCGTCTTGCCGCTCTTCGTCTTCACGCGGTTCTGGTCGAGCTCGAAGGTCTCCACCGGGTCGACCTGGAAGTCGATCCCCGCCTCGAGCAGGCTCGCCTGGTCGCGATACAGCTCGTCGGGCGTCATGCGCCCGAGAGCAAGGTAGAGCAACCCCGGCTGGTACATGTGCTTGTCCGAGGCCGACAGCATGGCGAGCTGAACCTTGCCCGCGCGCAGCTCGGGCGCGAGCCTCCGCGCGAGGTTGTTCGCGAGAATCGTTCCTCCCATTCCTCCGCCTACGATGAGAATCTTCATGGCCTTCTCCTGTGGTTTCGATTCAAATTCCACTACTTCATTTTCTTCAGCGCGATGTGCCACACGCCGCCTTCCTCGCGCGTGTCGATGAGCTGGTGGCCGACCTTCTTCAGCCACTCGGGAATGTCGCTTGCGGAACCCTTGTCGGTCGACAGCACCTCGAACTCCTCGCCGACCTGCGCGAACTTGAGCCGCGCGATCAGCTCCATCAACGGTCCCGGGCAGAAGCTGCCGCGCGCGTCGATGATGGTTCTTTCGCTCATGTCCACCTTCCCTCTCAGAATGACCAGACCTGCCCGCCGTGCGCATCCGAGAGGAACTTGGTGAGTCCCATCGGCTCGCCGATCCACGGCTCGAGATCGCCTTGCTTCACGCCGAGCACGTCCACCGCCATCGAGCAAGGGCGGACCTTGGCGTCGCCGAGCTCGACCGCGTTCTGGAAGAGCTGCTTGAAAGGCGGCGCCTTCTTCTGCTCGAGGAGCTTGCCGAACGGGCCTTCGGGCGGAGCGGCGTCCTTTGCGTCCTTGCGGAAGTGCTGCAGGGCGTTCATCGACAGGAACACGCTGACCTCGTCGCCGCTCACCGCGCCGACCGAGGCGATCATCGCCGCCATCTGCAGGCGCTCGCGCTCCCCGGACACGACGACGATGCTGATCTTGCCCGCCATGCCGGCTCCTATTTGGGCTCGCAGGCGCAGCCGGAGAAGCCGTCCGCGGCCATCTTGGCCTCGTACTTGGCCGCGACCTGCGATCCGGGGGTGAGCGTCGCCTTCGCGGCCGCCCAGTCGTCGGGCTTGAGGACGACCAGCCAAGCCGCGTAGGGGTCCTCGTTCGCGAGCGACGGCTTCGCCATGAGGGCGTCGTTTACCGCGGCGATCTCGCCGCCCGCCGCCGACTTGGCCGGCCCGACCCACTTGCCCGATTCCACGGTCGCGCAGGACTTGCCCGACTCCACCTTTCGGCCGACCTTCTTCGGGGTGAAGGCTACGAGCTGGCCGGCCATCGCCGTGGCGACGGTCGTCATCCCTATCCTCACCGTGCCATCGCCCACCTCCTTGAACCAGATATGGTTGTCGACGTCGTAGAGCAGCTCGTCGGGAAGCGGGCATCCGCGTACGGTAGGCATGGCCGGGTCGCTCTAGGAAGGTTGCGGGGTCTCTTGGCGGAGCGGACGGGATGCGCAGCAGAAATCTCCCAATCCCTCGACCTGCATCTTCCCGCTCACGAATAGAAGCAGATGCTTGACGAGGAATACCATCATACGGCGGCGGCGCTCGGCGGCGGCCGAGTCGCGCTCCAGCTCCGCCAGGTTGAAGTGATACGCGATCTCGCGGCAGGTTTCGCGGCAGGCGTTGAAGCTCGGCACGCCGCGCGCGCCCTGGCGGTGCAGCGCCAGCAGGCGAAAGCCTTCCTGCCTCTCGAGCGTCGGTGTCTCGCCGCGCGCGGCGACCCAGTTCTCGAGCACGCCTTCGGCGAGCGCGAGCAGGTCGGGGGCGCGCGCTTCGAGCTCCCTCTCTATCGCTTCGAGCGTTTTCACGCGATCTCCTTCTCGCGCAGCAGCGCGATTCCGTCGGAGACGTTCTCGTGCACGCCGAGCTTGCGCGGCGGCACGCCGAGCGCGACGCCGAGCAGCTGGGTGAAGTAGAGCATCCTCACCGTCGTCTTCTGCCCGAGCACCTTCTCGGCGCGCACCTGGTGCATCTCCAGGCCCGAGTGGCAGGTCGGGCACTCGGTGGCGATCACGTCCGCCCCCGCGGCCTCGGCCGCGCGCAGGATGTTCAGGACGAGCTTGGTCGAGGTGTCGCTGTCGGAGAGCGTGTGCGCGCCGCCGCAGCACGCGGTCTTGAGCGGAAAGTCCACGTTCTCGGCTCCGGCGGCCTCGAGCAGGTCGTCCATGAAGTGCGGCTGCGAGGTCGACTCGCTCCCGGGCCCCCGGTCCTTCTCCGGGAAGATGTGTCGCGGCCGGGTATACATGCACCCGTAGTAGTTGGCGACCTTGAGCCCTTTGAGGGAGTTCTTCACCCTCTCCTTCAATCCCGCCTCGCCGATGCCGTGCTTGATCCAGTCGAGCGCGTGGATGGTCTCGACCTGGCCCGGCTGGTATGTCGCGTGGCCCGCCTTCTGCGATATGCGGTCGACGACTTCGCGCGAGGTCGCGTCCTGCGCGAGGTCGTGCTCGGCCTTCTTGAGGTTGTGGTAGCAGCCGTTGCACGGCGCCATGACGACGCCGGCACCCATCTCGTTCGCCGCGATCGACATCACGCGCGAGGAAAGGTAGGTCTGGACCTTGGGATCGATGTTCTTGACCTCCATCGCCCCGCAGCAATTCCAGTTCCTGACTTCGTCGAGCTCCAGGCCGAGCGCCTTGCCGACCGCCTTGGTCGAGCTGTTGTAGGCGTGCCCCGTGCCCTCGAGCGCGCAGCCCGGGTAGTACGCGACGCGCTGGTATTTGGCTGGTCTATTCAAGCGACAAGGCCTTTCGCTGGCTGGCTTCCTGCTCGTGCACGTACTCGGCGATCGCCGCACCCGCCTTGCCCCAGCCGCGGGTGCGCGGCCGGAGGATCGCGGCGAGCCCCATCAGCATCGCGAGCCTGACCGGGATGCGGCGCGCGACCCGCCTCGCCATTTCTACCAGCCAGGGCTGCATCAGGGCCTGTCCGGTCTTCGCGAAGAATCCGCGGATGATCCTGCCTTCCTCGATCTTCCCGGTCGCGAACACCTGCTCCGAGAACTCCTCGTCGAAGATCGTCGATTTCGACTTGGGAGTGTGCCCCTTCAGCTCCAGCCAGTGCGCGGTCGCCTTCATCACGCCCTCGGGAAAGACGTCGCGCGGGCAGGCGTAGGTGCACTTGTTGCAGGACACGCACTGCCAGATGATCTCCTTGTCGCGCAGAAGCTCCGACTCCATGCCCACGCGAATGAGATAGATCCAGTAGCGCGGATTGAAATCGGGGTTGACCGCGTTGACGGTGCATGAGTTGGTGCACGAGCCGCATTGCCAGCAGCGGTGAATGTATTCGCCGCCGGGGAGCGCGGCGATCTCGTCCTGCAGAGCCTCGTTGTAGTCGGTGACGACGCGCGACTCGATGAACGTGCTCCAGTGGCCGGAGACGTCGACGCCGTCGATCACGAGCTTGTCGTGGGTCTTGAGGTTCTCCGGCCGGATCAGGGATTGCTCGTGGATCGGCATGGCAGCCTCAGCCGGGCCCGGCGTCGTCGGCGAACGCCTGCCCGTCGACCGCCTTGAGACGCGTGCGCCCGTCGGCGCCGACGCCGTCCAGGCCCAGCAGGCGCCGCGTGTGCAGCATCGGGTCCTCGGGCGTGGCGAAGTCGGCACGCAGGTAGGCGCTGCCCTGCTCGCGGATGTAGTTCGCGTAGACCTGCGCGGTGAGGACGTCGACGTAGTCGAGCACGTCGCGGAACACGCCGTTCGCGGTGAGGAACTGAGACAGCTCCTCGCGCAGCACGATGAAGGTCTCGTAGCCGTCGGGCACATCGATCGTGATGCCGTCGACGTCGTGGCCGTGCCAGATTTCCCGGATCACGCCGGTATTGGCGCGCGCGTCCCATACCCAGCGCGTCATCAGCGGATAGCGCTCGGGATCGACGTTGTGCAGGATCTCGGCGGCAAAGTCCCGCGCCCAGCGGTGCTCGCGGTCGTCCGGAAAGCTGCCGCAGAAACCCGCGATGCGCCGGTCGGCGCTCGAGCTGTCCTCGCGGCCTTCGAGCAGCCGCGCGATCGCCTTCCTCAGCTGCTCGAACCCGGAGGGATCGAGGTAGGGGCCGACGCGGCGGCGCACCGTGGCCATGTGGGCGCTAAGGGTCTTGACGGCGGCGAGCTCGATATCGCCGTCGAGCGAATCGCGGAAGAGCTTCGAGCGCAGTTGGACCGCGGCGACGTAGCGCTCGACGCCTCCGTGCTCGTCGGCTCCGGCGATGAGCGTCTCGAACGCGAGCGCGAGCTTCGGCCCGCTCAGCTCCAGGGTCGGACGCCGGGGTAAAGCGTTCATCGCGACAGCGGGCATGGAAGGCATCGCCCGCGATCCTCAGGCGGCGACCGTGTCCGCGCGGTTCGCGACGGCGACCGCGGTCGTCGCGGCGGCCCTGCCTTGCGCGATCGAGTCGTCGATCGTCTCGGGCCCCGTGGCTGCGCCGGCGACGAACACCCCGGCGCGCGATGTCTCGCCCAAGGCGCTGTAAGCGCTTCCCTTTCCGATGAAGCCCTGCTCCTGCAGCGCGATGCCGAAGGTCTTGGCGATCGACTTGTTGTCGACGTTCGGGTCCATCCCGATCGCGTGCACCACCATGTCGAAGGGGATGGTGATCGGCCGCTTCACCAGCGTGTCCTCGCCCTTCACGATCAGCTTCTCGCCGTTCGAGGTCACCTCGGCGATGCGCGCCTTGATGTACTTGACCTTGTACTCCTCCTGGCTGGTCCAGTAGTACTTGGTCTCGTACAGCCCGAACGTGCGGATGTCCATGTAATAGATGTAGACGTGGCAGTCAGGCAGCTCCTCGCGGATTTCCATCGCGATGTTGCACGACACGGTGCAGCAGATCTTCGAGCACCACTCGCGCCCGATCTGGCGGTCGCGCGAGCCCACGCACAGCAGGATAGCGACCCGCTGCGGCTTGCGGCCGTCGGAGGGACAGCGCACACCCTTGCCCGAGGAGATCATCTGCTCGATCTGCGTCGTGGTCACCACGTCCTGGAACGTCCCGAACCCCCACTCCGGCTTGTTCACCGAGTCGAAATGCGTGAACCCCGTGCAGAGGATCGCGGCGCCCGCCGAGACCTTCGCGCCGTCGGAAAGCGTCGCCCGGAAGTCGCCCGGATCGCCGGCGAACTCGGCGACCGTGCAGCCCTTGTGCACCGTCACCAGCGGATCGCGCTCGACGCGGCTCACCATCCCGCCGATCGCATCCTTCGCCCATTCGCCCGACGGCACGAGCTTCGCATAGCCCGAAATGATGGGCGCGCCGCCCAGGCGCGATTCCTTCTCGACGATGATGGCGCGCTGGCCGAGACCGGCGAGCGCCTGCGCCGCCGCGAGTCCCGAGGGGCCGCCGCCGACGATCAGTATCGGCTTGCTCATTGCGCCCTGGCGATGGGAATGAATCCCGGACCCGAGGTGATCATCTTGCGCGGGTCGTACAGGTTCTCCTGCTTTCCCGCCTTCACCTGGTCGAGGTAGGCGACGAACTCCGCCTTCTTCGCCTGCCAGTCGATGCCGAGCTTCTCCATCAGGGTCTCGGTGGGCGAGGCGTGCCAGTGCGACTGCACGATCTTGTAGGGGTGCGCGCCGCACGCGAGCGCGGCGAACTGGCAGTCGGCGAGCACCGCGAGCTCGACCGGCCTGGCGCCGGACTTGCTGATCCACTGGTTCTTGTCGAGCGTGGTGATGCAGCCGGTATCGTGGCCGATCATCACGTCGGCATGGGCCTCTTCGACCGCGACGCGGATCTTGCGGTCGATGGCGAACGATCGCGTGAACTCGCGCTCGGAGATGATGTGGCGGAATCCGAAGCCGCAGCAGTCGTACCAGGTCGAGTAGTCGATCACCTGCGCGCCGAGCGCCTGCATGATGCCGGTGGATACCGCGAGGCGGTTGCCGCCGTTGATGGTGTCGTCGTAGATCGCGTCCTCGGGAACCATCTTGTAGACGTGGCAGGCGGGGTGGATGGTCGCGCGGATGCCGCTGCAGTCGATCTCGCGCGTCGCCGCGATGCGATCGCGCACGACGTGCAGCCACTCCGAGTAGTGCACGACTTCCTCCGGGATGAGGAGCTTGCCGTCCACCAGCCGACCGAGCTTGCCGAGGATCTTCTTCACGCTCTCGCGAAGCTTCGCCGAATGCAGCAGGTAGCCGCGCACCTCCTTGTAGTTGCCGAACGAGGTCCCGCAGTGAACCAGCGGGTAGAAATAGGCGTCGGGGAGCCCTTGCGCGCGCGCGGCGACGTAGGCCTGGTGGAAGTTGCGCAGGAACACCGCGGCGAGGCTCTCGAGGTTGCCGATCCCCGAGCCGTGGTAGTTCCACGCTGTGCACGAGGTCTGGTCGGTCTCGTCGAGATACTCGACGTTGAGCCGGTTCATCAGCCACAGGAGGGACGCCGGGTATCCCGGGATGTTGCCGCACTGGCCGCAGGACTTGTGGTGCCAAAGACGCGTCGTCGGGATCTTCTTGTCCCAGCCGTAGAGCGTCTTCACCATCATCGGCTGGTGCTCGTCGGAGATGCGGTGCACCACGATCTCGCCGTCCTTCTCGAGCTGCCACATGACGTCGCGCACGTCCTCGACGCGCTCCTTGGTGGTGAGCATCGAGCGCTTGTCCACCTTCAGCTCGACCCACCCGGTGGCGATGCGCGCGTCCTCGCTCGAGAGCTTCGCGTCGCGCCATTCCGCGCCGTGCCCGGTGAAGCGTTCCTTGCCCTGGGTCTTCGTGTCCATATGTCTCTCCTCACTCGTCCTTCGCGTCTTCCTGGTCGGCGAGGAAGTCCTTCCAGTCCTCGCGCTTCTCGTCCATGATGTCCGAGATCACGTCGAACAGATTCTCGTCGACGGTCTCGAGCTGCTTCAGCACGCCGGTATCTTCCCAGATGGTGTACAGCTCGACCGAGGTCTTCAGGTTGACCTCCCAGGCCGTCGCGGTCGTGTTGAGCGTCGGCATCGGGATCGCCTTGCGGAGGATCTTGAGCGGCGCATCGACCTTGGAGATGTTCGGGCCCCAATCGGCGAACTGCTCGCGGTTGATCATGTCGGGCGAGAGTTGGTTGCCGGTCGAGATGAGCTTCAGCATCACGCGGCTGAAGGGCCGCAGCACGTTCTTCGCCGACTGCATGCCGTGCTTGATCGCGGTCTCGCGCATCAACATCACCAGGCCCCCGGGGGAATTGCCGAAAGGACAGCGCGCCGCGCAGGTGTAGCACTGGGCGCAGGCCCAGATCTTTTCCTGCATCGCGTCGTAGATGCCCTCGAGGTTCTCCGTCCACAGCAGTTGCACGATCTCCCGCGGGCTGAAGTCGTAGTAGTGGGCCGCGGGGCAGGTCGCGGTGCAGATGCCGCAGTTGAGGCAGCCGTTGAGCTCGTGGTCGTAGCGCAGGTCCGACTGGATGTCCTTGAAGATCTCCTCGAGCTTGGCGGGCGTGACCGGCGGCTTCTCGGAGACGGGATCGCCGATGACGGTCTGGACGCGGGTGCCGGTTGCGTGTGTCATGACCGTGCCGTGTGGCTCCTCAATACGTCAGGATCCTGCAGTCCTCTTCCATGACTTCCTCGATCAGGTGCGCGCCGCCGACGATGCCCTCGCATTCCGGAATGAGGTCTTCCTTCGTCATTTCGAAGAGATCGAGGTTCGGAGAGCAGCAGTAGAACTTCGCCCCCGCTTCGTGCGCGTCCTTGATGAAGTCGTAGACCGATTTCGGCGAGCCGGGTTTCACGAACAGCTTCTCGGCGACGCCCTTCTTCATCAGGCGGCCGGCGGTCGCGGTGCAGATCACCTGCACTTCGTACTCCATGGAGGCGGCCACCGTCGCCTGGAAGATCGGCGCGCCGAGCTCCTCCCCGTTGCGCGGGTCGGTGTTGGCCATCACGATGACTAGCTTTTTCGACATGAGGTCGGGTTATCGCGAGCCCAGTATATTAGCACTCTCTAAAATACGAAAGCCGGCGGCTCGCGGCTCCCGGTGACCCAATCTAGTGAGGCGCCAGCCGGACACATTGACCTAGATCAAAGGCTTAGACGCCATGGCGCGCTTCAGCCTGTGTCTTCCATCCAACCGACGACCTGGACCAAGCCGGTCATGATCGGGACGAGCGCGTCCTCGATGGCGCGCTGCGCCTTGCGGAGCTTGGCGAGCTCGCTCCCGGCGTCCGCCGGCGATTCCTCGAACTCCATGATCAGGTCCTCGACCATCGCGACCTTGAGCCCGGGGTGGCCGGCGAAGCCGAGCGCGCGCCGTCCCGCCTGCCACAGCGCCGGGCGGCCCCCGTCGTCCCGGGCGAGCACCTCGGCACCGTCGGGCGGCACCGGCCGGTCGCGCATGTAGATCGCGAGCGGATAGCTCTCGGGCAGGTAGCCGTTCAGCGCATGGTCGCTGGTGCGCCGGGCGGTGCCGACCTCGAAGCTGAGCGGCGCGGTCTCCGAGCGGCCTCCGGCCGCGAGCGCGACGATCTGCGCGCCCAGCCCGATGCCGACGAGCGGCCATTCGTTCGCGAGGCAGGCCCGCGCGAGAGCGACCTCCGCGGCCAGCGTGGGAAGGTCGCGCGCGCCCGCCGAGCCCCAGGGGCCGCCGCCGAGCAGCACCAGGCCGTCGGCGATCTCCCCCGGCTTCGGGAAGGTCTTCTTCTCGGTGAAAGGCCGGTAGTAGCGGAAGCGGACGTTGCGTCCTTCCAGATGATCCTCGATCAGGCCCAGGTACTCGGCCGAGGTGTGCTGGACGACGTGGACGAGCTTCATCGCGCCGTCAGGCGCGGACGGCGGCGAGCGCGGTTTCGATCGCCGCGCGGAAGTCGGCGGGCGACACCGTGAGCAGGCCGACCCTCGCCTGAGCGAAGAAACGCTCGATCGCCGCGCCGATTTGCGAGACCGGCGCGTTGCGCAAGGCCGCCTCGAGGTCGAACACCGTGCGCGGCGGCGTCACGAAGAAGTCTCCGGTGATCAGCACTTCGCGCACGCGCTCGCGCGCCAGCCCTTCGAGGCGCACATAGGCGGTCACCGTGCCGCCCGCGCCGGTGTGGCTGCCTTCGAGCACGCCTTCCCCGCCCGGGTCGTCGATCTCGGCGACGAAGGCGTCGGTCCCGATCTCCTCGTCGTGGTATTTCGCGCAGAGCGCTTCTTCCTCGGCGGTGATGTCGCCTCTCGCCGGCGCGATGCCCAGCCTCTCCGAGAACCCCCCGAGCAGCGCCTCCTGGACCTCCTCGATGCCCGGGGCGGAGCCGAGCAGTTCCTTCAGCGTCACCACGCGCTGCGCTGCGGAGTCGAGCGAGCGCTTCGCGAGCTTGGCTTGGGGCACGTTGAGCGCGGCGAGCATGTCGGCCGGGTTCATGTCGACGAGCACCGTCCCCTGGTAGAAGAGCGCGCCCTCGTCGAAGAACCCTCCGGTGCCGCTGATCTTGCGGCCCTCCACCTCGATGTCGTTGCGCGGCCGGTATTTCGCCTTCACCCCGAGCCGGCCGAGGCCCGCCGCGGCCGCCTCGCATATTTCCCGCGCAAGATCGGCGAGCGAAGCGATGCCGAGGGTCGCGCGGTCGAAAACGAGCTCCCACCCGAGCTGGCCCTCGTCGAAGTAGATGGCGCCGCCGCCGGTGATGCGGCGCGTCACGCCGATGCCGTGCGTGCGGCAATAGTCGAGCTTCACCTCGCGCGACAGCGCCTGGTGCCGGCCGACGAGCGCGGTCGGCGGGAAGCGCAGGAAGCGGATCGTGTCCGGTATCGCTCCCGCCTTGCGCAGGTCGATCATTGCCTGGTCGAAAGCGATCTGCCGGCGGCCTTCGCGGACCCCGGTGTCGATCACCCGGAACGTCTTCGCCATGCCTACCGCGGGGCGATTCGAAGCTGGCGCCGGATCCTGCCGATGTCGCGCCGGTTCGGCTGGAAGGGGAAGCTCGCGATGTTCGACGGCGGCGAGTCGCCGTAGGGCCGGTCGCACGCGGAGACGTCCTCCGCGAACTTGCCCGGGCAGCCCGAGGTGCGGAACGCGGTTCCGGCGTCGATCACCGCATCGAGCTCGGCCTGCGGCACGCCGAAGTCGACGACGCGACCTTGGCCATCGAACTTCATCCCCTCGACGCGGGCGCTGCGGTAGTCGATGAGGTAGCGGCCGAGCTGGACGCGGCGCCACTGGTCGCGCGGCGTCGCCGGCAGGTGGTCCATGAGCGAGCCCTTCTCGGGAAAGAAGCAGAACATGTGGCTGTGCCCGCCGAGATCGACGAGCTTCTGCACGAGCG